>Ga0233380_1000033_pt1 | contig 103795 bp, 105 predicted proteins | sample ElkDunMinimDraft_9_FD_191541 | JGI IMG/M metagenome (GOLD analysis project Ga0233380, IMG submission 191541) | Fecal eukaryotic communites from dung pellets of Tule Elk in California, USA - Elk Dung F36 | ecosystem: Host-associated > Mammals > Digestive system > Large intestine > Fecal... | reverse complement strand
AGGCCCCTGCCGCCGCCGGTAATCACTGCAACGCGCCCGTCGAACCTGCTTTCAGCCATCGGTAATCCTTCAACCTGTGCGGGGCAAGCGCCCCTGTGCTGGGCGTGACTTGGGATTACCGACGCTGGCTGTCAACGATTGGCTGGCCGAATATCCGATCAGCGAACGACTATCTGCCCGATCATGCCCAACGTCGAATGGGCAAAATGGGTACAGGTAAGCTTATAGGTACCAGCCTTTGGGATAAGGTGGATCGTCGTGGATGCTCCGCCTCCCAGCTCCACCTTACCTTTGTTGATGCGGCCAGAATCCTGCGACGCTATGGTTGAAGCCGCGAAGAATTGCGGCGCGGCGAAATTGTGACCGCCCGATGAGGTATTGATCAACGTAAGCGCATAGGGCTGCCCTGCCTTCAACACGATCCGTGCGGGACTGAAGCTGAAGCTTGAAAGGTCGACATCCAGCGGCTGCGCGTTAGTGAAATCAGCCGCTGCAGTAGATGCTGGATCGGCGAAAAGCGAAGGAGTTACACCGAACGCAAGGGCAATGGCGACAAGGTGGGGAATGGCTTTCACGGCGCAATCTCCTGACGAGGCTCACGGCCTGATACCATACATATTAGCACGCATTTCGCATCGGAAGCAGCCGGTCGAGCGCTACCTCTTGCTGAAACGGGCAACCCGTTCCTGCCAGTCCGGTGCAAAGCCTGGACCGCGATAGTGCTCATGGCTCAGCCCGTCGGTCAGCGACATGCCGTCCGTCTCGCGCATCAGCCGCTTGGTTGCAAAATTGGTGTGCCAGCTATTGGCAAGTATCGCGCCAGCCAGCTCGGCCACCGCAGCATCCAGCCCGCCAACTGGTGCGAGAACATCCAGCAGTCGCAGCGCGGCAGCCTCTTGCGCCTCCACGATCCGCGACGTCATCATCATTCGTTTTGCTGCTGGAATGCCTATCCGGCGTGGCAGCCGCTGGGTCATGCCCCATTCACCAACAAGGCCCCATTTCCCATGCGTATCGGCAAAGCGCGCCGTTGCATCGGCAAGGATGAAGTCGGCCGAAAGAGCCAGTTCCAGCCCGCCTGTAAAGCACACGCCATGCACGGCGGCGATCAATGGCTGCGGCAGCTTCGCCAGCCGTTCAATGACGCGCGGCTTGTATGTCTTCGGCACTGGTGCCGTGCCCAACGCGTTTAGATCGGCGCCAGAACAGAACCCCCGCCCGTTGCCACGAAGCACGACGCAGCCAATGGTGCCGACATCCTGCTCCAACGCAGCCAGATGGGCATCGAGTTCCTCGAAGGTCTGTGTGTCGAGCGCATTCAGCTTGTCTGGTCGGTTGAGGATCAGCGTGCAGAGCCCGCCTTCGTTCTGACGGATCACCCGCTGGCTCACTGCGCCGCCTCCAGCGCTGTGCGCGCCGCAGCCGCCATATCGGGCGTGGCACAGGCGGCGATATATTCCCGGCACAGACGGTCCACCAGTTCGCTTACTGGCGGAATGTCATGGATCAGCCCGATCCCCTGCCCGCCACTCCAGATGTCGCGCCACGGCGTCTTGCCAGCAGGCAGATGCTCTGTGCTGCGGCCTTCGGGGATGACCAGGTTTTCGGGATCGAGCCCGATCGAGCGCAGCGATGCCTTGAGCCAGCTTGCCGGCATGCCGTTTACACCGCGCGTATAGGTCACTTCGGTAACTCCGCCATCGACCAGCATCTGCTTGTATTCATCCGGCACGGCGGATTCCTGCGTCGCGATCATGCGCGTGCCGATATAGGCTAGATCAGCGCCCAGCACTTCGGCCGCGCGGATCGCACCGCCGGTAGAGATCGCGCCGGCCATCACCACCGTTCCGTCAAACATCGCCCGTACCTGCGGGATAAAGGCAAGGTGGCTGATCACCCCGGCATGACCGCCACCGCCCGCCCCGATGCAGACAATACCATCGACGCCCGCCGCAGCCGCCTTTTCGGCAAAGCGGATGGTGGTCGCATCGTGGAAATGGAACATGCCATATTCGCGCACCAACGGCGCATTCTTCGTCGGATCGCCTACCGATGTAACTATAATCTGCGTGCCATAGCGACGACAAACCTCAAGGTTGTCGCGAAATTCCTCGGCATTGGCGTTGGGTGAAATGTTTACACACAACGGACCTATTACCGCACTGGGATGCGCGTCGCCATGATGCTTCAACGCTTCAGACACGGTCCGCAGTTGCTCTTCCAACTCGGCAAGGTCGCGGCAGTGATTGCGCGTCAGCGAGCCGACGATCCCCGCCTTGCAGCAGGCAATCGCCAAGTCGGGGCCGCTGACCAGAAACATCGGCGCGGCAAAAGCCGGTAGTGACAGCCTATCTCGCAATTCGCTGGCAAGCGCCATGTCGGCAGCATCCTTCCCTGTATTCGTTATTAGTTTCGGCGCGCTTATCGATAAGTCTGCCGCGCCGGGCAATCGCCGATCGTCCCAGCGCTTGATTTACCCGTCATCTCCAACGCATTCTTGCACCAACCAACACGTGGAGAGGATAACATGCTCAAGCAGATCTGCTTTTTTCGAAAACGCCCGGACATGACCATTGAACAGTTCATGGACTATTACGAAAACCAGCATTCGCAGTTGTCCAAGCGGTCTGGCCGCGCACCATCGATCCCGGGCGCCCAGCGCTACGTCCGCCGGTATCTGGTGCCAGAGAAAAACCCCGTAACGGGCGAAGTGATCGATCCGGGCTTCGACTGCCTGATGGAAATCTGGTGGAACAGCCGCGAGGATTTCGAAAATTCGCAACGTATTATTGCCGATCCAGAGCGCCTTCCGGCGATCCGGGAAGATGAACTGAACCTCTTCGCGTCGCATTCAAACCCGGTGTGCACCGTAATCGAATACGATTCCCCCATGGGCCCAAATGGCGAAAAAACCCTGGTGGAACTGAAACATCAGGATTGAGCTTGCGGACGGCGGGGCGGCGGTTTCTATCGCTGCCCACGCCCCCCTTCACAACAGCCATTCAGAACTGGCGGATGCCCGTTGCGTCCGATGCCTTGAACACCGGGATCACCTCCACCGCCTTCATCAGCACAACGGGAATTACCCGATCAGTCGACGACTGATAGCCGGCGTAGAATGGGAAGTTATCGACCATGAAGTCCCACACCTTCTGGCGCTCGGCGCCTTCCGGTTCGCGCCATGTCGCGCGGAAGGCCTGGGTGGCGATCTGGAATTCGATCTCGGGTGTTGCGGACAGGTTAAGGTACCATGCAGGATGATCGTCCGCACCGCCCTTGGATGCGATGACGGCCACTTCACCGCCGATATCACCATAACAGAGCGGTGTAATGAAGGCCTTGCCACTTTTTCGTCCGCGATATTTAAGCAGCAGATGCGTGCCGAAATCGTGCCCCCCAACCGGAGTCAAATCCTGGATGTGGCCCTCGACACCGCCAGAATTGAGGTACGCGTCGCGGTGCTCGGTAACCCAGTCCTTGCGCGCGTCGCGGATTGCGGCAGAGCTTTCATCGCTCATTTCAGTCTCCCGGTTTTATGATATAAAACTCTTCGACATTTTCCGGGCCAAGTCCATTGCGATCTGGCGGCCTGTGCAATCGCCGTGCCGTTTTCGGTTCACCGTGCGGTTTGCGGAACGCCGCCCGCGTGGTATCACGGCGGGGAATCAACATACACCGGCCGTCTTACGACGCATCCAATTGAATGAGGTTTACGATGGGAGAACTGGGCAAGATCGTGGAAGCACCGGATCAGCTGGAAAAGCCGGTCACCATCGGTGTGGACGCCTACATCTCACCCGAATACGCCCGTGCAGAACAGGACAACCTGTGGCGCAAGGTGTGGCTGCAGGCCGGGCGGCTGGAAGACATCCCCGAAGTCGGCAATTTCATCACCTATGACATGCTCACGGATTCGATCCTGATCATCCGCACCGCACCGGATGAGGTAAAGGCGTATTACAACGTCTGCCCGCATCGCGGCCGCCGCCTTGTCGACACGCCAAAGGGCATGCGCAACGCGCGGGGCAAGAAGATGAACTTCGTCTGCGGTTTTCACGGCTGGACCTTCAACCTTGAAGGCGCATGTACCTTCATTCAGGACCGTGAACACTGGCAGGACAAGCTTACGGACGAGAATACACGTCTGGGCGACGTAAAGTGCGACACGTGGGGCGGCTGGGTGTGGATCAACATGGATCCGTCTGCCGAACCGCTGCGTGACTATCTTGAGCCAGCCGCGACGCTGCTCGATCCCTACCAGTTGGAAAACATGCGCTGCCGCTGGCGCAAGTGGGTGGTGTTCGACTGCAACTGGAAGGTCGCGCTGGAGGCCTTCAACGAGACCTACCACGTCCCCGGTACGCATCCCGAATTCATGGCTTTCGGCGATTTCCCCGGCTGGGCCCGCAACCACGGCAAGCACAGCAACATCGGCTATGACGCGCCCAAGGACATGGACGAGCAGCAGGGCAAGTTGCGCGTGGGCAATGGCGACGACGCGCGTGTTTCGACGGCCGAGATGCAGGAATACACCTGGACCGCAGCCAACACGAACACCACGCAAACCATGGTCGACATGTCCAAGCGCCTGATCGACGAACTGCCCGAGGGCACGCCGCCAGGCGATGTGCTAGCCCACTGGATCACCCGGTCAAAACAGATCGATGCGGAGCGAGGCGTGGTCTGGCCCGAAGTTCCTTCGTCACACGCAACGCAGGCCGGCACCAGCTGGCAGATCTTCCCCAACTTCCAAGTTGGGCACGCCGTTAACAACATGCTCTGCTATCAGGCGCGGCCCTATCCGGGCGATCCGGACAAGTGCTTCTTCGAAGCCACTGTTTATGAGCTGTATCCCGAAGGCGAAGCGCCGAAGACGGAATGGGATTACACCAAACCGGAAGATTGGCCGCCGGTTCTGCAGCAGGACTTCGCCAATATGGCCGCAGTCCAGCAGGGCATGAAAAACGGTGGGTTCCGCGGCGCGCAGCCCAACCCCTATCGCGAGCGGGCTATTCCCAGCCTGCATTACAACCTTGCACGCTACATGGGCACCGGTGCTCCCAGAGAGCTCGACTAACCCGAACCAAGACTAGCCCGACATGGACTAGACGAGCTACGCGCCGTGGGTGGGATCAACCGATGACCTTGCCCACGGCCACAGCTTCCGGCTGAGCCACCCCGGCGCCAGCACGCAGCGCCTCACCGATCAGCAGCAGAGCCGGGCCGCCACCCAGTGCTGTCTTCGCCGCCAGCGGCAGCAGATCCAGCCGGGTGCGGAATATGCGCTCGCTTGGCAGGCTGGCATTTTCGACCATGGCGACAGGCGTGCCAGCCGGTAGACCCGCATCGATCAGGCTTGCCGCCAGAACGGGCGCGGCAGACTTGCCCATATAAACGGCCAGCGTCGCCTCGGGATCGGCCAGCGCCTGCCAGTCAAGCTTCACGCCCTCACCTTCTCGGTGATGGGCGGTCACGAACACCAGTTTACGCGCCAAACCGCGCAGGGTTAGGGAGAGGCCCAGAGAGGCAGATGCCGCGCTGGCCGCAGTCACACCGGGACAGATACGGAAAGCCACACCGGCCGCACGGCAAGCCTCAATCTCCTCATTTGCGCGTCCAAAAATCGAAGGATCGCCCCCTTTCAGGCGCACGACCCGGTCACCCGCCAGCGCCGCCCTGACAATCAGTTGATCGATCATCCCCTGATCCTTGGAGTGGCGCCCCGAACGCTTTCCAACATGGACAAGCCGTGCGCTGGGCGACGCCAGTTCCAGAATATCCAACCCTGTCAGCGCATCATAGAAGATAACACTGGCCGCCGCGATCAGGCGTTCCGCCTTGCGGGTGAGCAATTCGGCATCGCCCGGCCCGGCCCCGACCAGCCAGACACTGCCTGCAGGAAAATCGTTCATTCCGCTGCCTCCGCTTCAAGGGAAAGAGCTGCTTCAAGGAGCCGCGCGATGGCCGGGCGACAAGATCCGCAATTGGTACCTGCCGAACAGTCTTTACCGATAGCGGCAACAGTTGCGGCACCGGCACATGCGGCTTGGGTGATCGTCTTTTCGCCAACGCCGAAACAGATGCAAACGACAGGTCCGCAATCCGCGGCCGGAATGCTGGAACGCGCGGCCAGCAACTCCACCGGAGACGCCTCTGCCTGCCCCAACTGCGCCGCCACCCAATCGCGCGCGGGCAATTGGCCAGCGCGGGTCAGATACAGCGCAGCGCGAAGCGTGCCGTCCATGGCAAGCATGGCAATCCGGCGCATTCCCCGCGTGTGGTCGGACACTTCCAGCCGTTCACCATCGGGCAGTAGAGCATCAACATCGATGTTGCCGTCGCCCGCAAGCTCATACAGCCACCCGCCAGCAACCCTCCCGCGGGTCCAATACACTAGGCCCAGAGGTACCGGCTCCGCCCGCGTCACAAGGAAAGCGCGCCAGTCAGGCTGAACCGCGTTAACCCGCGCTGGTGTGTCCTTGAAGCCGGGCTGGCCGGAAACGGGATCAGTGCCCTGTCCCGGCAGTAAATTGCAACGACCTTCACCGGCCATCACGTCGGTCCAGTGCATCGGGACAAAAATGTCCCCGCGCCGTTGCCCGGCGGATAGTGAAACCCGGAACACCGCCTTCGCCTGCGCCGTTACGACGCTTGCAAATCCCCCGTCGATCAGACCGCATTCAGCAGCATCGTCCGGGTGCACTTCCAGAAGCGGCTCTGCCCGATGGCGCGACAGCGTGGGCGATTGGCCGGTGCGGGTCATGGTGTGCCACTGGTCGCGATAGCGCCCGGTGTTGAGCCGCAGCGGAAACGCAGGGTCGTGAAACCTTGTCGGGGCATCCACCGAAATCAGCCGCGCGTTGCCGCTCTCAGTCGGAAACCCTCCTGCGAGGGGGCGATCGCCGCCCCACTGAAACGGCTGCATCGCGGCGTACGCACGATCGTCGATGGATGCCGTGTCGGTCAGGTCCAGCACCTTGCCATGTTTTGCCGCAAGCCCGGTCATCGCGGCAAATTCGCGAAAAACTGCGGCGGGAGAGGCGAAGGCAAAAGCATCCCCCCAGCCGAGCCGCTCTGCCACGTCGCTGATGATCTTCCAGTCGGCACGCGCTTCGCCCGGCGGTGGGAACAGCGGGCGCTGGCGGCTGACCCGGCGTTCGGAATTGGTGACCGTGCCGTCCTTTTCCCCCCACGCCAGCGCTGGAAGCCGGATATGAGCGAAACGGCCAGTATCGGTATCGGCCATCACATCCGAGACGACAACCGTAGGGCATTTCGCCAACGCTTCCCGCACAAAGCCTGCGTCAGGCATGGAGACGGCGGGATTGGTCGCCATGACCCAAAGAAACTTGATGCGGCCATCATGGATTGCGCGGAACATCTCCACGGCTTTCAGGCCCGGCCCGGCGCAAAGCCGGTCAGTGTTCCAGAACGCCGCGACATCCCCGCGTTCCCGCTCCGAAAACCCAAGGTGGCAGGCCAGCATATTTGCCAGCCCGCCCACTTCGCGCCCGCCCATGGCATTGGGCTGACCCGTAATGCTGAACGGCCCCGCCCCCACCCGGTTGATCCGTCCCGTGGCAAGGTGAAAGTTAATGATTGCGTTGCCCTTGTCCGTTCCGCTGATCGACTGGTTCGCCCCCTGACTGAACAGGGTAACTGTACGGGGGCAATCGGCGACAATATCGGTAAGCTGGCCAAAGGTAGCCGGGTCGATGCCGTGATCCGTTCCAAGGCCCTCCCAAAAGCCGTCGGGTACATCCACCTGGGTCTTCAGAAATGCGTCATTCACCTGCCCGCGCAACCGCATCTCGGCCAACAGGGCGTTGAACAGGGCGACGTCTCCATCTGGAGCAACCGGCACATGCAAATCTGCCTGTTCCGCCGTTTCGGTGCGGCGCGGATCGATCACCACCAGCTTGGTGCCGCGCAGCTCGCGCGTTTTTTCAATCCGCTGCCAGATCACCGGATGACACCACGCCGTATTCGATCCGACCAGCAGGATAAGGTCCGCCGTATCCAGATCATCATAGCTGCATGGCACCACATCCTCGCCAAAGGCGCGGTTATGGGCCGCGACAGCACTTGCCATGCAGAGCCGGGAATTGGTGTCGATGTTACCGCTGCCGACGAAGCCCTTCATCAGCTTGTTGGCGACGTAATAGTCTTCCGTCAGCAGTTGGCCGGAAACATAAAAGGCGACGCTGTCCGGCCCGTGTTCGCGGATGGCGTCACCCATGCGTGTGGCGACAAGATCAAGCGCCTCATCCCAGCCCGCCTGCTCATTTCCAACCATGGGATACAGCAGCCGCCCTTCCAGCCCCACCGTTTCGCCCAGGTGCGTGCCTTTGGAGCACAGACTGCCGAAATTAGCCGGATGGTCCGGGTCACCGCTGATCCGCACAGAGCGCGGCCCGGTGACTTGTGCCTTTATGCCGCAACCGACACCGCAATAGGCACAGGTGGTGCGGACGTTTCGCATGGCTTCAGGCCGCCTTTCTCTTTGGGTTCGGGACCACAGCCTCGCGCAGCAGGTATATGCGTCCGGCGTCCACCTTCAGGGGAATGGTGGGCACGCAGCCCTCATCGTCGCCCAGGGCCTCACCGGTTTTCAGCGAGATGTTCCAGTTATGAAGCGGACAGGTAACGACATTGCCGTGGACGATGCCCTGCGAAAGCGGGCCCTGCTTGTGCGGGCATTTGTTCACCAGCGCGAAAAAGCGATTGTCTACCGTGTGGAAGATCGCAATTTCATCACCGCCACGTACAGGCAGGGTGCGGGCGTTGCCGGGGGCGATCTGGTCCACCGGACCGATATCAAGCCAGTCTCCAATCATCATACAAACTCCAGGGGACGCACTTCTGCGAGATGCTGATGCAGTTCGGCATCCTTTCCAGCGACACGGTCTGCCCACGGATCGTCCTGCATAAACTGCTGGGAATAGCGGAAACGCGCGCCAAGTTTGCGGACCGCATCAGGATCGTCGAACAGGCCCGCCTTCACATGATCAAGGCCCACGCGCTCGATCCATGGCGCAGTCCGTTCAAAGTAGTGCGCCTGTTCACGATACAGCTGAATGAAAGCCGCGCAGACATTCAGCGCCTCTTCCTCTGTCGCCACTTTGCAAAGCAGGTCGGTAACACGAACCTTGATGCCGCCGTTGCCGCCGACATGCAGTTCATAGCCGCTGTCGACGCAGATCACGCCGAAGTCCTTGATCGTCGCCTCGGCGCAGTTGCGCGGGCAGCCCGATACGGCGATCTTGAACTTGTGCGGCATCCAGCTGCCCCAGGTCATCCGTTCGGCCTTGACGCCAAGCCCGGTCGAATCCTGCGTGCCAAAGCGGCACCATTCCGAACCCACACAAGTCTTCACCGTCCGCAATGACTTGCCATAGGCGTGGCCCGAAACCATGCCTGCAGCATTAAGATCGGCCCAAACGGCAGGCAGGTCTTCTTTCTTGATACCAAAGATGTCGAGCCGCTGGCCGCCTGTAACTTTGACCATCGGTGCATCGTATTTTTCGACTACATCGGCAATCGCCCGCAGTTCGCGCGGGTTGGTCAGGCCACCCCACATGCGCGGCACGACCGAATAGGTGCCGTCCTTCTGGATGTTCGCGTGCATCCGTTCGTTGACGAAGCGGCTTTTCTGATCGTCCTCATACGCACCCGGCCAAGCGCAGAGCAGGTAGTAGTTAAGCGCAGGCCGGCAGGAAGAACAGCCATCGGGTGTGGTCCAGTGCAGTTCCTGCATCACCTGCGGGATCGCCCTCAGGTTCTTCTCCAAGATCAGGCGGCGCACATCGTCGTGGCTGAAACTGGTGCACTTGCAGACCGTCTTGGGCCCTGACTGCATGTCATCGCCCAGCGTCAACTTAAGCAGGCTTTCGACAAGGCCCGTGCACGAGCCGCAAGACGCTGATGCCTTGCACTGCGAGCGAACAGCATCGAGGCTGCACGCGCCAGCCGCGATAGTCTTGACGACAACTCCCTTGGAAACGCCGTTGCAACCGCAAATTTCCGCTTCGTCGGAAAGGGCGGCAACGGCAGAATTAGGGGCCGCGAGCGCACCCCCGGACGCAAAAGCCTGACCGAAGATCAGGGCCTCGCGAATGTCGGAAACATCCTCCCCCTTCTTCAGCAGGTCGAAATACCAACTGCCGTCAGCGGTATCGCCATACAGCACGGCGCCAACCAGCCGGTCCTCCTTAACGATCACCCGCTTGTAAATGCCGCGCGTCGCATCGCGCATGACGATATCTTCGGCGCCTTCGCCTCCAGTGAAATCTCCGGCTGAAAACAAGTCGATACCAGAAACCTTAAGTTTAGTTGAGGTTACCGATCCTTCGTATCCCGAGGGCTGCCCGCAGGCAAAATCAGCCAGCGCACGGCACATGTCCCACAGCGGCGCGACAAGCCCGTAGCAGGTGCCCCGGTGCTGCACGCATTCGCCCACCGCCATAATCGCGGGGTCGGATGTGACCATGTGGTCGTCGACCATTATGCCGCGTTCGACATCAAGCCCAGCGCTGCGCCCCAGTGCCGTTGCCGGGCGGATGCCGACTGCCATGACAACGATGTCGGCCAAAATCTCGCGTCCGTCCTTCAGGCGAACTCCGGCGACGTGACCGTCAGCCTCCATGATCTCGCCAGTGTCGGAACCTGTGAGAATGGTCTGCCCCCGCCGCTCCAACTCGGCCTTGAGCAGCCAGCCCGCCGCTTCATCAAGCTGGCGCTCCATTAGGGTTGGCATCAGGTGAACGACGGTAACCTTCATTCCGCGAAGCGAGAGGCCATGCGCTGCCTCCAGCCCGAGCAGGCCACCACCAATCACCACAGCTGCGCCGCCGCGTTCAGCGGCAGCCAGCATCTTGTCCACATCATCCAGGTCACGGAACGTAACCACACCGGGCAGGTTCGCACCGGGCACCGGGATGATAAACGGATCAGAACCGGTAGCGATCAGCAGCCGGTCATAGGGTTCGACCCGGCCAGATCGGGCGATCACCGTTTGGGTATCCCGGTCGATCTGGATCACCGGATCACCAGAGATCAGTGTGATGCCGTTCTCATCATACCAATCCTGAGCGTTGATGACGATGTCATCGAACTGCTTTTCGCCTGCCAGCACCGGGGAAAGCATGATGCGGTTGTAATTCACGCGGGGTTCGGCACCGAAAATGGTGATGGTGAAGCGGCCGGAATCGCGGGCAAGGATTTCCTCCACCGCACGACATCCGGCCATGCCGTTGCCTATCACGACCAGCCTTTCGGCTATTCCGTTGCCTCCGCTTTGGCTCTCGAAGCTCATCGGCGCATTCACGTTCCGGCCTCCTTGTGCAACGCGCAGACACGAAAAAGCCGCCTCGGACCGGTCCCTCAAAGGAACGGTACGGGCGGCTTCATTGCCACGCGTTTGTCAGAATTATTTCAGCGGTGCGCTGGATCGTCCTGCATTGGACGGCGCGGTCTGCTTTGAACTTTATGTACCTGATTCGGGGAAGGTTCGGCAAGGATTTTTTGCAGTGCAGCAATATTGGCGCATGCACGTGCTCAATACGCAATTTCCGCTTGCAGCCACACCTTCTCGGTATCGACCCCGAACCCGGCAGCATTGTAATTCGCATACTTTGCCAGCAGCCCTACTCGGCCAAGCTTAAGGCCTACAGAAGCGTTCCACTCCGTACCGTACTCAACATCGCCCACGTCGCTGTCGAACTGATGGAACATCACCGCTGCGTTCAGCCCCGGCAACGCGTTCACGCCAGCGAAAGTGTAGGCAATACCGCCGTAAGCGTCCTGCAAGCCGGCGCTAGGTGTGGTTAAAAACACATCGGCCCAACCGTTGAATTTGTGCAGTGTCGCCAATGGGGTCTGGACCGCCTGCCCATCATCGCTGCCCAGAAGCTCCCATCCGCCTGTCAGGACGAATCCGTTGATCGCCAGCGCGCCCTCCGCAGCGACGTAATCCGCTGAATAGTTGCTTGGGTTGTCGCCGTAATCGGACTGCCGGGCATAGCTGCCGGCCAGATTCAGCTTCACACCGTTCGAAACCGGAACCGGTGCGATCAACCGCAAACCATAGGTTTGCGAGCTGTTGGCAAGGAAGAACGGCTCATCGTAATCGAGAAGATACGCAAAGCCCCTGGCCTGTACCGGACCCAGCTTCACCCCCGCCCCGCCCATAAAAAAATCGCCGTCCAATGCCTGGCGCGGCCCGGCCTCAACGCCAAAGATCGTGCGCTGACTGTTCGAATAGATAGCGTCCAGACTGACCGACCCGAACTTACCCTCTGCTCGTACCGCGTCGAACGTCTGTTCGTTTTGCCGCCAGCCGACTGACCCGACCCAGCGCTGGTCATCCAGATTGATCCGCTGCCGCCCAACCGTGATCACTGCCGGCTTGGTCCTGTACTGCAATTGGAGCCGGTTCAGATCGATATTCATCGGGTCTGGGACCACCGAGTGTTGCGGGCGCCGCTGGCTATCGGCGATGGCGAACGGAAAGGCATTGTAGTTGTCGATGATCGCCAGCGTTCCTTCCGCTTCAGCAAGAAACGACAGGCCTGAGGTGTGCCTCACCTCAAAGCCGCCGCGCAGCCGCACCGTCAGCGCGGTAGCGTCCGTGGTGGGTTGATCGACATGTTCATAGCGTAGCCGGCCCTCGGCGATGGGATCGACAGACAGATTTTCGCTCACCGGGATCGCATCGCCGGGCGCTGCCAACGCAGGTTGAGCCAAGGCAATCGGCGCCGCAAAAGCAGCCGCCGCGAGCAAGCGGAATTTCATCGTGTAACCCTCCTGACGAACACTGCCGTCAGGCATCCTCTCAATTCTGTCAGGCCGCTTCTGCGTGCGGTCCGTGATCGTATTCGGCCAGGAAATGCAGCACCTCCTGACGGTAGGCGTAGAATTGCGGGTGCTGGAGCAGGGTCTTGCGATCCCGCGGGCGCGGCAGATCGACCTTCAACACCTTGCCAATGGTGGCATTGGGGCCATTGGTCATCATCACAACCCGGTCGGCCAGCAGGATCGCCTCATCAACGTCATGCGTGACCATGACCGCTGTTACCTTGGTGCGGTTCCACACTTCCACCAGCACGTCCTGAAGATCCCAGCGCGTCAGGCTGTCGAGCATGCCAAAAGGCTCGTCCAGCAACAGCAATCGGGGGCTGAGGGCAAATGCGCGGGCGATACCCACCCGTTGGCGCATCCCGTTGGACATCTCTGCCGCCAGCTTGTCCATCGCATCAGCAAGCCCCACGCGGTCAAGATAGTAGTCAACGATCTCGCGCCGTTCCGCCCGGCTGGCGTGCGGATACACCCGCTCCACGCCCAGCGCGACATTTTGTCGGGCCGTCAGCCACGGCATCAGGCTGGGTGTCTGAAACACCACCGCCTTGTCAGGTCCGGCGACATCGATCTCGCGGTTGTCGAGCACGATCCCCCCCTTGCTGATCGCATTGAGCCCCGCCGCCATGGTCAATACCGTGGACTTACCGCAGCCAGAGTGGCCAATCAGCGATATGAACTCGCCCTTGTCCATCAGCAGATTGAAGTCTTCGACCACGGTGAGCGGACCTTTCGGCGTCGGATAGACCTTGTGCAGCTTGTAGAATTCAAGATAGCGCCGCTCGGCCCCTCCCCGCGCCGCATCGCGATAGGCCTTGGGCGGGGGAGCCAGATCCAGCGGTGCGACATTGGGCAGCAGGGCAGCGGCATCTCTTTGCCCCTGATCCGTAACAAGCGAACCGAGATAGTCGACGATCTCTCCTCGCAGGTGCTGGAATTTGGCGTTCTCATTTACGGCCTCCCGATCACGGGGGCGCGGCAAGGCGACGTCAAAGATACGGCCGATGCGCGCGCCCGGTGCCGGAGTCAGCACAGCGATCCGGTCCGCCAGCAGCAGAGCCTCGTCCACATCATTGGTGACGAGGATGATCGTCCGCTTCTCTTCCTCGCGGATACGCTCGATTTCGTCCTGGAGCTTTCCTCGGGTCAGCGCATCGAGCGCCGAGAGCGGTTCGTCCAGCAGCAGGATTTCCGGTTCCATCGCCAACGCTCGGGCCACGGCGACGCGCTGACGCATGCCGCCGGAAAGCTGCCCCGGCTTGCGGTCCATGGCGTGGCCCAGTCCGACCAGTTCAACCTTCTGGCGGACCAACGCCTTGCGCGCTGCCGGTGAACGATCCTTGTGCACGGCGTCCACGGCCAGTGCGACGTTCTTTTCAACGCTGAGCCATGGAAAGAGCGAATAGGACTGGAACACTAGGCCACGGTCTTTTCCCGGCCCGTCGATGGGCTGGTCCCGCAGCAGGATTTCGCCCTGATCTGGATCTACCAGCCCCGCAATGGCTGAGATCAAGGTCGTCTTTCCCGAGCCGGAGAAACCGAGGATCGCCACGAATTCGCCTTCGCACACATCCAGATCAATACCGCCAAGTACGTCGGTCGTGCTGCCGGACTTGCCGGTATAGCTCTTCGTGACATTGCGCAGGGAGAGGATGCTATCGGTCATCGTAAAGCCTTTCCGGTCAGACGGTACGGTTGCGGCTGGCCAGTGACTGGAAGGCCATCATCACCTTGTCGAGCAACACCCCGATCAGGCCGATAACCACCACCGCGACCATGATGCGGGCCAGCGACTTCTCATTCCCGTTTTGGAACTCATCCCATACGAACTTACCAAGGCCGGGATTCTGCGCGAGCATTTCGGCGGCGATCAGCACCATCCAACCCACGCCCAGCGACAAACGCATGCCGGTGAAGATGTAGGGTAGCGATGACGGCAGGACGAGGCGCGTCAGCTTGGCAAACCAGCTCAACTTCAGCACGCGCCCTACGTTGATGAGATCCTTATCGATGGAGGCGGTGCCTATGGCGGTGTTGATCAGCATCGGCCACAGCGAGCACAGCATCACCACCACGGCCGAGATAATGAAGCTTTTCGACATGGTCGGATCGTCGCTGGTGATAGAGGCCGACACGATCATGGTCACAATCGGCAACCAGGCAAGCGGGCTGATCGGCCGCATTACCTGTACCAGCGGATTGATCGCGGCGTTGAACCGCTTTGACATGCCCGCGACCAGCCCTAGTGGCACAGCCACCAGCGAGGCTAGAATGAAGCCCATGATCACGGTCTGCAACGACGTGAAAATCTGATCAACAAAAGTCGGCGGGCCGGTGTAGAACTGGCCGGCTGCTACGGCCTCTGCAGCAAGGCCCCGTGCAGCACGATATTCTTCCATCAGGCCGAGAAAGGCGGACCACACATCACCCGGGCCCGGCAGAGCGCCGAGCGAGGTCTGCACCATAGGGGCAAGGACTGCCCAAAGACCGACAAACGCCCCGATACCGACCAGCGGCGGCCACGCCGCGTCAAACACAGTCTGCGGCGAAGGCAGTTTGAAATCATCTGGAAGGAATCGGCGCAGGCCGGGGCCCTTGGGGTTTTCTGCAACCTGCGCATCGGCGCGAACCGCGTTGGCGGGTAGCGCAGCGGGGACCCCGGTTGGGAAGTCGTCTTTCCTGAGCACAGCAACGGTCATGGCGAATGATCCTTACTTGACGCCGGAGGGCGTGACGGTCTGGTCTGGCTTCAAGCCGATCGAAAAGCTGGAAATATAGGCTGTCGGCTTGCGCGCATCGAAGGGCACATTGTCGATCGATGACTTGCTGTAGACACGAAAGCCGTCAGTCTCGGGAAAGGCATCGGCAGGAGCCTTGCCTTCAACCACCAGCGACTTTGCGGCCGCGGTGTACAGGTCGGGCCGGTAAACCGACTTGGCGGTGTCGAGGTACCACTGGTCGGGCTTATGCTCTGCGATCTGGCCCCAGCGGCGCATCTGGGTGAGATACCAGATAGCGTCCGAATAGAACGGGTAACTGGCCTGCCGATCAAAGAAGAGGTTGAATTCCGGCGTTTCACGCGTGTCGCCTTCGGCAAAGGTAAACCTGCCCGTCATCGACGCCAGCAGTACCTTTTCATCCGCCCCGACATACTGCGACTTGGCCAGCATCTTCACCGCGTCGGGCCGGTTTTTGCCGCCATCGGCGTCTAGCCACATCGATGCCCGGATTAGCGCTCGGAGCAGGGCATTGACGGTCTTGGGGTTATTCGTCGCAAAGTCTTCAGTCAGACCGAACACCTTGTCGCCGGTCAGCCCGGCAACGTCGGGATCAACGATGATCGGGACGCCGACCTTCTTGGCAACGGCTGCCTGGTTCCACGGTTCGCCCACGGAATAGCCATCGATCGTGCCGGCTTCCATCGTCGCGGGCATCTGCGGCGGGGGGGTGACGGAAAGCTGCACATCCGCACCGGTCGTACCGGCCGTATCGCCCGGCAGGTAGAAGCCGGGGTTCAGGCCGCCAGCCGCCAGCCAATAGCGCAGCATGTAGTTGTGGGTGGAGACGGGAAACACCATGCCCATGTTGAAGGGTTTGCCCGACGCGTTGCGTGCAGCAATCACGGGCTTCAGCGCCGAAGCGGATACCGGATGGATCACCTTGCCATCTGCGTCCTTCGGCAAGCTGGGCGCGATGGCCTGATAGACCCGGTTCGAAAGCGTTACCCCCTTGCCGTTGATGTCGAGCGAGAAGGGAGCGATCAGCTTAACCTTGGGACCAATTCCCGCCCCTGCGGCAAGCGGCTGGCCCGCCAACATGTGTGCCCCATCCAGCTGGCCACCCACCACGCCATCCAGCAGCACCTTCCAGTTAGCCTGCGGCTCCAGCGTCACGCTAAGGCCTTCTTCCGCGAAAAAGCCCTTCTCCTTGGCCACCACCAGGGGCGCAATATCCGTCAGCTTGATGAATCCCAGCTTCAGATTGGCCTTTTCGATACCGGGGACGGCAGCGACCTTTTGCGCAGGGGCCGTTGGCTGGTCGGCAGAACCACAACCTGCCAGCACCACGGTGGCCAGCAGGGCCGCGATCATTCCTCGCCTGTCGAACCGAAAACCCCGAACCGTGTCCATTCGTACACCCCCGTATCAACGCATAGACAAACGCAAAAAAACCGCCTCGACTTGGACCGGCTGGTCCAGATCGGGCGGCTACGTTGCCACGCAATGTTAGTATGCCGCAGAGAGGAATATTGCTGCCCGTCTTTGGGCCGCTCCATCACTGCTGTGCCAATTGTTATGCGATTCGAAGGGCCGTCGTAAAGCGTTTTTTGCAGTGCAGCAAAATTCTACCCTCAGGGAAGGCGCGCAAGATAGCCTGCAAGGTCTTCTGGATCAAATATCTGTCCGTCGAAAAAACGGTCATTTGTCAACGTCATGTTGCCCTGTTGCGTGCCCACCGCAAGAGGGCCTGCAAGGCTGCCTTCCACCTTGGAGCTGGCCCCGGGAAGAGGGTCGCCGGAACCCAATAGTGCGCTGCGATAAACGTCGGGACGGAACACCCTGGCAGCCTTTGCCGCGTCGGCAGGGTCGAATTCCAAACCATCCCACCGTACCATCTGCGTGTAGAGCCATTTCGCCTGGCTGACCCACGGAAAATTCGCGGCCTCGCGGTACTGGAACATGAAGTCGGGGAACAACTGCTCCTTGTCGCCCTTGGCCAACAGAAGCCTGTCTGAAAGGGCCCGGCGAATCAGCACGGGATCGCCATCAAGATATTCGGCCCGCGCCAGAATTGCGGCATTCTTCTCCCAATTTTCGGGATCGATAAAGTGCCGGCCAGCGCGCCGCAGGGCGCGGATCAGCGCTTCCACGGCTTCGCGCTTTTCTGCCAGAACCGGTTCGCGCAGAGCCAGAACCTTCTCCACCCCGCGCCGCCAGATCTGCGCCGTCGTCAGCACAATTTCACCCACGCCGCGCTCCACGGCCACGCTGTTCCATGGCTCCCCGACACAGATCGCATCGACCTCTCCAACTTCCAGCGCGTCGGCGCAGAAGGGCGGAGCGACAGTGGTAATCTCGACATCGCGATCTGGACGCAGCCCGCAGGCCGCCAGCCAGTAACGCAGCATGTAGTTGTGACTGGAATAGCGATGGACAACGCCAAAGCGCAGCGGCCGCCCCTCTGCCAAACGCTGAGCAGCCACTTCGGCCAGCCCCGCGCCAACCGTAACTGGATCGCCCAACTGGCCGGGCTGCCGCAGCCGCCCTGCCAGTTCGGGCCGCATGGTGATGGCATTGCCGTTCAATCCCAGAACAAAAGGCACGGAAAGCGGCTGCGCGGGCCGACCGCGGCCCAGCGTTGTCGCGATCGCCAGCGGAGCCACCATATGCGCGGCATCGCTGTGCCCATACAGCAGCCGGTCAAGAACCGTTGCCCAGCTCATGTCCTTCACCAACCGAAGCGAGAGCCCCTCATCCTCGGCAAAACCATGTTCACGCGCAAGAATCGGCAGGCAAGCATCGACCAGCGGCAGGAAACCGAGGACAAGCTCTGTAGTCATCGCGATCCTCTCAGCAGTGTATGGGCCGTTATGACCGCCTCTGCGATCTCGGCTATCCGGCGGCCTGAATTCATCGCGGCATTACGCAGTTCAGCATAGGCGGCAGGCTCTGTCATGCCGCGCGTGTCGCGCAAAATGCGCTTTGCCTTGTCGACCGCATCGCGATCGGCCAACTTGCCTTTGGCTTCGGCAAGATCCGATTGCAGCCGCGCAAAGGCATTGAAACGCCGCACCGCCAGATCCAGCAGGGGGCGGATGCGATTGGCGGCAAGTCCGTCTACGACATAGGCGGAAACCCCCGCCTCAATCGATGCGGCGATTGATTCATCGTCCGATTCGTCAACAAACATGGCAATCGGGCGGGCCAGCGCGCGGCTGACCACGAAATATTCCTCCAGCACATCGCGCGACGGATTCCCCAGGTCCATCAGGACGATATCGGGGGCGATCTCTTCTATCCGCGCGACCAGCCCACGCCTTTCGGTCACCACGAAAAGCTCGCAACCGTCGATTGCGACGAGCCCCTCCTGGATCACCGACGCGCGCGCCGCGCTTTCATCGATGATGGCAATACGCATGATTCCTTGTGCAACGCAGCATCCATCTTACGCAAGCTATTCCATTACGTTCGCCCCGCCGTTGCGTGAGCGCGCCCGCATTGCTACGGCGGCCCAATGTCTAGCTGCGATCAATGCGTCGTGCGCAATCGCGCTATCTGTTCAGCACTTGATGCTGGGGAGCTGGACGCGCTCAACGTCATCGGCCGCCGCCGCACCCTTACAGCAGGCGAATCGCTGATGTGGGAAGGCGAGGAATCGCTGCTCGTCGCCAACGTTATTGAGGGCGTTCTCAAGCTTTCCACGGGTACTGAGGACGGGCGAGAGCAGATCGTCGGGGTCGTCTACCCTTCCGATTTCATTGGTCGGCCGTTCGGATCCACCACCAATCACAGCGTGACAGCCCTTACCGACGCACGCGTCTGCGTATTCGGCCGACGTGATTTCGATAGCTTTGCGCGGGATCACCCAGGACTTGAGCACAAGCTCCTGGAACGCACGCTTGGCGAACTGGATCGCACCCGCCGCTGGATGCTGCTGCTAGGCCGCAAATCCGCAGCCGAGAAAGTCAGCAGCTTTCTGCTGGAAATGACGGAAAGACTGATTGAGCCGAACTGTCAGGTTGGCGTTGAAGAGCCCAACCGGCGGCTGACTTTGCCCTTTTCCCGCCAACAGATCGCCGATGTTCTGGGCCTGACCATAGAAACAGTCAGCCGGCAGTTCACCCGTCTGAAAGCGGAAGGCATCATCGATTTACCTTCTCGGCGCGAGGTCGTCATCCTTGATTCCGAAGCTCTCATCGCCGAGGCTGGCTGATCGACCCTCGCGGCATTGCTGGATGGGCGTGCCTCCAGCGTTTGCAAAACTGCGATTTTATCGCAAATTGCTCTGGATTTCGGCAACCCGCACCCGGAGCGCATAATGACCCCATCGAATGGCTGGGATCGACTGGACTCTCTTAAGTTCGGTGACGAGGGAGAGGCTATCGCCCACCTGCTTGCCAGCCGCCCCCTTTCTCCCGGTGCCCGGCAGAGTATCGTCACAGAAGCGGCCAGCCTGGTCGATGAAGCACGATCTCACGCCCGTCGTCAGGGTGTAGTGGAAAGTTTCCTGCAGGAATTCTCGCTGGGGACGAAAGAAGGCCTGGCGCTGATGTGCCTGGCCGAGGCGCTGCTACGCACGCCAGATGCCGAAACGCGCGACCGGCTCATTGCAGAAAAAATCGCCATGGCTGATTGGGCCAGCCATCTCGGCAAATCCGATAGCCTCTTCGTCAACGCCTCCACCTGGGGCCTGATGCTTACGGGCAGGCTGGTGGATGTCGGTGCCGAAGCGCGGCGTGATCCGGGCGGTTTCCTGCGACGGCTTTCAACACGGGTGGGCGAGCCGGTAATCCGGCAGGCGGTCGCCGCCGCGGTGCGCATCATGGGCGAGCAATTCGTGTTGGGTCGCACCATCGAAGATGCGCTGGCACGGGCCAAGCGCGAGAAAATTCTCTGCTCGTTCGACATGCTGGGAGAAGGCGCGCGCACGGATGCTGATGCCGAACGCTATGTTCGCATTTATACCAAAGCGATCGAAACGGTGGGCGAGGCCGCGAAGGGCGCCGGGCCAGAGGCCGGGCACGGCGTTTCGGTAAAACTTTCCGCACTCCACCCGCGCTATGAAGCCGTGCAAGAAGATCGCGTGTGGGAGGAACTTTACCCCCGGCTGCGCGAACTGGCTCTCATCGCAGCGCGCCACAACATCAACTTCGCCATCGACGCAGAGGAAGCTGACCGGCTGGTCATATCGCTTAAGCTGGTGGAACGGCTAGCCCGTGAGGGCGCGTTGGGCGAATGGAGCGGCCTTGGTGTTGTCGTGCAGGCCTATCAGAAACGCGGGCTTGCCGCGATCCACGAACTGACTGGCCTTGCCAGCGCCACACGGCGGCGAATCATGATCCGGTTGGTGAAAGGTGCCTATTGGGACACCGAGATCAAGGCAGCGCAGGTTGCCGGGATGCCGGACTATCCGGTGTTCACCACTAAGCCCGGCACCGACCTTTCCTACATCGCCTGTGCCCGCGCGCTGATCGAAGCCAGCCCGCTGCTCTATCCGCAGTTCGCCACCCACAACGCGCATACGCTGGCGGCGGTACGCCACATGGCGACAGAACGCGGCGTAGCGATAGAACACCAGCGCCTGCACGGCATGGGCGAGGCGCTGTATGCGGCCGCAGAGGGCCACTACGGCCCGCTTCGCCTGCGTGCCTATGCGCCAGTTGGCGGGCATGAAGAATTACTGCCCTACCTTGTTCGGCGTCTCTTGGAGAATGGTGCAAACAGCTCTTTTGTGCATGTTCTGCTGGATGACAGCGTTCCGGCGCTGGACGTCGTGCAAGATCCCATCGCGCTGGTGGAGGCCCAACCGGGCCGCCATCCGCGTATTCCGTTGCCGCGCAACCTGTATGGCCCATCCCGCCGAAATCCACTGGGCCGCGATCAAAGCCAGGCTGCAACGTGGGCTGAAGCGAAAAGGCAGATCGATGCGGCAGACGCAGCACGGTATTCCTCTGGCCCAGTAATCGGCGGCGTCATGCAGTCAGGTGACGTCAGACTGGTATTCTCACCGGCCAACACAGCCCACGTCATTGGCGAAGTGGTTGACGCGACACCTCGGGATCTGAACGAGGCCGCAAAACGCGCCCGCGCGGCGCAACCCGCGTGGGACCGCGCCGGTGGCCGCTTCCGCGCCCAGGTGCTGCGCTCTATGGGCGATGCGCTGGAGATCGCCTTGGACCCGCTCGTTGCGCTGCTGGCCCGCGAAGGTGGAAAGGCTTTTGCCGATGGCGTGTCTGAAGTGCGGGAGGCCGCCGATTTCTGCCGTTATTATGGCATGTTGGCCGAAACGCAGTTCGGCACACCAGAGCGCCTTCCCGGCCCTGCGGGTGAAACCAATCATCTGCAGCTAATGGGCCGGGGAACATTCGGCTGCATATCACCGTGGAATTTCCCGCTGGCGATCTTCACCGGTCAGATCGCAGCGGCACTGGCGGCGGGCAACAGCGCCATCGCCAAGCCTTCCGAGCAGACACCGCTGATTGCCGCAGAGGCGGTTCGCCTGTTCCACGCCGCAGGCGTCCCGCCTGACATCCTTGCCCTGTTGCCCGGTGACGGCGCGCATATAGGAGCCGCTCTTGTCTGCCACCCGTTGATAGACGGTGTAGCCTTTACCGGCGGGACCGAAACGGCATGGGCCATCAACCGCAGCCTTGCCGCCCGATCCGGACCGATCATTCCCTTCATCGCCGAAACGGGCGGGCTGAACGCCATGTTTGTCGACAGCACTGCCCTACGTGAACAGGTGCTCGATGATGTTATCCTGTCCGCCTTCGGGTCGGCAGGCCAGCGCTGCTCTGCCCTGCGAATGCTGTTCCTGCCCGAAGAAAGCGCAGACGGCGTAATTGCCGGCCTGATCGGCGCGCTGGCGGTACGGCAAGTCGGCGATCCGGGACTGCCCGAAACCGACATTGGTCCAGTGATCGACGCCGAAGCGCATGCTGCGCTGTGCGATCATGTCGCCCGACTGGAACGCGAGGCCCGCATCCTTGCGCGGCACCCTGCTCCGCGCGGCTCCGGTCATTTCTTTGGGCCGGTGATCGCGGAGGTGGATGAGCCTGATTTCCTGGAGCATGAAGTTTTCGGGCCAATCCTTCACATCTGCCGCTACCGGCCCGACCAGTTGGAGCACTATGCCACCCGCCTTGCTGCGCGAGGTTACGGGCTTACGCTGGGCATCCACAGCCGGATCACGCGCTTTGCCCGCGAGGTGCAAGCCTTGGTTCCAGCGGGAAATGTCTACGTCAACCGCTCGATGATCGGCGCGGTCGTGGGGGTGCAGCCCTTCGGAGGTCGGGGCCTGTCCGGTACCGGGCCCAAGGCTGGCGGCCCGCATGCCTTGCTGCGCTTTGCCCATGAACAGTCAGTTTCCGTCAACATCATGGCACAGGGCGGTGACCCGGCACTGCTGGCGCTCTAGCCCACGCCAACCTCGACTACCTGATCGGCGAGACGCCGTACTTCCTCGCGATCATGCGTGACGTATAGAATGGGCAATCCCAATTCGTCACGAATACGCTCGATCACAATCATGATCTCCCCGCGTCGTGCCACATCGAGCGAGGACAGCGGCTCGTCCATCAGCAAGTACCGCGGGCCTGACAGCAATGCCCGGCCAATCGCGACCCGCTGCGCCTCACCGCCAGAAAGCGTGCGCGGCATGCGGTCCAGAAGGTGGGCGATACCAAGGAAATCGGTCGCTTCCTCCAGTGCCATCCAGCGGCGTTCCTCGGACGCCAACTGCCAACCGTAAAGCAGGTTGTCGCGCACCCGCTTGTGCGGGAACAGGCGAATGTCCTGAAAAACATAGCCGCAAGCACGGTGTTCAGGTGGCAGGTTCGTCTTTGTAGCGCTGTCAAACAGCACTACATCGCCCGCAATGATGCGTCCGCGCTGAGGCTTGAGCAGCCCGGCAGCAGCCTGAAGTATGCTGGTCTTGCCCGCACCGGATGGCCCGAACAGCGCAGTAATGCCCGCAGGAACGGAAAAAGCGGCGGCGATCAGCCTGTCACCGCGCTGCAGCGTGATGTCGATGTCAAAGGACATGCCCGCCCTTTCCATATCCCGCGCGGCGCGCCAGCGCTTCCGAGGCTACCAACGCCGCGAGCGAGAGCAGCACCGACACCAGGGCAAGCCGCAGCACATACGCGTCACCCCCCGGCAATTGCAGCGCCGCATAAATGGCCAGCGGCAGCGTCTGCGTTTCACCCGGGATGTTCGACACGAAGGTAATTGTCGCTCCGAACTCCCCGATAGATCGTGCAAAGCCCAGAACCGCACCGGCAAGAATGCCCGGCATCGCCAGCGGCAGCGTGATGGTAAGGAACGTCCGCCATGGCCCGGCGCCCAGCGTGCGGGCAGTCGCCTCAAGCCGCCGGTCCACCGCTTCTATCGACAGGCGTATGGCGCGGACCATCAGCGGCAGAGCCATGACCGCTGCGGCCAATGCCGCACCCGTCCAGCGGAACATGAAGGTGATGCCAAACAGATTTTCGAAAAAGCGGCCCGCGGGCCCATTCGGGCCGAATGCCAGCAGGAGCAGCCACCCCGTAACCACCGGCGGAACCACCAGTGGCAGATGCACCACCGCGTCAAGCAACACCTTGCCCGGAAAGCGCCCCCGCGCCAGCAGATAGGCGAAGCCAAAGGCCAGCGGCATAGCAGCGATGACTGCCACTACCCCCACCTTCAACGAAAGGGCCACGATCCCCCACTCATCGGCCGAGAGCCCTCCCATTTCGATCAGTTTGCCCCGAAACCAAAGCCGCAAAAAATGGCCTTGCCCTCTGTCCCTATCAGGAAGCGACGGAAGGCATCTGCATCACGGTGCCGGGATGCGGTAAGTATCGCGACGGGATAGGTCACTGGCGTGTGACTGGTCACGGGAAACATGGCCACTACCCGAACACCGCCGCCCGCCCGGGCATCGGTTGCATAGACGATGCCCAACGGCGCGGCGCCACGCCTGACCAGCGTTAGTGCAGCGCGCACATTCTCGGCACGCGCGACTTTCGGTTCAACCCCTTGCCATACGCCAAGGTTGGTAAGCGCTTCCTTGCCGTACTTGCCGGCCGGTACAGACGCCGGGTCTGCCATTGCCAGCCTACCGCCGCCCAGCGCCCGCGCCAAAGGAAAGCGCGGACCAATCGCCAGCCGCACATTACTGCTGGCCGGCGCGATCAGCACCAACCGGTTGTTCAGGAATGAAACCCGCGTGCCGCGCCGCAGCAGCCCCTTTGCCGCCACATAATCCATCCATCCCTCATCCGCCGAAATGAAGATATCTGCCCGGCCGCCGGATTCGATCTGCCGGGCAAGCTGGGACGACCCGGCAAAGGAAATCACCGGGCGGCGATGCCCCTTCGCAGTCCATCTGTCTGCGGCAGCATTCAGCGATTCCTGCAGGCTGGCAGCGGCAAGCACCAACGGCCCTTGTGACTGCGCAAAGCCGGGCCGCACCGAAAGCAGGATCAGGCACCCGGCCAAGAGCAGTTTAACAGGAATACGCAAATCCATATCCCACCGTATACAGCCTATGCCGCCACAGGGAATACTGCCTTATCGGCCGATAAATCTGGCCTCACGCCGCTCGAACACCGAAGCCACGCCCTCGGTATAATCCGCAGTTCCCTTCAACAGTGTCTGCTGCTCATGCTCATGACGCAGGGCAACGACAACGGCATCGGCAAGTCCATCCGTCCATGTGGCGCGCACTGAAACGAGAGCCAACGGCGCGTTGGCCGCGATTTCTTGCGCAACGGCCAGCGCCGCATCCGATACCTGCCCTTCCGGTGCGACACGATCGACAAGGCCCCATTCCAGCGCCGCATCGGGCTTCACCCGTTCGGATGACAGCATCATCCACCCGGCCCGCTGCACGCCAACCACGCGCGGTAGCGTATGGGTGATGCCGAAGCCGGGATGAAACCCCAGCCGCGTGAAGTTCGACGAAAAACGCGCACCCGGCCCGGCCACGCGGAAATCGGCGGCCAGCGCCAGACCCAGCCCCGCTCCGATCGCCGCGCCGTGCACGGCTGCCACCATCGGCTTCTTTCGCCGAAAGATGCGCTCTGCCTGCACATAAAGCTGACCGATAGAGGCCATCCCACCCGTACCGGTAATACTTTCATCACCGGCAAGATCGGCGCCGGCGCAAAAGCTTTTGCCTTCAGCGGAAAGTACGCTGCACCGTATTTCCGGATCGGCATCCAGCACGTCCAGCGCATCGGCAATCTTACCCAGTAGCTGAGGCGAAGCATAGTTGTACGGCGGACGAGCGAAGCGGATTTCGGCTACATGGCCCGTGAAGGTGGTCGTCACGCTGATGGTCATGGGTAAGATCCGTGCCTTCGGGAAGTTAGAGGTCTATGCGCTAATTGCCGTGCATGCTGGAGGCAACACCGATTATTGCCAGAATGGCCGACACCGCGAAAATAGTATTTCATCTTGCCTTCCGTGGAGCGTAGAGGCGAGGATATTCCAGACCTGAGGTTTCAAGATGCCCGAGTATCGTTCACGTACCACCACCCACGGCCGCAACATGGCCGGCGCGCGCGGATTGTGGCGCGCCACGGGCATGAAGGACGAGGATTTCGGCAAGCCGATCATCGCCGTCGTCAATAGCTTCACCCAGTTTGTACCCGGCCACGTCCACCTGAAGGACCTGGGACAGCTTGTCGCGCGCGAGATTGAGGCAGCAGGCGGCGTCGCCAAGGAGTTCAACACCATCGCCGTCGATGATGGCATCGCCATGGGCCACGGCGGCATGCTTTATTCGCTGCCCAGCCGCGACCTGATCGCCGACAGCGTGGAATACATGGTCAACGCCCACTGCGCCGACGCAATGGTCTGCATCTCCAACTGCGACAAGATTACCCCGGGCATGCTGATGGCCGCCATGCGGCTGAACATCCCAGCTGTGTTCGTTTCGGGCGGCCCGATGGAAGCCGGTAAGGTAATCATGAAAGGCCAAACGCGCGCCGTCGATCTGGTCGACGCGATGGTCGTTGCCGCCGATGAAAGCTATTCCGACGAGGAAGTCGCGGCGGTTGAACGGTCTGCGTGCCCAACCTGCGGTTCCTGCTCGGGCATGTTCACCGCCAATTCGATGAACTGCCTGACCGAGGCACTGGGCCTGTCGTTGCCGGGCAATGGTTCCACGCTAGCCACCCATTCCGACCGTGAGCGCCTGTTCCGCGAAGCCGGACATGTGATCGTCGATCTGGCCCGCCGCTGGTATGAACAGGACGATGTAACCGCCACACCGCGCGGTATTGCCAGCTTTGCCGCTTTTGAAAACGCCATGAGCCTGGACATCGCCATGGGCGGGTCAACCAACACCGTGCTGCACCTGCTGGCCGCCGCATGGGAAGGCGGCATTGATTTCACCATGGCCGACATCGACCGGCTTTCGCGCCGCGTGCCCTGCCTATGCAAGGTCGCGCCCGCGAAGGACGACGTGCACATGGAAGACGTGCACCGCGCCGGCGGCATCATGGCGATCCTGGGCGAACTGGAGCGTGCCGGGCTGGTCGACACCTCGTTGCCGACCGTACACGCCCCGACGATGGCTGATGCGCTGGCGCACTGGGATATCGGGCGCAGCAACAGCGAGCAAGCGCGCAACTTCTTCCGCGCTGCACCGGGCGGCGTACCGACGCAAACCGCCTTCAGCCAGTCAGCGCGCTGGGACGAGTTGGACACAGACCGCGAAAACGGCGTGATCCGTTCGGCTGAGCATCCCTTTTCAAAGGATGGCGGCCTTGCAGTGCTTTACGGCAATCTCGCGCCTGAAGGCTGCATCGTGAAAACCGCCGGCGTCGATGACAGCATCCTGACCTTCCACGGCAAGGCCCGCGTTTATGAAAGCCAGGACGCCTCCGTCGTGGGAATTCTTGGCGGACAGGTTGAGGCCGGGGACGTTGTCGTCATCCGTTACGAAGGGCCAAAGGGCGGCCCGGGCATGCAGGAAATGCTCTATCCGACCAGCTACCTGAAATCCAAGGGCATGGGCAAAGCCTGCGCGCTGATTACCGACGGGCGTTTTTCCGGCGGTACATCGGGGCTTTCCATCGGCCACGTTTCACCCGAAGCGGCAGAAGGCGGGCTGATCGCGCTGGTTGAAACCGGCGATCCGATCCTGATCGACATTCCAAATCGCGGGATCGTCCTGCAGGTTGATGATGCCGTGCTGGCGCAGCGCCGCGCCGCGATGGTCGCAAAGGGCGCCGCGGCATGGAAACCGTTCGGCCGCAAACGCGCAGTATCACCTGCCCTGCGCGCCTACGCCGCGATGACTACCAACGCCGCCAAGGGCGCGGTACGCGATGTCAGCCAGGTTGAGCATTCCTTCGTCAGAACCCCTGACTAACTGACCAACCCGCCAAGGGCTGGCCAGAAGCAGGTCAGCCCTTGCGCACCATTTCGAAGCTGCGGGTCATGTGCTCAAAATAGCCACCTTCGGCCGGATGGAGCGCCCACTGACCTTCCATGTCGCGGATCGCGGGCAGGTTTTCCGCCACATCATCGATGCTCCATGATGGGCGGTACACACCCTGCGTCTCAGAGATGAAGGCGCGTGCCACGCGGCCTGCCATCGACACATACATCTCGCCCGAAACCGCACAGTTTTCATGCGCGAGATACCCCACTACCGGCGAAACCAGTTCCGGCCCCATGGGCGGGTACTGCGAGATGTCCAGCCCTTCCGCCATGCGCGTCACCGCGCCGGGCAGGATGATGTTGGACTTCACGTTGCGGTCTGCGCCCTCGATCGCGATGATGTTGTTCAGCCCGATCATGCCGGATTTGGACACGGCATAGTTCACCACGGCATTTGTGCTGTAGAGACCGCCGATGGACCCAGTCAGCACGACACGACCGTAACCATCGCCGCGCATCCGTTCAAAAGCCGGACGCACGACATTGAACGCCCCCATCAGGTGAACGTCGATTACCGATTTGAAATCGTCATATGCGATGCTGGCCAATTCACCGTAGCGGACGTTACCAGCGTTATGGATCAGCACATCGACACGGCCGAAACTGTCGAGCGCCGCGTCGATGATCGCTTTGCCTCCTTCGGGCGTAGCAACGCTTTCAGTGCAGGTAACCGCCTCTCCGCCAGCAGCACGGATAGCGGCGGCAACTTCCTCTGCCGGACCAGCATCCACGCCCTCGCCCGCAAGCGCGGCGCCGATGTCGTTGACCACAACCTTTGCGCCCAGCCCGCCCAACAGTTCTGCATAGGCGCGGCCGAGGCCCCGCCCCGAACCGGTGATGACAGCCACCCGGCCATCAAAACGGCGTTCAGTCATGCTAGGTTACTCTCTTGTCCCGGAGCCCACAGCGGTGCGCCGCGCTGTTCGCGCAGCGACGGTATGGTGCGCCCGTCGATGTCGGTGACGCCATATTCCTGCGCCAGTTCTGCGTTGATGAAGGTGCCGCCGCTTTTGGCCATGATACCCGCGTCCTTTGCCAGCGCCGCGATCACCCGCCCCGGAAACTCGGGCGAAGAACCCACCGAGCTGTTCAACTGCTGCGCCATGCCGGGAACCGTCTTCAGGTTCTCTTGCGCTCGCTCGGTGTAGGTGAAGCCCTGCCACAGCGACAGTGACGCCACATTGTGCGGCTGCAGTTCCTTCGCCATGTCGCGCGCCATGCGGTCGGTCGCTGTCTTGGTCGTGCCGAAGATCACATCATAGGTATAGGTGACCCCAACATAGCCGGACAGCGCCACGATCAGCCCGGACTTCTGCGGCGCCATGATCTGGGCGGCGTGCCACGCAGCGACAAAGGCCGCCCGGGCGCCGGTATCAAAGATTTCCCAGTTCGACAGCGGCTTTTCCCAGAAGCCAACGCGGTGCGTCATCTCGTCCGGGATGGCCATGGCGTTGTTAACCATAATGTCGAGCCGGCCCTGCTCACGCTTCACCTGCTCAAACAGCGCGCCAATCGAGGCATCGTCTGCAAGGTCAAGCTTGACCGGGATACCCTTGCCGCCCCTTCGCTCGACCTCTGCGACGGTTTCAGCCAGAGTGCCCGGCAGCAGATTGGTTCCGGTTTCCACCGTACGGCCCGTGACATAAACCGTCGCGCCTTCCTCTGCGAGAGCGCAGGCGATGCCTTTGCCAATACCGCGACTGGCGCCGGTGACGACGGCAATCTTTCCTGAAAGCGCACCCATCAACTGGCAGCCGGATTGGCAGGCTGACGCCGGTTGACCAACGGCCGTTGATAGGACGGATCGCTTTTATCGCGCGCCGAGACGCCGTTCAGGCCGATACCCGGCACATCCCCAAACGGAACCGGCATCGCCGGCGGCAGGCAGCCCCATTCGATGATGTTCGTCCGCAGGGCGATCTTCCATTCGCCGTCCCGCCGCTCAAACCGGTCAATGTAGCGCCCCCCCGCCATCCACACGGATTCGTCCCGGTTGCGGGCAACGAAGATGTAATAGGTTTCGCTGTGCGCGGTGTCGCCGTCGATGTCCGTCGTGTTGTTCAGCAGACTATGATGGGTCAGGATCTGCCCGGCTTCGTGCATAGGCACCGACCAGTCCCAGCAACCCGGCGCATCACCCACATAGGGGCCAGCCGCAATCACTGCGTCAGCATGAAAGGCAGACAGGAAACATTCCCTATCAAACCGGTCCATCCCCCGCGAAAAGCGGGTCAGGCACTCCATGATGCCCTGCTTGTCCAGCAGTTCGTCGATTTTGGTCTCGCGATTGTTGGTCCGTTCACTTCCCACGGTAATCAACCTCCGAAATCGGCTTCCAGATTGGCGAACCACGGGTCGCCCGTGCTGACGGAATGACGGTGCCATCAACATCGGTAAGGCCGTATTCCTGCGCAAGTTCGGTGGTGATGAACTCTCCGCCCGACCGCTTCATAATGTCAGGATCAGATGCCAGAGCGGCAACGACGCGGCCCGGATGTTCTACCGTGCTGCCGGTCATGCTGGTGATCGATTTGGTCATCTTGTCACCCATCGCGGCAAGATTGTGCTTCGCCTTCTCGGTCAGGGTCAAACCCTGCCAGATCGCCAGCGACGCGACATTGTGCGGCTCAAGTTCTATCGCCATGTCGCGGGACATGCGGTCCACCGCCGACTTCGACGTGCCGAAGATCACCCCATAGGTGTAGGTCACGGCCGCAAAGCCCGAGATCGCCACAATCAACCCAGACTTCTGCGGCACCATGATCTGCGCGGCATGCCACGCTGCGACATAGTTGGACTTCACGCCCACGTCCCACATCTCAAGATTGGAAAGAGGCTTCTCCCAGAAACCCTTGGCTTCCAGCAGGTTGTGGGAAAGGGAGAAGGCGTTGTTAACCAGAATGTCGAGCCGGCCTTGCTCATCAGCGACCTGCCGAAACAGCGCCGCAACGGCCTGATCATCGCCATGATCACAGGCCACCGCAATGCCCTTGCCGCCCTCGGCCTGTCCGCGCTGCGTGCATTCTTCCGCTGTCTCGCCAACCGTCCCGGGCAGGTAATAGTCGCCTGGGTTCACCGTGCGGCCCGTCACATAAACAGTCGCCCCCTGCTCTGCGAGGACCAGCGCAATGCCGCGGCCGATGCCGCGGCTAGCGCCAGTAACAACCGCGACCTTGCCAGTAAGGGCGCCCATCAGCCTTCCTTCCGCTTTCCGAAAAACACTTCGCTGTAATCACCGTTCGCCCGCCCGGCGAAATGCTCATGGCTGAGCGGCATACCCATAACGCCCTGCGACCAGTCAATCGCCTTGCCCCAGTCCTCGTACCAATCATAAAGCATGGTGCGGCTGGCGATCCGCCATGCACCGTCGCGCTTTTCCATCACATCCAGATAGCGCCCACCGATGCAGGTATCGTGCTCGTCCCCGCCGCCGTAATCGACGCGGTGGTAGGAAACGACGTGGGTTTCCACCTTCGCGCTGTCTCCGGCTAGTTCAATGTAGCTCTGGCCCAGCACATGCTGGGTGTTCGCGATGGCATCAGCGCCGGGAATTACCCACGCGTAATATTCGTCGAAACTGCCCTTGAACACACCGTAATCCGTTACGGAGTCGGGCCAGTATGACGCGGCGATCATGCCCCCGTCCCGGCGATCTTCCCCACGAGCCAGGCGGATGATGCATTCGCGAATCCTGTCGCGTTCCAGAAGTGCCTTGAGTTCCTCTTCCATCGCGTCCGTCTCCGCCAATTATTGCCAGCTGAATCTCATACCGATCTTGCGCGTGATTAGGCGGGCAGAGACACGCACGCTTGACCGATTCAGACAAATGCGCTTGCTGGGATCATGGCGGTGGAGACAACGAATAGCGCTTCGGCAGCGCAGGATACCGGTTATGACATCGTCCATGCGCGCATGCTGCGTGAGTTTCCAACGCTGGTGATACAGCTTGGCGGCGATCCCGATGCGTTGCTTACCCGTGCCGGAATGACGCGCGACGCTGGTGCCAGTATGACCTACCGCCAGGTGATCCTGTTGATGGAGCTTGCCGCGACGAATCTTGGCTGCCTCGATTTCGGCATGCGGCTGGCCCAGATGCAGGGCGGCGAAGACATCTTCGGGCCGCTTGGCCACGTGATGAAGAACTCACGCACGTTCGGGGATGCGCTGGATTATGTCCGTCGCCACACCTATGCTCACAGCCTTGCCGCGCGGGTGTGGCAGCGCCGTGAGCCCTCTGGGGTAGAGATATTTTCCGGCCATGACATCCTGATCGACGGCGTTCCAAACAAATGCCAGGCAATCGAACAGATCATGCTGGCCGGTCATCTTGCCGCCATGCAAATGACAGGAGGGCACGCCCGCGTCCGACGTGTGCACTTCCGCCACCAGCCGGTTTCACCGCCCGAGGTCTATCGCCGCTATTTCGGCTGCGAGGTGCGTTTCGGGCAAAATGCAGACGGTGTCGTCTTTTTCCGCCAGGACCTCGACTGCCCCATCCTGCAGCCCGATGCGCAGACCCTGTTTGAAGTGACGGCCTATATCAACCGGCATTTCACCCGGCAGCAGCCCCCGCTGCACGCCGAGGTTCGCGGGGCGATCATGCAGCGGCTGGGCGCGGGAAGTTGCACGAACGGGGAAGTCGCGCGCGAACTCAATCTGCACACGCGCACGCTGCACCGCCGGCTGCGTAGCGAAGGTACGTCATTCCAGCAGATCAAGGATGAGGTTCGGCGCGACCTGATGTTCTATTACCTCAAGGAAACGGTTTCCGACTTCGCATGGATTTCCGAGAGGCTGGGTTTTGCTGAACAATCTGTGATGACGCGGCGCTGCAACCGCTGGTTCGCCATGTCGCCAACGCAAGTGCGTGCCCGGGCCAAAACCACGCCTGGCGCCTGAACGCGCCCACTGCGGCTTCGGGGCCTGACAAATTTGGCGTCCTGCGCTACCGCTGGCGCAATGGTGATCTGGAACCAATGGATGCGGGGACCGTGGCGGTTAATCGCCGCGGCCTTGATGCTGATCATCGTCGTGCATGCCGCGGCCCCAGTTGGGCAGCCATTGAATCGTACCGCTGGCTCTGCCTTCAGCGCAGCAAGTGCAGACGTCACGTTGACCTGCAGCGAACGGGTGGTCATCGCCAGCACCGCGCTGCCGGATGATGTCGCCAGGCCATTCGAAGCCGCGTCGCAGGCGCTTCCTACGCGGGCCTTCTTCACATGCCCGCCCCATCAAGTCGGGTTTGACGCTACCGGGCCGCCCCCTGCGCAGACCAGCTTTCACCCGCTGAACCCCAGGGCTCCACCTGCCGCCTGATTGGTAACTGGCCGCGCACCATCGCGGCCTTCCTCCAATCATGAGAGCAGGACCATGAATACAGACGAACTGGACAATTCCGATCGATCACTTCGACGGACCGCCATCGAACGCATCATCGCCAAGTACCCCAATGTCAGCAACGAACAGCGCGACGATATATTGCACTATATCCAGCGCGAAGGCTCTGCCCTTGACCGGGCGACGATAGCGTCCAACAATGACATTTCGTTTCAATACCGACAGTTGTGCAAGGAACACTATATCGACAGGCTGAAACCAGTTGAGACCGCAATCGCCATTACCTCTGGTGTGGTTCTGATCGGCGGTGTCGCCCTTCTGTCCCTGCTATTCTGACGAAATAGCGGGGATCGGAACCGGAACGGATGCCCCATCACACCCCCTTGATCGGCACGATAGTCGCCGGGCTTGTCATAGCATTCATCATGGGGGCGCTGGCGCATCGGTTCAGGATTTCCCCGATTGCCGGCTATCTTCTGGCTGGTGTCATCGTGGGTCCTTTCACGCCCGGCTTCGTCGCCGACGCAAGTTTGGCGGCGGAGCTGGCGGAGATTGGCGTCATTCTGCTGATGTTCGGCGTCGGGCTGCACTTCTCACCGAAGGATCTCCTCTCGGTACAGAAGATTGCGTTACCCGGCGCCATCGTCCAGATCGCGGTCGCAACGGCGCTGGGTACCGCGCTTGGCCTTGCTCTTGGCTGGACGATACTTGCCAGTGTGATCTTCGGGCTTGCCCTGTCCGTGGCAAGTACCGTGGTTCTGCTGCGCACGCTGCAATCCCGCGATCTCGTCCAGACGGAACGGGGACGCATCGCAGTCGGATGGCTGGTGGTCGAAGACATCGCAATGGTCTTCACGCTGGTACTGCTACCGGCGATCATCGCGGCAGGAGCAGGCGGGCAGGCGCTGGGCATTGGGGGCATCCTGCAATCCGTAGCGCTGGTGCTGTTCAAGGTGATCGGCTTCATCGTCCTGATGCTGCTGGTCGGCCGCAGGGTCATCCCGTGGCTTCTGCACTGGGTAGCGCACACCGGATCACGCGAACTGTTCCGTCTGGCCGTGCTATCCATCGCCCTGGGCGTGGCCTTCGGCGCGGCGATCGTATTCGATGTATCCTTTGCACTCGGCGCCTTTTTCGCCGGCATGATTCTGGGCGAAATGCAGTTGAGCAAGCGCGCGGCAGAAGAGACGCTGCCTCTGCGTGACGCATTTGCCGTGCTGTTCTTCGTTTCGGTGGGGATGCTGTTCAACCCTGATGTGCTGGTGGAACACCCCCTGCCGCTGCTGGGCACCGTGGCCATCATCATCATCGGCAAGTCGCTGGCGGCATTCGCCATTGTGCGAGCCTTTGGATATCCTAACCAATCAGCGCTGACGATTGCCGCCAGCCTTGCCCAGATCGGCGAATTTTCTTTCATCCTTGTCGGGCGGGGCGTGTCGCTGGGCGCGCTATCGGAAACGGCGCGCGACCTTGTGCTGGCCAGCGCGATTATCTCTATCCTGATCAACCCCATCCTGTTTGCGCTGGTCGTAAGACGCGAAAACCGTTCTAAAGCCGCCGCAATTCAGGCCGCGGAAGAGCCTGTGGCGCCCCGCCCGGTCCATACGGTGCTGGTCGGTTACGGCGCGGTAGGAACGGCGATAGCCCGCAGGCTGGTTGCGCGCGGCTTGCCGCTGACTGTCATCGAAGACCAACATGATATTGCCGCGGCCGCTGCCGTGGCCGAACAGCCCGGACTACAAGTCTTCGTTGGCAATGCCAGCGCACCCGGCGTGCTGGAAGAGGCGCGGATTGAAGCGGCTTCAACGCTGCTGATCGCCGTTCCCGAAGGCATCGAAGCCGGTGTAATTGCTGCGCGTGCGCGCGAACTGAACCCGTCGCTGATGATCATCGCCCGCGCCCATTCCTCTGAGCAGATACGTGATCTGAAGCACTGGGGCGCTGACCTGATTATCAGGGCAGAAGAGGAAACGGCCGCAAAAATGGTGGAACTATCCGTGCGCAGGCCGGGGCAAACTGCCGGGGAATAGTTCCCCGGCAGCCTATTTCATCAAAAGTCGATGGAGGCCGATGCCTTGAAGGTACGGGGACCGCCCTGCAGCACGGCCTTGCTGAAGGTATCGAATGCAGACGCCCAGTACCGCTTATTGGCGACGTTATCGACCGTGAAGCGCAGCGTGACCGGCTTTTCCGCAGCAAGCAGAACATAGCGTGCGCCAAGATCGAACCGCACCCAGTCATCAATCTCAAGCGTGTTGGCAACGTCTACCTTCTGCTTGCCGGTATAGACAACGCGGCCCGTCAGGGTCAGTCCGGAAGCGAAGGGCAAATCCCATTCGACGTTACCATTCGCCGTCAAATCGGGAACGCCAACGGCATCGTTGCCGTCATTTAGACCGCCCTCAGTTTTCCGCAGTTTCGCATCGATTACCGACAAACCACCGATCAGGCGCAGCCCATCGGTGGGTTCGCCCGACAGGGTGAATTCCACGCCGCGATTACGTTGCTCGCCGAACTGGCCATAGATGCTTCGCCCTTCGGGATCACCCGCAACCGGGATAGCAAAGGCAGTAGGCTGCTCGATCTGGAACACCGCAAGGCTTGCGTCGAACTTGCCGAAACGAACCTTGCCGCCCACTTCATACTGTGTCGACTTGAAGGGAGCTAAAACCTCGCCCGGATTGGTGAGCGTCGCATCAATCGGCGCGGTCGCTCCCTGCTGCAGGCCTTCAATCCGATTTGCGTAGAGTGAGACACCTTCGGTCGGCTTGATAACAATGCCAACAACCGGCGTTATCGCATCTTTATCATATGTAGAGAGCGGGGAGCCGTTGCTGTAATCAAAGCGTTTCACGCGAATTGTCTGCAAGCGGAGACCCGCCGTCAACAAAACCCGATCGTCCCAGAATCCGATCGTATCAGACGCAAAGATGCTCCAAAGCCGGCTACGGGAGATCGGGAGCGGATTGTCGAGATCTCCAGCCGCCGAGAAACCGCCCAATGAGGCCGGGATACCGACGACTGGCGTATCATAAAGATTCGTATCGTAATTCTCGAGGAAATCATACGCGCTGCGACCGACCTGCCAGATCATATTGGCGCCAAGATTGAACTCTTGGGTAACAGCACTACCCAGCTTCACCCTTACCCCGGCTTCCACCGCCTCGTTGTTGGTGGTGTACGGAATGATGGAGCCGCTGCCAGTGGCATCGCCCGTCACGGCATCCAGCACGGTAATCCCACCGTAGATCCCGTCTTCCCGGCCATCACGCGCACCAGCCGAGGCATAGAACATGGCGTTGTCGGCGAAATCATATTCAAAGCGCGCGGTGCCGAAAATGTCGCGCATCTCGGTGTTGGTCCAGGGCTGCGCGAAATTGTGATCCGCCTTTGGCGGCTTAGGGATAGCCACCCCTTCGCCGATCGTCACCTTGTGTCGAAGCTGGTCCACCTCAACCTTCTGATACCCGGCATCGACCGAAAACCGCATGTTGTCGCTTCGCCAGTCAAAGGCAGCGCCGATAACCATGGTGCGGCGAAACTCATTATCGATAGACACATCACCGCTGCGGAAGGCCCCGTTCACACGAAGCCCGAACTGGTCGCCTTCACCCCAGCGCCGGGCAACGTCGAAGCTGCCACCAAAGTGGCTGTCGGACGTATAGCCCAGCGTCGCGCGGGTAAGTGGGTCCGCCCCAGCCCGCTTGATCTGCAGGTTGACGCTGCCGCCGGTGCCCGTGCCGCCCGGCGCTGCACCGTTGAGGAACGCCGATGCACCGTTCAGCACCTGAACGCTTTGGAACAGCTCTGGCGCGATCAACTGGCGCGGCGCAATGCCGTACAAGCCGTTCAGGCCGACATCGTCACCCGCTAGCGTGAAGCCACGAATGATGAACTGTTCCGACGCATTGCCAAAGCCAAAGCTGGTTCGCACCGTCGGATCGTTCTCAAGAACCTGACCCAGCGTCTGGGGCTGCTGGTTGAGGATTAGCGCCTCGTTATAGGAACGCACCTGAAACGGCACATCCTCGGCCAGCTTGTTGCCCAGCGCGCCAAGGCTTCCCTCTCCGGTGACCTGCGTCTGGTTCTGGCGCTGCGCCGTGACGACAATATCTGTGCCACGTTCCTGTGCATGGGCCGGCATGGCGGCCAGCGCAGTGATTGCCGTGGTACAGGCCAGAAGAGTCCGCTGCTTCATCGCATTGTTCTTTCTCTTGAGAAAATACAGGTACATGGGTTCAGCCGCGCCGCAGCCAATGGCGTGCAAAGACAACCAGCGGCAGGCAAAGCAGAATTACAGAAAGCCCGTCTCGCCAGCCTTCTCCCGTAAGGCCAAGGATCAGGCCAACAAGGCTGGCTATGGCAAGCACCGCAGGCATCGCCAGTATGCGGCCGGGGCTTTGCGCTGCGATACGGCTCCGGCGGCTGGTCATACCAAGTTCTCTATCGCCGCGCCGGTCTCGATTTCCGCCAGCCGTGCATCGGAACCGGGCGCGCGCTTGCCAAGCCAGAGATAGAGCCCGGAGCCCAGAACCCAGATCGTCATCAGCGTGAACAAAGCCCACAGGATCTTCAGCGGCAGCCCACCGTAATCGCCAAAGTGCAGCGGCTTGGAGAGCATCAGCGCCTGATTCAATGCCGGCATAGAACGAATGTCGGTCAGCTTGCCCGTCTCGGCATCTACCAGCGCAGGGGTCAGCACATGGCTAGTCAGCGGCGTGTCACCCTGAAAGAAGATCGCGTAGTGATGCGCAGACGACCACGCGCCGCCGGGAAAGCCAATGAATTGCGGTGAAAGCCCGGGCTCTGCCGTTTTGGCCGCCATCATCGCCCTGTCAATGGAACCATAACGTGCCGGTTCCAACGGCGCCTGGCCCTGATAAGCAGCGACCATCTCTGCCATCGCGCCGTCGCGCCAGCTATTCGTCAGGGGATCGGCGAAGGCGTTAATGATCCCAGTCAGTCCGATGACCAGCGCCCAGCCCAATGTCACCATGCCAAGCAGGTTGTGATAGTCCAGCCACCGCACCCGCGCGCTCCGTTCCGTGCGCAGCGTGCCGAACCGCAGGCGGCGCATGAAGGGCAGATACAGCACAACGCCCGAAATGATGGCGAGGATGAAGAGAAAGCCCATCACGCCAAGAAACAGCATTCCCGGCAGGCCGAGGAACATGTCGGTGTGCAATTGCAGGAGGAAGTGCATCACGCCCTCTTCCTTGACCTCGCCAATGCTTTCTCCGGTCATGCGGTTGAAAGAGAACAGCCGCATCAGTTCGGATGGCGCGTCGGGCGTCGGTCCGGTCGTGACGGTAATGATCGGGCTGTCCTGACTAAAGCCAATGAACAACGGCACACCGCCGCCATTTTCTGCAATGGCCTGGGCAACGATGGCATCAAGCGGCTTACCCTCAGCTGCAGAGGCTGGCCCCTGAAGGGTTGCCTCGCCGTGATCACCGGAAAGCGTTTCTATCTCGTCATGAAAGATCAGCGGAAGTCCGGTGATGCAAAGCATCAGCAGGAACAGCGTGGGAACGATGCTGCTCCATTTGTGGACAAGGAACCACGCCTTGATGGCTCCCGGTCTCATGATGCTGCGAATCTTTGGCCAGCGCGATCGTACATGCCGCCGCGCCTATGGAACTCATATGTAAATAGCAATGATAATCATTCGCAATAGTAATTATTGCCTGCACACTGTGTCAATTATGTCCGGCGTTTCCGGCTACCCAGCAGGCCAGCACCATAAGTAGCCCCGCCATACGGTTTGAACGAAAACGATAGAGCGCATTGTCGCCGTTGTCGGGCTGCAATGTCAGCACCTGCCACCCAAGGTGCAGGCCCATCGGCAAGAGCGCGAGCAACGCCAGCGTATCCAGCCGCAGCAGCCAGAAGGCCAGCAGCCAGCAGCCCATTGCCAGCGCGTAGAACATTGCCACACCGCTGCGCACGTTCTTGCCCAGCGCGCGCGCGCTGGATCGTATGCCGACAAGCGCGTCGTCCTCTCGATCCTGCAGCGCGTAAATCGTGTCATAGCCGATCACCCAGAAAATCGAACCAAGGTAAAGTGCGGCTAGTACGGCGATCCGATCCGTGCGCAGTTCCGTCCAACCAACCAGTGCACCCCAGCTGAAAACCATGCCCAACCACGCCTGCGGCCACCAGGTGATGCGCTTCATGAACGGGTAGGCCGCAACCGGCAGCACACTGGCCAGCGCGACAAGCTGCGCCTGCCAGCGCAGTTGCAACAACACGACCAACCCGATCAGGCACAAAACGCCTAACCAGACCCACGCTGCTCGCTTGCTGACAGCTCCACTTGCGACGGGCCGCGCGGCAGTGCGCGCCACTTTCCGGTCAAGATCGGCGTCAACGATATCGTTATAGACGCAGCCCGCGCCGCGCATAACTATTGCGCCCAGCAGCAGCCAGCCGATCAGCGCCCAGCGCCCTTCGCCGCCGGCCAGCAAGACACCCCAAGCGCACGGCCAAAACAGCAACCACCAGCCGATCGGCCGATCAAAGCGAGCCAGCAAGGCATAATTGCGAAGCGATTCCGGCAGCGCCGCCACCAGTCCGCGGTGTTGGCTATCAGGGACGATCTCGATTTCCGCGCTCATATCGCCCTCTTACCCACCGCGCTGCGCTTGTCGAAGGCTATTCCTGCACGTTACCAGCGATGACGATGACCGCACTGGCCGAATCCATCCGCTCTGGGCTGCAAGCAATCGCGGACCCTGCGCGGGCGCCCGCCATGCAGGCCTATATGAAGTCGGCGATGCCCTATATGGGCGTCTCGGCCGTTCCGTTGCGTCGCTTCTGTGCGTCGGCGTTCGCCGGATTGTCGTGGAATGACAGTCCGGCCTGGCAGGGTGACGTGCTTGCGATCTGGCGCTCGGCCCAGTTCCGCGAAGAACGCTATGCCGCCATCGCGCTGGCAAGTGTTCCCGCCGCCGGTCCGTTTCAGAATACCAGTGCGCTGCCCCTGTACGAAGAGATGATCGTCACCGGCGCATGGTGGGACTATGTCGACGCCATCGCCGGGCTGCAGTTGTGGACGTTGCTGCAGAATGACCGCCCTGCCATGGCAGAAGCGATGCGGCGGTGGGCCACCGACCCCGACATTTGGAAACGCCGCAGCGCCATTCTCTGCCAACTGCGCGCCAAGGCGGCCACCGATGTCGATCTGTTGTACGCCTGCATCGAACCCTCGCTCGATTCCCGGGAGTTCTTTTTGCGCAAGGCCATCGGATGGGCGCTGCGGCAATATGCGCGCACCGATCCCGATGAGGTGCGGCGCTATGTCAGCCGCAATGAAACTCGCCTCAGCAGCCTCAGCCGCCGCGAAGCGCTGAAGCACATCAAGGACCCCGCCTGATGCCCGCCACTCCCGCCTGGCCACCCCGCAGCGCACCGCGTCTGTTCGTTTCTGGCCCCCTTGCCGAAGGGCAGACCGTATCGCTTGACGGCCCTCAGGCGCATTATCTGGTGAAGGTGATGCGCATGGATACTGGGGACGCCGTTATCCTGTGCGATGACATAACGGGCGAATGGGCGGCCCGCGTGGCGTCTGCTGGTAAGCGCGACATCGCTCTCATCCCGGAAACCCGCCTTCGCCCGCGGGAGCAGGTGCCCGATTTGACGCTGTGCGTTGCCTTGCTGAAGAAGCCGAATTTCGATCTGGTGCTGGAAAAGGGGACCGAACTTGGCGTGCAGCGTATCCAGCCGATCATCACCCGGCGCTGCGTGGCAGACAAGCTCAACCCTGAACGCGCGCGGACAATCGTCACCGAAGCGGCGGAGCAATGCGCCCGCACGGCCTTGCCGGAATTGGGCGACCCGGTGAAGCTGGACGCTCTACTGCGGGACTGGCCATCTGGCGGGCGCACCCTGTTTTTCGCCGATGAAACTGGCGGAGAGCCCGCGGCCGCTGCCTTTGCCGCAGCTTCCGGTCCCGCCGCCCTGTTGATCGGCCCCGAAGGCGGTTTCGACGCTGCAGAGCGCGATACAATCCGTGCCCTGCCTGATGCCCGCCCGATCTCCCTTGGCCCTCGCATCCTGCGCGCCGAGACTGCGGCAATTTCCGCCGCGGCGCTATGGATGGCGGTGTCCGGGGATTGGAGCAAATAATTCTGGCGCAAGACCTTTCGCTCACCTAACGGGCGATCATGAGCACTCGGCAGGCTTCAGACCACGACGATCCGGTAATCGAAAACATCGGCCAGCTTGCCGAGCCTATGGCCGCTGGCGAAAAACCGGCGGATAGCTGGCGGATCGGCACCGAACACGAAAAACTTGTCTATTCCACCAGCGATTATCACGCGCCGTCCTATGACGAGCCTGGCGGCATCCGCGATCTGCTTCTTGCCCTGCAGGAATTCGGCTGGGCGCCGGTGGAAGAAGGCGGCAACGTCATCGCCATGTCAGGCGAAGACGGCGCCGTCAGCCTTGAACCCGCTGGCCAACTGGAACTTTCCGGCGCACCGCTGGAAAACCTGCATCAGACCTGCGCGGAAACCGGGCGCCATCTGAAGCAGGTGAAGGAGATCGGTGCACGCATCGGCAAAGGCTTCCTTGGTCTTGGCATGTGGCCTGACAAGCGGCGCGACGAACTGCCAATCATGCCCAAGGGCCGCTACGGCATCATGCTGCAGCACATGCCGCGTGTTGGCAGCATGGGCCTCGACATGATGCTGCGAACCTGCACCATCCAGGTCAACCTCGACTATTCGTCCGAAGCGGACATGGCGAAAAAATTCCGCACCAGCCTGGCCCTGCAGCCGCTGGCGACGGCGCTATTCGCCAACTCGCCCTTTACCGAAGGCAAGCCAAACGGCTTCCTTTCCTATCGCAGCCACATCTGGTCCGATACCGATCCGCATCGCACCGGAATGCTGCCTTTCGTGTTCGAAGAAGGCTTCGGCTACGAACGCTATGTCGAATATATGCTCGACGTGCCGATGTACTTCGTCTTCCGCGACGGTAAATATATCGATGCTGCGGGACAAAGCTTCCGCGATTTCCTTGCCGGAAAACTGCCCGCCCTGCCGGGCGAGCGTCCGCATATGAGCGACTGGCAGGATCACCTTTCCACCGCCTTCCCCGAAGTTCGGCTGAAAAGCTTTCTCGAAATGCGCGGTGCAGATGGTGGACCGTGGAACCGGATTTGCGCCCTTCCCGCCCTGTGGGTGGGCTTGCTCTATGACAATACCGCGCTGGATGCCGCGTGGGATCTGGTCAAGGGCTGGGACATGCAAGGCCGCGAAGCGCTGCGCAATGCGGTGCCAAAGCTGGCGCTGGATGCACCACTACCGGGCGGCGGCACGCTGAAAGACATCGCTGGCGAAGTGCTCGCCATTGCCCGGTCGGGCCTTACCGCGCGCGCGCGGCTTAACAGTGCCGGAGACAATGAAACCGGCTACCTCAACCCGCTGGATGAAATCGTCGCCAGCGGCAAAGTACCAGCACAGCGTTTGCTCGACAAATATAACGGCGAATGGCGCGGCGATATCACACGGGCCTACGACGAAAGCTTTTGACGATCGTGTCACCGGCGTGTTTCGCATACCGGTGATGAAACGTGCAAACGCTGTCAAAGCCATGAAGCGGATCATCGCCGCGGCCATGTAAGAGCCAGGCGGCGTTGGATGTTCCTATCCCAAAGACGCCTACGACCACGCCCTGATCCAAGTCAGCGAAGAGTTGGAAAACTTGGGGCCATTGTACCCCTATAGCAGCCGGAACATGGCTGCAGTTGCGCGCCTAGCGCGCAAGCCGCGGCATGACAGGAGGCGTGTCAGCGCGTCACCGTTAGCCGTAAGGAACGCGGCGGGCTGCCGCCGGCCGCGTTCCACACACAAGTAAAAGCGGCCGCGCAGTAACGCCTTTCAGCGCAAATCAACGAAAGGCGGTTATCCGGCCACTGTCATCCAGAATGTACAGTGTGCCGTTCGCCACGATCGGCGGCTGGGAAACCGGGCTGCCGAGATCAGCAAACGGCGTTACCGATCCGTCAGTAATACTGGCCGTGACTACCTGACCATTGGTGTTGGCCATCCACAACCGATCGCCTGCCAGAACCGGGCCCGTCCAGAAGATCGGGTTCTTCTTTTTCTCTTCGTTGCGGAACTGCTCAAGCTGCGTGACCCAGCGAACCTTGCCGGTGCTGTTGGAAATAGCGAACAGGCGGGCATCATCCGTGAGGATAAAAATCCAGTCACCGGCGACTGCCGGGGTGGAGATACTTGCAAGGCTCAGTTCCCAGATCCGCTGGCCAGTGACCAGTTCGTAGGCCGCCATGCGTCCGCCCTGACCCAGCGCATAAACACGGCCGCGGTCGATGATCGGATCCGCATCGATGTCCGTCAGAATGCCAACCTGCGTTGAGATAGACGTGCGCGCCAACGCATCGGACCAAAGCGTACGGCCATTTTCGTAGCGATACGCGACCAGTTCACCCGAACTATATCCCGCGATGACCGTGCCCTGCCCCGCAGCCGGGGCAGCAACGCCGAATACGCCGGCTTGACCAAGCGATCCGGACTCGCTCCACAGCGTCGCACCATCCGTCGCGTTCAGCGCATGGATCTGATTGTCCTGCGTCATCACGAATATGGTGTTGAAGGCAATGGTTGGTGCGCCGCGCAGGGGGCCGGCGGGTTTCACCTTCCACACTTCCTGTCCCGTGGCGGCATCAAGCGCTGCCACTTCACCAATGCCGTTGGTCACATAGACCCGGCCATCGGAATAGCTGGCGCCGCCGCCAAAGACGGATTTCTCTGCATCGGAGTTGGAGGCAAGCTTGTGCTGCCAAGCCGGGGCACCCGTGTTGGCATCGAATGCACTGACCATGCCCTGCGTGTCCATCACGAACATCTTGCCGCCGCCTACAACCGGCGCAGCCGCCAAACGCCGCCGGGTATTCGATCCGGCAACCGTGGCCGTCCAAAGGCGAGCAGGTGCCGCCGAAAGCGCGAGGTGACCGTAGGCCTTGTTCGCCGTGCCGCCAGCCTGCGACCAATCGGCGTTGGTCTGCTGCGGCGGCACCGTAACAGTGACCAGGGCTAGCTCGGGATCAGGCGCTACGCTGTTTTCCACGCGCGACAGGATCGGCACGCGATCGCCGACGGTCGGTGTCTTGGGGCCGCCCTTGCCGCCGAACACACCGCAACCTGACAGCGAGATCGCCAGCACAGTAGCCAACGGAATAGTCAGGTAGCGGGAAAGGTTTGACGACTTCATGCGTAACGTCCTTGCAGATTTCCGTGTGGCTTATTGATTTGCGGACAGCTCTCTGACCGCCTTCTCTGGATCGTCGATAGCATCGACCCCCAGCAGACCGGCGAGCTGCCGTGTCCGGCGCCGGAGCGATTCCGGCGCATCCTTATCACGAGAGATGGAAGCAAAAAGCGGGCCGGCAAGTTCTGGCTTACCCTGCTTGAGATAGGCAATGCCCAGCAGCTCACCCGCGCTGCCAAACCAGGGCTTTCCTGGAACCGCTAATGGCTTCAGCAGGGTAACAATCTGGTCGGCCGGCATAGTGTCGAAGTCGGCGGCAACCTGGCGAATGGTGGCCAGATCGCGGAAAGCCTGCGGGGCACTGCTATCGGCAGCGACTTCGGCAAACTGCTTCACGGCCTGCTCTCGCTGCCCCTGTTCAAGGGAGGTGCCGCCTTGCATCAGACGGGCAGCAGCAGAAGTGCCGGGCCCGGCGTTTTTCGCAAGGGACTGCAACGCCTTATCCGCGCCGGCAAGGTTGCCGTGCTCTACCTCGTCGAGTGCCATGGTGAATTCTTCACCCCACTCGTCCTTTTGTTGCTTATTGCTGTGATCCCACCACAGATAACCGCCAAGGGCGCTAAGCCCCAAAACGATGGCTGCGATCACAGGTTTGCCATAGCGTGCAGCAAGATTGGCGGCCTCGTCCTGACGGACAGCCTCATCTACTTCGCGCATGAAGACATTCTGCTCGGCGGCCTGTCGAGCGGCGAGTTGGTCACTACGGGATTCGGGGCGTTGGGGACGCAGAGCCAAGATGGGCGCTTTCTGCTGTTTCACGGCGGTTGCGGCTGTTTAGACGATGGGTGCGCCTTTTCAACGTCTTTGATTGTTGCCCTGTGGAGAGTTAAGCAGGCGTGAACGCACGACGGCGTCAGACAACGCGCGCCAGCACCCGTTCTATTGCCGCAATAGCATCGGGTTCGTCCAGCGTCGGGGCATGTCCAACCTGTTCAATAGTGACCACATCGGCATCAGGCAGGCGCTGTTTCATGCCCCTTAGCGTCGCCTCTGACAGTATATCCGATCGCGCGCCGCGCAGAACTGCGATGGGTCGCCCGGCCAGCGCATCGATACAAGGCCACAGGTCCGGCTGCTCGTTCGGGTTCATGTCGGCAAAGGGTTCTGCGATTTTCATGTCATAATCAAAGACGATACGGCCGTTGCCCGACAGCGTCATCAACCGCTTGGCCATCGCCAGCCAGTCGGCAACCTGGAAATCGGGATAGGCCTCGCGGTGCGCTTCCTCCACCGCACGGGCGGCATGCATCCAGGTGGGGAATGAACGCGCCTGACCGATATAGGCGCCAATGCGGCGCAATCCGGCCGGTTCCAGCACGGGGCCGACGTCATTAAGCACGACGCCTGCAATCTTTTCTTCCATCTGCAGCGCCGCCAGCATCGTGATGATGCCGCCCAGCGAGGTCCCGATCGCGACGAATCGGTCAATCCGTGCCTGATCAAGCAGATCCTTGAGATCATCGACGTAGTGCAAGGGCGTGTAGCTGGCGGAATCTCTTGAATAGGCGCTTTCGCCCCGGCCACGCATTTCCGGGCAGATCACCCGCCAGTCCGCACCTATTCGGGAAGCAAGATTGGCGAAGTCACGCGCATTGCGCGTCAGGCCATGCAGACAAATCACCGGCGGGCGATCGCCTCGCTGTGCCCTGTGATAATCTCTGTAGTGCAGTTTCAGGCCGTCACGGCTTTGCCAGAAACCATCTGAATAATCGCTCATCGCGTTCCTGGTCGTTGAAGCTTTCCACACGGCGGCTTGCGCCGCGCGTCTTTGGCCCCCAATATTGCCGGATGCGAGCCCAACCGCAAGCCGCTCCCTACCGGCCCGATCCTGAAATCCAACGCCTCGCCCCTTGGCTGGCCGATCCCGTGGAGGCAGCCGACTTCCCTGGGTGTACGCTGCGTTTTCGCAACCATAGCTGGGCGAAAGCCGTCGGACTGAACGGGCTGAGTGATGAAGCATGGATCGACCATTTTGGCCGCTTCCAGCCGTTGCCCGATAATTTGCCGCAACCGTTGGCACTACGATATCACGGCCACCAGTTCCGCGTGTACAACCCTGAGATCGGCGACGGGCGCGGATTCCTGTTTGCCCAATTGCGCGATGGACAGGATCGACTGCTGGACCTGGGCACCAAGGGTTCGGGTCAAACCCCATGGAGCCGCGCGGGCGATGGCCGTCTAACTCTGAAAGGCGCCGTGCGAGAAATTCTCGCCACCGAAATGCTTGAGGCGCTGGGCACCAACACCAGCAAGACGTTCTCAGTGATCGAGACAGGCGAACAGTTGTGGCGCGGGGACGAGCCTTCCCCCACCCGGTCGGCCGTCATGGTACGACTCAGTCACGGGCACATCCGCGTTGGTACATTCCAGCGGCTACTCGCCCTAAAGCTGAAGGACGAGATGGAGGCGCTGATCGCCTATTGCCTGGAGCAGTTTCCCGGCCCTCCGCCTCCGCAAGACGCGCCGGGCCGTGACGAACCGGCGGTGATTTTGATGCATCAGGTCGTCGAACGCCTTGCGGATCTTGCCGCGTCCTACATGGCGGCAGGGTTTGTGCATGGCGTGCTGAACACCGACAACATGAACATTACCGGCGAAAGCTTCGATTATGGGCCATGGCGCTGGCTTCCGGGCTGGGATGCCGGGTTTACCGCGGCCTATTTCGACCACAGCGGCCTATACGCATTTGGCCGCCAGCCAGAGGCGATCCTGTGGAACTGCGGCCAGTTTGCCGTCGCCTTGCGGATGCTTGTCGATACCGAGCCGCTGGTCGCCGCACTGGAGCGGTTCGGTCCGCTTTATGAGGCCGCATTGGCGCGCCGCTTCGCGTGGCGGCTTGGCATCCAATCACGGGGGGTCGAAGCCGAAAAGGCACTGATCGGCGCGGCCGAACAGTATATGCGCGATTCGGATGTCGGGCCGGATGAACTGTTCTTTCGCCATCGCGGTGGCAGCAACGCGCCCGATGGCGAATTCGGCGAGCAACTGGCGCTATATGCCCCCATCGACAATGATCGCCATTCGTTGTGGGACGGGGACGCTGCCCCATCGCTTGTCATTGACGAGGTTGAGCGCATCTGGTCCTCCATCGATCAGGCCGACGATTGGTCAGCTCTGGCCGAGAAGGTTACCGCAATCCGCCAGCTTGGAGACGCTCTGGGCGAACCGCCCATACCCGCCGGGCACCTGCGATAAGCCGCCGTTTTTCCCTGTGGGCAACGAAGGGCTGGCATTGTTGGTCTGATAACGCGATTGCCGTATGATGCCAAACTAACAGCACGCCGACGTGGCGATGGGCCGAAGGTTTAATGGGCAGCGAAATCATTTCTTACGAGCCGGCCACCGGGGCCGAGCTTTGGCGCGGCCAAACCGGCAACGTGGACGAAGCGGTGGTACTGGCCCGGCGTTCATGGCCAGACTGGGCCGCCCGGCCGCTGACCACGCGCATGGAACTTCTTCGCCGCTTCGCCAATGAAGTGCGCCGGGAAAGCGACCGGCTGGCCACATTGATCGCCCGCGAAACAGGCAAGCCACTGTGGGAAGCGCGAACAGAAGTTGAATCTGTCATCAATAAGGTGGAAATTTCCATCCGCGCCTATGCGGAACGCACCCCGCAGCGCCGCCTGGACAGCGCCTTGCAGGGTACGTCAGCCCTTCGCCATAAGCCACATGGTGTACTTGCGGTGCTGGGCCCCTACAACTTCCCCGCGCATTTACCCAACGGCCACATCGTACCGGCACTGATCGCGGGCAATGCCGTAATTTTCAAACCGAGCGAGAAGACCCCGGCGACGGGCGAGCTGCTGGTGCAGTGCTTCCATAAGGCAGGCATCCCGGCCGGCGTCGTGCAATTGCTGATTGGCACTGTGTCCGAGGGACAGAAACTGGTTGGCCATGAAGGCATAGATGGCGTGCTGTTCACCGGCTCTGCCCACGCCGGCATTTCAATCAACCGCCAGCTTGCCGCTTCGCCCAACAAGATCGTCGCGCTTGAAATGGGCGGCAACAACCCTCTGGTTGTCTGGGACACGCCCAAAATTGCCGATGCAGCCGCACTTGTCGTGCAGTCGGCGTTCCTCAGCGCGGGCCAACGCTGTACCGCCGCCCGGCGTCTGATCATCAAATCATCGCTTTATGACGACGTCGTCGCGGAAGTGAAATCTCTGGCAGATCGCGTCATTGCCGGCGCACCGTTTGACGATCCTGAGCCTTTCATGGGGCCGGTGATCGACAATGAAGCAGCCGACGGGCTGACCGAAAGCTTCCTCTATCTGCTAAGCAACGGCGGAAGGGTGATAAAGCACCTCGTCCGATCGAGCGAAGACCTGCCTTTCCTTTCGCCGGCGATAATCGACACCACGGCTATCCGCGATCGCCCCGATGTCGAATTGTTCGGACCAATACTGCAGATCATTCGCGTCGATGATTTCGATGAGGCCATTGCCGAGGCCAACAACACGCGCTTTGGCCTGTCGGCCGGGCTCATCGGTGGTAGCCCACAGAATTACAACCGCTTCTGGGCCAATATCCGCGCGGGCATCGTCAACTGGAACCGTCCAACAACCGGCGCCAGCTCGTCTGCGCCGTTCGGCGGCATCGGACTTTCGGGAAACCATCGGCCCAGCGCCTTATACGCCGCCGATTATTGCGCCTACCCGGTTTCATCCAGTGAGATGGAGCAGCCCCGAGCCACAATAGAGGTCGGCCTGCGTACCGGCTGAAACGGCACCGCCTTGCCTTTCAGTCAGCCCATCCCAAATCGCCGGTAAAGACGATCGTAAGCCAGCGGTCGTTGCTTTCGGGGCCAAGCGCTTCTGCCACTTCATCGCGTATCGCGTCCCATTCCGCCATGTTCCGCGCCGGCGCGTCTGCCGGAACGATGAAATAAAGCTCGATTTCACGCGCTCTGCCAACCCGGGCGACATAGGCGCGATAGGCGACAAGACCGTATTTTTCGACAAAAGACTGCGCAACTTCGTCCACATGCTGCTTCAGATCCTGCGGTGTAACCAGCAGGATATCCGAAAGCGCCTGCCTGACAGTCGCGACGGGCATCGGAATAATCACCAGGCACACCAGCGCCAGAACGGCCGGATCGATATAGGGTGATATCCATTCCCATGACGTGCCCTGCACCCCGTAGCCAAGGCAAAATGCCACCAACAGTGCAGCCGTTATGCAGGCTGAAATCAGCCAGGACTGCTCATCGAGTTGCACAAATTCCGATTGTATCGTGCGATTGGCGCGCCTTTCCAGGGCAACCATCACAAGGCAGGTAGGAAGCGTCACGGCGGCGTAAACAATGGCCCAGTCGAATGCGAGGTCCCGTCCCTGCCCCAGCAGGCTGGAAATCGCGTTGATCAGCGCATAGACGGAAACCCCGATCAGCATGGTTCCGTTAAGACCCAGCACAATCGGCTCCAGATGCCAGAAGCCCATCGTAAAGCGTTCATGCAGCCGCCGCGACAACCCAGCTGATGCAGAATAGGATGCGATAAGGTTGACCACGAACAGTGCCAGCACGCTCATGCTCGCGTCCAATAGCGAGTAGACGCCGTCGAACATTATCGAGAACGACCCGGAGGCAAGACCAAAAACGATGCCGAACAGGGCAATGAAGATCGTTGCGGCAATGGACATCCGCAGGACGCCGCTTTCGGCGCGGAGGCTGAAATAGGCCGAGAGCCTCGCCGACCAGCTGCGGCTTAGGGCTGCGATAGCGAGCGTCCCGTGCCGTCCAGAAATCGACAGTAGAATCTATTCATGCCGAGCGCCCTTGGCAGTATCCGGCAGGATTAACAACAGACGGATATTGCGCAATAACGCAAAAACCATTTACGGCCACTGTTCATATCAATGCAGCGAATTCGAAAAAGATAAAATTCGGATCAGATAAGAATATCGGCAACACATACCGTCTTCCGTTACGGACCCTAAACAGGCGAAGGGACGCTCCAGCATAAGGCTGGAACGTCCCTTCCGCAGCGCAGACTTTTGCGACCCGATGCGCTACGTTTAGATTAACGGCACCAAATCAACGGCAGCGCGCATCGCTGAGATCTACCGCGCGGCCCAGAAGACCACCGCCGGCGGCACCCAAAAGCGCGCCGAGGGTACGGTTGCCCGAACCTGCGATCTCATGGCCAGCCAGTGCGCCAACGGCACCACCGATCAGAAGGCCCGTCGTGCCGTTTTCCTTCTTGCAGTGATAGCGTCCATTCTGGCGCCAGACGCGTGTGTTGCGGCTCACCCGGTCGCCACGATAGCTATCGCGTGAATAATTGTTGCGTCCATAGCTACCGCGCCGATCACGGTGCTTATTCTTGTACTCGCGGCCGTGTTCCCACGTGCTTTCCGTGAAGCTATCGGCAGCATTCTGCATTGCGGCAATCGGAGCCCGATCGAACGACGTAGCCGCGCTCGCTGGCACGGAACCGAAAAACAGACTCGGCACTGCCATTGCAATGGCTGCGAGCGTCAACTTCATCCTCATGAGCTTTCTCCTTGCTTTCGGTCCACGATTCGCGTCGGGACCGCTGCGACCTGTTCATGTCTACCGTTGCGAAGCTGAACAGATGGCAACGCTGCTGTCAGATTTTGAATTTGCGCCAGGTCGTGACGATCAAGGGGACGAACCGACCCTTGCGGGGGTTGGAAACCACCGCTAGGCGCGGCCCTACATCATGACCTCCTCTGATACCCACACGCGTAGCGGCCTGCCCCACGCGCTCATCGCCTATACAGTGTGGGGACTGCTGCCGCTGTACCTGATGTTCCTGCGGCACGTTCCGGCGTTCGAGTTCATCGGCTGGCGTGTAATCTTCTCTGCCCCCGTCTGCCTGCTCGTAATCGCGGTGCGCAGGCAATGGCCTGCCTTGCGCGCCGCGATAGGCAACCCACGGACCATGCTGATGCTGCTTGCAACGGCCACGCTAATCGGCACCAATTGGCTGGTGTATGTCACCGCTGTTCAGGAAGGACATGTGCTCGCGGCCAGCTTGGGATATTATATCAACCCTCTGGTCAATGTGCTGGCCGGTACGCTGTTTCTGGGTGAGAAGCTGTCGCGCCGCCAATGGACGGCCGTGACGCTGGCCGCGGGCGGCGTTGCCATTCTGGCGTGGGGTGCGCTGGACATGCTGGGCATCAGCCTGTTCCTTGCCGGAACGTTCTGCGCCTATGGATTCCTGCGCAAGCTTACACCTGTGGATGCCTTGCCCGGCCTTACCATCGAAAGCGCGTGGCTGATGCTGCCCGCCTGCGGGCTTATCGCGTGGTATGCAATGACGCCGGCCGGCACAGCCATTGGCAGTGAAATCAGCACCGATCTGTTGATTGCCGGTTCCGGCATAGTCACCGCTGTTCCGCTGCTGCTCTTCACGGTCGCCGCGCGGCGAATGGATTTCTCCACGCTGGGATTTATCCAATATCTAACGCCGACGATGGCCTTCCTGCTGGCGCTGTTCGTCTTTGGCGAACCGCTGCGTCCTGTGCAGCTTGCCAGCTTCGTCACGATCTGGGTGGCAATCGCGATCTTTATGTGGGACCTGGTAGCCCGCCACCGCGCAAAGGCCCCCTTACCACTGTCAAAGCGCCGAAGCGAAGCGTAGCGGTTCACCATAGGCAGCATTGGCAAGCTGCCCTTCCCACATCGCGACATGGCCGCGCACGATGGTGCCCATCACGCGCCCCTGCAGTTCCATGCCCGTGAAGGGTGACCAACCGCAGCGGCTTTCCAACCATTCCTCGGTAACGGTGAACGTGCCCTTCCGGTCGACGATGGAAAAGTCCGCGTCATAGCCTGCCGCGATCCGTCCCTTGCCAACAAGTCCGAACACCCGCTGCACCCCCGCACTGGTCATGTCGATCAGCCGGTCGAGCGTCATCCGTCCATTGGCGACGTGATCCAGCATCAGCGGCAACAGCGTTTGAACGCCGGGCATCCCGCTGGGGCTTGCGGGATAAGGCTTGGCCTTCTCCTCGAGCGTATGCGGCGCATGATCAGAGCCGAGCACATCCGGCACACCTTGTTGCAGCCAGTGCCATAGCCCATCGCGGTGCGCGGCGCTGCGGATCGGCGGATTCATCTGCGCATGGCTGCCAAGGCGGGGATAGGCGTCTTCGGCGGCAAGCGTCAGATGCTGCGGGGTAACCTCGCACGTCGCGATGTCGCGGTGCGCGCTGAGCAGTTCAAGCTCTGCAGGGGTTGTCACATGCAGCACGTGAATCGGGCGGCGTGCCTCGCGCGCAAGACGCAGGATGCGCCGGGTAGCAAGGATCGCGCTTTCATCGTCTCGCCAAACCGGGTGCGAGGACGCATCGCCTTCAACCCGCAAATCCTTGCGTTCCTGCATCCGCACTTCGTCTTCGGCGTGGATCGCAACGCGGCGAACACCGTTGGCCAACACGCGCGCAAGCGGTTCATCTTCTGCGACAAGCAAGCTGCCGGTAGATGCGCCCATGAATATCTTTACACCCGCCGTGCCCGGGATGCGTTCAAGCTCTCCCAGATACTGCGCATTATCCGCGGTTGCGCCAACATAGAAGGCGTGATCGCAGTACATGCGGTGGTCTGCTCGCTTCAGTTTGTCGACTACGCGATCGGCCGTGTCGGTGTTCGGCGAGGTGTTTGGCATTTCGAACACGGCTGTAACGCCGCCCATCACGGCGGCGCGGCTGCCGGTTTCAAGGTCTTCCTTGTGCTCCAGCCCCGGCTCCCGAAAGTGGACCTGCGAATCGATCACCCCGGGCAATACGTCGAGCCCCGTACAGTCGATCACGCGCCCCGCACCAGGATAGCTGCCGATCCCCACGATCTTGCCGTCACGCACAGCGACGTCAGCGGAAACCGGGCCAGACGGCGTGTGCACTGTGCCGTTGGCGAGGACGAGTTCGGGCGCGTTGGGGCTGGTCATGCCTTCCCTTGCCACAGCGGGGCGTTACAGGACAGACCCTCGATTTAGATACGCAGAGATTGCCAACTGACGCGCGATCCCCCACGTATCAGCCATGACTGCCACGCTGCTCGCTTCCCGCGCCATCGTCCGTATCTCCCCTCTCGACGACAGCGAGGATGTTACCGACTACTTGCAAGGGCTTGTCACAAACGACGTGAAGGGGACACTGCCTGTCTGGGCGGGGCTGCTTAACCCCCAGGGCAAAGCCCTGTTCGATTTTATCGTCTGGCCTTCGGACAAGGATCTGCTGTTAGATTGCGAGGGCGATGCCACCGATGCTTTGATAAAGCGGCTGTCGATGTACCGCTTGCGCCGCAGAATCGCGATTTCGCGTGACGACACAATCACGGTGCACTGGCGCCCGCATATCGGGGACGGCGCTGCGCCCGATCCGCGGCTCAACGCACTGGGTGAGCGGTGGCTTGCACCGCCCGATGCAGAGGATAAGCCTGCCGACGCCGCGTGGCTTGCACACCGGCTTGCGTTGGGCGTCACGGAAGGCCGGGCAGAACTGGGCGATGCGGAAACGCTATGGCTCGAATGCAACGCGGTAGAGTTGCACGGCGTGAGCTTTACCAAGGGATGCTATGTCGGACAGGAAAACACGGCACGGATGAACTGGCGGCAGAAGGTCAATCGGCGCCTTGTGGTTGTACCGCTTGCCAGATCCGACCCCGCCAGGCGGCGCGTAGAGTACCCTGCCCTGGGCAAGGCGGTCGATCACTTGCGGATCGAGGACATCACTCCGGACATTGCGCCAAGCTGGATTCAGCGAGCCTGACACGCGCCGTGTCGCCTGCGGCCTTCGCCGCGGCATCGATCAGAAGGCGTTCTGCCGTATCGCGCGCCGAAGTGCGCGGCAGTGCAAGCGCGTGCGAAAGCTGCGCGCCCATCAACGCATCCCCAAGCGCCATCGCCACAAGGCCGAGCGTCATCTCGCGCATTCTTCCCTCACCAAAGCCATGCAGTTCGTCGACCATGTCGTGAATCGCATCGATAATTGGGTCGAGCGCGTCTTCATTGCCGGACAGCAACATCGATGAAGCCAGCGCCCCGGCGCCTTGGCTATCGAAAGCGTCAAAGGTCAAATCCACCACTTCGCGGGGGGACCCTGTCCCGATCCGGCTGGCGATAACGGCCTGCGCAATGGTGGCACAGATTCGCTCCGCAAGATTCTGGGCCAACGCCTTTTGCAGGCCAGCCGCCGATCCGAAATGGTGCAGTAGAAGTGCGTGGGTACGGCCAACCCGTGCACCGACCGCTTTCAGCGTGACCGCTTGCGGTCCTTGTTCGATAAGCAGCGCCCGCGCTGCCTCAAGCGCCACCGCTCGGCTTTCCTCCTGCGAAAGACGCTTCTTTATCAACATCAGCCAGCACCCCCACGGCCCCTAAATGGCGCCCATTTCCCTACCTTCAATTCTAGAACCTACCAGACCCGCGAGCAACCCCAGTCCCAAAATGGCACTAACATCCGTGACTTGCGATTTAATCACGGAAACACGTTGCCCCGCTGGTAGTTCGTTCGCGACCCGGTCGGGCACCCATGGCGCACATACCCCCGGCACCTTTCCGCGCGGTGAAACCCAGTTCATCGTTTCGGAAAAAGATGCACCGCAAGGGTGCTCCGGTCTGCGACCTAAGGACATCGGCAGTTTCATCGCGGATGCACGGGCAGAAGATTATCAAGCGCCTTAAGGCACCCCCGGCCATCTTCAGCCGATCCTGAAATCGAGAGGGTACCGCGCTGACACGCACTCCAGGAGATAGAGCAAAGCGGGCAGTGCCGACTCACCCCGCCCGAAGCTGAGCCTGGGACAACGCGGCAAGCCTCAGGTACGATTCGCCTGCTTCCTGGCGGGATGCCATCCCCGGAACCGCGACACTGGCAAGAGGATCGCCAGGGCCCAGGCGGTACGTACGCCAGCTACGCCCTGAACGATCACATTTACGCGGCGCGCATTACCGGATCGTCATCGCCGCACAGTTCGCCCAGATCAGCGGCGAACGTGATGGCTGGTCTATCGCCGCTGCACCCGGGGGCCGCCTGAAGGCGGGTTTCCCCGATTCGGCTGAAGCCAGCCTTTTCCAGAACGCGGGCCGACGCCATGTTATCGGCAATGTGCGTCGCAACGATACGGCGGTGGCCGATCGCCCGGGCAAGCCCCAGAACGGCCCGAGTTGCCTCTGTGGCGTAGCCCTGCCGCCAGTGACGGTGCGCAATCCAGAAGCCAATTTCCACATCACTGCCGTTCTTGCCCAGCCCGATGCTCCCAATCGGACGGGCGCCATCGGCGGTCGGAAGAGTGATAAAGAAATGCGGCAATAGCCGCTCACGCGGCCCCGCAATAAAACGCCGTGCAGCATCCATCGTATATGGCCATTGCATGGCGGCAACATCGCGCAACACCGCTTCTTCGGTGATGAGCGCGATCAGCTCCTCGCAATCCTCGGGCCATGCGGGCCGCAGGAACAGGCGCTCGCTGCGAATGAACATTAAATTGACTCCTCTCAACTGCCCCGCGACGCTCAATAGAAGCGTCACGTGACATGACCATTACGCCTGCGCCGAAGCGCACGCCGATCACGACACCTCGACAGTGCCGTTCTGAGGGAGAAACAAAAAAAGGGAGACGGGTTGGCCCCTCTCCCTCGTTGGCCGGACCATGAAGCCCGGCGGGGCCATCCCATGGGATGGCCCTGTATAGACCATCCGATTACTCGGCGGCTTCTGCCACTACATCAACCGATACGTATTTACGGCCCAGCTTGCCCGCGTGGAAACGTACGCGGCCATGGTCCAGCGCAAACAGCGTGTGGTCCTTGCCAATGCCTACATTTGCACCGGGATACACGCGGGTTCCGCGCTGACGAATGATGATGTTGCCACCAACCACGGATTCGCCACCGAACTTCTTGACGCCCAGACGACGGCCGGCTGAGTCGCGACCGTTACGTGAGGAGCCACCAGCTTTCTTATGTGCCATCTCGATCTACTCCGAAATATTATTCGGCAGCCGACTTCGCGGCGGCCTTCTTTTCAGCGCCACCCACGGAAAGGATACGCAGCAGCGTGATGTGCTGGCGATGACCATTCTTGCGACGATAGTTGTGCCGGCGACGCTTCTTGAAGACAATGACCTTTTCGGACTTATCCTGAGCGATAATTTCCGCCGAAACCACGACCTTGGCGATATCCGCCAGCTCGCCGTTTTCTCCGGCCAGCAGGACGTCGCCCAGCGTAATCGTTTCACCGGCTTCACCAGCCAGCTTTTCAACCGCGATCTTGTCTCCGGCAGCAACCCGATACTGTTTGCCGCCCGTGCGCACTACTGCGAACATGGTGCCCTTATCCATTCATCTGTCTACCCGGCCTGAGTGCCGGCGTACCGGCTACCCTGCGATTGACGCAGGGGGTCCGGAAGAAGCGGTGCCCCTAATGTAAGCCCCGCTGCATGTCAACCAAAGTGGAGCGGGATTTTAGGTCCATGGCCAAGTCCTGACGTCGTGCTATGCGTGCGCCATGAACCGCGCCCTGCCGCTCCTGCTCATCGCCTCCATACCGCTTTCCGCTTGCGCAACCAAAGGGGAGTACCCTTCCCTCTCCCGGCGCGATGCAGAGCGAATCACCGGAATTGCCCAGCCTTCAGGGCAATTGACTGCCCCCGCGCCCGTGCCGCCCCCGAACGCGCAGATTTCTGCACGGCTATTCCAGCTCGTCGAACAGGCACGTGTGGCGAACGGCCAATTTGCCGAACAGAGGGGCCGCAGCGAACGACTGGTCGCACAAGGAGCTGGGTCTGCACCGAGCAGTGAAGGCTGGGCAGTGGCGAGTATCGCCCTTGCGGAGCTCGAGTCGGCGCGCAACGACACAATGGTCGCGATGACTTCGATCGATGAAATTCAGGCCGCCGATGCGCTGGCGCACTACAACACGCCAAGCGGGGATGCGCCTGCCATCGCCGCTGCACAGGCTCAAGTGGCCGGATGGATTGATCAGCAGGACGTCGTCCTGGACGCTCTGGGCAGGAAGCTTGGCGGCTGAACCCCCGCTCCCTGCGTCAGCTAGTAGGGCCGCCGTTACACCGCGGCGGCAATCACCGCGACGACAACCACCCACAGCAGCATGAGACCCGGCAACATCAGAACCTGAATGCTTGCCTCGGAAGCCGAAAGCCGGCCCGTTGCAGTCACGATTCCGCGATTGCGGAACTGCCCCCACGTACGGGGCGATGATTCGCTGCTATGCGCCGCCCTGGCTTGAAGCAGATCGGGGCTGATCGTTGCGACCTGGGCGAATGTGGTGCTGGTAATGCGTTGCGACATGGCAAGGCCTCCTTTGGTGGAGGCACCATGCGACGTAGGCGGGCCGCCTACATTGACATGCGTCAAATTCTACCTGGGCACCTCAGCCCCAGCGCGATAGATCCGCAAAATCCTGCTCACGCGGTTCGATCCAGCGCCACTCACCATCTGCCTTTTCGCGCTTCCAGAACCAACTTTCGCTCTTGAGGTGATCCATGGCAAAGTCGGCAGCGGCAAAGGCATCGCGGCGATGGCGGGCCGCCGCAGCGACCAGCACAATCGGATCGCCCGGCTGCATCAGGCCAATTCGATGGACCACCAGCAGTCCTTCCAGCGGCCACCGCGCACCCGCCGCCAACCCCAGATCATGCATCCCCGCCAGCGTCAGCGGGGCGTAATGCCGAAGCTCTAGGGCTTCCACATTTTCACCGCCGCGTACCTGCCCCAGGAAACTGGCAATGCCGCCAGCCCCCGCATGCGCTGCGGAAAACGCTGCAATCTCTGCGCCGGCATCGAAGCCCGCATCGACAAGGCGGACATCAACAGCCATCCATCAGCCCCCACTAACCGGCGGCAGAAACGCCACCTCATCGGCATCGCAAATCATCAGCGTGCCTGCATCCCGGCTCGCCCCGACAAGCTCGCCGTTCACTGCCAGACGGATCCGCGAATCATCGAGAGCCGCGACAAGAGCGGGCGATAAGCGGTCCATCACCACGCCCAACGACGTCATACGCGCAACCGGCATATGCATTTCAGAGACGCCGGCGATGTCTTCCAGCCGGCCAAGAAACAGAAACTGCGCCACTTACCCCCCGGTCGTCGACATATGGCGGGCAAGCGCAGGCGCCCTCCCCCGCTGATCTATAACAAAATGGTGCCGGGCAGGCTTGATCTTCATGGCGACATCCAGCGCATCGGCCATAGCCGAATCGGGGTCGCCAGACCGGATAGCCGCACGCAGATCCACCTGCTCGTTACCGCCAAGACAGGCATAAAGCTGCCCGGTGGCGGTGACACGGATGCGATTGCACCCGTCGCAGAAATTGTTGGTCAACGGCGTAATCAGGCCCAGCCTGCCACCGGTTTCTTCGACATGGAAATAACGCGCCGGGCCACCCGTCCGGTGGTCACTGGGGGTAAGCGTCCAGTTCTGTGCAAGCCGATCCCGTACAGCCGATAGCGGTAGGTAATGATCGAATCGGTCTTCCTCCACCTCGCCCAGCGGCATCACTTCGATCAACGTCAGGTCAAAACCTTGCCCATGCGCCCAGCCAATGACGTCGGGGATTTCCGATTCATTGACACCCTTGAGCGCGACGGTGTTGATTTTCACCTTCAGACCCGCTGCTTTCGCCGCCGCGATCCCATCCAGCACCGCCGACAGCGAATCGCGCCTCGCCAACTGGGTGAAGGTGGCCCGATCCAGCGTATCAAGCGACACATTGATCCGGCGCACGCCCGCTAGCGCCAGCTCATCCGCGAATTCAGCCAGCCGCGTACCGTTGGTGGTGAGCGTAAGTTCGTCCAGGCCGTCCCCGATCTTGCGACCCAGCGCCCGCACAAGATCAATCATATCGCGCCGCACCAGCGGTTCGCCGCCTGTCAGCCGCAGCTTGGTAATCCCGCGATTGATAAAGCCCAGCGCCAGCTGATGCAGTTCCTCAAGGCTCAACACTTCGGCCCGGGGAAGGAATACCTGTCGTTCCGGCATGCAATAGGAACAGCGCAGATCGCAGCGGTCCGTCACCGACAGGCGCAGATACGTGATCCGGCGCTGGAACTGGTCGATGAGGGGCGACGGGCTGTTCATTCGAAAGCTATACTACCTTCCCTGCCCCCGCACCATCAAGCGGGAGGAACTGCCCCGTGACTCCGTCGGCACCGGCGAGATAGGCTGCAGTAGCCGCAATCGCCGCGTCATCATCGCTTTCAATTGCATTGATTCGCAAGGGGGCATGTTCGCGTGCCAGCCCCTGGGTCACAGCCAGCCGCCATGCCCGATGGGTATACTCCGCCGGCGCGAACACGATAGTAAGCCGTCCGGTGGTCATAGTGCCCGTAGTGCGGCGTATTTTTGGTAACTCTTCGTTGTGAAAATGCGCTGCGGCCGCCAGCGGATCTTCCGGCAGCGGACCGACGCAATAAAGCGTCATCAACGCCTTTCCCGCGTAAGGGTAATTCCAATCTTCTCGCCCGCTTCACTGATCGCCAGCTTGATGATCTTCACCGTCACGGCATCAACGCGGTCATCCTGCACGAACAGGGTTTCGCAGATGTGATCTGCGACAGCCTCGATCAGCTTGAAATGCACGCCTTTGGGCAGCGCGTCGCCGGCTGCAAATTTCAGGTCCATGTAGTTCTTGCTAGCCGACAGCGGGGTATCCGGCGCGTAGTGATCGGCGATCTTCAACTTTATCTGGATGGTGATCCGCAAAGGCTGCGGACGCCCGGTTTCTTCCGAATATATGCCGGTAAGCACATCGGTCTCGAAATCGGCAACTTCAAGGATCAGGCTATCTGCCACGGTTCTGGTTTCCGGAGGGGGGCGTGAAGGCGATGGCGATGGCATTTCACGCGCCCCAAGGCAAGCTGCGATCTCTGCCGCAGAGGCAGCCAAGCACGCAGTAGTTCAGGTGTTCCGCCACCGTGCGAAGATCGCCGTGGGCAGCAATCGTCCGCCCTCTCCTTCTTCCCGCACGGCCAGATCGCCGTACTCAATCACACCGGGGAGATCGGCAAACAGCTCTGCCAACAGCCCAGCAATAGCTAGAGACGACATGCGGACCGCATAAACCGTCAAAAACAGGAAGCGGCTGTCGGCATCCAGAAGGCGCCGGCAATCGGTAACAAGACCGGGAAGATGCTCCTCAAGCCGCCAAACTTCGCCGTCGGGCCCCCGCCCGAACTTTGGCGGATCGAGGATAATTCCGTCATAACGCTTGCCGCGCCGCACTTCACGCGCAGCAAACTTGGCAGCGTCGTCGATCATCCAGCGGACTGGCCGCTCTGCCATGCCCGATAACGCCGCATTGGCCCGCGCCTGTGCGACGGACTTCTTCGAGGCGTCAACATGCGTGACAGGCCCATATCCCGAAAGCGACAGTGTCCCGACCCCAGTGTACCCGAACAGATTCAGTGTCGCTGCATCAGTTGTCCCGGCAAGCCGCTCGCCCATCCAGTCCCACACCGGCGCCATATCCGGAAAGAAACCAAGATGGCGAAAGGGCGTGCACTGCGCGGTGAAGCGCACGTCACCCCGTGCCAATTCCCAGCCATCACGCGGGACGGGTCCATCGAAACGCCAGCGGCCACCGCCATCTTCATCCGAGCCGGGCACAAATTCGCCATGCGCGTCCCAGTCACCCAGGCGCGGGCTCCACATTGCCTGCGGCTCAGGCCGGATGAAGCGGTATGGACCGTAGCGTTCAAGCTTTCGGCCAAGGCCCGAATCGACGAGGCCATAGTCTGCCCACCCTTCCCCCGCGAGTATCAGGGGTTGAGGCGCGATCTCTGCCATCAGCCCTTCGGCGTCGCGTGTTGGACGACGTGTTCTGCAATTGCATCATATTCACCGGGCAGGTCGATGCAGCGTTCCCCGCGCTCAAACAAATCACCGACACGGCTCGGCAGGTTCGGGCGCTGGCCCGTGGACCGCTCAACAGCGTCCGGAAACTTCGCCGGGTGCGCCGTGGCCAGCGTTACCACAGGAATGGCCGCATCAATTCCAGACGTACGCGCCGCGTGCAACCCGCAGGCCGTATGCGGATCGATCAGTTCCCCGCATTCCTCCCAGCTCCACCGGATAGCCTGCGCCATGTCGTCCGCGTCTGCCCGCGCGCTGGTGAACAGCGATGCAGCGCCTTCACGCTGGGCATCGGAAAGCTGCATGGCCTTGGTCGTCTCGAACCCGGCCATTTGCTCTACCAGAGCCTTGCCATCACGGCCGCCCAGATCGAACAGCAGCCGTTCAAAGTTCGAGGAAACCTGAATGTCCATCGAAGGCGCAGCCGTGGCCGTGACTGTACCGGCCGAATAATCGCCAGTCGAAAGCGCGCGGTGAAGGATGTCGTTGACGTTGGTCGCCACGATCAGCCGCTCTACGGGCAGGCCCATCTTGGCCGCAACGTAGCCCGCGAAAACATCACCGAAGTTGCCCGTCGGCACCGAGAACGCAACCGAACGACCCGGCGCACCCAGCTGCAACGCGGCAGCGAAGTAATAGACCACCTGCGCCATCAACCGTGCCCAGTTGATAGAATTGACCGCGCCGATGTTGAACCGCCCAGTCATCGCCGGATCGTTGAACATGCGCTTCACCATAGCCTGCGCATCATCAAAGCTGCCGCCGATGGCAATGTTGTGAACGTTGGGTGCCAGCACCGTCGTCATCTGCCGGCGCTGCACGTCGCTAACCCGGCCCCGCGGATGGAGCATGAAGATATCCACGCCAGCGCGGCCCGCCACAGCATCAATTGCGGCAGAGCCGGTATCGCCGGATGTGGCGCCAACGATTGTAAGGTTCTGGCCAGTGCGGCCAAGGAATTCTTCGAACAGCAAGCCAAGCAATTGCAGCGCCACGTCCTTGAACGCCAGCGTCGGACCGTGAAACAGTTCCAGCAACCACTGCTGTTCATCAAGCTGGCGAAGCGGCGTCACACCGCGATGCGCGAAGCGACCATAGGCCGCCTGACAGAGTTCCAGCAGACGTTCTGGCGTCAGGCTATCGCCCACGAAGGGCTGCATTACCCGGGCCGCAAGCTCCGCATAGGGTAGCCCGGCCATCGCCGCGATCTCAGCCTCGGAAAAACGAGGCCACTCCCGCGGCAGATAAAGTCCACCATCGGAAGCGAGCCCTGCCAGCGTGACCCCGGCGAAGTCCAGCGCCGGAGCGCTGCCACGTGTGCTGATATATTCCATCGCCGCGGCGGTTAGCGGTGCTCGCCCGTCACCGCAAGACGCTTACGCAGTGCCAGCCCATAGATCACCAGCGCGGTTGCGGCGAACAGGAACCATTGCACGGCGTATGACAGGTGATTGTTGGGCAAGTCTGCGGGATTAGGCCGCGCATTTGCTTCAAGTCCGGCCACGGGCGGATCAGCGACAAGTCGCGGACCGGGGGCAACGATACCCTGCACGATGCCGCCGTCCCATTCCGGAGTCGCCGGATCGCGCGCCCACCCCAGCGCAATTCGCGCCTTGCCACCGCCTGCCAAGTTGCATTCGGCAATGTGGGCAAGGCCGGGCTCACCATGGGCATTGCTACCAGCAACGCTTGTCCGGCTGGTCACCTCGCGGCAATCTACAGTCGAACGACGGTAGAGGACCCGCTCTGCGGCAGTTGCATCCTGCGGGAACGGCACATCTGCAGTCATGCCCTCCGCAGCAACATAATGCGCCAACAGCGCCTCTTTCTGGTGCATCCGGCCCATCTGCCAGGCGCCCAGCTTGATCATGATGCCGATTGCCACAAGCACGAGGACAGTAGGGATGACGGGAACTTGGCGCACGTTCACTTCTTCTGCTGCCCTTCTCCGGCATCGCGCCGGTATTCGGCAGCAAGCAGGGCGCCTTTGCCCGCGCGCAAACCCCAGAGAACTGCCGCGACGGTAATTGGCACCCACAACACGGCATGCACCCAAAACGGGGGCTGCCATGCAAGCTCAACCCACAGCGCCAGTCCGGTTATCACAGCGCCGATGATCAGCGTGAGGAATGCAGCCGGACCGTCGCCCACATTGAATGCGGAAAAATCCAGCCCGCAGGCCCTGCAGCGCGGCGCAAAGGCCGTCGCGCTATTGAACAGGGTCCGCGATCCGCATTTGGGGCAAAGACCGAAAAGGGCAGCCGGAACGAGTCCCGGCTGCCCTTTCGTATTCGATTGATTGTCGTTCATCAGTGAACCGACATTAGTGGATCGCGTGGCCCCATCCACCCCAGACATAGATGGAGAGGAAGAGGAAGAGCCACACCACGTCAACGAAGTGCCAGTACCATGCAGCAGCTTCAAAACCGAAGTGCTGGCGCGGCGTGAAATCGCCATTGTAAAGACGCTTCAGGCAAACAATCAGGAAGATGGTGCCGACGACCACGTGGAACCCGTGGAAACCCGTCGCCATGTAGAATGCCGAACTATAGGCTTCCTGGCCGAAGGGGAACGGCGCGTGGACGTATTCGTAAACCTGGATTGCGCTAAACAGTAGGCCAAGGGCAATCGTCAACCACAGCCCCTGCTTGGCGCCTTCGCGGTCGCCGGTGATCAGGCAGTGGTGTGCCCAGGTCAGCGTCGTACCGGAGCACAGCAGGATCAGCGTGTTAAGCAGCGGCAGATCGAAAGGATCCATGACCGCTTCAACGGAAACCGATGGGAATTGACCGCCCACAGCTTCTGCCAGTTCCGATGGAAACAGCGCAAAATCAAAGAAGGCCCAGAACCAGCCAACGAAGAACATTACTTCCGAAGCGATGAACAGGATCATGCCATAGCGCAGGTGCAGCTGCACGACCGGCGTATGATCACCGGCATTGGCCTCTTTCACGACTTCAGACCACCACGAGTAGAACGTCAGCAGCAGGCCGAAAATGCCTAGCAGCAGAACATACTTACCCACGGGGTTATCGTGCATGAACAATACGCCGCCGCTGGTCGTGACCAGTGCGGAGAATGATCCCGCTAATGGCCAGATGCTGGGTGGCAGGATATGGTAATCGTGGTTCTTGGTACCGGCCATGATGCCTACGTCCCTGTTTGCCTGCACGCGGCGACGAGGCCGCGAAGATGTATCACGAGGGCCCCTTAACGGGCCGTTTCAGCTCGGTCCAGTGCCTTCACATCTGTCTGTGACGGCTGGGTATTGAGCGGGTGGAAAGTGTAGCTGAGCGTAATCTGCTCAATGTCCTTGGCGTCGGGATCGTCCATGATCTTGGGATCCACGTAATAGATCACCGGCATCCGCACTTCCTGGCCAGGCCTCAGCGTCTGTTCCGTAAAGCAGAAGCATTGGACCTTGTTGAAGTACTTGCCGGCCGCTTCGGGCTCTACGTTGAACGTCGCGGTGCCGGTAACCGACTCCGACGACAGATTTTTCGCCGTGAAAATCGCCATGTCCCGTGCACCGATGGAAACCGTGTCCGTCACCTGCACAGGCGCGAACTTCCACGGCATCGTGCGCTCAACGTTGGCGTCAAAGCGAATGGACATTGTGTTGGCCGCCACCGAAACGCGGCTCGCGTCGCCTTCCGTAACGCGCTGGGTCGTCCCGCCGTAGCCGGTTACCTGGCAGAACAGCCTGTAAAGCGGCGCCGACGCAAACCCGAGACCCAACATGGCAAGCGCAGCAATGAGGGCGTACATTCCAACGCGGCGATTGCGCACGTTCACAGCAGAATCTGTCATCGCTGCTAGTCCATCTTCACAATCGAGATGGCGAAAATCAGCACGACAAAGCCGGCAAGCAGCACCCCGAGAACAATGTTACGGGCGCGCTGGATTTTCCGGCGCTGGGCTTCCGATTCGGATTGGTCGCTCATGACACGATCCCCTGCACTACCAGCCAGCGGTCCGCAACCAATGCCGCGAACAAGACGAAAAGATACAACACAGAATACCCGAACAACTGCTTTTCCGGCTTCATGCTGTCATTTTCGGCCTGTCGGCGCAGGCCGACGCGGATCGCAAGCAAAAGAAACACAAGCGACAAAACGCCAGCGCTGATGCCATAGAATGAACCGGTGCCGCCAATCGCCCACGGCAACATGCTGAGCGGCAGGAGCACAATCGAATAGAGCAATATCTGTCGCCGTGTCGCAGCTTCGCCGGCTACGACCGGCAGCATCGGAATGCCGACCTTCGCGTAATCCGTCTTTACAAACAGGGCGAGCGCCCAGAAGTGCGGCGGGGTCCAGAAAAAGATAATTGCGAACAGCAGCACGGGCATCAACGTCACGTCGCCAGTCGCCGCAACCCAGCCGATCAGCGGCGGAAACGCACCGGCACCGCCACCGATAACAATGTTCTGCGGGGTCCGCGGCTTGAGCCAGATGGTATAGATCACCGCGTAGTAAAAGATCGAGAGGGCGAGAAGTGCGGCCGCCAGCCAGCCTATCGCAAAGCCCATTATGAAGACCGACCCTGCAGCCAGTATGCCCCCAAAATCGCGCGCGTTGGTGCGGTTCATGCGTCCCGCCGGAATCGGCCGCGCCGCAGTACGCTTCATGCCCGCGTCAATGTCGGCTTCCCACCACTGGTTCAGCGCCGCTGCTCCGCCAGCGCCCATGGCAATGCAGAGAATAGCGGTGAATCCCAGGACGGGATGTATCCCGACGGGAGCGGCAAGCATCCCGCATAGGCCGGTGAAGATGACCAGGCTCATGACGCGTGGCTTGGTAAGCGCGTAAAAATCGCGCCAGTCGGCAGGCAATGTTGGCGTTGCTGTGGTCATAATCACTCCTCCGGCGGAAGGCTGGAGGTCCTTAAGCGCTCACCCGAACGGGCGAGCCGGCGAATGGGCCTGCTACCTAAAGGAAAAGGCACGCTGCTGTCGCAACATGCCCCCCCCTTGGTCCCTCCCGCAAGCGGTCGGGCGATTTGTGGGCCGCCCCTTTCAGGGCGGCACCGATCAATGATGAGACTTGTCGTCGATGACGGGCAGGGTCTCAAACTGGTGGAACGGCGGCGGGCTCGACAGGGTCCATTCCAGCGTCGTCGCGCCTTCACCCCAGTAGTTACCCTCGGCCTTGCGACCGAACAGCAGCGAATAGCCGATGTTGATCAGGAAGATGCCGATCGAAACAGCCATTACGAAGTAGCCGAGCGTCGCAATGTGGTTCCAGTAGGCATACGCCTCTGCGAAGTCCGGATAGCGACGCGGCATGCCCTGCAGCCCGAGGAAGTGCATCGGGAAGAAGATCATGTTCACGCCGACAAAGAACACCCAGAAGTGAACGTGCGACAGGAACTCTGAGTGCCAGCGGCCGCTCATCTTCGGGAACCAGTAATAGAACCCGCAGAACAGGGCGGTAACCGCACCCAGCGACAGAACGTAGTGGAAGTGACCGACCACGTAGTAGGTGTCGTGCAGCGCATCGTCGACGCCGCCATTAGCCAGAACCACGCCAGTGACGCCGCCAACGGTGAAGAGGAAGATGAAGCCCATTGCCCATACCATCGGCGACTTGAAGGTGATCGACCCACCCCACATCGTCGCGATCCACGAGAAGATCTTGATGCCGGTTGGAACAGCGATGACCATGGTGGCCGCCGTGAAGTACATCTTAGTGTTAACACTAAGGCCGGTGGTGTACATGTGGTGCGCCCACACGATGAAGCCAACGACACCGATCGCGACCATGGCATAGGCCATGCCGAGGTAACCAAAAATCGGCTTCTTCGAGAAGGTCGAGATCACCTGGCTGACGATGCCAAAGCCTGGCAGAATCATGATGTACACTTCGGGGTGACCAAAGAACCAGAACAGGTGCTGGAACAGAACGGGGTCGCCGCCGCCAGACTGGTCGAAGAACGTCGTGCCGAAGTTACGGTCAGTCAGCAGCATGGTGATCGCTGCGGCCAGAACCGGCAGCGACAGCAACAGCAGAAACGCAGTAACCAGTACCGACCATGCGAACAGCGGCATCTTGTGCAGGGTCATACCCGGCGCGCGCATGTTAAAGATGGTGGTGATGAAGTTGATCGCGCCCATGATCGACGCCGCACCAGCAAGGTGGAGCGCGAAAATCGCGTAGTCCACAGCCGGACCGGCAGAACCGGAGGTCGACAGCGGGGCATAGGCCGTCCAGCCCGTGCCCGCGCCGTTACCCGTACCGCCCGGTACGAACGCCGACGCCAGCAGGGAGATGAAGCCCGCAACGGTTAGCCAGAACGACACGTTGTTCATCCGCGGGAACGCCATGTCTGGCGCGCCGATCATGATCGGGATGAACCAGTTGCCGAACCCGCCGATGATTGCCGGCATAACCATGAAGAACACCATGATCAGGCCGTGCGCGGTGATCAGTACGTTCCAGGTGTGGAGCGCCTCGTCAAAGCTGGGGTTTGTGGCGCCGAACCAGCGGGCAAACGTATCGAGATACTGGATGCCGGGTTCAGCGAGCTCAACGCGCATCATGCCCGAAAAGGCACCGCCGACGATGCCGGCGAAGATCGCGAAGATCAGGTAGAGTGTGCCGATGTCCTTGTGGTTTGTGGACATGAACCAGCGGGCGAAAAACGCCGGCTTGTGATCGGCATCGTGATGCCCATGCGCATCGCCGTGCGCCTGGAAGGCTTCAGGGGCAGTTGTGGCCATTTTGAACGAACCTTGCTGAATCTGTCTGGCTTAAGCGGCCGGAGCCGGCGAAGCGGAGGCGGCAGGCGCCGGGGCGACGGCCGACGAAGCGGGAACTGCAGGAGCAGCCTCGGCAACAGGGGCCTCGGCGGCAGGAGCCGGCTGATTGTCGATCACGCCACCGGACTGCGTAAGCACCCAGGCGTTATACTGATCGCGCGGCAGCGCCTCGATTGCGATCGGCATGTAGCCATGCTTGGCGCCGCAGAGTTCCGAGCACTGGCCGTAATAAACACCAGGTTCACTGATGAAGAGCACGCGCTCGTTGATGCGGCCCGGAACCGCGTCAATCTTGAACCAGAGCGATGGAATGGCAAACGAGTGAATCACGTCCGACGCAGTCACCAGCAGGCGGATGGGCTCACCAGCTGGCAAAACCAGGCGGTGATCGACTTCAAGGAGTGCAGGACCATCGCTGGGATCGCTGCCCACTTCACGCACGCCGGCGTTGACCACAGGGGAGCCCGGAACGTTCAGCATGTAGCTGTTCACTTCGAACTCGCCATTGTCAGGATAGGCGTAGGTCCAGAACCACTGGCTGCCAGTGACCTTCACTGTCAGCGCCTTGGCTGGAGCAGGCTTGTATTGCTTTGCAAGAAGATCGATCGACGGCACTGCGATAGCCACAAGGATCAACACCGGGACAAGTGTCCAGATAACCTCAATCAACGTGTTATGGCTGGTTCGCGAAGCGACGGGGTTCCGACGACGATTGTAGCGCACAACAACCCAAGCTAGCAGGACGAGCACCAAGATGCAGATGATCACAATGATCGGCAACAGGACCGCATCGTGGAACCAGCGCGCATAGTCACCGATTGGTGAGAACTGGGTCTGCAGACCCATGCCGCCATCAACCGGCATACCCTTACCCGGCGTAGGCGCCATGCGGGGGAACGCAGGTGCTTCTACAGCCGCAGCGGACGCTGACGCGGCAGCTTCGGCTGCGGGCGCAGGCGTTACAACAGGTGCCGCAGCGACCGGTGCCGCAGCAGCAGGAACCGGATCTACAACTACAGGTGCCGGAGCAGCGGGAGCCGCTGCAATTGCTGGGCCTGTGACGGCAACCAGCGCAAGGGACATTCCAATGGCCTTCAATGTCAGGCCAGCCGTACGGGCAAGTTCGCCGAATTTCATCAGTTCGCGCTTTCGCTTTCCATAGCCGGCGAGAGATAATGCCCCCTCGCACTCCGTGGGATTCTGGGACCGCAGCCCCATTTGGGGGGGCCTATACGCGCGCTTGCGGGCAGTCTCAAGCGCCTCTAGGGGATAAATTTCACCGTTAGCCACAGCACACTATGGCTACAGCACGGCACGACGCCAGCACAACATGGAGAATACAGAGCTTATGCAGGAGGAAGAAGTCCTCGCGGAGTTTCGCGCCAGCAAAGCCCTCCTGGAAGGGCATTTCCTGCTTTCGTCCGGTCGGCACAGCGCACATTATCTGCAATGCGCGCGTGTTCTGATGGACCCGGACAGGGCCTCGCGCCTCGCCATGGCCGTCGCCTCCAAGATCCCGCGCGACCTGCGCAAGGAGATCAACAAGGTGGTGTCCCCAGCAATGGGCGGCATTATCATCGGCCATGAAATGGGACGCGCATTGGGCGTGGAAGCCATGTTCGTGGAGCGCCCTACCGGCACGTTCGAACTGCGGCGCGGATTCTCGATCAACAAGGGCGACAAGATCCTGATGGTTGAAGACGTGGTCACGACCGGGCTTTCCAGCCGCGAGGCAATCAAAGCCATCGAAGCGGCCGGCGGCAAGGTCGTTGCAGCAGCCGCGCTGATAGACCGGTCGGGCGGCACGGTGGACGTTGGCGTGCCCTTCTACCCGCTGATCGCGATCAATTTCCCGACCTATGCCGATGATGAGCTTCCGCCCGAACTGGCAGCTTCACCGGCTGTAAAACCCGGAAGCCGCGCGCAGGGGTAATGAACGGTATGTCGCTGACAGGCAAACTCCGGCTGGGCGTTAACATCGACCATGTGGCGACGATTCGCAACGCGCGGGGCGGCGATCATCCCGATCCGGTCCGCGCGGCCGAAATCGTGGCCGGTGCAGGCGGTGATGGGATTACGGCGCATCTGCGCGAAGACCGACGACACATCATGGATGGCGATGTCGCGCGCATTCAGGCTGCCACTGGCTTGCCGCTGAACCTGGAAATGGCCGCGACCGACGAAATGCTGGCCATTGCCCTGCGCCACAAGCCGCATGCCGCATGCATCGTGCCCGAACGCCGGGAAGAACGCACCACTGAGGGGGGGCTGGACGCTGCTGGTCAGCACAGCCGACTTTATCCTATCGTGCAGCGCCTGTCCGATGCAGGCATCCGCGTGAGCCTGTTCATCGCGCCAGAGCCCCGGCAACTGGAAGCGGCGATCCGGCTTGGTGTGCCCGTGGTGGAGTTCCACACCGGCGAATACGCCCACGCAGACGGCGAAGTGGCCGCGATCGAGCTACGGCGCATTGCCGACATGGCCGCACTTGCCGCAAAAAACGGCATCGAATCACACGCTGGCCACGGCCTGACTTTTGATAATGTGCAGCCCGTGGCCGCCATCCCCCAGCTGGCGGAACTGAATATCGGTCACTATCTGATCGGTGAAGCTATCTTCTGCGGACTGGAAACGAGTATCAGGAGGATGCGTGACCTGATGGATCTGGCACGGTAAACAGGATGCCCGCATGATTGTCGCCATTGGCTCTGACCTCTGCAACATCGAACGTATTCAGGCTTCGCTCGACCGGTTCGGTGAACGCTTCGAGAATAGAGTCTTTACGGACATCGAGCGCGCCAAGGCCGCACGGCGTCCGTTCACGCAGGCGGGCACCTACGCCAAACGCTTTGCCGCCAAGGAAGCGTTTTCAAAGGCCGTTGGCACCGGCTTCAAGGCAGGCGTGTTCATGAAGGACATCGGGGTGGTCAATCTGAAGAGCGGCGCCCCTACTCTGGCGCTGAGCGGCGGCGCCGCATTGCGGCTGGCGGCCATCATTCCCGAAGGCTATGCACCGTTCATCCACCTAACACTAACAGATGACCACCCGTGGGCGCAGGCCTTCGTCGTAATCGAGGCCCGCCCCCTGTGAACACCGAACGTGCGAATAACGAACCCGTGAATGCCGATCCCGTGACCAAGGAAACACCCGAATCCACCCCATTGGCGAAGGAAGGGAAGATTGACTGGTTTGGAGAGATTCGCGGGCTAGCTGTGATGCTGCTGGCGGTTCTGGCGTTCCACAGCTTCATCGCCAAGCCGTTCTACATCCCGTCGATATCGATGATGCCCACGTTGCTGGTGGGTGATCGGCTGGTGGTGAGCAAATATCCCTACGGTTGGAACTGGTCCTCCGCTTCTTTTCACCTGCTTCCACGTGGAGACTGGCGAATCGCCGACAGTACGCCGGAATATGGCGACATTGTCATTGCCGTTCCGGGGAACCGCAACGAGGATCTGATCAAGCGGGTGGTTGCCCTGCCCGGTGATCGGATCGCCGTGGTCAACGGACAGATTATTCTGAACGGCAAGGCTGTGCCGCAGACGGTGGAACCCCCGATCGAAGTGCCGGTCGACGTCAACCAGCCGTGCGAAGAAACCACGTTCCCCGGTATGCGGGTGCGCAAACCATCCGGCCGCGTGGTTTGCGAAATGCCCGTCCTGCGCGAAACTTTGCCCAATGGCGCCAACTATCTGGTCATCGATCACCTGTTCCAGCAGTTCGACCAGATGAACGAAGTGCTGGTCCCCGAAGGACATGTCTTCCTGATGGGCGACAACCGCGACCATTCAGCTGACAGCCGCGTACCACTTGCCGAGAACGGCTTGGGTGGACCGGTGCCTCTCCACGATATCGGCGGACGGGCGGAGTTCATCACATTCTCATTGAACGGTACTGAAAGCCTTAACCCTCTGACTTGGTGGGGGGCCTTGCGCGAAGGTCGCGGGTGGAGCACCTTGCGACCCAGCCTTGCAACGGGACCGGGTGAAGAATGACCACAGCGCCGGTGAAGGACGACGACTCGCCGCTCAAGAAAGCCGGCCCCACCGACATTTCTGATCCCGCCCTGCGCTTTGAGGCGCGGCGGGCCATGATTTGGCTGGGTATCGCAGCACTGATCGTACTGGCAGGCATCCTTGCGCGGCCGTTGCTTATCATCTTCGGCGGCATGGTGTTTGGCGCCATGATCGACGGCGGCGCACGACTGCTAGGCCGCGTTCTACCGATCCCGCGCGGATGGCGCGTAACGATTGTCCTGGTGTTGACTGCGCTGTTCATGGTGTGGACTGCCCTGTTTGCAGGTAGCCAGATCGCGGAACAAGCGTCCCAGCTTCCGTCCATCATCCAGGCGCAGGCCATGCGCATTTTCGAGTTGCTGGAACGCCGCGGCTTTGACATCAATGTTGCCCATTTCCAGAATCTTGCTGAAAGCGCATTGGGCGGTCTGGGCGAACTTACCGCCGCCGTCGGCGGCTTCATCGGCGGGCTTACCACGCTGTTCCTGATGGCGGTTCTGGGGATCTACTTCGCCGCAGAGCCCAAGCCGTACCAGCGCGGCGTCGCATGGTTGCTACCAGCTGACCGTCGCGATCATTTCCAGGGAACCGCAGCGCAAATGGGCCGGTCGCTTCGGCGGCTTATGGCGGGTCGCCTGCTGGGCATGGTGATAGAAGGCGTTGCGACCTGGTTCCTGCTGATGGCCTACGGCGTGCCCATGGCGGCGCTGCTCGGCCTGCTGACCGGGCTACTTGCATTTCTGCCCAACATCGGCGCGCCAATATCCGGTTTGCTCATGATCCTTGTCGGGTTTTCCGGCGGAGTAGACATGGGCATCTACTGCATCATCGTATACGCCGTGGTGCAGACAGTCGACGGCAACATCATCGTTCCGATTGTTGCCAAGAAGACTGTCGATCTCGCCCCTGCACTTGTGCTTGGGGCGCAGCTCATCATGGGCGCATTGTTCGGCATTCTAGGGCTGGCGCTCGCTGATCCCCTCGTTGCGATGCTGAAAATCTGGCTGGAGCGCGAAGCTCAACTGCATGACGTGCCGGAGGCCGCACAGGAAGAATAATGGCACGAAAGTTTCTATACATTATCGCCAGCCTTATAGTGCTGGCGATCGCAGCGCTGTTCGCCCTGCGCATCTGGTCCGACGAGTTGACGCAATTCACTTTCGTTCCGAATACTGCGTATGAGGCCCCACCCTCGCTGGCGAAAAACGCCTATGCCGACCCGGCAATGTGGCACGCGAAGCCCGGCATCGAAACCGAAAGTCCGGTTAGCTTTGTGCCTGCCGGACTTTCCGCAGAGGCCGAACCGCTTCCCGCCGCCGTCTTCTTTGTCCACCCGACAAGCTATCTTGCCAAGGCACACTGGAACGCCCCGCTGGACGATGCCGAATCGCGCGACCGGGCGCAGCTTTTCGTCAGCGCCATGGCCAGCCCGTTCGCCACCAGCGAAAACCTGTGGGCACCGCGTTACCGACAGGCTGCATTTGGCGCATTCCTTACCGAAGCGCCCGAAGCGACCAAGGCCCTCGACCTGGCCTATGCAGATATCCTTCAGGCCTTCGACCAGTTCATCGGCACCGTCGATCCCGCCCAGCCCATCGTGCTTGCCGGGCACAGTCAGGGAGCATTTCACCTTAAACAGCTGATGAAGGATCGCGTAGCCGGACAGCCTCTCGCAAGCCGTATTGCCGCAGTTTATGCGATCGGCTGGCCTGTTTCGCTTGAGCATGACCTTCCGCTTATGGGCCTGCCGGCCTGCGCTAGCGCCGATCAGTCTGGATGCGTGATCAGTTGGCTGAGCTTTGCCGAGCCTGCCGACACAGCGATGATCCTGCAAAGCTATGCAAACCGTGCCGCGCTTGATGGGCAAAGTCCCGGTGCCAGCCGCTTCCTGTGCAGCAACCCCCTAACAGGCGGCACGGGCGGCGAAGCCCCGGCCAGCGCCAATGTGGGCACTCTGGTCGCATCAGAAGATCTGAAAAGCGGCGAACTGGTGAAATCCATGGTGCCAGCGCGCTGCGCTGCGGATGGCTTCCTGTTGATCGGCGAGCCGCCGGAAATGGGTCCGTACGTGCTGCCGGGTAACAATTATCATGTCTATGACATTCCTCTCTTCTGGGCGAATCTAAGGTCCGATGCGGTTCGCAGGGTGCACGCATGGACATTGTGATCACCGCCAATGTCGCGGAATTCCGCATGGCCATGCCCGAAGGCGGCGCGCTTGTCGGGCTCGACCTTGGCACCCAAACCATCGGCACCGCATTCTGCGATGCCGGGTGGCGTTTTGCTTCCCCCGGAAAGACACTGAAGCGCGGTAAATTCACTGTCGACAAGGCACAGCTTGCCGCGCTGATGAAAGAGCGCGGCGCCAAGGGAATAGTCATCGGCCTTCCGCTGAACATGGACGGCAGCGAAGGCCCCCGCTCTCAATCCAGCCGCGCCTATGCCCGCAATCTCGCTGCGCTTGGCCTGCCAATCCTTCTGTGGGACGAACGTTGGAGCACGGTGGGCGCAGAGCGCGGCCTGATCGAACAGGACATGAGCCGGGCAAAGCGCGCTGAGCGAATCGATTCGGCGGCGGCTGCGGTAATCCTGCAAGCGGCAATCGACGCGCTTGCTGGCGGAATCTTCTAAATCATCATTTGGGTCCAGCGACCCTCCTTGCGCAGCACGACCGTTAACCCGGTGCCGGCAGAGACCGTCTCGCCTGCTGCAATCTCTGCTCGCACTGCATCCGCTCGCGCCCTGTTCAGGATGACCGGAGAGACGTTCGGCTCGTAAACCAGCACATCCGCCGAACCCAGCAGCCGCGCCTCCCGCAAGGTGAGGTCTTCGGGATCAGCACTGCGAAGCCGAATTTCGATCACGCCGAAAATTTGACGCGAATGCTCAGCGCCCAGCCAGCTATTCAGCCCTGCGGCGCTATCTTCGCGGAGAGGGTCCAGCGCCCCGCCGTCACCCAGCGCTGCATCAATGGCTCTGCGTCGGTTGCCCGCGTCGGGCCAGCGTGTGCGGAGGGCTTCCCGGGCTCCGAATAACCCCTCAGCCAGCTTTCCCAAGGTAGCAGGCAACAGCATTTCCAGCCGCAGGCGCAGGGCCTTGGCAAGCCCCGCCGAAGCTCCCCCGGTGCCGATAGCGACCAAAACCGGCGTCCGGTCCAGCAAAGACGGTACGGTAAAATCGCACAGGTCTGGCCGGTCCACAGTGTTGATCAATACCCCGCGCGCGCGAAGTCGATGGGCCGCGTCTTCAGGAGGAGTCAGCGCGATGAACGCAAGCCGAGCATCGGTGTTGCCCTCGCTCACAACGACGCCGCCCGCGCGTTCAACCAGCCGGCGCTTGGCATCGGCGGCCTCCCCCTCACCCAGCACGATTACCGGTTTACCGGCGATGCGATGGAAAAGGGGAAGGCTGTCCATGATCTTTCCAACCCCGACCTAGTCCAGCAGGAATTCGGGCACGCGTTCCGCAGCAAGGATCGCCGCAGGGTCGATCCGTTCGGCAACCACGGCCCAGCGATCGCCGTCAACCATGACTTCCGGCACCAGCGCACGGCTGTTGTAGGTGTTGGCCATGGTTGCACCATAGGCACCGGCCGTACGGAAAACGGCAAGATCACCCGCTTTCACTGCGTCGATGTCACGCCCCATAGCGAATGTGTCGGAACTTTCGCAGATCGGACCGACAATGTTCGCGGTCATGCGATCACCGGACGGGCGGACCGCCACGAAATCGTGCCAAGCATCGTACAGCGCGGGCCGCGCCAGATCGTTCATCGCCGCGTCGACGATCACAAATGGGCAGGACGCGCCCGGCTTCACGCGGATCACCTGCGTTATCAGCACGCCGGAATTGCCCGCGATGATTCGGCCCGGCTCGAACATCAGCGTTACATCCCAGTCCCTCGTCACGCGCGCGACCATGGCGCCGTACTCTTCCGGGCTCGGGAAGATTTCGCCTGTCTTGTACGGCACTCCAACGCCGCCGCCGAGGTCCATGTGCGTCACCGTGTTTCCGGCATCGCGGATATGGCGCATCAGTTCGCCCATGCGGGTGAAGGCACTTTCCAGCGGCTCCAGCCGGGAAAGCTGGCTGCCGATATGGACGGCCAGCCCCCGGATATTCATGCCCGGAAGCGCCGCCAGCCGGGCATAAATTCCGGCTGCATGATCATAAGGGACGCCGAACTTGTTCTCGGCCTTGCCGGTCGAAATCTTGCCATGCGTGCCAGCGTCAACGTCAGGATTGACGCGCAGCGCGGCCCGGGCGGTCAGATTGCGCTCGGCAGCCAGCGCTGCAAGCTCGATGCCTTCTTCCTCAGACTCGAGGTTGAACTGGCCGATGCCAGCTTCCAGCGCCCGCGCCATTTCCGAAGCGGTCTTGCCGACGCCGGAAAAGACGATGCCTTCAGCAGGCATGCCCGCCGCCAGCGCGCGTTCCATCTCTCCGCCGGAGACGACGTCAGCGCCGTAGCCTTCCTTCGCCAGCAGCTTCAGCACCGCAAGGTTGGGGTTGGATTTGACCGCAAAAGCGATGTGCATGCGCGGCAGAACCGACAACGCATCGCGAAAAACGCGAGCGTGGCGCGTCAGCGTGGCGCGCGAATACACATAGACGGGGGTGCCCGCCGCAGCCGCGATCTGGTCAAGCGGCACGTCTTCGGCGTGAAGCACGCCGTTCTTGTAAGTAAAATGGTCCATGATTTCCGGTGTTGGCGGTTATTCGGGAGGCGGGAGGTCAAAGGGATCGTCGGCACGTTCTTCCGAGCGTTTTCGCAGCTCGACATTGCGTTCAGGCTGAGCCTGTGGCGGCAGCTTGAGCAATTCGTCTGCGGTCGGCCGGTCCGCGCGGCCATAGGGAGCAACTGGCAATTCCTTGCCGGGTTGCGGCCGCAATTCAGCGCGCGAGCCGCATGCGGCAAGGCCGACCGAAAGCAGGATAATGGCCACAATGCGCATGGACTACTCCATCCCAAGCGTCTTGCGCGCTTCGGAAACACGCAGTCTTACCTGTTTCGGCGCGGTTCCGCCATGGCTGGCACGCGCAGCCACCGAAGCCTCCACCGAAAGCGCGGGAAAGACACGCTCATCGATACGTGAATCAATTGCCTGAAGATCTTCCAGCGGCAACTGATCAAGCGCCACACCCCGGCTTTCCGCCAGCTTCACGGCACTGCCGGTGATGTGATGCGCCTCGCGGAAGGGAATGTTCGCCTGCCGGACCAGCCAGTCTGCAAGATCCGTGGCAGTGGCATAGCCCAGTTCCGCCGCCTGACGCATCCGGTTGGTCCGGAACGTTGCGCCGTCCACCATTCCAGTCATCGCGGCCAGACTCAGACCCAGAAGGCCTGCTGCCTCAAACACAGGCGGCTTATCGTCCTGCATGTCCTTCGAATAGGCGAGCGGCAGACCTTTCATAGTGATCATCAACGAGGTCTGGCAGCCAATGATCCGCCCGGAGTGGCCGCGCACGAGTTCGGCCGCATCGGGATTTTTCTTCTGCGGCATGATCGAACTGCCGGTCGAAAGAGTGTCAGGCAGAGCAACAAAACCGAAAGGCTGGCTCGCCCAGATAATGAACTCCTCCGCCAGCCGCGATAGGTGCAGTGCGCACTGGCTAGCAGCCATCAGGTAATCGAGCGCGAAATCACGGTCGGAAACCGAATCGAGGCTGTTCGCGGTTGGCCCGTCAAAGCCCAGCGCTTGCGCCGTCATGTAACGGTCGATGGGAAAGCCCGTCCCGGCAAGCGCTGCCGCACCCAGCGGGCTCTGGTTCAGGCGTTTGCGCGCGTCGGCGAACCGCGAACGATCCCGCGCGGCCATCTCGTAATAGGCCATCAGGTGGTGACCCAGCGTTACCGGCTGCGCGGTCTGCAAGTGGGTAAAGCCCGGCATGATGCTATCGGCGTGTTCGCCCGCACGCAGGACCAGCGCTCGCTGCAAGGCTTCAAGCCCCGCGTCCGCCTGATCCATGGCATCCCGCACCCACAGGCGGAAATCGGTCGCTACCTGGTCATTCCGGCTGCGCGCCGTATGCAGCCGGCCTGCCACCGCGCCGATCAATTCGGCAAGGCGGCTTTCGGTCGTCATGTGGATGTCTTCAAGGGCCCAGTCTTCGGGCACGCCATTGGCTTCATACTCGGCCGCGACCGCGTCCAGACCATTGATGATGGTGACCGCATCCTCGCTTGCAACAATGCCCTGCGCGCCCAGCATGGCCGCATGGGCCTTTGACGCAGCGATGTCCTGTCGCCACAGCGCCTTGTCGAACGGGATGGAGGCATTTATCTCACGCATGATCGCGGAAGGCCCTTCCGCAAATCGGCCGCCCCACATCGCATTGGAGTTCTGCTTGTTGTTTTCCCGCTCGCTCAAGCTTGCTGTCCTTGGCCCTGCCGTGATTGGCGCTGTAATGCTGGGGGGGTGCGATAAGCAAAGCAGCCAAGACGCGCAACCGCAGCCTTCGCAAAGTGCCGCGTCTGCGCCAACTGCGCCTGCCGGTGCGATAGACCGCTCCCGCCGCGGAAGTGCCCTTCCCGAATTCGTTCTGAAAGACCCTTCGGGCAAGGAACTGCGGCTTTCCAGCCTGAAGGGCAAACCCGTGCTGATTAATCTGTGGGCCACATGGTGCCGCCCCTGCATCACGGAACTGCCCCTGCTGAACACGCTGGCAAACGATCAGGCGGGAACGCTGAGAGTACTGACGGTGTCGCAGGATTCGCAGAATCTGGACAAGGTAGCGCCTTTTCTCAGCGACCGGGGCTTCACATCGCTTGAACCATGGCTTGATCCTGAAAACGACCTGTCATTCCACTATGGAACCGGCACCCTGCCCACAACGATCTACTACGACGCGCAAGGGCGCGAGGTGTGGCGTTTTGTGGGCGAACGAGACTGGACTGATTCAGGATCTGCCGACATGCTCGCCGAAACTATCGCCCCCTGATGCGATGACTTAACAGGAGACAGGCCGTGGCGCGCATTTCCATCGGGACGCCGGAAAAGGCGCTGCCGGCCGACCCGCCACGGGGAATGGCAGGTCCAAGCCCGTGCCAGGTCTATTTCTCCGGCGATTCCGATCCCCTGCATCTTTACCTGCACCACCTTGGCGCGGGCGAGGTTCTGCGCATAGGCCCAATGCCATGTGACTGCGCCGCCTATGTGTGGATGGGCGCAGTCGCCACTGATGGGGCTGTCCTGACGCAGGGTTCCAGCCTTGTCGTCGAACATGGTGCGGAGACCACGCTAACGGCTGGAGAAACGGGCGCTGCGGTCGTGACCTTCGCCGAGCGCGCGCCTCGACAGAGCCAACGCAGCGGCGGGCATGTGCACCTGCTGCCCGAAGACCGCGTGCCGCGCTACACCGAGGCTGTCAGCGGCGGAATCCATGCCGATGCCCGCTGCCCCACATGCGAGATTTGGCTGCACGAGAACACAATGCCCGGCCTGTCGAACGAGGTAGCGCCGGACGTCGCTGATCGCGGTATCCATTCCCATTCAGAGGACGAAATCATATTTGTCACCGGCGGAACCATGCGACTAGGCACCAAATTGTATGGCCCCGGCACGGCGCTCGCGATTGCGGCGGACACCCTATATGGCTTCACGCCCGGTCCCGATGGATTGAGCTTCATCAACTTCCGTGCCGGTTTCCCGAAAGCCTTCCGCATGAAGAACGGCGGCTCCTTCGATGAGGCTGGTTATTGGCGCGAACGCGTCGGTTCGCCGCAATATCTGTAAGCGCCGCACGCCCCGCCATGCCGGCATGTGCCGGCAGGGCGGGGCGGTTTTCAGAACGACGTCGGGCGCAGGGTCAGGCGCAAGAAAACTTGCCGGCCCGGATCGGGAATGCAGGCCAGTTCGTCAACGCCCGCCGCATTGCGCGTATTGGTACCCGTCACCGGAGCCAGGAAAATCTGTCCGGTTGCCCCACTGAACTGCGTGCAGTTACCCGCCGTGAATTTGTTGGTCAGGTTACTGCCGATCAGGGCAAGTTCCCAAGAATCATTCTCGGCAGCCACACTGACGTTTGCGTTCAGCTTGAAAAAGGCCGGTTGGTAGAAATCATTCCTGCGGCCAAGGTTCTTCAGGAATTTGGAAGAGTACTGGCCATTGACGCCGAACTCCATGCGCAGATCGTCACCCACAGGCATCCGGTAGTCGAAACCACCGTTGATCTGCCAGTCTGCCGCCTTGGGAAGCCGCACACCGGCCAGATTCTGGGCGTGATATTGGACGAACCGGCCTGTTCCGGGCTCAACCGCATAAAAGCCTGCGGCTATCGCGGCTGGATCCGTGACTTCGGTGGGCAGCAGGTCGCAACCTTCAGCCACGGTCTGGCCACCTGAACACGGCGCGTTGTTGAATTCAGTGAAGCGCGCATGGTTCCAGTTAACGGCCAGGCGGACGGTCATGCCATCGATCGAAGGGGGTACATAGGTAGCTTCAAAATCGACGCCATAAACTTTCGATTTACCAGCATTGATGGTGCGAATAACCGGGAGGCCACCCGCTGCAACTTCGTTGGAGCCAACCTGCAGGTCATTGTATTTGTAGTAATAAAATGCCGTACTTAGCCGTAGTGCACGGTCGAAAAGCCGTGCCTTTACGCCCACTTCACCGCCCCGGACACGTTCGTCGCCGAAGGAATTATCATCGCCCGGAATCGGTGGCAGGGTCATGATGAACGAGCCCGACTTATAGCCCTGCTTCAGCGCGCCAAAGACCGTAAGGTCATCGGTGGGCGTGTAGGTCACGGTAAGTTCGGGCGACCAATTCTTTGAACGGATGTCCGGATTCGCAAGCGTGATTGGGGTCGGCGCGCCAAACATGCTTGTTAGGGAAAAGGGATCGTTGTGCCGCTTTTCATCAGTGTAGCGAACGCCGCCCGCGATCTCCAACGTCTCCACCGCCTGCCAACGAAGCTGGCCGAATGCCGAGATTGCCTCAATGCTTACATCGTTGATGCCGCCCGTCAGCGTGGCAGGCAGTCCAAGCGCGGTGTTCCCGGTAACGAAAACACGATTGCTGACCTGCGCGTCCTGATAATAGCCGCCCAGCAGGAAATTCACAGGACTGTCCCAGTCTGATTGCAGGCGAATTTCCTGCGTGAAATCCTCGCGCCGGAATTGGTTATCCGAGATCAGCGTTGGACCGGCAGCTCCCGAGTTGACACCGTTTATCATGCCATCGACCTTGGTGTGGAAGTAGCCGGTGGTGAAGTTCAGCGACAGATCCTCGGCAAAATCATAGTTCAGCTCAAGCGTGCCGAAGGTGGTCAAATACCGCATGAAGGGAACGCCGTTGTTCCGCACATTGGGGAAGGCTGCGGGATCGACGTCAACGATGTACGCTGTCCGATCCACCTTGCAGTCATCATTGGGGTTGATGAACGGAATCCCCACCGGGGCGCCATTGCCGTCTGGGCAGCTGCCGAATGGCGCACTGCCGCCAATCACTTCCTTGCTGGTGTTGTTGATCTTCAGCCGCGCGGTGAACTCATCGGTCGGGTCCCACAGCACCGTGCCGCGCAGGATATATTCCTCCTGTGCGTTATATCGATCACTCGCTGGCGTGCGGGCACCCGTGCCCGGAACGGCCACCGCCTTGTTATAAAAATAGCCATTGTCGTCCGACATCATCGCAGCAAACCGAATGCCAAAATTGTCGCCGATCGGCGCCGAAACAATCATCTCGCCGCGCTTTTCCTGCGCTTCGAAACCATATCCGGCCCGAGCGATCACTTCCAGGGCGTCACCTGGATCGGCGGTGCGAATGGCAATCACGCCGCCGGGGCTGTTCTTGCCGAAGAAGAGAGCCTGCGGCCCCTTCAGCACTTCGACCTGCGCCATGTCGAACATCCCGACACTGTAAGTCGCGCCCTGGGTAAGCTGCAGACCATCGATGTTAAGCGACACCGACTGATCAACACCCGCATCAAGCGAACTGGTGCCCACGCCCCGCAGCGCTATCTGCGTGCCGACGGTCAACACATTGCTGCCGATCTGCAGCCCGGCAACCTGCTGGGTGATGCCGCGGATATCGACGATGTGATTTCGGTCCAGCGTTTCGGCGCTCAGCACGGTTTCGATGACTGGCACGCGCAGCACCGATTCCGCGCGTTTGCGGGCGGTCACGATGATGTCGTTGTCGGCAGTCGATGCTGTTTCAGCGCGCGGTACCGCCTCCTGTGCGATGGCTGGCATCGCACACGCCAGCGGCAGAAGACCAGCTTGCGCCAACACTATACTCTTTAGCCTCATGATTTTCTCCCTGAATGATCGCATTTTTCGATCTGTTTTTTCAGGAGAGTGGATCAGAACTGACCGCAGAGGGAATGCCTCAGCAGGATTTTACGGCACTCCCCACAGGCAGAAATACCTTCAGACCAGGCGCGGGCTTATTTCTTTTGTTTTCAACGCTGCAACGGTTGGTGGGCTTCGCCCCTCAACTGCAATCAAACGCCGCCTTGGGTATGTGCGTGATGCGGCACGCCAGATCGGCCTCGCCAGACGCGACGATCAGATGGTCGCCAGCATCAATCACTCCGGTAGTGAAAACGACATCGCGTAAATACATCAGCTCTTCCAACGGTGACGTAAGCGCCGGGTTGGCCTCAATCAGCGGCGCGACGCCATCCGCAACAACAACCACTGGGTCTTCGGGGTCAAGCAGCGACCAATAGGTTCTGTAGATACCGATGATCTCTTTCGGCTCCACGCCGTGCCACAGGGTAAGCCAGCCGCGCCTGCCGGCTATATCTGTCAGGATCGGCGGTGCCCCGCCCCCGATGCGGGCCGTGGCAACGCTGCCAGAACGCGGGCGGATACCGGGCTTTATAAAGGGTTTCCAGTGCAGGCAATCAGGCGACGCTGCGAGGTTGATGGAAGGCCCCGCGCGCCACTCGCTATCTGGTGGATACGCGAAAAAAATGTCTCCCAAGGGGCGCGTCTGCGCCCAGTACTGGCCGCCGATCAATCCTTCGAAGATCAGCATGTCCTTGTTCTGATGATCAAGGACGATACCTTCAAAGGTCCAGTCCATGGCATCGGCTGAGCTGTAGAGGGTAGTCGATTGCCTTTCAGGACTGACTGAGCAGGTCGTCATCCAATAGCGGTCGCCCACCTTGCTAATCCGGGGATCTTCGATCCCATAACACTGCCAACTTCCCCTTGGAGCAATGGCATGATCATAGTGAATCTCTAGGATCTCCAGCCCATCGGGCGTCAGTTCCACGGGCAGGAGCCACGAAAGCGAGGTCAGCGCTATGATCGTCCAGCCGCCGCCTCGCAGCAGAAACTTGCGCGGATCAGCAGTATCAGCAAGCTCCACCGGCCAGCCATCAAGCGCATAGCGGCCGTCATCCCACCGGATCGCGTGCACCTTGTTATCAACGATCGGCTCGCTCAGCGCTTCGGCGATGCGCACCATCATCAACACGTTGCCATTGGGCAGCCGTGTCATGCCGGGGTTAAAAGCACCTAGCACGTAGGTTTTCGCGTCCAGTTGCCCCGCAAGTGGCGAACGCCCAAGATCGATCATTGGCGGGGTCAGGATCAACCGGTCCGCAGTGAAGGAACCGGCAGGGGGAGCGGATCCCGTCATAACAAGGTCAACCAAACGCGGGCTCCTTTGGGTATTCAACCCTCTGCAGCGTGAGCGGCATGCCCACACCCCACAACCCCAACCGCGCCGACCCGTTCCATCATTGTCAGGTTCCGACGGTGGCGGCGCGGTTCAAGCACAATCCGCTTGCAGTTCCGGGATCGATCGCTCGGGCTCAAGATGGAGGTAATTCGCGTCGAACATGGCAATGCGGCAAAGCTCGTGAAAATCTGCAATGCAAAGGCGGTGCCCACGCAGCCGAATGAGGTTTCGCGTGCGTAACTCCTTCAGCGTCCGGCTGACATGCACCGCAGTAAGGCCCAGCGTATCGGCCAATTCCAACTGCGTGATGGGGAAATCGAAAACATCGTCCGATACCATGCCTATCACCTTCAGCCGGATGTGCAGTTCACACAACAGATGCGCAAGCCGCTCCAGGGCAGAACGCTGCCCCAGATTGACCGTCCATTCCCGCTGGATCGCAGCGTTCGCCAGTGTCTCACGCCACCAGGCGCGCAGCACCAAAGGGTGGGCGGCCATCAGCTTCTCGCATTCGAATGGGCTCAGCGCGATGTACTGCACCGGCTCCAGCGCCCGGATAGAATAATCCATGCGCGGTAACAGGAAGATATTTAGATCGCACATGTCGCCAGGGAGAAAGAAACCGGTGATCTGGCGCCGTCCATCTACAAGCATCTTGTAACGACAGGCCCACCCCTTCGCGATTACACGCATCCAGCGGGGCGGATCACCTTCCTGTACGATATCGCACTGCGCCGAAACGGATTGCCGGTTCCCCCGCCAGACTCTGTCCAGTGCGGCCTTATCCTCTTCTGGCAGGCGAACAAATGCCTCCATTTTGCGGACAAGAAGGTTCTCAGATGGATCAAAACGGCGCATCTCAGCTGACCGACTGCTCTGTGGAACGCAAAGTAACCTATGTTACGCCAATCCATATCAGAGCACAGATCGTTACTTTCAAGAGGGAGTAAAAAGCCGCCAAGGGGCAACGCTGCTGAAACCAGAGGCTACAGAGTCGCTGCCCACGGCAAGAAAAATCAGTGCGTCGCAGACCCCTTGGAAATAACCCATACTTGGCCGTCACTTCCGGCACGGCTTAGGGTACAGATATGCTGCCGATCAGACCACAATTCGACAGGGCATTTATACCTTTGGGCAAGAATCAGCGCTTCGCCTGCATCCTTTCCCCGGAAGTTTACAGATTTTATCGGAGATTCTTCGACTGAATTTTTAAAAATAAGTTGATAATCGGGCACGCCAACAATCCCCTTTTTCAAAAAAGCTCATAATTAATACTTTGAGCCGATTTCTTGAATAGTATGGATATTTTGCAACACCTGCTGTCGAGCGCACTAATCTAGGTAGTAAGTTTCACCGCTTGTCGCGGATATAGCCCGCTTCACCGCACCAAGCCGGGCGTGGCCTCAGATTTTCGGAAGTTTTTCCGCCCTGTAAACCCTTCGAATCAGATTCTACCCGGCTACGACTCGCCCGCCCCAACCATCGTTTCGGGCCTTACTATTCGGTCAAAAGTGCTTTCATCCACCAGCCCGGTTTCGGCCGCGGCTTGCCGCAAGGTAAGGCCGTGGGCTTGGGCATGCTTGGCGATCCGGGCTGCAGCATCATAGCCGATCTCTGGCGCAAGGGCCGTAACAAGCATTAACGACCGTTCGACCAGATCCGCCATGCGGGCGCGATCAGGTTCGAGTCCGATGATCGCCCGATCGGTAAAGCTGTTCACCGCATTCGTCAGCAGATCAATGGACCGCAGGACGTTGGCGCCGATCAGGGGTTTGAAGACATTAAGTTCAAGATGCCCCTGCAAGCCCCCAACCGTCACGGCGGCATGGTTACCGATGACTTGCGCGGCCACCATGGTGACCATCTCGCACTGGGTTGGATTCACCTTCCCCGGCATGATCGAACTTCCGGGCTCATTCTCGGGGAGCAACAGTTCCCCCAGCCCAGCGCGGGGACCTGACGCTAGAAGGCGAATGTCATTGGCAATCTTGGTCAGCGCGCCTGCAAGCCCGGCAAGTACAGCAGACATGGCGACCAATGCATCGTTGCTGGCCAAGGCCTCAAAACTGTTCGCAGCAGGCCGGAAGGGGATACCAGTGATCGCATTCAATTCCGCGATGAACTTTCCGGTGAAACCTGCCGGAGCATTCAGGCCCGTGCCAACGGCGGTGCCACCTTGCGCCAATTCCAGGACATCGCCCATCGCGCTTGCAATCCGGGCCCGCGATTTAGCGATCTGTTCGGCATAGCCCGAAAACTCCTGCCCCAACGTGATGGGCGTTGCGTCCTGCAAATGGGTGCGGCCGATCTTCAGCACAGACGCCCAACCATCTGCCTTGGCCGCAAGTTCGGCATGAAGTTTCGCCAGCGCCGGATCAAGACGTTCCTGCAGCGCCTGAACGGTCGCAACATGCAGTGCCGTGGGAAAGCTATCGTTCGACGATTGGGCGCGGTTCACATGATCATTGGGATGCACCGGGGATTTGCCGCCCCGCGTTCCGGTCAGCATTTCATTAGCGCGGCCGGCAATCACTTCATTGAGGTTCATGTTGGTCTGCGTGCCAGACCCTGTCTGCCAGATCACCAGTGGAAACTGGTCATCCAGCATTCCCGCAGCAACTTCGCCGGCTGCGGTTTCGATGGCCTCGGCAATGGCGGCATCCAGCCCGAACGCCCGATTGGCTCTAGCCGCCGCCTGCTTGCCAAGGGCCAACGCGTGAATAATCTCGACGGGCATCGTTTCACGCGGTCCGAACGGGAAATTCTGCACGCTGCGCTGCGTCTGCGCACCCCAGTACGCCGTGGCGGGGACCTCAATCGCGCCGAAGCCGTCAGTTTCGATCCGTGTGTCCATTGTCTCACAATTTCCGGGTTGGGCCGCCTACGCAATGGCCTGATAGCGTGCTTAATCCGGTGGCGGCAGGATTTCCGGAATCCCGGGATCGGGACTATCGTGATCGGGCGTCATCGGCGTTACTTCCGGCGGCTGTTCTGGTGATGGCGCTTCATAGGGTGGTTCGAACGGCGGCGCCTCGGGCGGTGACTGCGGATCGACTTTATCGGGAGGGGAAATTTCGGGTTGGGTAGCCATTGTTACATCCCATCATGGAGGATACGCAAAACCTAACGTCTGGGCAAAGGGCTCGTTCCCCTGACACCCGCCACGCCACATGGATGACCCGCATTCAGATGGTTCAATTACACATGCCTGCCCCCGGGAACCCCTGTTCTCCAGCGGCGTTTTGCACATACTTCAAGGGCGCGAGGTCAATGGTAACAACACCGGGCGTGGAACACTCCCCATGGTGCAGGAAGAACGATCTGCTGGTTCAGAGCATCACGGACTACGCAATTTCTCTTCTCGATACCGATGGGAGCATTCTGACCTGGAATGCCGGGGCAGAAGCTCTGTGCGGCTATACTGCCGACGAAATCGTCGGCACGAATGTCTCTTATCTCAGCATTCCCGAAGATCGCGCCGAGGGAGCGATTCCGCGCGCGCTGGAAAGCGCAGAGCGCCTCGGCCGGTTTGATTCCGAAGCGTGGCGGGTGCGCCGGGATGGAAACCGTTTCTGGGCCAAAATGACACTTTATCCGGTCAGAGACGATGCAGGCAAGCTGTCCGGATTTTCGCTGATCATGCGCGATCTTACCCAAGGCAAAGTCGTCGAAGAAGCGCTGCTGCAGGGCGAGGAAACCTTCCGCCTGCTGGTGCAGGGCATAACGGACTACGCCATCTACATGCTTGACCCCACCGGCCATGTCTCAAGTTGGAACGCGGGGGCCGAACGCTTCAAGGGCTATGCGTCCAACGAGATAATAGGCCAGCATTTTTCCCGGTTTTACACCGGTGAAGACATCGAGCGCGGCATACCCGGGCGCGCGCTCCAAACCGCGCTGGACGAGGGCCATTTCGAGGCAGAGGGCTGGCGGGTGCGAAAGAACGGCACGCGCTTCTGGGCGTCGGTGGCCATTGGCCCTGTCCGTAATGCAGTTGGGGAACTGGTCGGCTTTGCGAAAATCACGCGGGACATGACCGAACAACGGGACGCGCAGTTGGCGCTTGAGGCCACGAGGGAAGCCTTTTTCCACGCCCAGAAGATCGACGCCATTGGCAAGCTTACAGGCGGCGTCGCGCATGACTTCAATAACCTTCTCGCCGCGATTCTTGGCAGTCTGGATCTTGCCGAACGGCGCTTGGCAGCGGGGCAGGATATCAGCCAGTTTCTGGGCAATGCCCGGCACGCCGCCCAGCGCGGAGCTGAGTTGACGCAGCGGATGCTCTCTTTCGCAAGGAAGCAGGAAATGAAGATCGAAGCAGTCGATCTTGCCGCTACCGTCAAAGGGCTTGCCGGCCTGTTATCCCGCACGCTTGGTCCAGGCATAGAGATCGATACGCGGTTCCCGCTGTTCCTGCCTCCTGTCCGCGCGGACACCGCACAACTTGAACTGGCCGCGCTCAATCTTCTGGTGAATGCGCGCGATGCCATGCCAGAGGGGGGCTGTATCACCATTTCTGCCCGAACCTCTGTCGAGAGTGATTTCCCGCAGGCGCAGAAGAAGCATGTCTGCCTGTCAATCATCGACCAGGGCTCAGGCATGGACGACGAAACCCTCAGCCGCGCAGTGGAACCGTTCTTCACCACCAAGGGTGTTGGCAAGGGTACTGGTCTTGGCCTGTCGATGGTTCAGGGCATGGTTGAGCAATGCGAAGGCCGCTTAGTGCTGACCAGCGCAGAGGGCAAGGGCACCACCGTCGACATGTGGTTGCCTGTTGCGGAAAGTGTCCCGCTATCGGCAGGCGAAAGTGCCAATACCCGCGACAGTGCAACGCCCGCAGTAACGCCCTTGCGCATCTTGGCTGTTGATGATGACATCATTGTTCTGATGAACACCGCGGCCACGCTGGGTGATATGGGCCACGAGGTGCTTGAGGCCTCATCCGGGGCTGCGGCGCTTACGATACTGGATACAGAGCCAATTGATCTTCTGGTAACCGATTTTGCCATGCCGGGGATGACAGGCGCTGAACTGATCACTGCAGCCCGTACACTGCTGCCTGAACTGCCTATCATCCTGCTGTCCGGCTATGTCGAATTGCCAGACGGCCAGGTCATCGAAGCGCGCCGGATTTCCAAACCCTTCAGCGAAAAGGACCTCGCGCGCGGCATTGCCGAGGTCTTTAACAACCGCACTGCATCCTGACTACAAACGGTCAGGACGCAGCGCGGGGAATACGGTCAGGATGTTTTGGCCGACAAGCGCGCCTGCGTAAGGTTCGCCTCTGCAAAATCCCAATTCACCAGATGGTCCAGCCACGTCTCCAGAAAGGCGGGCCTGCGGTTCTGGTGATCCAGATAATAGGCATGCTCCCAAAGGTCGCACGTTATCAGCGCGGTCTCGCCATGCACCAGCGGCGTATCGGCGTCATGGGTAGTGGTGATCCGCAGAGTGCCGCGCGAAAGCACTACCCAAAGCCAGCCCGATCCAAAATGAGACTTGCCCTGCTTTACAAGTTCTTCGCGGAAATCAGCGTCGGTACCGAAATCTCGCTCGACCGCCCGGGCCAGTTCATCCCGCGGCTTTCCACCTCCAGAAGGTGACAGCGAGTTCCAGAAGAAGCTGTGATTCCAGTGCTGGCCGGCATTGTTGAAAATTTTCTGCCGATCAGGATCATTGGCGCCGGCCGTGTTGCGGATGATCTCTTCCAGTTCCAATCCTTCAAACGGCGTACCGGTCACCAGCGTGTTAAGCGTCTCAACGTAAGTCTTGTGATGTGCGCCGTGGTGAAGCTTCAGTGTCTGCGCCGACATATGCGGCTCAAGGGCTGTTTCGGCGAAAGGGAGAGGAGGAAGAGTGAACATGTGGGCCTCGAATTGTTGGTGCGATGCCGGAACAACGGAAGCGCCATCGTTCCGTTCCCATATCCGTACCAGCTATCGCCTCGTCCTTGCCAACGACCGGCACGCTGGGGCTTCAGCCCCAGCACCACCGGGAAGGCCGCCATCAGTAATTTGCTGGCGGGTCACTCGCAGGGAAGCTTTCATCGCTGGACTGATCGACACGGTCCCATGTCGGAGGATCGCTACGCATTCCTTCAGGTCCGGCGTTGCGTACCTCGGCGAAATTACTGGATCCGCGGGCTTCGCCGGGGGCGAATGCCGCATGTTCCGGTTCCGCCTGCTGATGTTTGGCATAGCGGTAAAGGCCGTAGCCGGCTGCACCGGCGGCAATTATTTTAAGAAGACTCATTCTGCGGCTCCTTTCTGAACCTGGGTATAACCCGGCACCTCGCCAATGGTTGCGCGGATGCAAGCTGCGCCGGAACGTACCCTATGACGCGGCAACGTGGTGGAACATGTTGTTAAAAGGCACGGGTTCAATCAGACATGCCAATCACCGCACAGAACATGGAAAGATTGCAGCACACGGTATTCAACAGCCCGTATCGACTGGTTGAAGATAAGCTCGCCGCGATCTGGAACTCTGCGTTCGGCCAGCTTCCCAACATTCTTGGGGCGCTGTTCCTGCTGGCGCTTGCCTAGTTAGCAACCGCCTGCTTCGGCGGTGGATCAATACCCTGACACGGCGGCGGCGACGCGAAGATTTGGGTGGCCTGCTGGGATCCATCGCGACCATTACACTAATGACGTTAGCCGTGCTGATTTCGGCAGCGATCGCCCCTTTCAGCAAAACGATGTGATATCGGTCGAAGGCACCGTGGAGCGCGTGGAAGCGCGTGCAACGATCATCCGGACTGCAGATGGCCGCCGTGTCGCGATCCCTAATTCGATCATTTATACAGCCCCCCGACGATCAACACGGCCAACTCTTTCCGCTGAGACGAACTTCCGATGACGTATTCCGCTTGGCCAGCAAGGCGAGGCCTTTTTTCCGGCAATTGAAGAGCGAGTGGCTGCGCTGTCATCGGTTCTCAACGACCCTGCACCCAGAGTGTTCGGTGAAATCGTGGCCGGAGACGGGCTTCACGTGGTGGTACGGGGGTTCACTCCGGCCAAAGGCGTGAACCGGGTGGGGGTCCGCTCGCAGGTCGTCCATGCGATCGCGGAAGTTATCGAGGAGTTGCACGTGCAACTGGCCCCTTCTCCACAAGCAGCAGCTAGAGCCTGACGATTACCCCATGCACCCCCGGGTCGATACGCGGAACGGCGCGGTTGTCAGTGCGTTCTGCACACAACTCTCACGGAGGAACTCCCATGCCCGCAAAATCTGCGGCTCAACAGAAAGCTGCCGGAGCCGCCCTGTCTGCCAAGCGCGGCGATACGCCGAAGAAGGACCTTAAGGGGGCTTCTCGTTCGATGGAAGAATCCATGACGGAAAAACAGCTTGAAGAACTAGCTGCGACCAAGCGCAAGGGAAAGCCTGAACACGTAAAAAATATGTAACTATCAGGGAGTTATGTCTTGAAAACAGGTTTTCTCGACAGGTTCTTCACTGCTGTGGCCAATCGGGTGTCCAGTTGGGCCGGCCGGCCTATGACATTCATTTCCGCCATTTCGATCATCGTGATCTGGGCTGTAAGCGGCCCCATATTCGGGTGGTCGGATACGTGGCAGTTGATCGTTAACACCGGCACCACCGTAGTGACGTTCCTGATGGTCTTCCTTATCCAGAACAGTCAGAATCGCGACGCAGCAGCCATGCAGGCAAAACTCGACGAATTGCTTCGCTCAATCGACACCGCCCGGGAAGGCTTTGTCGGCATCGAACATATGACCGATGAACACATCGAACAGTTGCGTGCTGCCCTGGAACGCGAGGTCCGTGGGGCCACGGACAAGCAACACACTGCGGACGATAGCGTGGAACAGTTGCTGAGGCGCCTCGACTGATGTGGCAACACGCCCCAGACGGGACCCTTAGATCGTTCCCGCTTTTTTCCTGATCAATCCATCACGGCACGCAGATCGGACATCGCCACACTGGCAAAACCAATCGCGCTATCCGAAATACCATAAGGGATCAGCAGTTGATCCCCCACCACCAGAAGCCCGCAGGTATAGACCACATTTGGCACATAGCCCGAACGATCCGCATCTTCAGCCGTGAGCACCGGCTTGCTTGACCGGGCAATGATTTTCGAAGGGTCATTTCTATCCAGCAACACGCATCCAAGGGCATATTTCCGCATAGGCCCCACGCCGTGAGTCAGCAGCAGCCATCCCCATTCGGTCAAAACTGGGCTGCCACAATTACCGATCTGGATGAACTCCCACGGAAAGCGCGGCTCCATCAGCAGCACACCGTCGTCGTCCCAGTGATCCAGCCGGTCGGATCGCAGGAGGTAAAGGTTCTTCCCATCCTGACGGCCGACCATGATATATTGCCCGCCGATCTTTTCGGGAAACAGGGCCATGCCCTTATTCCGTCCGGCCTCACCCTTGATCGGTTCCAGCTGAAACTCGCGAAAATCCCGTGTGCGCAGCAGTTCGGTGCGGATCGATTTTCCTGAATAGGCGGTATAGGTGCCAACCCACTCATAGCTGCCGTCTTCATGCAACAGCCGCACAAGGCGCAGATCTTCAAGGCCATTACGCTGCTGTTCAGTCATCGGGAAGATAACCGAATTCGACAGACTGCTTTCTGCGTGTCGATAGACCGTGACAGCGCCGTTCCCATTTGACTGAGCCGTGTGGTCCTCATCCAGCGACGTCGCAAACGAGCTTTGCGGCCACAGGGCAAATGTGCCGTCGGGATTGGCGATCCCCTCGCGGAAAGCTATCGAACTGATATGGCCTTCACCGACCGCCCGCAGGCTCATGACAAAGCGGCACGCGCCGCCCTCCATGCCCGATTGGTCAGGGTGCGGCACAATTGAAGGGTTCATCAGCGCCGCTGCGGCATAGGTATATTCATGGCAGAAATACGCGCCCAGCAGGCGTCGGCGGTAGGCTGGCATGCTTGCCCCATCAAGCCCGAGCCCGTGCTCAAGCTCCTGGAAACGCTCGTCAAAAAGCTGTTCCGTTTGCCAGTGCCGTTCACCAAAATCAGTCAGAATCCGCTGGTATTCTTCCTTGGCCTGTTCATCAGACAGCCCGTTAACATCCGACACAAGCCTATAAGCCCTTTCAGGCGGGGCTCCTGGCGATTGCCAGCCAAGGTGGAATGGGCGAAGGACGACGCGCGAGGGGTCCGCACGGAGCCTAGTGTCGAGGATGCGAAGCGGAGTATGCGATATCCGTGTCAATATCCTGCCCTAACGATACTTCCGGCGGAACCATCTGCCTCAGTTCCACCATCGCATAATGTGCGAGATGAAACGAGAGGATGGATTCCGCTCCACAATTTGTGTTGACGCCGCGCGGCGTCAACCCGTCCTGACAACGACCCGAGCGCAAATCCGCAAGCGGCGCACCTCTATCATTGTCGCCGAAATACCACCTCCAGGCGGCAATGGCATAGTCTAGCCAATCGCTGCGCCGATCAGCAGCATAAGCGCTGCGCACCGCATCAATCGCGGCCCAAGCTTCCAGGGGTTGCTGATCGAATGGCAGGCTCGTGTAATTTTGCCCAAAGGTTTCCGAACCCACAGGCCGGAATACGCCCTTCACGCTGCGCTGCTGCTGACTGATCCACTCAAGCGCATCGCAGCCTGCAGCCACCCATTCCGAACGATCACAGTATAGGCCAGCCTCTATCAGCGCCTGAGGCATGCGGGGGTTGTCATACCCCAGCGCCGGTTCAAACCAGCACCAGCCCGGACGGCGGCCCGATTCCAGTAGGGCGGCAAGCTGCGCTCCACCCGCCGCCAGCAAAGCAGCCGCACTCGCACTGGTGCGCCCTGCCCGCAGCGTGGCTGCTGCGCCAAGAATGGCAAAGCTGATCGTGCGCGGCGGCTCCAAATCAGCCAAGCGCGGCAAAACGAGTTCAAAGTGCGAAAGCGCCCAATCGCGAAGGTGTTCGTCAGGAGAGTTTTCTACCGTGTGGCCCAGCGCCCATAACGCACGGCCATTGGAATCGTCAGATCCCACGGTTTCACACCAGCCGCGATCAAAACGCATGAAATTGCGGAAACGTCCCACATCCTCATTCCAGGCATGCTGAAGAAAACTGGCGTAGGTCATAGACCAAGCCTGCCGCTCTGTCTGACCCAGCCCGCTTGCAACATTCATCAACATCAGCGCGCGTGCATTGTCGTCCAGGCAATAGCCGTGGTTCCGGTCAGGAACGATGCCGATGCTGTGCTGGAGCATGCCGGTTGAATCGCTCATCGCGAATACGCCGAACAGGTTTGGAACCGCCGTAAACGGTACTTGGTCAACCGGCGGCGGGATCGCCTTTTCAATCAGCGAAGCACAGGATCCGGCGAATTCCGGCCAGATCGTCGTGCGACCGAGAGCATAGGCCCGACGCTTTATTGCCATCAGCCGATCAGGATCGCTGAACAACCCGTTGATTGCCGCGGCAATCGCCTTGGGTGATCCCGGCTCAACCAATATGCCAACGCCATCTGCCAGCAGCTCACGAGCATGCGCATAAGGCGTGGAAATCACCGCCTTGCCTAACGCCACGGCATAGCTGAGCGTCCCGGAAGTCGCCTGCTGCAGATTGGGATAGGGCGTAATGAAGATGTCGCACCCTTCAAGCTGGTCGAGCAGCTCCGGCGTTTCAAGAAACCGATTGTCCCAAGCGATTGCGTGTTCAACACCCAGCCGGCGGGCCAAAGCTTCAAGCTCTTCACGATAGGCTTCGCCCTCTTTCGCCACGAGATTGGGATGTGTGGCCCCGACCACCCGGTACAGCACATCTGGATGTTTCTTCAGAACATCCGGCAGCGCCTCTATCACGGTCTCAATACCCTTCCCGCGGCCAAGCAAGCCAAAGCTCATGATAGCGGGTCGGATACCAAGGCCAAAATGGGCCTTGAAGCAATCCTCACGGCCGAAAGGTCGATCAGGCGCGCCGTGAGGAATAACGGAAATCATGTCCGGGTTCGCATCATAGACGCTGACCAGCAGATCCTTCGCCCCCCGCGACATCGCCATAATGCGGGAAGAGCGCGAGATCAGATGCTCCATGATCCGGCGCTGGCTCTCACCCGGCTCGGGCAATATGGTATGGAATGTAACGATGATAGGCGCCGCAACACGGTCGACGAGATGGCAAATAAACTCGCCCTGATCGCCGCCGAAAATACCGAACTCATGCTGAATCCACACCACATCAGCACCGGAGTGATTGATCTGACGCGCTGCCCAGTCATAATCTTCGAGATTAGGCGCAGAGATAACGCCAGCGAGCCCTTCGTATTCGAGCGGCGCCGCCGGGTTATCCAAACCATAGACATCAACCGCGATCTCAGGATTGTGGATCGCCAGTTGATCGCGGATGTCCGTGGTGAAGGTCGCTATCCCGCACTTGCGCGGCGCAAACGTTCCAATAAGCGCAGCCTTGAACGCCGGCTTACAAAAGGCCTTGTCCGATCGAAACAACGACACAACTGACTGGGGCAACGTGACGTCGGGCATGCTCGAGGAAAGAGTTATCATCGGAGAGCCTTGGAATAGGTCGGTGGTATCCCTGACAACGAACCTGCCGCGCCTCGGTTCCGCTGCGACCGGCACTAACCAAACGTGCCCCGCCTAAGCGGCGGCGACAGCGAGATCCGGGGTATTCGCAATCCTCACCAGTTCGTCGAAAAACGAATCGATGGAGTCGCCTTTCAGCACAAAGTTATGGCGGAAATCCGGAAGCATGCCTGACGCCATGATGTTTGAAAGCATGGCCCGCGCACGCGAAACACGGCTCTTTACCGTGCCCACTGCAATATCGCACACCGCCGCCGCCTCTTCATAGGACATGCCCTCGACACTGACGAGGATGAGAGCCTCGCGATACCCTGCCGGAATAGCCTCCAGCGACCGCAAAACGTCACCCAATTCCAGCGAAGACTCTTGCGAGCCCGGAGTAAACAGGATCCGTTCCGCCACGGCTTCATCGTATTCGCCGCGAAAACGGTTCCGGCGCGTTTCGCTGTAAAACTGGTTGCGAAGGATAGTGAAAGTCCACGCCTTGAAATTGGTGCCGGCACGGTAACGATCACGGGCCGCCCAAGCTTTCATCATGGTGTCTTGGGCAAGATCATCCGCGCGATCAGCGGATCCGCTGAGCGATCGAGCAAAGGCGCGCAAGTGCGGCGCCACGCGCGCAAGTTCATGTTTGAACTCGTTTTCCGGCAGGGGCGAAAACTGCTCTGCGTCATTCTCGGTTGCTTCGGCAAGACCCATCATACCTATGCTCCTCACGTTATTACGCTTTTGCGAGATAAACGCGGCTGGCAGGCGGCCAGTTCCCGGAGCCCTTAAAGCCCGTCGCTGCACCAGAACGGTCTATCGGAAAAGAAACCGCCCCGATCACGAAAGAACGGGACGGCCAGTAAGGCCACCATCAGGCGTGGGTCTTGTTTCAGGGGGTAGGGCCTATGGTGACACCCGCGAAACGCAGCATTGGGCAAACCGCTCCCGCTCTGCTAAAAAAAACATAAGTTGCGAACGCCAGGCATTCTTGGCACCAAGTAAGCGTGGAAGTCATAGGCAGGCTGCTTGAAGCAGCAGATTTCCTCAGTACCACTGATGCTGGCAATAGCCTGAACAGGCGCCGGCAGCATACCTGCTTGCCGATCCGTGACCTGAGAAAGAGGAACTCCTGTTGATGTCGCTTTCTGATCAGATCGCAATTCAGCTTCCCTACCTTCGCCGTTATGCACGCGCGTTGACGGGCTCTCAAAAGTCTGGCGACGCGTATGTTCGCGCTACGCTGGAGGCCGCGTTGGCCGATGCCGATCTTCGCACCTGCATTTCAGCAGGCCGGGTGGAACTTTATTGCGCCTTCAGCTCAATCTGGAATTCTGGCGCCGATGATGCCGATCCCCCGCAAACCGGCATGGATGATCATACGCTGACAGCCAAAGAACGGATCGCACATATTGCGCCCACCCACCGGCAAGCCTTGCTGCTGACGGCGCTGGAAGAGTTCTCGGTGGAGGATGCAGGAAAGATACTGCAAATCCCGCCCAGCGACGTGGAAAAGCTGGTCAATCAGGCGCTTGCGGAGATCGAAACCGAAACGGCCAGCCGCGTGCTAATCATTGAAGATGAACCGCTGATTGCCATGCAGCTTGAATCGCTGGTTGCTGAACTCGGCCATGAGGTCGTCGGGACAGCCGCGACACGTACACAGGCTCTGGACATATTCCGAAATGCCCCATCCGGCCTCATCCTTGCCGACATACAGCTAGCCGACGGCAGTTCGGGCATCGACGCTGTCGAAGATTTGCTGCGGCTTGCCGATGTGCCAGTGATCTTCATCACGGCTTACCCCGAAAAGCTGCTTACCGGCGAACGGCCAGAGCCAACCTACCTGATCACCAAGCCTTTCCGTGAAGAGACTGTTCGCGCGGCAATCAGCCAAGCGCTGTTCTTCGGAACCAGCCGCGCGCTGACCTGATCGCGGCAAACCTGCTCGTCTGCACTGATCACCCTGAAGTGATAGCACAAACCAACTTGCCAGCTTAGCTGGCGGGGTCTGTTTTACCACCGCCCCGCAGGTTGAAATCACTCGGCTGGCGCAAGGGAACGCGCATCCGGCAACGCACCCCGCCAGGCAGGAATTCCAGCTGCACCTTTGAGTTTAGTTCCTGCGCAACAATGCGCTCGATCAGTTCGATGCCAAACCCACGGCGGGTCGGAGGCTGTACAGGCGGTCCGTTGCGTTCTTCCCACAGAACCTCTGCCATATCTGGTGATATTAACGTCCAGCTTACTGTGATTCTACCTTGCGCGGTCGATAGCGCTCCGTATTTCGCGGCATTGGTCGCCAATTCATGGATCGCAAGCCCCAGCGACAGCGCCTCATTGGGTGCAAGGCTGATCTCCACTCCATCCATGGCGATGCGCCCCTCGTCTTCATCAAGGTATGGAGCAAGCTCGGCACGCACGAGTTCTCGGATGGACGCTGCCCGCCAATCCGACTGAGACAGCAAGTCATGCGTGGCAGACAGCGCTTTCAACCGGCCTGTTAGGCTTTCGGTGAATTCATCGATATTCGTGGCCTGTCGCCGCGTCAGCGAGACGATAGACAGCACGTTCGCCAGCGTATTCTTCACTCGGTGGTTGAGTTCACGGATCAATGATGTCCGAATGGCCGATTGGCGGGACAGCCATTCCAGCACCAGCCGGTCCTCCATCGCACGATTGGTGATGACCCGCGCAAGCGCTGCGGCAAGTACGGCAAGTATCAACCCGAAAATCAGCGTCACACGCGATATTTCCGATAGGGCAGGTTCTGGATCCATCGCTACGCTGAGAATCCACGGACGACCCGCAATCTCAATTTTTCGGTCAACAGATGCGCCGCCGCCCATGCCCAAAGCCGGCCCCACCAGGAGATCACCCCCAGTCTTCCCGCCATCGTATAGACTCACCTGAATGTCGCGTGCACCATACAACTCGGCCGCTGCGGCAAGAAAATCAGGCGCACGGAAGGGACTAAGGACGAAGCCCTTAAGCTTTTTCCCGTCGCGTTCCTCGTTGAATACCGGCATGTAAATCACGAAACCGGGACCGTTGCCGCGGACCAGTTCCACCTTGCCCGATGCCTGTGGTTGGCCTGAGCGTACCGCAGCGTCCATCGCCTGCCGGCGCATTGGGTCGGAATACATGTCATATCCGATCCCCACCTGGTTAGCTGCTGTCATGGGATCTATAAAGATGACAGGAACCGACATGGCACTGCTTGTTGGCGGGTGAGGAAACACCCCATGGGGCGCCGACCCAGCGGCGCTCATTTTCTTCTCCAGGTCCGAAATTCGTGCGGGCGGCACTGCTTCCGCCCAAGCTAGCCCTAGCGAACCGTGATAAGCGCCGCTGCTACGCATCCCGCCGGCGAGCGCCGTGAACTCTTCCGGCTCTACATTGTCATCAAGCGAGAAAACCGCTGCGGCGGCATGAAGGATTGCGATATGCTCGGTCGCTCTTCGCTCCAACGCAGCCGCGATCTCTGTCGCGTGGCCATCCAGTTCGGTTTGCAGCCTGTCGGCTTCAGCCTTTTCCCATCCCGCGACGCTGATCAGCGTACCTGCGGATATCAGAAGAAACAGTAGGAGCGGGCCATACCGCCGGAAATGCAGCACAGAGCCCTGCTTCTGCACTCTTTCAAGCAGAACCTTATCCATAGCTTCCCACTGGCCGCGACCGCGCGCGCGCCGTGTCTTCTCAGTTTTGTTGCCGGGATGCCACATCTTCACCACTTGTCGCAAAATCTTGGAACCCCTGCCATACGTAAGCTGTTCCATGTCGTGTCTCTCACCGTACATCCACGGTTGTCAGACGCCCAGCCATTGGCCACACGGTACAAATGGAGTAGCTGTGGCAGAAGGGAGCTTATGTTGACGCAGCCTGATCGACCGGGAAATGGCAGGAGGAAGCCTAACGGCACTGCGCCGTCCCCGCAACGTCGGGAAAGGCAGCCGGGCTGGATCCAAGGCCTTCGCCAGATTTACAACTCGGTGCTCGACGAACCATTGCCGCCCAGTTTTGACAGTCTCCTCAAGAAGCTCGACGACGAAAATGGCGGCCGGGGATAATGTAGCGCCTCCGTTAGCACCCTCATTCCAGGACGAGTTGGTGGCGCTTTTGCCCCAGCTTCGCGCTTTTGCCCGCAGCCTCTGCGGGAATGCAACGTTGGCCGACGATCTTGTCCAGGAAGCCGCTATCCGCGCATGGAGCGCGCGAGCAACTTTTGTACCGGGGTCCAGCATGAAAGCGTGGACCTTTACGATTCTTCGCAATGCTTTCCTTTCCAACCTTCGCAAGGATCGTCGCCAGACTGCGCCATCACACGATGCCATGCGAGACTGGACGCCTGCGGAACAGGAAGACGGGCTGCACATCGCGGATTTGGAACGGGCACTGGGGCGCCTTGGCCCGGAACGCCGCGCAGCGCTGCTGCTCGTCACAATAGGAGACTTTTCCTATGCCGAGGCGGCACAAATCTGCGATTGCCCCATCGGCACCCTTCGCAGCCGCATTTCGCGGGCGCGGCGTGATCTTGGCAAAATGCTTGATCACCCCAAACCAGTCGATTGACAGCAAAAAGTCGGGGACCAGGCCTTCGCCCGATCCCCGACTTCGAGACCGCTTGAATCAGGGGCGGTCCTGACGATCGGCCTTCTCTTCCAAGGCATCAGCCTTGGCCTCTCCGGATTCCCGGATAGCTTCGGCCTTGTTTTCCAGCGCGTTCTCCGCCGGCGTATCCACGCCGTCTACTCGCGTATCCAAGGCGTCAGCCCGGGTCTCTAGCGTATCAGCCTTCGCATCAGCGGCATCGCGCACGGCGTCTGCTTGATCCTCGGTTGCGTTTTCGGCAGGTGAATCACAGCCACTAATCAGCAGTGCTGCGGAACCTGCCAATGCCAGCATGGCAGAACGAGTACGATCAACTTTCATAGGCTGTATTCCCTTCGCTTTCTAAATGTGATCAGCGCACTGATCCACGGCGGAAAAGGTTAATGATCGCCAGCAGGATCACCGCACCAAGGAACGAAACGACCAGCGACATAATGTCGAACGAACCGCTGGTAATGGGCGCACCTCCGAGAAACGGCGTGACAAGCACGCCGGCGATCAGCGCGCCGACGATACCCACAATGACATTCAGGAAAATGCCTTGCTGGCCATCCGTGCGCATCAGAAGACTTGCAAGCCATCCGATTACACCGCCGACTACCAAGATCAGGATCAGGGTCATGGCTACTTCTCCATCATCTTCACAACACCCCAACGTGACGCTGGAGTCATTGTTCCCGAAAATGCGATAAAGTGCCTTCGCTGCACTGGTTTACGAAACAACCCAGCAGAGTTCGCCCGGGCTAATCCGGCAAATACGCGTGCAATTTTTAATGGGCACGACGGCGCCGCAAGGTCAAATCCAGCGCCGATCAGAAGGCCAGCTTCCTAACCGCCCAGCTTCTGCTCCCAAGCCAGCGCGTGGGCCACAATTGTATCAAGATCGGTGTAAGCTGGCTTCCACGGCAAGGTGCCGAGAATGCGCGAATTATCGGCAACCAGGGAATCCGGGTCGCCCGGACGGCGCGGACCGAGATTTCGGGTCAGGGTAACGCCCGTTACGCGGTCCACCGCATCCAGCACCTCAAGCACTGAGAAGCCCCGGCAATATCCGCAATTCATCGTAAGCGAACGCTCAGGTTCGGCAATCAAAGCTTCCAGCGCATGCACGTGTGCGGCCGCAAGGTCAGTGACATGGATATAGTCGCGCACGCCGGTACCGTCAGGTGTGGCATAATCCGTACCGAAGACGTCGACCCGGCTGCGTTTGCCCAGCGCAGCTTCTACCGCGACTTTTATCAGGTGCGTCGCGCCCGCCGTGGATTGGCCTGCGCGCCCATCAGGGTCAGCCCCGGCAACATTGAAATAGCGCAAGGCGCAAAAATTGATCGGGTGCGCCCGGGCGGTGTCCGCCAGCATCACTTCGGTCATCAACTTGGACATGCCGTAGGGGTTTATTGGCACTTTCGGGCTGTTCTCGCTCACAGGCGATATTTCAGGCAGGCCATAGGTCGCAGCAGTCGAACTGAAGATAAAATGCGGCACGCCAGCGGTGACTGCAGCTTCAATCAAAACCCGACTCTTTGCGGTGTTGTTGTGATAGTATTTTAGCGGGTTCGACACCGATTCCGGCACAACGACCGACCCGGCAAAATGCATCACGGCACCAATGTCGTCTTCAGCAAAAATCCTGGCCAGAAGCGCGGCATCCTCGATATCGCCTTCATGGAATGGCACGCCATCGGGCACGGCACTACGAAACCCAGTGCACAGATTGTCGATGACCGACACAGGCCAACCGGCGTCAGTCAAAGCCAGCACGGCGTGGCTGCCGATATAACCGGCACCGCCGGTAACAAGGACGGGAAGCTTGCGGGTCATCTATGTCGGCCTGTCAGTGATGGGGATTGCCGCACTGTGATGGCTTTGCAGCATATTGCAACGCAAAAACCATGTTGCGGCGCACAATCAATCGCGATAGCCTCTCTTTCAGCCGGTTAATAGGAAGAGCAAATCTTCCACCACATATCCATATATTCCAATTGCTTATGAAAGTTTTGGCCCATTGCATACCGTTGATCGCTCATGAAGCTTGAAGCACATCGAGTTGAAAAGCCCTGGGGCTGCGACATGCTGCCGCATCCCTTCGACGCCGCTGGACGCCGCGTTGGCGAGATATGGTTTCCGCCTCCGCCATCGGCAGAGGATCTTCTGGTGAAATACATCTTCACCAGCGAAAAATTGTCCGTTCAGGTCCATCCTTCCGACGCCCAAGCCCAGCAGTCCGGAATGCCGCGCGGCAAGGAGGAATGCTGGCTGGTTATAGATGCCCAGCCCGGCGCAACGTTGGGCATAGGCACGCGAACACCCCTTTCTCCGGAACGCCTGCGCGAAACATCGCTGAGCGGTGAGATCGAGGACTTGATCGACTGGAAGCCTGCCAAGGCCGGTGATTTCTATTATATTCCCGCCGGCACAGTCCATGCCATCGGCGCTGGCATCTGCCTGGTCGAAGTCCAGCAGAACGCGGATGCCACATACCGGCTGTATGATTACGGGCGCCCGCGTGAATTGCATCTTGAAGACGCGATGCGGGTAGCGGAACCCATACCCTATCCTGAACACCTGCACCGGCATATTGCAGAGGCGGACACAGGCCTTCTTGTCGATGGCCCGCATTTCAGGCTCGCTTTGTCGCGATCAGGGCCAATCGCCCTTGCAGGAACGGGCCCAGTCATACTCATACCCCTCGCCGGTGAGGTGCGCAGCGGTAGCAACGTCGCCACACCGGGAGAATGCCTGGCCTGCGAGGATGTGAACGACTGGTCCGCCTCGGCCGACGCACGGGTGCTTGTCGCCCGGTCATGCTGCTTGGAGCACTGAGATGAAGTTCAAGATTGCCGCAATTGTCATGGCTAGCCTGCTTGCTGGCTGCAACCCCAGCGGCAGCCTCCCCAGCCTTGGGCTTTCAGCAGAAGAATCATCCTACCGTCTGGGTAGCGGCGATCAGCTGAAGATTACGGTGTACGGTGAAGAACGGCTGACAGGCACCTTCCCGGTCAATGGCCAAGGCAGCATCGCATTTCCTCTGCTGGGCGAAGTCCCCGCCTCCGGCAAAACCCCGCGCGAACTTGAATTGCAACTTGCGTCTGGTCTGTCCGAAGGTTTCGTCAATAACCCCAGCGTCAACGTGGAAGTTGCGAACTTTCGCCCTTACTACATCCTTGGCGAAGTCACGAAGCCGGGCGAATACCAGTTTACCGACGGCCTCACGGTATTCAGCGCTGTCGCGCGCGCTGGCGGCTTCACCTATCGTGCGGATCAGAAACGAATCTACATTCACCACAAATCTGCGAATGAAGAGAAGCTTTACCGACTCGAAGGCAATACGCCAGTCCAGCCAGGCGATACAATTCGCGTGGATGAGCGGATATTTTGATTAGCCATTCCGGTTAGCCGCGCGTCACGGGCTGCGTTTACACGGCGCAGCCCCATTACCTCTCGTTTTATCGCAGGGGTAAACCGATCATGCCCATACAGCGTAACAGAGTCGTGGTCCGGCTAGCCCCAGCAAGCCCGCGAAGCTGCCCTCCTATCGCCACATTGTGCGCCTGCGAACTCATCACGTACTGTAAAGTGTGTATTTTTAACGATGATTGCTGCGTCGCAAAAGGATTTCGAGTTTGACGATTTGCGCGAACAAGATAGTCTTTACGGCATAGACACGCAGAACAGGTCGACCCTGCACATTCGGGAGGTAACTTGATCGGCGGCATTGGCTGGTTATCCAATTTGGAGATA
>Ga0233380_1000029_pt1 | contig 115447 bp, 112 predicted proteins | sample ElkDunMinimDraft_9_FD_191541 | JGI IMG/M metagenome (GOLD analysis project Ga0233380, IMG submission 191541) | Fecal eukaryotic communites from dung pellets of Tule Elk in California, USA - Elk Dung F36 | ecosystem: Host-associated > Mammals > Digestive system > Large intestine > Fecal... | reverse complement strand
CCGGCGCGAACCTCGCGCGCGGTTGCCAGTGCTTCATTTGCGGTTGCAAAGGCTGCATCGGCATTGCGCGAGCCTTCTGTTGTTTCGGCCACTGCTGCATCGGCTGCCGCCAGATCCGCGGCTAGCCTTTCGCGAACCGCGTCGCCCTGCTCGATATCCCGTTTCAGCGAGGTGGGCTTTGTGGCGATGACGGCGCGCTCCTCCTCGATTTCTTCAAGTCGGCGGGCCATTTCCGCAAGGCGGCTGGTCGCATCGCCTGCGCGGGCTTGCCATCCACGTTTGTCGCCGCGTTGCGCTGCAGTTCTTTCCCGCGCTACAGCGAGCGCCTGATCATGCGCTGCGAGTCCGGCCGTCGCCGCTTGCAGCGCCTGACGCGCGCCGTCGTGTTTTCCCTGCGCTGCGACCAGCGCTGTACGCCCGGTACCCGGATCAGGCAGGGCGTTGCGCCGCGATTCTGCCGCGTCGGCTTCGGCCTCGGCGTGATGGCGCTGCTCGGCGAGTTCAGCGCCAACCGTCTCAAGCTCAGCACGCTGGGCAGCGAGGCGTGCCCGGGCGTCTTCTGCCTGATCGCACGCACGAAGCGCTGTACGCTCTTCATCGGCAGCGCTTGCAACGGCGCGTTCGGAAGAGGCGACGCCAAGCTGCAGTTGCGCGAGTTCTGATTGCACGCGTTGCTGTGCATCTGCTGCCTGCTCTGCCAGCGCGCGTTTTCCGGGCAATTCTGCAGCGAGTTCGGCAAAGCGATTCTCTGCCTCAAGCCGCGCGGCTTCTGCTGCGCCCTCTCCGCGTGCGACGAACCCATCCCATCGGCGCAATTGCCCGACTTTGGTGACGAGCCATTCACCCGGGGAGAGCGTACGCCCATCGTCCGCATCTGCGACATGAACCAGCGCAAGGCGCGCTGCCAATTCAGGCGGGCACTGGGTAACATACGCCGAAAGTCCGCCGGGAACGGGCTTTGGTGCATCGGCGCCTGTCCAGAATCGACCGTCTTCGCCTGTGGGAATTGCGCCCAAGGCCGCCTTGGCATCACGGCCCAACACGGCTGCGAGTGCCCTTTCATATCCGGGTGCGGCACGAACCTTGTCCAGAGCGACTGGCAGGCCGTGTTTCGCCTGAGCCTGGCGCGCCCGTGCTTCCCGGTCGCGCTGCAAGGCGCTGTGTTCGCGTTCGATGCCGGCCAGATCAGCTTTCGCAGAGGCCACCGCACTGGCGGTGATGTCGCGCTGGGCCTGCAGATCCGTCTTGCGGGCCTGCTCGTGTTCCAGTGTCACACGGGCACTGGCCAGCGTGCTGGTGGCGGCATCGCGGCGGCGTGCTGCATTGGCGACTGCCGCATCCGCGTCCCCGTCGTTCGCGAGCGCAGCGATTTGGGCCTGACGCTTGCCGATCTCACTATCCAGCCGGTCAATGCGCGATCGTGCGCTGGCCAGTTCGGCTTCGGCCACGCGCCATTCCGCTTCGACCCCCGCCTGCTGCGCGGTCGCCTGCGCTAGCGCCAGTTCCGCAGTGCGCGCACTGCGATCCGCATTTTCCAAAGCACCCTGCAGCAAGGGACGCCGGGCTTCATCGGTAGCAAGTTTGGCCTCGCCTTCGGTTAGTTCCCGTTCCAGCTTTGCAAGCGCTTCGGCAGCGTCCCGCGTCATTCGGTCGGCATCGCCGCGATCGGTTTCAAGCCGGGTTCGCTGTCGCTCAAGGTCTGCCAGCCGTTGCTCCGCGGCTTCGAGCTGGCTGGTGAGCGCGGCCATTCGGTGCCCGTGCGCCAAAGAATCATCGCGCCGGTCGGCCAAAGCATCCCGCGCTTGAGCGAGGGCCGTGGCAGTGGCGATTTGCGCTGCCTGCGCGGCGTTCATTGCGCCCTGCGATTGCAACACGCGGGTTTCGGCAGCCTGTGCTTCCGCCCGCGCGGCATCTGCGGCGGTGGCAGCATCGCGCCAACGGGCAAAGACCAGCCGCGCTTCGGCGATACGGATCCGATCTGACAGCGCCTTGTAACGCTCGGCCGCGCGCGCTTGACGGCGTAATGACGTGATCTGTAAGTCCAGCCCCGCCATGATGTCTTCCAGACGGGCAAGGTTTGCTTCTGTGGCGCGGAGCTTCTGCTCGGCATCCTTGCGGCGGACATGAAGGCCGGCAATTCCAGCCGCCTCTTCCAGCATCTGCCGTCGTTCGGCCGGTTTGGCAGCGATGACCGCGGCAATCCGACCCTGACTGACAAGGGCCGGCGAGTGGGCGCCCGTGGCTGCGTCCGCGAATATCAGCGAAACGTCTTTCGCGCGCACATCGCGCCCATTCACCCGGTAGGCAGAGCCAGCGCCCCGTTCAATCCGGCGGACAACCTCAAGTTCCTGCCGCTCGCTGTCTTCGGCGAAAAGCACCACCTCAGCAAAACTGCGTTGGGGTCGCTGCGCCGTGCCAGCAAAGATGACGTCCTCCATGCCCCCACTGCGCATGGATTTGGGCGAGCTTTCGCCCATCACCCAGCGAATTGCCTCAAGCAGGTTGGATTTGCCGCAGCCGTTCGGGCCGACAACGCCAGTTAGCCCAGATTCGATGCGCAGTTCTGCAGGCTCTACAAAGCTTTTGAAACCGCTGAGCTTGAGCCGCTTTATGCGCATCGCGGGGTAGTCCCCCTGGGCTGCTGTTTTCCGTTAACGGGCGCCGAGTGTTTCCAGGTGTGCCTTTAGTTCAGGCCAACTGCCCTGGAACTTCACGCCGTTGACGATGAAGCTTGGCGTGCCTTCGATTTCGTACTTGTCGCCGTCTTCCTTGGCTCGCTGGGCCAAACCTTTGGCTTCATCCAGATTGGCCAGGCATGCGTTGGCTTGGTCCTTTGATACACCGCGCGCCGAAACGAAATCGGTAAGGCCCGTAATCTCGCCCATGGCGATGAAGCGCTTTTCTTCGGGCTGGTTCATGGCGGCTTCCTGCGCGGCCTGCCCGGCGGCATTCCACGTTTCGAAGGTTTTCGCCTGATTTCCGAAGATCTGGTCGGTCAGCGCAAAGAAGCTTTCGGGCGTGCCGCAGCGGGCAAGCAGGGCCGAGGTTATATCGATCGGATCGACCACGAAGTTGCGCATTTCGAAGCTGACACGTCCGCTGTCGACAAATTTTTCGCGCAGTTCGGTGCCACTTTTCTCCGCGAAATCTGCGCAGTGCGAACAGGTCATCGAGCCGAATTCGATCAAGGTGATTGGCGCTTGCGGGTTGCCCATGCGATATCCGCCCTCGGGGGTACGTTCAACCACTTCGCTCCAGCTCTTGCCGGCGGGGGCAGAAATTTTTGCCAAAGGCTCTCCGGAAACAGCACTGGTTTCCGTGGCTTTGTCGCAAGCTGCCAGCCCGAGGGCGAGGGGAAGGGCGAACAGGGAAAGTATGACCCGGGGGCGTTTCATCGTCAGGAATCCTCGTAAAACCGGAGGGGAAGGGCTAGCGGAACAGCCTTTCCGCGAAAAGAGCCAGGCTTTGACATGGGCGCAAATCTCCACAGTTTCGCGGGCCTGCCACTATATGCGTGAGCGGATCTGCGGCTCAAGTGCGCGCCAATCGTGGGTGCCGTCCAACAGGGTATCGTTAAGCATGAAACTGGGCGTGCCTTTAACGCCCTGTTTCATGGCAGCGTCGGTACCGGCAGCGAGCCGCTGCGCCTCAGGCTCGTCAGCAAGGCAGCGGTCCGCTGCGGCGCGATCATAGCCGCGCGTCTTCATGATGTCGTAGAAGCCCAGATCAGTGGCGATTGCACGCGTCCGCTCCGCGAACTCACCGGTCGACCAGCGTTGGCGCTGCTGGGCGCTGGCGTTTGAAAGCCGGCTGATCCACTCGTTCTGGCTACGCATAAACGCGGCGTGGTTTCCAAAGAATTTCGAAGGCGCTCCGCAAGTAGTCAGCAGGGCGGCCGTCAGGTCAACCGGGTTCCGCAGGAAATTGCGAACCTCGACCGAAAGCTTGCCCGGGGCCACATAATTGGCGCGTATCGGGGCGTCGGCCTGTTCATCGAAGTTGGCGCAGTGGGAACAGGTGTAGCTGACAAATTCGACCAGCCGCGCCGATGCGGCGGGGTTGCCCAGCACGTGATTTCCGGCGGGCGTGACTGTCGTTGTTGTAGCCCAGTTTTGTGCGCCTTGCGGCGCGGCACTGACCGAGAATGCGGCGGCCGCCGTGATGGCCAGGATTCGCAGAGTTTTCATTCCGTCAGCTTTCCCTGTCGCCCAGACCCATGCTTCGAGCCAGCGATTCCAGCACGCTGCGCAATTCCGGGTCGCCTATATCGCGCAGGCTTTCGCCAAGCTCCATCGGAATGGGTTTGAGTGATGGCGGTGCGGTTCGTTGTTCACGCACTCCAGCCGGCTTCACTTCGCCTTGGCGCAGTTTCACTTTGACCACGGCCTTATAGCCGAAGAAGCGGTTCACCCGCTCGATGATCTCTGGAATGACATGCTGGATGATCGGCGCGTGGGCGGGCACGACAACAAGCTGAAGTGTGCCGTCGCTCTTTTCCCCGAACGGAAAGCGGATTGCCTCTGGCGCGCAGACTTTTGCGTGCTGGGGGCCGACGATTTCGGGCCAGCGCGTGACCACACTGGACTGAATGAAGCCAAAGCGGCGGAAGGCGGTGCGTCCGATCTCGGGCATCAGATCCGCAATGGCCCGTGGAGGGCCGCCGCGCTGCCGTTCAAAACGGCGCGGTTTCTTGCCCGTGGTGGTGTTGGTGCGCCCGTCTCTTTCCATTGCGGTTATCGCCATGCCATAGCGCGGCAATGGATGCCAGCGTACAACAGATCCCGGATGTGCTGCTTGGCTGGTATGATCGCTATGCCCGGACGCTGCCGTGGCGGTCCCGGCCCGGTGACGTGGCGCCCGATCCCTATCGGGTTTGGTTGTCAGAAGTGATGCTTCAGCAGACGACAACGGCAGCGGTTGCCCCGTACTTCGCCGAATTCACGCGCCGTTGGCCCGATGTGCGGTCGCTTGCCGCGGCGGACGATGCCGATGTGATGGCGGCATGGGCCGGGTTGGGATATTACGCCCGCGCCCGAAACCTGTTGGCCTGCGCGCGCGCGGTGACCGCGAACGGGGCGAGCTTTCCGGATAGCGAAGAAGAACTTCGAAAGCTCCCCGGTCTGGGTGCCTATACAGCGGCGGCAGTCGCGGCGATTGCGTTCGACCGGCGTGCGGTGGTGGTAGATGCCAATGTCGAGAGGGTCGTGGCGCGGCTTTTCGCGATCGGTACACCACTTCCGCAGGGACGGACCGCGATACGTGCTGGTGCCGATGCGATCACGCCAGATGCGCGAGCCGGCGATTTCGCGCAGGCGATGATGGATCTTGGCGCGACGATCTGCACCTCGCGTAAACCGCGCTGCACGGTGTGCCCGCTATCGCACGCCTGCACCGGGTATCGCGAGGGTGGTGCCGACGGCTATCCAGTCAAAGCACCGAAGGCGGACCGGCCAGAGCGGCATGGCCGGGCTTTCTGGGTGCAGCGTAGTGATGCCGTCTGGCTGGTGCGACGGCCCGGCATAGGCATGTTGGGCGGCATGCGGGCTCTTCCGGATGACGGCTGGAACGCCAGGGGGGATGGTTCGGGCATTCCGCTGGTAAGGGGAGGGTGGCGTCCGGGCGGCGTTGTGCGGCACGTCTTCAGCCATTTTTCCCTGCAAATGCACCTGGCCATTTATTTGGGCAGCGAATGGGATAGTCTGCTGCCAAGCGAAGGTGAATGGTGGCCGATCGATCGGATCGACGACGCTGGACTGCCCACGCTTTTCGCCAAGGCTGCGCGGCTTGCGCTGGCCTTGGGACCGGGAGAGGAAAAAGAATGACAATATGCGAATCGCTGCACACCGGGCTGGCCCGCCGTGAACTGTTGCGGCTTGGCGTATTGGCCGGGATCGGCGCGGCATTTGCACCAAGATTGGCCTTCGCCGCCAGCGATCCCAGCCTTACGCCCAAAGTCGACGCGATGATTGCCCGCTGGGTGGGGCCGGGCAAGTTCCCTGGCATTGTGGCATCGTTTGGCCTGCCGGGCCACGATCCGCAGTTCACGGCGCGGGGTAGTGACGGCTTCAACGATCCGGATGCCATGACGCCGGACAGTCTGTTTCGGATTTATTCGATGACCAAGCCTGTCACGGGTATGGCGGCGATGGTGCTGGTCGGCGAGGGCAAGCTGAAGCTTGATCAGCCGGTATCCGACATTCTGCCAAAATTCGCCAATATGCAGGTTCAGGTGACGCCGGATGGTTCGATCACGGAACTCAAGCCTGCGAAAACATCGATAACCATTAGGCAATTGATCACGCACACGTCTGGCCTTGGCTATTCGATCATCCAGCGCGGACCGCTGAGGGCGGCCTATGAGGACAAGGGGCTGGTTCCCGGCCTTTTCAGTCGTACGCAGGTCGCAGGCCTTTTCCGCGGCGTACCTGTAAACAGTCTGGAACTGTTCGCGGATCGGCTGGCCGATATGCCGCTGGTTTATGAACCGGGCACGCGCTGGAGCTACAGCGTCGGGCTCGACCTTATGGGCCGCGTGATTGAGGTCGTAAGCGGCAAGGCCTTTGATCAGTTCCTGAAAGAGCGGATTTTCGATCCCTGCGGCATGAATAGCACCTTCTTTCAGGTGCCGCAGAGCGAGGCAGGGCGGCTAACCACCAATCATGCGGCGGTAGGCAACATTCTCGTGCCGATCGATACGGGCAAGGAATCGGTTTACCTTGATAAGCCGCCGTTCCCCTTCGGCGGGGCAGGTCTGGTAAGTTCGGCGCGCGATTATGACCGCTTTCTGCGTATGTTGGCCCAGCACGGTACAATCGGCGGCCATCGTGTGATCGGGGAGCAGGCCGTACGTATCGGCACAGCAAATCTGCTGCCTGCGGGTGTACAAGGCCCGGCGATGATGGGCCCGGCCAGCGACTTTGGTGCGGGCGGCCGTGTCGGTATAGGAGCGGAGAGCGGCCTGTTCGGCTGGGCAGGCGCCGCTGGAACTGTGGCTGGCGTGGACATGAAGCGCGGCATTCGCATGGGCTTATATCTGCAATTCACGCCGCCGAATGCGCTGCCAGTTCTGGGCGAATATCAAGAGGCGCTGCGTCAGGATCTGATGGCGTTGATGGCTGCGGCATGAGCGCGTCTGCCATCGCCTTTGCCGGGTCACGGCTCGACCGCGCGGACAATCTGCGGTGCGACCCTGATGCACTTGCCGCGCTGATGGACTGGCGGGCGCGGTTGCTGCTGCTGGAAGGACTTGATCCGGTGATTTCACCGGAGGGCGCGCTTTCCTGGGGAACGCTTGCCGACGCGCCTGAGGGTTCGGAATTGGTGTTTCTTGGTCTTGAAGGTGAACGCGGTTGCTTTGCGGCCGTGACGCCAGTGACGGGTGGCAGCACTGCACCAGCCAATCCGCGCCTTTGGCAGGCTATGGCGACGCTGGAATCGGGCGATTTGGCGACCTATGGCGGCGCGCGCAGTCTGGTGGACTGGCACGCCCGGCACCGCTTTTGCGCCCGCTGTGGAAGCGCCACGACGCTTGCCAAGGGCGGGTGGCAGCGGACCTGTTCCAGCCAACTTTGCAGGGCCGAACATTTTCCGCGCGTGGATCCGGTAACGATCATGCTGGTGGAACAGGACGGCAATCTTCTCCTCGGCCGCCAACCACGCTTTCCGGCTGGGAATTACTCGGCTCTCGCCGGCTTCGTCGAACCGGGCGAGACCATTGAGGAAGCGGTGGCGCGCGAAGTGCTGGAAGAGTCCGGCGTGCGCGTGCGCGATGTGAATTATGTGATGAGCCAGCCATGGCCATTCCCTTCATCGTTGATGATCGGATGCCATGCCTATGCGGACGATTCAGCTATCGTGATCGATTACACAGAGCTTGAAGATGCCCGCTGGTTCACCCGTGCCGAGGTTGTGGAGGCGATGGAAGCTGCAATGACCGGAGAGAAGGGCCGGGCTTTCGGTGCCCCGCCGCGCACGGCAGTCGCCTATCACCTGATGCGCTGGTGGGTGGAAAGAGGATGATGGGATGATTTACCCCGACGTCGCCCAGACCGCGGACGGCGTAGCGGGCCATTATGACGAACTCGACGTTGCCTATCGCCGTATATGGGGCGAACATGTCCATCACGGCTATTGGCAAACCGGGCGGGAATCAGCCGCAGAAGCAGCACAGGCACTGGTCATGCTGGTGGAAAGGCGGCTGGATTTGTTCCCGGGCCATCAGGTTTGCGACATCGGCTGCGGGTATGGCGCAACGGCAGCGCATCTTGCCGTTCATCGCGGCGTCTCGGTAACGGGCTTCACGATTTCAGTAGCTCAAGAGCAGGTCGCGCAGCGGCGCACTGTGCCGGGCCTTACAATCCTGCGGAGTGATTGGCTGGATAATGGAATCGCTGATGCCAGCTTTGACCGTGCCTATGCCATCGAAAGCTCCGAACACATGGTTGATAAGGCGCGGTTCTTTGCCGAGGGATGGCGCGTGCTGAGGCCGGGCGGACGCTTCGTAGTCTGCGCATGGCTGGAAGGCGAGAAGGCCAGAGATTGGGAGAAACGCCACCTGCTCCAGCCGATCTGCAGTGAAGGCCGCCTGCCCAGCATGGGGAGCCGGGCGGACTATGTGGCGCTGGCCGATGAAACTGGCTTCGTATTGGAAAGTTATGAAGACATTAGCCGTAATGTTCGGCGCACCTGGGCTATCTGCCTGGGCCGTTTTGCAGGGCGGATGGTGACGGATGCCGAAATTCGGCGTCTGGCTCTGGATGCTGCCACCCGCAACCGCAGCTTTATCCTTAGCCTGCCTCGGCTGATTGTGGCGTTGCGGACCGGGGCCATGCGCTATGGCGTTTTCGTGTGGACAAAGCCGTTTACGGCGCCGTCCTGATCGCTGCCGTTCCCTGGTAGAGCAGCGCATGAACGCGACGCGCGCGATTTCAACGGGTGGCTCTTCCCTAGGCGCGATGGAGGGGTCAGCCCCGCTTGACGTTCGCCATGGGCTGGGCGGTAATCGGATAGCCAAACCCCTCGGGAATCGTCAGCCACATTTCGCCGTCGCGCTCTTGCTGGCTAGGGCAGATCGTCTGAACCGGTATCGCGTCGGCATGTGCGCGGGCTTCTTCGAAGCTTGAGAACTGGGCCAGCCGCTCAAGATTACGGCGTGTGGGGAAGATTACGTGAATATCGTCCGCATCGGCCCGGCGAAGTGTCTCAGCGGCGCTGCTCCAAAACAGGCGCGAATTCTCTGTCGCATCGACGACCACGTCCACGGCGCCGGTGCCAAGATTGAACAGGAAAAAGCGCGTGTCGAAGGCTTTATCCCAATTCGGGCACCAGCGGGCGAATGGAACAAGGCTGTCGAGCACCAGCGTCCAGCCAAATTTCTCCAGCACCGGGGCCAGCGCGCCTTCTTCCAGCAACAGCGCCCGCGCGGCAATTGCTTCGGGAACGGTGACTTGCCGGCTAAGACCGATGGCGAGCCCAGTTTCTTCCAACGTTTCGCGAATTCCAGCGATGCGGGCGGCGGTGAGGTCTGGGTCCGCATTGGGCGCTAGCGCCTGTGCCAGTTCGTGATCTGCAGGATCGACCTTGCCGCCTGGAAACACTGCGGCCCCGCCAGCAAAGCGCATTGCCTTGGCACGCTGCACCATTAGCAGTTCGGGCGGGCCGCCTGCCTTGGAGTTGCGAAAAATGACGACGGTTGCGGCGGGTATCATGTGGGGCGTTTGGGAAGTGCAATCATGCAAGGCAAGGAAAATCGTGCCTCGTATACTTTGGTAATCTGTCGGAAAGTTTTACACTTGGCCAAAATCGGGAAGGCGTGGTTGCAGGAATAATCCCGTATTTCCGACGATTATAGGATTTGGCACGGGTTGTGCATTGCTACCTGTACCCCAAGCAGTCTCGAATAGAGGCGGGGCCGCACAGGTCTCCGCGGCTCCGCCTCCCCGAGAACTCTTCAACAAAGCCCCCGTGGGAAAGCGGAGCCCGAGGCGTAATCAGGCTGCGGCTGCGTCAGACAGAAGCTGTTCCAGTTCGCCAGCTTCGAACATTTCCGTCATGATGTCGCTGCCGCCCACGAATTCGCCTTTTACGTAAAGCTGTGGAATCGTTGGCCACTCCGAGAAGGACTTGATGCCCTGTCGGATTTCCTGATCCTGCAATACGTCGACGCTTTCAAACTTGGCGCCCAGATGGTCGAGAATGGCCACGGCCCGGCTGGAAAAGCCGCACTGCGGGAACAAGGGCGTGCCCTTCATGAAAAGGACAACGTCGTTGGAATTCACTAGGTCGGCTATACGGCTGTTAACGTCGGACATGGATTGATTACTCTTGCTGATCGCAATCAGGTGGGAACGTCGGTGGTAAGTTGCAAGGCGTGCAGTTCGCCGCCCATACGCCCACCCAGCGATGCATACACCATCTTGTGCCGTTGCACGCGGGATTTGCCGGAAAATGCGGCGGAGACCACGTGCGCGGCGTAGTGATCGCCGTCGCCGGCAAGGTCCGTGATTGTCACATCCGCATCCGGGAATGCTTGGAGGATGAGGGTTTCGATTTCAGATGCGGGCATTGGCATCGCGGAGTCTCAGACCTCGCCCATAAGCTGGCGGCGCGCTTCGATCTGCTGCGCTTCCAGTGCTGAGCGAACTTCGTCTTCGCTGGTTTCGATGCCTGCCGAGGTGAGATCGCCCAATAGCTTGCGCACCACGTCTTCATCGCCGGCTTCCTCGAAATCGGCCTGCACGACTGCCTTGGCATAGGCTTCGGTCTCTACTGCCGAAAGCCCCATGCGCTCAGCTGCCCAAGAACCCAAAAGCCGGTTGCGGCGAGCCTGAATGCGGAAGTGCATTTCTTGCTCACGGGCGAAATTGGCCTCTGCAGCGACCTGGCGATCCTTGAAATCGGACATTTCACAACCTTTTCATGTTACGCATTGCGAATAGGGCGGGGCCTGTCCCTATTCAATCCCTGACTGAGCTTCAGCCGGGTATTGTCACAACCACCTTGCCCACCGCCTGTCGGTTGGCCAGCAGCGCAATCGCCTCGGCCCCGCGCGCTAGCGGGAGCGTCGCTGTAACGTGGCTGCGGATGCGGCCGGATGCGGCCAAATCCATCACCTGAGCGGCCAGGTCTGCGTTGCGGTGCGGATCACGCTCGGTAAATGCGCCGTAGTACACGCCGCAAATGTCAGCTTCTTTTAGCAGTGCGAGGTTCAGTGGCAGGGTGGGGATGCCAGCCGCAAAGCCGATCACCAGATATCGTCCCCCCCATGCCAACGCACGGATGCCCGGTTCGGCATATTCGCCGCCCACGGCATCGAAGATAATATCCGCGCCTTCCCCGCCGCAGGCTGCCTTGAACGCCTTGGCAAGAGCGCGGGACTGGTCGCCATCGAACGGCGCGCGGGGGTAAATGATGGCGTGTTCCGCTCCGGCATCGCGCGCTACCTGCGCCTTCGCTTCGCTTGAAACCGCCGCGATGACCCGCAAGCCCAGCGCCGTGCCCATTTCCACTGCTGCAAGGCCCGCCCCGCCAGCTGCACCCAGCACCAGCAGCGTCTCGCCAGGCTGCATCCGGCCCTTGTCCTGCAGCGCATGGATCGCAGTGCCATACGTCAGCAGCAGTCCGGCGCCGGCGATGAAATCAAGGCTGTCAGCCAGCGTAAAAATGCTGCGGGCGGGCATCACAACCTTTTCGGCCAGCCCGCCACTCGACGGCATACCGATAACGCGGTCGCCCGCTTTCCAGCCGGTCACTCCGGGGCCTACAGCTTCGATCTGGCCAGCGATTTCCACGCCCGGTGCGAAAGGGCGCTGAGGTTTGTGCTGGTAAAGATCGCGGATCATCAACGTGTCGAGAAAATTGATGCCGCAGGCACGCACTGCGATTAAAACTTCGCCTTCACCCGGCACGGGATCAGGCAGTCGGCCCAATTCCAGAGCGTCCGGTCCGCCCGGTTCGAGCGAAAGCAGTGCCTTCATGTCGCCGCGTGGGCAAGAAAGGGCAGGTCCGTGGCAGCACCCTTTTCATAAGCGGAAATGGCTGTGTCCTGCGCCAGGGTCAGGCCAACTTCGTCGAGACCTTCCAGCAGGCAGTGCTTGCGAAAAGGGTCGATTTCAAAGGTGAAGCGATCCTGAAACGGCGTTGTCACGGTCTGCGTCTCAAGATCAATGTCGATCGGATCGGTCTTGGCGACTTCCATCAGCCGTTCCACGGCTTCCTGTGGCAGCGCGACAGTAAGGATACCGTTCTTGAACGCGTTACCCGAGAAGATGTCGGAAAAGCTAGGTGCGATCACGCACGTCACGCCCATATCAAGCAGGGCCCAAGCCGCGTGTTCGCGGCTGGAACCGCAGCCGAAATTGTCGCCGGCAATCAGTATCGGCGCGCGATCATACTGCGGATCGCAGAAGACGTTCCCGGGCTCTTTCTTCACGGCCTCAAATGCGCCGTTGCCCAACCCGTCGCGGGTGATGGTCTTTAGCCAATGAGCAGGGATGACGACGTCAGTATCGACGTTCTTGCGGCCGAACGGGATTGCCCGGCCTGCTACGTGACGGATGGGTTCCATCAATCGGTCTCCGGTGCGTCCTGCGGACGGGCAGGGGGGGCGGTGGGCTTTTCCTTACGGCGCGAGGCATAAAGCATCGCTGCCGCAATTGCGGCTGAACCAACGGCAGCGGCGCCGGCGATGGCGGCCTTACTGGCCCAACCAGACTTCTCGTTCTTTTCGCTCATGCCCTAGCTATGTCGTTGGCCGCGATCCGATTCAACCCTGATACCGGACGGGGCAGTAATATTCGCGCTTTAGCGCAGTTAATGGCGGACCAGTTCCCGCACATCCGTAAGCTTGCCGGTGACAGCCGCAGCGGCCGCCATGGCAGGCGATACAAGATGTGTACGGCTGCCCGGCCCCTGACGGCCAGTGAAGTTGCGGTTGCTGGTAGAGGCGCAACGCTCTCCTGCCGGGACTTTGTCCGGGTTCATGGCAAGGCACGCCGAACAACCCGGTTCGCGCCATTCCAGCCCGGCTTCGGTGAACACCTTGTCCAGTCCCTCTGCCTCGGCCTGCGCCTTCACCAGACCCGAACCGGGGACGACGATGGCCCATTTGACATTATCGGCTTTCTGGCGGCCGCGCAGAACCTCAGCGGCAGCGCGCAGATCTTCGATGCGGCTGTTGGTGCAACTGCCGATAAACACGTTCTGCACTTCGATGTCCGTCATCCGTGTACCGGGCAGAAGGCCCATGTAATCAAGGCTGACGCGCGCAGCTTCCTGCTTTGACCGATCGGCGAAGCTTTCCGGCTCAGGCACGATACCGCCAATCGCTACAGTATCTTCGGGGCTGGTGCCCCACGTTACGGTGGGCTGCACATCGGCCGCATTGATAACCACCGACTTGTCGAACTTTGCGCCGGGATCTGTGGCCAAGCTTGTCCACCATGCCACGGCCTTGTCCCAGTCTGCACCCTTTGGTGCATAGGGACGGCCCTTCAGATAGGCGAATGTGGTTTCGTCAGGCGCAATCAGGCCAGCGCGGGCGCCACCTTCGATTGACATGTTGCATACGGTCAACCGGCCTTCGACGCTCATGTTCTCGAACACCGGGCCGCGGAATTCGATGACATGGCCTGTGCCGCCAGCGGTGCCAATCACACCGATGATGTGCAGCACGAGATCCTTGGGGCTGACACCGGCAGTCAGCGCGCCTTCGACGCGGACTTCCATGGTTTTCGACTGCTTGAGTAACAGCGTCTGGGTGGCAAGCACATGCTCCACTTCCGACGTGCCGATGCCGAAAGCCAGTGCGCCAAGGCCGCCATGGCAAGATGTGTGGCTATCACCGCAAACGATGGTCGCGCCGGGCAGGGAAAAGCCCTGTTCCGGCCCAACGACGTGGACAATACCCTGTTCGCTGTCGGCAGCGCCGATGTAGCGGATTCCGAATTCTGGTGCGTTGCGTTGCAACGTGGCAAGCTGGTTGGCGCTTTCGGCATCGGCAATCGGAATGGGGTTGCCATCCGCATCGCGGCGCGGTGTCGTGGGTAGGTTGTGGTCAGGCACCGCCAGCGTCAGGTCCGGACGGCGGACCTTCCTGCCAGATGTACGCAGCGATTCAAAAGCCTGCGGGCTGGTCACTTCGTGAACGAGGTGACGGTCGATATAGACAAGGCAGGTGCCATCATCGCGGTGGTTAACCACGTGGGCGTCCCAGATCTTCTCGTAAAGTGTGCGCGGATTGTTAGCCATGAGAGGCAAATACGCACCCGTGCCGCATTTGCAAGGTGGCGCTGTCTTTACGTGGGGCAAGCTTGTATTGGGGGCGCATGTCACTCCTTACCGCCATCTTTATCATGATTGCGACCGTCCTCGTTATGGAAGGCGTCGCGTGGTCGAGCCATCGCTATATCATGCATGGCTTTGGCTGGGGCTGGCACCGCGATCATCACGAGCCGCATGACCGCTTTGTTGAAAAGAACGATCTGTTTGCGTTGTTCGGCGCGGGGATGAGCATTTCGATGTTCGCCATTGGCAGTCCGATGATCCGCGGCGCGGCGGCGTGGGCACCGGGCACGTGGATTGGCCTTGGCATCCTGATTTACGGGATCATCTACACGCTTATCCATGACGGGCTGGTGCACCAGCGTTGGTTCCGATGGGTGCCGAAGCGCGGGTACGCCAAACGGCTGGTGCAGGCGCATAAGCTGCATCACGCGACTGTAGGCAAGGAAGGCGGTGTCAGCTTCGGCTTTGTGTTTGCCCGCGATCCGGTGCGGCTGAAGCAGGAACTGCGCGCACAACGCGAGGCGGGAATTGCCGTACTGCGCGAAGTGCTGGACGATTCGGCAGCGCGCTGACCGGCACTGAGCGGGCAAACGTCTACTCGGCCCGCGTCCAGATCCAGCTTCCGCAGATAACTAACACGGCGACGGAAATCATCACCCAGGGCCAGCCGATGGTGAACCAGGTGAAGCCAACCCCCACCGCCATGGCAAAAATTGCCGAGGTCTTGGCTTTGCGGCTGATTGCCCGCTTGTCACGCCAACTGCGCAATGAGGGGCCGTAGCGGGGGTGGTTGTAAAGCCGTTCTGCCCATTCCGGGTGGCCCTTGGCGAAAAAGAAAGCCGCCAGCAGCAAAAACGGCACGGTCGGCAGAATCGGCAGCACGACCCCGATTGCCGCTAGTCCGACAAAAAATACGCCGGCAGCACGGAAGAGGTGGCGAGTCAGGTCGCTACCCCGTTGCATAGCGAGAAGCTGTCTCGCGAATCAGCGCAATCATGTTCGGCACGCCCTGTGTACGGTTGGAGCTCAACTGGTTCCGAAGATCGAAGGGTTCAAGTGCTTCGGCGATATCCGTCTGCGCCACGTCGCCAGCCGGCTTGTCCTGCACGGCGGACAGCACAAGGGCGACGATGCCCTTGGTGATTGCTGCATTGCTGTCGGCCAGGAAGTGAAGACACCCATCATCAAGCCGCGTGGGATAGACCCAGACGCTGGCAGAGCAGCCGCGCACCTTGGTGGAATCCGTTTTCAGCGCATCCGGCATAGTATCAAGCTCGCGCCCCAGATCGATCAGCATACGGTAGCGTTCGTCCCCGTCGAGGAACTCATACTCTTCGCGAATGTCATCAAGGCTGCGCATCACGCGCCACTAGCAGAGGATGGGCGTGGCTCAATAGGGTGATGCTGCAACGAAACGGCCACGCCTACAGGTCTACTCCGGCGGCGATGGCTTCCAGCTTGCGAATGCGTTCCTTCAGGTCAGCAATTTCGATGCGGGCCATGCCGCTTCCCGCGCCGCGCTCCACTTCAGGGTGGCGGTTCTCGAGCTCACGGGATTTTAATGCCAACCAGTCCCGCCACGCTTTGAGCAGCGTAGCCGCTACGACACAAAGCCCGACCAGCGAGGCCAAGGAGATGATGAGAGAATCGAGGAGCATGTCTTTGCCTCCAGCCTCACTTATCGCGCAGGGATTCGATTTCGGACGCGATGGACCTGCTCTGGCGATCATCCGTGGTGATGCGTTCCAGCACCTCAAGCCTTTTGCGCAGGACTTCAACTTCACGCTGCAACTCGGGATCATGCTGGCGGGCCACGTTGGCAGGCGGAGGCCCGGCCTTGTCGCGCATCGGGTCGTGACGAGCGCTGTGACGCGCGATCATCACGCGGGTAAACGCTGTAATCAGGACGATCAGGACAATCGCAGTCCACATATTCATGGTTCTATCCCTGGATTCGGTTAAGCGACGGTTCGCCGCTGTTCCAGCTTGGCTTCGACGTCGCGGGCATCCCGCAACGCCTCGATCTGGGTGGCGACGTTGTATCCGCTGTCGGTGACGATGCGTTCCAGAACGCGTACGCGTTCCTCAAGCTCGCGGGTTTGGGATGCATATTGAGCAGCCTTTTCCGCGCTGAGATCGGCGGTGGCCTTGATCTGCATTTCGGCAATTTTTTGCCGGTGACGGGTTAGCAGCCACACAATCGGGATCATCAGGGCGATAATCGGAATCATCAGACCAAGAACATCTTCCATCAGTCAGTCTCCGAATTTCGGTTCAGCGGAGCCGCTCGATTTCGGCGGAAAGCCGCGGGTTGCTTGACACGTAGAACGCTTCCACTTCGGCAAGCCGACGGTCGAGATCGCGGAATTCTGCCCGAACTTCACGGGCGGTGCGGCTGGGCGACTGACGCACGCGCTGCCAGAACTGCTGTTCCTGCGAGTCGGTGTAAAGGTGATGGGGTTTGGTGTCGGCAAGCATGCCGGCCAGAATGTAGATCGGAATTATCAAACCGCTTCCCAGCACGGTGGCAAGTACGGCGCCAAGTCGGATCCACAGCACGTCAACGCCGGTGTAATCGGCGATCCCGGCGCAGACTCCCATGATCTTGCCGTTGATCTTGTCGCGATAGAAACGCGTACGCGGGCTGTTCACTTTGCGGTCCTTCCCTTTTCGGCGAGCAGCTGTGCAAGCTCGTCCAGCTGTTCATCTTCGGCGCTGCTGCGGACGGTGCGCGCCGGGCGGAAATCGGGGTTGTCGGCGGCGACGAGCCGCTCAACAGTGTTCACGCGTTCGTCGAGCCGGCGGGCAAGCTGGTAGAGCTCTTCCAGCAGGGCCTCGTCCCCGGTCGTCAGCGTGGCTGCCGTCTTCCACCGCGTGATGTAGTGCAGGATGATCCACGGCAGGCCGACAAAAAGTGTCGGTATGATGATCAGCGCAAGCAGAGCGTCTTCCATCGGTCAGATATCCTTCGTGCCAGCAGCGAGGGCTCGCTTCATTTCTTCAATTTCCTCGTCGATCTTGTCGCTGGATGCGAGGGCGGCAATCTCATCGGCGAGGGTCTGCTTGCCGGACTCTGCCAAGCTCAGCGCGTCGGCGCGGCCTTCGGCGTAATCGACGCGGCGTTCCAGCTGGTCGAAACGGGCCATGGCCTCGTCCACGCGCTCACTGGCTAGCAGTGTGCGCAGCTTGACCCGATTTTCGGCGCTTTCCAGCCGGGCTGCAATGGCATTCTGGCGAGTGCGTGCCTCGCGCAGGCGGTTCTGCAGCTTTTCGATGTCGAGTTCATAAGCGCGCAGCGCATCGTCAAGCACGCCAATCTCCTGCTTAAGCTGCTCGGCCATGTCGCTGGCCTTTTTCCGCTCCATCAGGGCTGCACGGGCAAGATCTTCGCGGTCCTTGCTCAGTGCGAGTTGAGCCTTCTCCGCCCAATCCGCCTGCAGTTTGTCCAGCTTCATGGAATGGCGGTGCATCTCTTTCTGGTCAGCAATCGTACGTGCAGCGCTGGCGCGAACTTCCACCAGCGTCTCTTCCATCTCAAGGATGATCATGCGGATCATCTTGGAAGGATCATCCGCCTTGTCGAGCAGCTCATTGAAATTGGCGGCAATGATATCGCGTGTACGCGAGAAGATACCCATCAGGGGGGCTCCAAGGTTTTGGGTTGGGATCGTTGAACGGCGCAGGCGCTCTATTTCCGCATCGATGCGCGAAGCGCGTGTCTGGGGCGATTGAAGGTGAGACGGAGCGCCTGCGGGGGGTGAGGGGCGCTCCGGCCCAAGCGGATCATGATCGAACGGGCCGGTCATGCGGTAGAGGCTTCTGAAATCTGCGCTGCGGCAATCGCCGGCGCGGGCTGTGCCTGATACGTCAGCGCAAATATATTCATGGCGGCCATAGCAGCGATGCTGGCGATAATCGCATTGTCGAGCTTGCTGCGGCGCGTTGCGGAACGGGTGGTCATGGGGCGAAACCTCGTAAGAACGTTTCATCATGTTTTCGCAAGCCTCGTGCCAAATGCAGGGAAAGGCAGAGTTCCGCGATTTTTCCGGCCAAGCGTCCGCCTGCATATGGGATGGATTGCCAGATATTGGGAATTTTTGCTATGGGTTGGGGCTATGGAGCGCGATGTTCAGTTTATCGGCCAGTCCACAGCGTTTTTCGATGCGGTCGAACGCGCCAGTCGCGCGGCGCCGATGCGCCGGCCCGTGCTAGTCATCGGCGAGCGCGGCACTGGTAAGGAGCTGATCGCAGAGCGCTTGCACCGTCTATCTCCTCGCTGGGGGGAGCCGCTGGTTACGCTTAATTGCGCTGCGCTTCCCGAAACGCTGATCGAGGCGGAACTGTTCGGGCATGAGGCCGGAGCCTTCACGGGTGCCACCAAGGCGCGCGCCGGGCGATTCGAAGAAGCTGACCGGGGAACACTGTTTCTGGACGAGCTGGCGACGCTTTCCATGGGTGCCCAGGAGCGCCTGCTTCGGGCAATAGAATATGGCGAGGTAACGCGGATCGGCTCATCTCGGGCGTTTAATGTCGATGTGCGCATCGTTGCTGCCACCAATGAAGACCTTCCGGCGTTGGCCGCCAGCGGGCATTTTCGCGCCGACTTGCTCGACCGGCTCAGTTTCGAGGTCATCACTTTGCCGCCGCTTCGGGCGCGCGACGGGGATATTTACGTCCTCGCCGAATATTTTGGCCGCCGCATGGCGACTGAGCTGGGGTGGGAGCAGTGGCCGGGCTTCTCGGACGTAGCTGCGCGGTCGTTGGAGGAGCACCAATGGCCCGGAAATGTGCGCGAACTGCGCAACGTGGTCGAGCGCGCGGTCTATCGCTGGGATGACTGGGATGAACCCATCGGGCATGTTGTTTTTGATCCGTTCGATAGTCCGTGGAAGCCTGCTTCGGTCATTCTGGCGGGGCACGAGCATCGCCGCGCTTCGCTGGCCGTGTCGGCGGAAGCATCGCAAGGTTTCGATTCGGTCAGTGATCTGCGTCTTGCTGTCGATGCGCATGAAAAGGCGATTCTCGAACATGCGCTTGGCCGCAATCGCTATAACCAGCGCCAGACTGCAAAGGCGCTCAGTCTAAGTTATGACCAGCTGCGGCATTGTATGAAGAAGCATAGTCTGATGGAATCCAAAGGCCCGGTGGATTAGACTTGCAATTCGCTCGCCCGCAGCCTATTTGGCCGCCATCCCGACATTGTGACGCAATCAAGGGGCTGGCGCCGCAAGGGGCCGGCACGAAGCCTCGTTGTTGCATTGTTAGGCCTGTGGAGTTTTCATGGCGGATATCGCGCGCATTATTGAAGTCGTTGAGCCGGAGGTTAAGGCCCTCGGATTCGATCTCGTGCGCGTGAAGCTGTACGGCAAGAGCGAAGTCGGTGATGAGGAGCATACGCTCCAGATCATGGCTGAACGGCCAGAGACGGGCCAGCTGCTGATCGACGATTGCGCAGGGCTTTCTCACCGTATTTCGGATCGGTTCGACGCGCTGGAAGAAGCTGGCGAAGTGCTGCTCCATGAGGCCTATCGATTGGAAGTCAGCTCCCCGGGCATCGATCGTCCGCTTACGCGCCTTCAGGACTTCGTTACATGGACGGGGCATGAAGTTAAGGCGCGCCTGAAGCAGGTGGTCGAAGGTAACCGCAAGGCGCTTCATGGCGATCTTGTTGGTGTTGAAGGCGAAACCATTACTATCGATGACAGGAAATCGGGGCGTGTGTCCTTTCCTTTTGCCGATATCCATTCCGTCAGGCTGGTCTTGACCGACCGGCTGATTGCCGCCACGCGACCGCTCGATACCAGCGGTGTCGACGAGATTCTTGAAGAACAGGAAGACTGAAGATGGCCAGTGCGATTTCCGCCAACCGTGCCGAGCTGCTTGCGATCGCCACATCGGTGGCGACCGAGAAGATGATCGACAAGGCCATCGTCATCGAGGCGATGGAAGAGGCGATCCAGAAGAGTGCGCGTAACCGCTACGGTGCGGAAAACGACATCCGCGCAAAGCTGGATCCGCGCACCGGCGACCTGCGTTTGTGGCGTGTTGTTGAAGTCGTCGAGGAAGTTGACGACTACTTCAAACAGGTGGACCTGAAGCAGGCGCAAAAGCTTCAGAAGGACGCCAAGCTGGGCGACTTCATCGTCGATCCGCTTCCCCCGGTCGATCTGGGCCGTATTGATGCGCAATCGGCAAAGCAGGTGATCTTTCAGAAGGTCCGCGATGCTGAGCGCGAGCGTCAGTATGAAGAATTCAAGGACCGCGCTGGCGAGGTTATCACCGGGGTGATCAAGTCGGTCGAATTCGGCCACGTCATCGTCAATCTCGGTCGCGCCGAAGGCGTGATCCGCCGCGACCAGCAGATTCCGCGCGAAGCTGCCCGTGTGGGTGAGCGCGTCCGCGCGCTGATCCTGAAGGTGGATCGCCAGAACCGCGGTCCGCAGATATTCTTGTCGCGTGCGCATCCCGAATTCATGAAGAAGCTCTTCGCGCAGGAAGTGCCGGAGATTTACGACAACATCATCGAGATCAAGGCCGCTGCTCGCGATCCGGGTAGCCGCGCCAAGATCGGTGTGATCAGCCGCGATTCGTCCATCGATCCGGTTGGCGCGTGCGTCGGCATGAAGGGTAGCCGCGTCCAGGCGGTGGTTCAGGAGCTGCAGGGCGAAAAAATCGACATCATCCCCTGGAGCGAAGACACCGCGACATTCGTGGTCAACGCGCTGCAGCCGGCGACGGTTTCGCGCGTGGTTATCGACGAGGAAGAAAGCCGCATCGAGGTTGTCGTTCCTGACGATCAGCTGTCGCTGGCCATTGGTCGTCGCGGCCAGAACGTCCGACTGGCCAGCCAGCTTACCGGCAGCCAGATCGACATTATGACGGAGGCCGAGTCGAGCGAGAAGCGGCAGAAGGAATTCTCCGAGCGCTCCAAGATGTTTGAGGAAGAACTCGACGTCGATGAGACGCTTTCGCAGCTTCTGGTGGCCGAAGGCTTCACCGAGCTTGAGGAAGTGGCTTACATCGAACTGAACGAGCTTGCTGCGATCGAAGGCTTCGATGAGGAGCTGGGCGAAGAGCTGCAGAGCCGCGCTTCCGAAGCGCTGGAACGCCGCGAGGAAGCTGCCCGGACAGAACGCCGTGCTCTGGGCGTCGAAGATGCCCTGGCCGAACTACCGCACCTGACCGAAGCAATGTTGGTTACGCTCGGGAAGGCTGGAATCAAGACGCTGGATGATCTTGCTGACCTTGCCACAGACGAACTGATTGCCAAGAAGCGCACTGAACAGCGACGCCGTGATGGCGCCGCCCCGCGTCGCCGTGAAGAAGATCGCGGCGGTGTGCTTGGCGAATACGGCCTCAATGAAGAGCAGGGCAACGAAATCATCATGGCTGCTCGCGCCCACTGGTTCGAAGACGAACCGGCAAATGAGGAGGCCGCCAATGCGGAATCCTCACAATGATCGCCTAGTTTCCGACACCAACGGCAATGGACCGGAGAGGAAATGTATTCTCTCCGGAAGCCATGCCGCGCGTGAAGCGCTCGTGCGCTTGGCCATTTCGCCCGAGGGCGAGGTGCATCCTGACGTGCTTGCGCGCGCGCCGGGTCGCGGTGCGTGGATCGGTGTTTCGCGTGCAGGCCTTGAAGAAGCCGTTGCGAAGGGCAAACTAAAGGGAGCGCTCGCGCGCGCCTTTAAGGGCGCGCCGATTGCGATACCGGATGATCTTGCTGACCGGATTGAGGCAGCGCTTACCCGTTCATTGACTGACCGATTGGGCCTTGAATTACGGGCAGGGCGTCTGCTCATGGGGTCTGACCGCATCGCCGAAAAGGCAAGGCTTGGCCGAGTTACATGGCTGGCACACGCTGCTGACGCGGGCGAAGATGGATCACGGAAACTGGATCAGGCGCTGCGGGTCGGCCGTGAGGCAGAAGGCAGCGGTATGCGTGGAACTGTCTTGCCACTGGACCGGGCGGCTTTGTCTGTGGCATTGGGCCGCGACAACGTCGTCCACTTGGCACTGACCGACTCAGCGGCGGCAGCTAGAATAGCCGCCTTGCTTGAGCGCCTGCTGCACTTTCTGGGACGGGCGGAAACGACCGGGCCGGCCAATGGTGAACGGGTGGCGTTAGGCGCCGATCCGCTCGCTACGACGACGAATTGAGACGAAGGACTGATTGAACAGATGAGCGAGACCGATAACAAACCGACGCTAGGCCGGAAGCCTCTCGGGCTGAAGCGCTCGGTTGAAGCGGGCGAGGTCAAGCAGACCTTTAGCCATGGTCGCACCAATAAGGTCGTCGTCGAAGTAAAGCGGCGCAAGCTGATCGGGAAGGGCGGTTCCGAAGGCGCTGTCGCGCCTGAACCCGCCGCGCCTGAAGTCACTGCGCCAAAGCCAGCCCCCGTCGCGGCACCTGCGCCCAAGCCTGCGCCCCGTCCTGTTCCCGCGCGCTCTGCCGAAACCCGGCAGGAACTGCAGACTCGCCTGCTTCGCGAAGCTGAGGAAGCACGGCTTACCTCGCTCGAAGCGGCCAACCGGCGTGAACTGGAAGACCGCCAGCGTCAGATCGAGGGCGAACGCCGCCGCGCCGAGGAAAATCGCAAGGACGCCGAAGGCGCCAAGACGGCACCTGAGCCCGTTGTCGAGCAAGCGCCTGCACCGGCTGCTGAACCCGAAGTCGCTGCCGTGGTTGAGGAGGCTCATGAGCCCGCTCTTGTGGCTGAGGCCAAGTCGGAAACGGCCGCTCCTGCACCTGCTTCCACGCCTGCCGCGTCCGATGGACCAGCTGCACCTGTGGCAGCGGCTCCAGCGCGCACGGCCGCGCCAGCGCCGCGACGCTTTACCCCTGTGGCGCCCATCAAGCGACCAGAGCCACCGAAGAAGGTTGTGCACACGCGCGACAAGGCGGCTGATAATCGTCGCCAGTCGGGCAAGCTTACCGTCACGAAGGCGCTGAACGAGGATGAAGGCGCCCGCGCCCGCAGCCTCGCCGCGTTGAAGCGTGCGCGTGAGAAGGAACGCCGCGCCCACTTCGCCGGCAAGCAGCAGCCGCGTGAAAAGATGGTTCGCGATGTCGTGGTGCCCGAATCGATCACCGTCCAGGAACTCGCCAATCGTATGGCAGAAAAGGGCGCTGACCTTGTGAAGGCGCTGTTCAAGATGGGCGTGCCGGTCACCGTCAACCAGACGATCGACCAGGACACCGCAGAATTGCTCGTTGAGGAATTCGGCCACAACATCCAACTCGTATCGGAAAGCGATGTCGATATTGACACCGCATCCGACGTCGATGCCGGTGAAACGCTTAAGCCGCGCCCGCCGGTCGTGACCATCATGGGTCACGTCGACCACGGCAAGACCTCGCTGCTCGATGCGCTGCGTGGCACGGACGTGGTTCGCGGCGAAGCGGGCGGTATCACCCAGCATATCGGTGCCTACCAGATCAAGACCAAGGGCGGTGAGCTGATCACCTTCCTCGATACGCCGGGTCACGAAGCCTTTACCGAGATGCGGATGCGCGGTGCCAATGTGACGGATGTCGTCATTCTGGTGGTTGCGGCTGACGACGGGCTGATGCCACAGACGATCGAGGCGATTAATCACACGAAGGCGGCTGGCGTGCCGATGATCGTGGCGATCAACAAGATTGACAAGCCCGAAGCCAATCCGAAGAAGATCCGTGAGCGCCTGCTCGAACACGAGATCGTCGTCGAAGAGATGTCGGGCGACGTGCAGGACGTTGAGGTTTCGGCCAAGACCGGTCAGGGCTTGGACGAACTGATTGAAAAGATCCTGCTGCAGGCAGAACTGCTTGAACTGCAGGCTAATCCGGATCGCTCGGCAGAAGCCACGGTGATCGAGGCCAAGCTCGACAAGGGCAAGGGTCCGCTCGCCACAGTGCTGATCAATCGCGGTACGCTGAGGGTTGGTGACATCTTTGTTGTTGGCACCCAGTCGGGCCGCGTTCGTGCGATGATCGATGACAAGGGCCGCCAGATCAAGGAAGCGCCGCCGTCACTGCCGGTAGAGGTTCTTGGCCTCGGCGGTGTTCCTATGTCGGGCGACACGCTTACGGTCGTCGAAAGCGAAGCGCGTGCGCGCGAAGTTGCGGCCTATCGCGATGAACAGGCCACCGCGAAGCGGACCACGTTCGCTCCCGCCAGCCTGGAGAACATGTTCTCGGCGCTGAAGGACAAGCAGACTGTCATCGAATACCCCATCGTCGTTAAGGCAGACGTGCAGGGTTCGACCGAAGCTATCGTCAATGCGCTCAACAAGATCTCGAACGACGAGATCAAGGTTAAGGTGCTGCAGGCGGGTGTTGGCGCAATTACCGAGAGCGACGTTTCGCTAGCTCAGGCTGCCGGGGCACCGATCGTTGGCTTCAACGTCCGTCCGAACGCCAAGGCACGCGAAATGCTTGAGCGCCACAAGGTGCGCATGAAGTATTTCGATGTGATCTACCACCTGACCGAAGATGTGGCCAAGGAAATGGCTGGTATCTGGGGTCCGGAACGCATCGAAACCGTGGTTGGCCGTGCGGACATCAAGGAAGTTTTCCCTGCCGGCAAGCACGACAAGGCGGCGGGTCTGCTCGTCACCGACGGCTATATCCGCAAGGGCCTTCATGCCCGCGTTACACGCGCCGATGTTATCGTTTCCAAGACGACCATCGCCTCGCTGCGACGCTTCAAGGACGACGTGGCGGAAGTTCGCGCCGGTCTGGAATGCGGTGTGGTTCTGCAGGGTACGAACGACATCAAGCCAGGTGACGTGCTGGAGACCTTCGAAGTCGAAATGCGCGAACGCACGTTGTAATCCGGCGACAGGCCTTTGATCCGCGGCCGGCGATGGTTAAAAAATCATCGCCGGCCGCGGATTGCCTGTAATTTCCGGAATTCAGGTTTGTGGGCTACTGATCGCGGCTCTCTTGCGATTTTCATGATGGTGCGCGGATAATGGCCCGGTACGTTGCTCTGCTCGGCAGCATCAATGTCAGCGGTAACCGGCTGTTGATGGCAGACCTGCGCGCTGCGTTCGAAGCCGAAGGTTTCACCAATGTCGAAACCGTGGTGGCCAGTGGCAATGTTCTGTTCGATCATCCCGAACGGCCGGATGAAGGGCTGGAGGAAAAGCTCAGCCTGATGATGGGCGACCGCTTCAGTATGAAGAGCGTCGCGCTTGTCCGGTCCCGTGATTCACTGGCTGCGGCTATTGCGGATAACCCTTTCGGTGCGGACGGCGAAGAGAAGTTCGTGCATACTCTGTTTCTTGACGGCCCAGTGACATCCGATGGATGGGCGCGGCTACAAGCTGAGCATCGCGGGGCAGAACGCATCGCAGCGGGTGACCGCGCAGTGCATATCGATTATGCGTCGGGCGTGGCCGAGAGCAAGCTGGTCGGCGCGTTTATCGAGCGACGGCTCGGTTGCCGGGGTACAGCGCGTAACCTGCGTTCTATGAAACGAATATTAGCCAAAATGGACGAAAGCTGAGACGATGGCGCGCCAGCAGACAACTCCCGAAACCCGCAGTGTCCGCCTTCTGAAGGTCGGCGAACAGGTACGGCATGTGATTTCCGAACTCCTCACCCGGCAGAAGGTGCATGATGAGGTGCTGAGCGGGCACAGCGTCAGCATCACCGAAGTGCGGATGACGCCAGACCTGCGGCAGGCCGGGGTATATGTGAAGTCGTTGCTCGGCGCCGACGAAGAGGATGTGCTGAAGGCCTTGCGTACCAACACGGCTTTCTTCCAGCGCGAAGTCGCCGGGCGGTTGAAGCTGAAGTACGCGGCGAAAATAAAATTCCTGGCCGACGAAAGCTTTGACGAGGCAAGCCGCATCGACGCCTTGCTTGCGGATCCGCGCGTTGCGCGCGATCTGGGGGAACAGAAGGATGACTGATTTCGTCTTCCTGCACGGGGGCGGACAAGGAAGCTGGGTGTGGGAAGATACGATCGCGGCAATTGCAGCTCGGTCCGGCAGCAACGGCGGGCACTGCCTTGCTCTCGACGTGCCGGGTTGCGGCACAAAACGCGGACGTGAAACGGCTGACACCGCATTCACGGACATAATTCGGGAACTGGTCGAGGATATCGATGCTGCGGGCATGAAGGATGTTGTGCTTGTTGGCCATTCGCAGGCAGGCACGGCTTTGCCGGCCATGTACGCGCACCGCCCGGATCTGTTCAGCAAGCTTGTATTTGTCAGCTGCATTGCGCCCGATCCTGGCGTTACCGTCGTGGACATGACCGCGCGCCGGATGCGCGAGCAAGGACATAGTGACGGCAGCCGGGCGCTGACAGATGAAACGTTATCGATGCAGGAACGCTTTCGCATCATGTTTTGCAATGACATGACGCAGCCTCAGGCCGAGATATTTCTTGCCGGGCTGGGGCAGGATAGCTGGCCGCACAGTGCCTATGCAGAAACGGACTGGTCGTACGATCACCTCGCTGCCGTGCCTGTCAGCTTTGTGTTGTGTCTGCAGGACGCAATACTGCCGCTGGAGTGGCAGGAGCGCTTTGCCGTGCGGGTTCATGCCCGTTCCACGCCGCGAATCGATGCAGGCCATCAGGTGATGAATACACAGCCACAGGCGCTGGCTACGGTTCTGCTGAGCGAGGTCGAGGGCTGAAGGCGTCTGATCGCCGACGCATCGGTTGCGTGCTGTCCAGCATCACCCTAGATCCGCCGGAATGATTGAAACCCTGTACCAAGTCGCCACGTTGGTTATCCCGCTAATGCTGGCGATCGTGCTGCATGAAATCGCGCACGGCTGGACGGCGCGGGCACTGGGCGATCCAACTGCGGCAGAGCAAAATCGCCTCAGCCTCAATCCCCTTCGCCATGTCGACCCGGTTGGCACGATCATCCTGCCGGGCATCCTGAAGCTGGTTGGCGCGCCGGTGTTCGGCTGGGCAAAACCCGTACCGGTCGACAAGTGGCGATTGCGCAACCCGCGCTTTGGCATGATGGCCGTAGCCATTGCGGGACCCGGCATGAACCTTGTGCTGGCCCTGCTGGCAGCGATTTGCATGGGCCTGCTCGTCCGGCCTTTCGTAGAGGGCGGGCAGCCTTCGGAGGGCTGGGTGTTTGTTGCGCTCAACCTGCAGAACTTTCTGCTGATTAATATCTTCCTCGCGTTGTTCAACCTGTTGCCCATTCCACCGTTTGACGGCTCTCACATCGTGGAAGGGCTGCTGCCGGAACGTGCCGCAGCAACCTATGACCGGCTGAGGGTCTTTGGCTTTCCGCTGCTCTTTATATTGCTGATCGGGGTGCCGACGCTTTTTCCGGAATTGAGCATTGTCGAAAAAGTGGTGTTGCCGCCCGTAGAATGGTTGCACGGGCTTTATATCAATGTCGTCCGTGCCGTCGCTGGCGGGTAATATTGAACGGGTTGGCGCGCCGCCGTGTCGTTCCTTGCTCAGCTAGTGCCGCTTTGGCGTGGCCGGATGAAGCGGACGTGGCTATGGCGCGCGCATGAACGCTTTCGTCAATGGCTGGATCATCCTCGACAAACCGCTTGAGCTCGGGTCCACTCAGGCTGTCGCTGCCGTAAAACGAAACTTGCGGCAGGCCGGACTCGGCAAGGTGAAGGTCGGCCACGGCGGCACGTTGGATCCTCTCGCAAGCGGTATCCTGCCCATTGCGATGGGCGAGGCGACCAAGCTGTGCGGACGAATGCTGGACGCCAGCAAGGAATATGCCTTCACGATCCGCTTCGGCAGCGAAACCGATACGCTGGACCTTGAAGGCAAGGTCATTGCTGAGAGCGCGGTGCTGCCGTCGCTCGGCGATGTAGAAGCTGTGCTGCCGCGTTTTACGGGGCCAATCGAGCAAGTGCCGCCTGCCTATTCGGCGCTGATGATAGATGGCGAACGTGCCTATGATCTGGCGCGGGCGGGGGCCGTGGTCGAATTGAAGGCGCGGGCCGTGACTATTCATTCGCTTGTCATTCAGCCGCTGACAGATGGCCTGGGCGAAGAATTGTCTGAAATCACCCTCGTCGCCGATGTGTCGAAGGGCACCTATATCCGTAGTCTTGCGCGGGACATCGCGCGGGCCGCGGGGACAGTCGGTCATGTCGTCATGCTGCGCCGCCTGCGGGCCGGGCCGTTCGGCCTTGTGCAGGCGATTTCACTGGACAAGCTGAACGAAATCGGCCAAGGCGCGCCCCTTGAGAATGTTATCTTGCCGCTGGAGGCAGGGCTGGTCGACATCCCGGCTCTAGACCTCGGCTCGGAACAGGCAAGGGCGGTCCGACAGGGCCGGGTTCTGACCGAGTTGTCCTCACCGGACGGGCTTTATTGGGCACGCAGCCGGGATACTCCGGTTGCGCTCTTGGAGCTTTCAGGCGGAAACGCCCGGGTGGTGAGGGGTTTCAATCTTTCGGATGTCGCGGAGTGAAGTGTATGTCGGTTGCAGCCGAAGTTAAGACCCAGATCATCGAAGACAACGCCCGTGCAAAGGGTGATACCGGTTCGCCGGAAGTGCAGGTTGCGATCCTTACTACCCGGATCAAGAACCTCACCGAACACTTCAAGGGCCACCATAAAGATAACCATTCGCGCCGCGGCCTGCTGATGATGGTCAACAAGCGCCGCAGCCTTCTGGATTACCTGAAGCGCAAAGATGTCGAGCGCTACAATGCGCTGATCGCAAAGCTCGGCCTGCGTAAGTAAGTTTGAGAAAAGCGGCCCCAAGCGGGCCGCTTTTTGCATCAGGAGGTCGCATGGGATGCGACCCAGCCTGGTGAATACGGCTTTGCTCGCAATTCGGCGGGGGAGCCCATGGGGCCGAAAGTGCCTCGCACCGGACCGGGACGGAACACCCGGCAGCAAATCCCGCCGGCAATAGGGCCCGCGGGCTGAAGGAATATACATGTTCGACGTAAAAACCGTATCGCTGGAATGGGGCGGGAAGACCCTCACTCTGGAAACCGGCCGCATTGCCCGTCAGGCTGACGGCGCGGTTCTCGCCACATATGGCGAAACTGTCGTCCTGTGCGCCGTGACGGCTGCCAAGGGCGTCAAGGAAGGGCAGGATTTCTTCCCCCTTACCGTTCACTATCAGGAAAAGTTTTTCGCTGCCGGGCGTATCCCGGGCGGCTTCTTCAAGCGTGAACGCGGTGCCACCGAAAAGGAGACCTTGGTGTCCCGCCTGATCGATCGGCCGGTTCGCCCGCTGTTCCCCGAAGGTTTCTATAACGAAATCAACGTCATTGCCCACGTGCTGAGCTATGACGGCGAGACTGAGCCTGACATCGTTGCGATGATCGCCGCCTCAGCGGCCCTGACCATCTCTGGCGTTCCCTTCATGGGCCCGATTGGTGCTTGCCGCGTCGGTTATGTCGACGGCGAGTACACGCTGAACCCGAAGCAGGACGAAGCGATCGCTAACGGTGAACTCGACCTCATCGTCGCCGCCACTGGCGATGCGGTGATGATGGTGGAATCGGAAGCCAAGGAGCTTCCCGAGGACGTCATGCTGGGCGCGGTCGTGTTCGCGCATGACGAGATCAAGAAGGTCGTGAATGCGATCATCGATCTGGCCGAAAAGGCAGCCAAGGATCCTTGGGACGTTGCCGTTTCGGACAATTCGGCGATCAAGGGCAAGCTCAAGGACATCATCGGTGGCGATATCGCTGCTGCCTACAAGCTGACCGACAAGTCAGAGCGTTCAAACGCGCTGAACGCCGTCCGTGCCAAGGCCAAGGAAGCCTTCGCTGGCGAAGATGGCCAGACCCAGATGGCGGCTGGCAAGGTCGTCAAGAAGCTGGAAGCCGAAATCGTTCGCGGCGCAATCCTCAAGGATGGCAAGCGTATCGACGGCCGCACCACCACGCAGGTCCGCCCGATCGAGGCGATGGTCGGCTTCCTGCCGCGCACGCACGGTTCGGCGCTGTTCACCCGCGGTGAAACGCAGGCGATCTGCACCACCACGCTGGGCACCAAGGACAGCGAGCAGATGATCGATGGGCTGGAGGGTCTCTCCTACTCGAACTTCATGCTGCACTATAACTTCCCGCCGTACTCGGTTGGCGAAGTTGGTCGCTTTGGCGCTCCCAGCCGTCGTGACACCGGCCACGGCAAGCTTGCTTGGCGCGCCCTGCAGGCGGTTCTGCCCACCAAGGATGAGTTCCCGTACACGATCCGCGTGGTGTCTGACATCACCGAGTCGAACGGTTCGTCCTCGATGGCGACGGTCTGCGGCGGTTCGCTGTCGATGATGGACGCTGGCGTGCCTCTGAAGCGCCCGGTTTCCGGCATTGCGATGGGTCTGATCCTTGAAGGTGAGAACTTCACCGTGCTGTCCGACATTCTTGGCGACGAGGATCACCTTGGCGACATGGACTTTAAGGTGGCTGGCACGTCCGAAGGCATCACCACGATGCAGATGGACATCAAGGTCGCTGGCATCACGCGCGAAATCTTTGAAGCAGCGCTGAATCAGGCAAAGGACGGCCGCGCGCACATCCTTGGTGAAATGACCAAGGCACTGGGCACGGCTCGTACCGAACTGTCTGCACATGCTCCGCGTATCGAGACGATCCAGATCGACAAGTCGAAGATCCGCGAAGTCATCGGCACCGGCGGTAAGGTTATCCGCGAAATCGTCGCAGAAACCGGCGCAAAGGTCGACATTGACGATGAGGGCCTGATCAAGATCAGCTCCGCTGACCTGTCGCAGATCGAAGCCGCCAAGAACTGGATCCTCGGCATCGTCGAGGAAGCGGAAGTCGGTAAGGTCTACAACGGCAAGGTCGTTAACATCGTCGACTTCGGTGCGTTCGTAAACTTCATGGGCGGCAAGGATGGTCTCGTCCACGTGTCCGAAATGAAGAATGAGCGCGTTGAAAAGCCGACTGACGTCGTGTCCGAAGGACAGGAAGTTAAGGTCAAGGTTCTGGAAATCGATCCGCGCGGCAAGGTTCGCCTGTCGATGCGCGTTGTTGACCAGGAAACCGGCGAAGAGTTGGAGGACACCCGTCCCGCACGCGAGCCGCGTGAACCCCGCAGTGATCGTGGTGACCGCGGCGACCGCCGTGGCCCACGCGGTGGCGGCGGTGGCCGTGATCGTGGTCCCCGTCGTGATGGCGACGCCGCGCGTCGCGATCGTGAGCCGCAGGGTGATCCCAATCACATGCCTGCCTTCCTGAAGGACGACTAGTCCTTTCGGATTGCCTGAATGAAGAGGGCCGCGAGCAATCGCGGCCCTTTTTTTACCTACTATTCCGCGGGATTTCGGCGTGGTGAAGGTGCGCCCACGGCGAATGGGGCAGTAACGAGAGTGTCAAATGAGGAGGAGAGTTTAGCGCCGCGTGAGCGGGCGCCAACAGCGGCGCGCATAGGCAGTGAGGCTCCGTAGTCCGAGTATGGTATCGAACATGCGGAGACGGTGGATATCCGTTTTTGAAGGTCGCTGATAAGCCAGAGCTGGAGAGGCCACCCATGTCTGCAGATGGGGATGCGAACGCCGAAACCAGTTATAGGCTCCGTCAACGTGCATCGGGCCGCCTTCATGACTTCCCGCTGGCCGTTCTCGCATCGCCTTTAGGTAGGGGAGTGCCAGACTGATCGCCTCTGCGGTCCAGCCCATCATATGTGCACCCAAAATTCCGTGTTTTGGATTCGCGAGCGATATGAGGGATTCCGCGTCCGCTTCGCCGTTCCAACCAAGATGACCGCCATAAAAGATCGACCAATCTGTGCGGCCTAAGCTCTCCAGAACGTTGGGCAGAAGGGAAACGAAATTGCGGGCAAAATCGCAGTCGTCTTCAAGGATAAGGGTGGTACGGGCTCCGACATCGCGGGCCGTTTCCATAGCGCGGAGGTGACTGTCGAAGCAGCCACGTGCGCCGGTTGTTGCAAAATTATTTCGGTTCTCAAATCGAGACGCTTCGAGAAATGCGATCTGGGGATGGTCAAAGGATAAGCCAATCCTTTCAAACTCTTTCTCTATGTCTTTTCTTCGATCGTTGCGTTCCTTGAGATTAATTACCTGTATCAAATCGAAAGACCGTAAGAGCGCATGTCGACTGCGCTGTGCTGTTTCTTCGGATTGGACCGAGGGTATGGCAGCTTGGCCCAACTCTGATTCCTCGTTCATCCGGAAATTTTAGTTGACGTCATTTTATGCAGTTAGCGAACTTTAGGAAATCCAGACTTTTCTGAAGGAAAACAATCGATGGTCTGATGAATTCCTACGGATCTAATCAAAAGCGTTATTCGCTCGTTCCAGTAGTTCGTATTGATAGCTACAGAGCTGTGTATTTAGCGGAAGCATCGCCCACGCTTTCTACTTTGCGGTAGTAATTATTTTTCCCGTTAGGGAGGTGAGGCCTTCACAAGGGGAGCGTGCACGCCTGGGTAAGGCTGAACGACTAACCCTTTGACTGGGCCCAAGTATTGGGAACGCCGAAGGACCGGGGCCTCTGGCAGCGGTGGATGTCAGCCCTTCAGCCTGACAGCACCGATGAAGTCCATTTTACCCAGGGGTACGCCCTGATTGCGCAGCACCGCATAGGCGGTTGTCGCGTGGAAATAGAAATTGGGCAGCGTGAAGCTCAGGAGGAAGTCCGTCACTGTAAAATCCATCCGCCGCGTGCCGAATTCAAAGCGCATGTCACGGTCGGCAATGCCGTCCAGTTCAGCGGGGTCTACTGTCTCCAAGTCGGCGATGGCATCCGCGATGCTCTGCCGAAGTGCCGTGAAAGCCAATGGCCCAGGTGCCAGATCGGGCGAAAAAATACCGGCCCTGACGCCGGCGACTGCACCGGCTGAGTGCCAGGCGCAAAGTGTTATCTGCTTGGCGAATGGCCACATATCCGGCGCAAGGCAGGCGTCCAGAAGATCCTTGGGGTCAATCCCGCTTGCCTTGCAATGCTCTTCGGCCTTGTCGACCAGCCTGCCTATAGGGGGCAGAATTTGAAGAAAGGTGCTTACCGTAGCGGTGTGCAGGGAAACAGGCACGGGCATCTCCGGAAATTATTTCCGCTAATGCTAGCCTTCTTCATGCTTGATTGGAAGTAGCGGGCAGCGTCGCCGCTTAAGATGTGGCCGGGTTTGACGATTGCAAACCCGGCGTTTCTGCATTTTTTGGAGGTCGAGATAAAGCCCGGTGATGTCACCGGGCTTTAAAATTCCCTTAGCGCACGCGCGGGCCGCCGAAGGGCAGCGGCGGGGGTGGACGGCGGGCGCCACGGGGCAACTGTGCCTGATAGGCCCGGCCGCAATGCTCGACGCAATACGGGAAGCCCGGATTTACCTTTTCGCCGCAGAAGTGAAAGTCTGGCTCGCCCGGGTGCCCCATCGGCCAGCGGCAGATGCGATCATTAAGTTCAAGAAGGCTGGTCTTGTCGGCCATTTCTGGGCTTGGCTTGGCCGGGACAAGGCGCCGCGGGGGCGCCGGGGGAATTGGCGCCTGCTGGTCGCCAGGGCCTTGCCGCAGGAAGCCGCCTGGGCCGACCGAAACGATGCGAGGTTGCGGTGCCTTTGCCGGGGGCGCGTCGCCTGCAGCAGGCGAATCGGCTGGAGCTGCGACAGCGGCGGGCGCTGGCGTTGGGCGGGGCGCGGCGGCTGGTGCCGGACGCGGAGCGGGCTGCGGCGCGCGGACCGGTTCCGCCGCAGGTTTTACGGGCTTGGGCGCTGCTGCGGCAGGCTCTGGCCTGTCGCTGCCTTTTGCGTCGCCGCCCTTTGCGTCAGGGGCCTTTGCCTCGTTCGCTTTTACAGGCGAAGGGCGCGCCTTCAGGCCAAGGCGATGTGCCTTGCCGATTACAGCGTTGCGGCTCACACCGCCCAGTTCCTCAGCGATCTGGCTGGCGGTAGACCCACCTTCCCACATCTTGGTAAGTGTTGCGATGCGTTCGTCGGTCCAACTCATGCGAAATTCCATATCCTTGCAGGGTGTAGACCCTTGCCGCTTGCCTAGCGCCTTTGCGCCCGATAGTCGCCAGCCTATGGCCGATCAACCCCAAGTAACCGTACCCGCGAACGCCTCCCCGGCAACGCCAAGGCGGCGTAGCTTTCCGGCGCAAGGGGAACCCCTGATCCAACAGGTGAACTGGATCGGACTTAAGACGCTCTATATGAAGGAGGTGCACCGTTTCTTCAAGGTGCAGACCCAGACGATCTGGGCTCCAGCGATCACGACACTGCTGTTTCTTGTAATTTTCACCGTTGCGATGGGGCGGGAAGGACGGATGGTGCTCGGCGTGAACTTCGCCACCTTCGTCGCGCCGGGGCTCATCGTTATGGGAATGATGCAGAACGCTTTCGCGAATGCCAGCTTTTCATTCCTCTCGGGCAAGATGCAGGGGACAATCATCGATTTCCTGATGCCGCCGCTGTCAGAGGGCGAACTGATGGTGGCTATGACCGGGGCTGCGGTGACGCGCGCTGTGCTGGTCGGCCTCGCGCTTGGGGGTGCGATGCTGCTCTGGCCCGGCGTAACCCTTTCCATGGCGCATCCTTGGGCGGTTGTTTGGTTCGGTCTTATGGGGTCGGTGTTCCTTGCGCTGTTGGGGCTGCTGTCGTCGATATGGGCGGATAAGTTCGATCACAACGCAGCCATCACGAATTTCGTGATCGCGCCGCTGTCGCTGTTGTCCGGCACGTTTTACGTTATCGACAATCTTGCGCCGGCGTTTCAGACGATCAGCCGCCTGAACCCGTTCTTTTACGTGATTTCGGGCTTTCGCTTCGGCTTTCTGGGACGGAGCGACATCGGCAGCACCAACATGGCTGTGCTGCAAAGTGCAATCGGGCTTGGCGTAGTGAACATTGTACTCGCCATGGTGACCTATGCGGTCCTGCGATCGGGGTGGAAGCTGAAAGGCTGATTGCCGGGCGGCCTGGGCCGCGTTGCCCAGCGGGTTAGTGCTTCAGGCCTCGCCGCAGGAGATAGTGGCCTTCTTCAAAGCCGTCGAACAATTGTTCAAGTGAGGGATGGTCTACCGGTCCGCTGTCGCCATCCCCAATGAGGTTCTGCTGGCTGACATAGGCGAGGTAGCTGGACTCCTCATTCTCGGCGAGGAGGTGGTAATAGGGCTGCTCACGCGCCGGACGCACATTCTGCGGGATGGATTCATACCATTCTTCGCTATTGGCGAAGACGGGATCGATATCGAAAACTACGCCGCGAAAGTCGTGGACGCGGTGTTTGACCACATCGCCGATGGCGAAGCGCGCACGCATCCGCAGAGGTGCGTCGATCAGCCGACCGGCCTGGGGAGAAAAGAAACTCGCTCGATCCATAATGCCGATATAAGATTTGTGCATTTGCGAAACAAGCACGGTGCGATTGTGTTCCACCGCTTTCATTGCTGAAAAGGCTTGGCAAGCTGCAGAGCATCCGCTAACCGCCCGCTCCTCGACCAGATGAACCTATCGGCTTCATCCAAGGCACTTCACGGAGAGGTGGCAGAGTGGTCGAATGCACCGCACTCGAAATGCGGCGTACCGGCGACGGTACCCAGGGTTCGAATCCCTGCCTCTCCGCCACTTTTCTTAGACTCCTCTGATGCAGAACGGCCTCAAAGGATCGGGGAACGCGTTGGTTTTTTCGGCGTTTGCGGCCCTGCGGTAGCTTCGCGCTATTGAGGGGGCATCGTGCCGGGCCGCACGTAGGCGAGCATGTGGGCAATATAGTCCGGTTTACCAAGGTTGATTCCCTCGGCGCGAAGAATCGCATAGCTGGTCATTCTGTGAAAATAGAACTGAGGCAGCGCCCAGTCGCGGCCGTATTGTTCGGCCGTGAGATCGAAAATCATTCCCATCGGCAAGGCATGCGCGATTGGAGTTTCTGGATCTACGTCGAGTGCGCTCGACGCGGCCGCCTCTACGAGTGCTACCGTTTCGGCGATCCTTACCTGGGCATCGGCGATAGAACCGGGGTTCTCGGCAGCGTTGCGCCCCTCGTTCAGCAGGATTTCTACCGAAGGCGGAAACGACTGCCCTTGAAGCCGGAATATGCCCTCCTGAGCCTGCACGCATGCGAAGCGGACCTGTGTGGAAAGCGGTAACATATCGGGCACGAGGCGGGCGGATAGCAGTAGCTCAGCTCCTCCGCTCAGGATCTGCTCATCAGCCTTGTTAAGCCACGCCGAAAGTGCCGTCAGCATTTGCACGTACGTCGGGACGAGAAGATCGAGGGGCTTCACGGTGGTCCTTTGATTGGCCAGTGCGCGCCTGCGTCCAATTCCTGATTCTAAAGCAACATTGTTGCATAGTTACAAGCGGCACACCTCTTGTCTATCCGAGTGGTGCTGGGCAGCGCTGAGGGATGACGACCGCCGTCAGCGCTGATGCGATATTGACCGCTTCTTTACGCTCGCTAACATAGTGACGATCTGGCGTAGGTCAGAAAGCGGATTCTCGAATGAGAGGCGCGACAATAGCCAGGGAGGGGCAGCATGAAGTTTGGCGTCATCATCAATCGCAAGATGATCGATCGAAACGCGTCAGATCCATACGGATGGCTGTTCAGCTATCTCAATGAGATGGAGGACCTCGGCTACGATATGGGGTGGTGCGGGCATCACCGCTTTTCGGAATCGACTGCGTTCGGAGGAGAAAGTGCCAGCGAACCCTCGGCTCCTCTGGCGATGCTGGCGCCGCTTATGGCGCGTACGCGCACCTTGAAATTCTGTACTAACATCATGCTGGTTCCATCGCGACACCCGCTTGAATTGGCAGAGGAGATCAACACCATCAACGAAATGTCGGGTAACCGCTTTATCTTGGGCGGCGGCATTGGGTACAAGCCCGACGAATTCGAGAACTGCGGCTGGAATTTCAAAACGCGCGCGAAACGGTTCGAGGAATGCATTGAAGTGTTGCGCCTTGCCATGACGGGCGAGCGGTTCAGTTACCAGGGCAACCACTTCGACATCGATGATGTGATGGTGCAGCCGGCGGCGCTACGCAGCGAAATTCCACCAATCTGGATCGGTGCGGTCAGCGAACCGGCGATGAAGCGGGCAGGGCGGTTGGGCGATGGGTGGATCGTCAGCTTCGCCGAACACCTGCTGCAACTGCAGGATAAGGTTGCCGCCTACAAGGTAATCGCCGCCGAACATGGTCGTCCTGCGACAGTGGTCCTGATGCGCGACGTACATATCGCGCCGACGCGTGACCAGATCGACCCGGCATTCCTGCCCAACATCATCAAGGTCTGGCAAAGCTATGCCAATCTTGGCTCAACGGCCGACCGGGATGACCTTTCGAATGAGGTTATGTTCGGCGGCAAGCAGGTGTCGCTGGATGAGTTCGCCCCGAACAGGGCGGTAGTGGGCAACCCGGATGATTGTTTCCGCGAGATGGAACGCATCCGCGACACCCTTAACCCGGAATGGTTTTTCATTACGCCCACCGGGGTGCCGGATCCCCAACAGCAGGTTGAAGAATTGCGCTTGTTTGCAAAGGAAATCATGCCGCACTTCCGGACAGGATGACGGCTTCTTCGCCGTCTTGGGACGGGTTGGGCATGCGAATGTCTCGAAGAGGGTCCGAACTGGCAGCTTTCAACCGGCACAAGTAATGACCGCGGCCAGGGCGTCGAGGCGCTTCGCAATGGAATTGGGCTGTAAAGGCAGCTATCTTCCCTGCCTTCCGGCAGGAGATGCGCATGTCGAGAACCAACGACACCGTGTTCAACACTCGGCCGATGCAAATTACCGAGCCCTATGCCCGCATGACAGCGCGCCACGTCTATTTCTGGGCGTGGCCTCTGGTGAACGTCTATAATCGCCGGCTTGCTTTTGATCGGGCGCCTGAACCCGGGCTGATGAACGGCGTCCTGCCGCTCGCTCCGCTCAACGCCCTCTCAATGCTGCACGATTATATCGCGCCCGAACAGCGTTGGGTCGCCTGCCCGAACCAGGATGTCGTCTACGGCGCGGGTATCGCTGCGCTCGAGCGTTCGCCGGTGGTATTGCAGGTGCCCGATTTCGGCGATCGATTCTGGGTCTATGAGGGCGTCGACCTCAGGACCGAAAGCTTCCTCACGCTCGGGTCAATGTACGACAGCAAAGCCGGCTTCTACCTGATCGTCGGCCCCAACTGGAACGGCACGCCGCCAGACGGCATAAAGGCTGTATTCGCGTGCCCCGGGAATACCGCTATGCTGGTTCCGCGCATCTTTCAGGACGATAGCGATGCGGACCGGGCCGCCACGCAGGAACTGATCTCCGGCCTCGACATCTACCCGCTCGACCGCTTCGATGGCACGGCCAAGCGGCGCGACTGGCGCCAGCTCCCCAAGTTCATGGGTGATGGAAGCGGATCGGAAGAAACCAAATGGGTTTTTCCTGAGAGCTTCTTCGATCAATTGCCAGAGGTCCTTGCCGACGTCCCTGCTCGACCGGGCGAGGAGGCGCTCTATGCCGAGGGGTATGCGCTGCTTGGCGCGATCAGGCGCGATCCATCACTCAAGACTGCGGTGATCGACGAGGCGAAGCGCTGCGAGGTGGAGGTGATCGCTCCGCTTTTGCAGTTCCGTAACTGGGGCATCGCGGCGGGATATAACTGGAGCACCATCGCCAACGGGGCGCGGTTCGGCGGTGACTACTTCACCCGCACTGCCGTTGCCCGGTCGAACATCCTCGTCAATTCAGCGTCCGAGACCTGCTATCTGTACCAGGACCTTGATGCCGATGGCGCGCGGCTCAATGGCGGAAATCGCTATGAGGTGACCTTTGCAGCGGGACAAACACCGCCGGTCGGCGGCTTCTGGTCGTTGACGCTTTACGACGAGCACCACTTCTTTGTTCCCAACCCGATCCACCGTTATTCGCTGGGCACAAAGAACACGTCGCTGCAGAGCGGATCGGACGGATCGCTGACCATCTTGGTGCAGCCAGATTCGCCGGGTCCGGCGCGTGCAAGTAACTGGCTGCCGGCTCCTGCTGGGGCGGACTTTACCTTGTATCTGCGCGCCTATGGCCCTGAACCTGCAGTGATCGACGGTACCTGGACTCCGCCAGCGGTGCGGCGCGTGAACTGAGGAATGATTCGATGAACGCAACTGCGCAAGCAGCGGGTTTCTCCGATCAGGAGATCAGCGACGCCTGGATATATCTTCTCGCCCGACTACTGATCGCGCGGCAACAACAGGTCGATTTTGACCGCGAAGGGTTCGCGTGGAATACGCTTGTCCACCGCAAACCGGGGCAGGTTGATTGGCCTAACCCTAATCTCGACGTCGCCTATTCGGAATGCTGGGTTTCGATTGACGAGGAGAGTTGCCTGCTTGTCACCGTGCCGCCGATTCAAGGCCGCTACTACACGGTAGAGTTTCTCAATGGATGGGGTGAGACACTCGCCAACATCAATGAACGCGAATTTCTGGATCACCCAAACGGCCTGTTCGCTATAGTCCTGAATGGCAGCGGCGTGGACACGCCCCCGGATGCGCAGCGCGTCGAACTGTCGGAGCGTATCACCCGCGTGCTGCTGCGCGTCGAGCTTGGCGCTGATTGGGACGAGGCCGTTGCTCTCCAGCACCAGTTCACGTTCGAGATGCGCGGCAATCCGCCGGAACCTGAAATCCCGCGCACGGTGATGTTTGACATGGAGGCGCTGCCGGGCGTCGAGGCATTCGAAAGCGCGGTCCTCGCGCTCGATTCCTATCCCGACACCAATCGCGGAATGGAGAAGGTCCAGGCAGATGTTCGCGGTGTTGCAGAGGCGGTGAAGGATCCCGCTGTACGGGCGCGGATTGACCGAGTGATCCGGCAAAAGGCGTTCAGAGACTTCGCTGCGGCATCGCCCAATATCGGCCATGGCACGGTGCGTCACAATTGGGCGCGACCGGCCTGTTGCGGGCATTTCGGTGAGGACTGGCTGACACGTGCGCTCGTCAACTTTGCGGGCATCTGGGCCAACACCTTTGATGAGGTGATCTACTACAAGGGCAACCTCGACAAGGACGGCAACCAGATCAATGGGGCCAGCAGCTACAGCCTGACTTTCCCGGCGGATGATATGCCCGGAAAATACGCGCACTATTTCTGGTCGATCATTGCGGTCGACACCAGGCACATGCGCGTGCTGCCCAATCCGATGCACAAATACCTTCTCAACAGGGAATCCGGGCTGGAGTATGATGCCGACGGCTCGCTGACGATGTGGTTCGGGCCGGAAAAGCCCGAGGATGTACCGGAAAATAACTGGCTGCCGACCCTCGGCGGCACGGATTACCGGTTTACCTTTCGCTTTTACGGCCCGCTTGGCGCTGTAGCAGACGGCAGTTATTATCCGCCGCCTATCGTAAGGCGGTGACGCCGATCACCCCAGTCCAGTAACGGTTTTGGGCGTGGGAGGACGGTGAAGCGTGAAGCGTGATCCGTGACCCGCCTTCCTTTAGCTATTGAGCGCCGAAGGCCTCATGGTATTCGACCTGACCTGCTGGATCGCTGCCGCCGAAAGTCCTTCTTGCGCTCGCCCGCGTTTCGGTTGGCGACCTGCGGGCAAACCGCCAGCCGAGTGGGTGGAACTGCTGGCGGCGCGAGGGATAGAGATTTCTCAACGCTCGCTGCGTGAGAAGGTCAACCGACTTGGCGCTTGCCATAAATTTGGGCGCGCCATGAAATGCGCCCCGATCCGCATCAAGGGCTACACCAATGAAGAGCGCGTTGCGCAGGATAGGTTGCGCGGCAAACCCAGCAGAGTGAAGAAGACGCCCGGCAGCTGGGAATGGCTACTCAAGTTCCGCGAACATGCCGGCCAGCGGCACGCCGCGCTTGCCTATTCATGTTCGCCACGGGCGCGCATCAGTCAGGCCATCGAAATGCACCCCGGCAATCACCTGAAGCTGCAGGAAGGGCTGGCGGGCATCCCGGCCGCCAAGGGACACGAGGAACGATGGATAAAAATCCCGTCTGAATTGGTCGCAGAGCTTGCCAACCTTCCAACTCTTTACCCACGCGGTGCAGAGCGGAAGCCAGAGAACCTGCGCCTGTTCGGATTTGCTGATCGGTCCAGTCCGCGCAAAGGCTGGGCAAAGGCGTGTAAAGATGCGGGAATCGAACTGATCCCATTCCACGCTGCTGGTCGTCACGGCTTTGGGCAGGAGATGAATGTGCGTCAGAAGGTCGATGAAAAGGCAGCGGGCGCCTTTGGTGGTTGGTCGGACACTAACCTGATGCGCCGCACTTACACCCATGCCGAGGATGCCGCGGTCAAGGTGCACAAGGCGTTCCGCACCGGCCTTCGGCAGGCAGAGAAGAAAACCAAGATCAACCTCACGGGCAAGGTAGCCTGAAGAGTTGAGTCGTATACGGGATTTGTACGGGGACGGCCCGAAATGGCTCGTTTGTTCCTGCAAAGTTCTACACCGAAGCAACGGCAAGAAATTTCCAGCGTCCATAAAATCCCCTTATTTCAAAGGGTTTTATGGTGGGCGCGGCAGGGATTGAACCTGCGACCCCACCCGTGTGAAGGGTGAGAAACTGCACTATATAGGACTTATTGGACAAGAAAATGTCGGAAAAACGTGCGATATTGTCCGATACCATCCACCCATGTATTTCATGGATTCTTCATGTGTTTCATGGGAACCGGAATAATGGACCTGAGCAAGATCATTCGCCGCGAGGAGCTTAGGCCAAAGCCCGGTGACGAGCCGCATTGGCAGCGCTTGCGCGGTGGGTGTTATGTGGGTTTCCGTCCGTCACGCAAAGCCGGCAAGGGCACTTGGTTTGCGAGGGCCTACGACCCGGATAGGCTGAAATATGCTCGCAAGGCACTCGGCGATTATGGCTCCCTCACCGGGAACGATGTGTTCAATAACGCCAAGAGGGACGCTGAGGCATGGGCTGATCAGGTCGAGAGCGGTGGTGTTCAAGCGGAGAAGGTTGAAACCGTCGCGGACGCATGCCGGGCCTATTTGAAAGAGAGGCCTGGCCTGATCGCAGCAGGAGTGTTTCGGCGGCACGTTTATGATGACCCGATTGCCAAAGTGAAGCTGGACAAGCTTCGTCGCCGTCATCTGCGAGATTGGCGCAAGCGGCTGGAGGAGGCTCCAGCGCTGCTGTCTAGGAATAAAAGAGGGGAGAGGCGGACCAAGGTGCGTTCGCAGTCCACAGTCAATCGAGACATGGTGCCAATGCGGGCGGCGTTGGGGAGGCTTCTGACGCCCGGCACACCGAATACCGACGCGGCGTGGCAGGAAGCCCTCAAACCGGCAAAAGGCGTAGACAAGCGGCGCGAGCTGTACCTTGACCGGAGCGAGCGCAAGCGCCTTCTGGATGCCATGGAGGCGGACGCACAGCCTTTTGTGCGGGCGATGTGCCTTCTGCCGCTTCGACCGGGGACGCTCGCGGACCTCACTGCAGGTAATTTCGACAAGCGGACAAAAACCCTGACCGTCGGCAAGGACAAGAACGGCAAGCCTCGGCAAATTGCGGTTTCGCCGAACATTGTCGATTTTCTGACCGAGCAGACCAAGGGCAGACTACCCGGTGCCCCGATATTCATGCGCGCGGACGGCCGACGTTGGAACAAGGACGCTTGGAAACATCCGATCAAGAATGCCGTCACGACTGCCGGGTTGCCATCGGGCGTATCCGCTTACACGTTGCGGCACTGCGTCTTGACCGATCTGGTGAATGCCGGTTTGCCGGTCCTGACAGTGGCGCAAATCTCTGGAACGAGCGTGGCCATGATCGAAAGGCATTACGGCCATCTGGTCGGTGATGCTGCGGCCGACGCGTTGGCGGGCCTAGCTTTATAGAGATCGTCGCGAAATGCGTACGGCGAGCCAACGTCTTCCTGGATGGTATCGCGACGGTCGCCGGGAGACCTATTGCCATCGGAGGTGAAGATCGGTCTGCTGCTTGCATCGGCGGGTGCCATCCACTGCCGAGTCGCTGATATGTTCACATAGAACGCCCGCCAGACGCCGGCCATCGTGTGAAGTGTTGTGACACCAGATTGCGTATCAGCAGGGCTTAGCATGATATAGACGTGGTCAGGTTTTTCCATCGGACGTCCTCCACGTGGCTTTTGACGTCTCAAACTGACCTCCTTTTCAATGGTCCGCGAAGGACCTGCGAGGGGGGCGCTGACTGATATTGTCGTGGGGAGGGGCGAAGGATCATGGCCCGCTCAGTGCCGAAGCGATCGAACGGAACCTTTGGAACGGTGCCGTCACCGTGGCCGCAACTCCGCGCGGAAAGGCCAAGATGCTGCACGTGGGCCGCAAGATGGTTTCGTTCGACTTTCGCCATGGCAACAGTCTGTGATGGTGCAAGGTCAGCTGCGAAGACGCCGACATCGCCTTCGACTCACGCAGCATCGGCAACGCCGACTTGTGGGGCTGCTCGATGACCTCCGCCGCATCAAGGACGAGCGGCTATCATCCTAGTGATGGAAATCATACGCTTGGTACCCGGAAGCAGCTAGCGCCGAACGTCGGGAATTGAGGGTGGGTTCAACGGGTGGTCGCAACACGTTCGGCGAACATTTCAGCCGGTGTTTGATACATCAAGGTCTTTCTGGGGCGCTCGTTGAGTTGGCGGGCGATGGCGCTGAGTTTGGCCTGGCTGTGCAGGGATAGATCAGTTCCCTTGGGCAGATACTGGCGCAGCAGGCGATTGGTATTTTCATTGGCACCGCGCTGCCACGGGCTTTGGGGATCGCAGAAATAGACCTCGACTTCGGTCGCCAGGGTGAAGCGCTGGTGATCGGCAAGCTCCTTGGCCCGATCCCAGGTCAGCGACTGCTCGCGGGGCAGGTGTTAGGCCAAACCGACGGAGACGAGAATGATTGAGACGTTATCGTGCGATCCTGCCGCGAGCGCCTTTGTGACGAGTCCCGCGCAGGCCGATTGCGGGTTTGACAGGTCTAGGCCTTCCAAGTCGGAGAGGCTGACGTAGGCGTATAGGCCATCCGAGGCCAACGCGAACCAGCTTCCCGGCACGAGGTTCGCGCTCGAGATCGTGGGCGTCGCGTGGGCGGGCGACCCGCCTAGGAACCGGCTTATCGCGCGGCTGTCTGTCCGCGAGCGATGATCCACCGTTAGCTGCCTCGGGGTTCCGGGCCGGAGTGAGTAGACTCGGGAGTCTCCCACGTTGAAGACGGTGGCTAGGCCCGTTCCGAAAGCGATACCTGCCAGCGTGGTCGTGGCGGAGCCGGGGCCCCGCGCGCCTAGCGAAAGTCGGACCGCCACGTCCGCGATCACCCGCCCTACGGTGGCCTCGGAGGCATCCTCGAGCCTCAGCCCCTGCAAGTCGCCCAGCACCGTGCGCGCGGCCCGCCTTCCGTCGGCGCTGCCGCCCACACCGTCGGCGAGCAGCGCGAGGCAGACGCCGGTTCCGGCGTCGGACTCCGCATGGAGGAGTTCGCCGTCCTTCGCGACATCGAAACCGGTGAACGCGACTGCGTCCTGGTTCTCCGCGCGGGTCCCCGCCACGGAGAGGCCCCAGCACCTCACCCGCATCAGCGGGGCGCCTCGACGGCTTCGTCGATCTCGGACCCGATCTTCCCGGCGAGCGTGGCGACGACCGCCGGTACCGCGATTTGCGTGCCTCTCGTCTCCCTGAGCACGCGCCCCGGGTTGCCGCGAAACGCGAGCCAGTCGAAGGTGGTCACGACGACCCAGTCGAGGTCCTTCCGCAGCGAAAGGGGCTGCCCCTGCTCGACCGTGGTCAGCCGGAGCCCGCGTTCCCGGCGCTGGAGCTCACGGAGCGAATGGAGGGCAGTCCCCGAATCCGGAAAGTCGGTCGATCGGACGGCAACGTCGACGCGGACCCCGCGCTGCAGCGCGCCGCGCAGCAGGCGGAGGAACGCCTCGTCCACCACGCCGGCGGATAGGTGCTCGGTGACGATGACAACCTCTTCACGAGCGGTCTCCAGCGCGGAGGTCAGAAGCGCCGGATGCTCGTGCGACGCGAGAGGGCGCACCTGCTCAATCCGGACTGCCGCGGGCGTCACCTCCGGCGGCGCCTCGCCTCTGCGAAGCGCCATCTCGCGCTTGAATCGGGCGATAGCCTCGTCCCGCCGCTGCGCGTCCGGGGCGAGGGGGTGTCTGGCGGGAGTCAGGCTCGCCGCCATTTCGCAGCCCAGATAGGCGTGGAGATCGACTTCAACGGGGCCGCGGTTCAGCGATGCTACGCCCATTCGCTCGGGCCCCTTGCGTTCCGCGAATGCCTTCTCGTGCTCGGTGGAGAGGCGGCCGTCGATGGCGAAGCCTACGGCAATGTCGCCGCCATCATCCCGGCGGTACGCGAGCAGCACCGCTGGGACGAAGTGCGTAAGTGCGCGCGTGACCTCCTTCACCTGGAGGATGCGCGACGTGGTCTCGCGCCGCCCGGCTTCGAGCGCGACGACGACCTGCAGCTGGTCCGCGGAGATCTCCCGCGCGTCCGGGCGCTCTGCGGGGACCGGCCTGATCTCGCGTGTGCCACGGCCGCGCATGTCCTTCGGTGTGTAGTAGACCGTGTCCTGGAGCGACACCGGTCGCCGGGTCATGGCGTCGAAATGGAAGTGCAGCGTGTACTCCCGAGGGCGGAGGAGCTCCTCGCCGGCCAGCACCGCTTGGCTTCGTTCGGTCAAGGCCAGCTCGCCGTCGATGTTCTCGATCAGCTCGTCGCCGCGTATAAGGCGAGAGGCGGCTTCGACCACCACCGGCTCGCCGACGCCCAGGAACTGCCCGAGGCTTGCCGGGCTGGTGAGGCCGGCGGAGATGGACCGCAGGATGAACTCGTCGAGGGCGGAATAGGCCTTCGGCTGGAGCGTCGTGACGATCGCGGTCAGACGGTAAACCGGAAGGCCGACCTCCTCGAAGTCGACGAGGCTGTATCCGGGGCGCTCCTCGAAGAGCGTGGCGATGTCTTCGGACTTCATCTCAGGCCTCCATCATCGCGCAGTCTTGGGGATTGGCTCGGATGTGGTCGATGACCGGCATGAACGGCGAGGCTGAGCCCGCCTTCTCGCAGAACAGGGAGTCCCCTACGATCGCAAGGCCGAGACGGCCGCGCGAGAGCGCGACGTTCAGCCGCTCCTTCTCGCCGAGGAAACCAAGCTGCCCCTCCTTGTTGGAGCGGGCCACGGAGTAGACGGCGATGTCGGCCTCCCTTCCCTGGAAGCTGTCGACTGTGGCCGATTCCACCTCGAGGTCCGGATGGCGGTGCCGGATCGCCTCCCATCGGCGTCCGAGCTCGATGACCTGCCCGCCGTATCCCGACAGGAGCGCCACGCTGTAGGGCTGCCCCCGCTGGCTCGCTGCGAGCTGGAGCCGGCCTAGCAGTCGCTCGACCGCATCGATCTCCTGCCGGTTCACGAAGCTGCCGCGATGCTGGGTCTCGTAGCGCCCCGCCTTCGAGCTGGTGGTCAGCCACGTGACCGGCTTCGGAAGGGCCAGCGCCTTTGCGAGCATGGAGTCGACGCGCTCGTTCACGTTGTTGAGTCGTCCCTCGTAGAAGCAGTGGCTGACAAGGTCGCCGATCGGCTTCACCATCCGGTGCTGCGTGAGCAGGGAGCTGCGGCAGGCGTCCGGCGCGATGGCAATTAGATGGTCGAGCAGGGTCGACTTGACGTCATCCTTCGTCAGGCCGTGCTGCTCCAGGAGGCTGTTCTTGATCCCCGCCTCGACGAAGGGTGGCAACTGCTGAGGGTCGCCCACGATCACCCACTTCCTCGCCTTGACCATCGGCACGAGGATCTCGGTGGGCGACGCCTTCGACGCCTCGTCGATGATGCAGAGGTCGAACACGGTCTCCTGCAGGCCGCTCGTCGCAACGCCGAGGCATGTTCCGGCAACAAGGTCGCAGGCCGCCAGATAGACGCCGAAGAAGTCGGCGGGGCGGCCGAAGCGCTGGCGCCACTCGTCCGCGAGCTCCATCATCCTGCGGTAGTCGTCGCCACCCTCCGCGTGGGCGAGGTAGGCCGCCTCGAGGCCTTCCATGTCGAGCACGGAGAGGCCGTCGACTTCCTCTTTAAGATCGCTGTACGCCCGCGCGCGCTCCTTAGCGGCCGCCAGCCGGCGCCGGGCCTCGAGGCGGATTTCCTCCTTTTCGTCGACCACGACCGTGGCGAGCTGAAGCGATTGGTGGACGTCCCGGTACTGGTCGCCGGCCTCGGGATCCTCGCGCAGTTCGCGATCCTTCTTTGCTAAGTCCATCATCTCGGCGGTGGCCGCGGCGAGCTCCTCCTCGGCGCTTCTTGAAGTGAGTGTGGCGGCGCGCAGGTCTGCAAGCGCCATGCCGACGCGCACGTATTCCTCGCTGATGCCCCTTTCCTTCGCCCACTCGAGCAGGAAGCGCTTCGACGCCTCGCCCGCCGTCTCGAGCCAATCGGTCACGCGACGCTCCAGCAGGAGATGGTCGACGCTTTGAGCGACCCTGGGGTCTCCGATCCTTGCCACGCGGACGGCCTTCAGGGATAGGCCGCTCTCGCGGGCGAGGCGTTCGACGCCGCCGAGCGCGTGGTCGAGCGCGATGTGGGTTTGGGACGAGAGGAGGATCTTGGCGCCCGGCCTCTCCTTCATCGTCTGTGCGACGAGTTCGGTAACAAATTTGGTCTTGCCGGTCCCCGGCGGGCCCTCGACCACCATAAGGTCTGGCGCCCGCAGCGCCGCCTCGACCGCAAGCTTCTTGTCTTCGTCTAGGTCCTGTTGGAAGAATGTCAGCGGCGGTCCCGCGACCGGGGGGCCCGCCGCGGTGCCGCCGAGTAGAAGCTCTCTGAGTTCCGGCCTCGCCGCCCGGCGGAAGCGCAGGGCGTCGAGGGCGCCGTTCTGGCGGCGTATTGCCGTCAGCGCCTGCCGGGTGTCCGCCTCGAGCATGCCGCGGGGCGGAATCCCGAAGAGGTTCTGGCCCGGCGCGCAATCGAGCACCACCGTGTCGGCCGACACGCTCTCTATGACGCCGCCGACCAGACCGTCGGCGCCGGTCCGCAGTACGCGGTCCTCGCCCGCGATGTCGGCGCTAGCCCTCGCGGTGGAGAGGTGGACGCGGAGGCCGTCGATGCGAACCCCGTCGTAGGGAAGGGGCTGCGTCCGTCCGTTCTCGACGGACTGCTTGAGGCGGAGGAGCGCGGACCACTTGTCGAACAGCTCGGTCTCCGCCCGCCGCGCGTCTTCGACCTTCCGCTCGGACAAAAACTCGTCCAATCCCTCCTCGAACCAAGTGAGCGATCCCGCCTTGTCCGCCGGTGAAGCCGCCACAAATGTGACGAGAGGGCGCCAGGCCCGCTCCCTCTTCTTCGCGAGCGACGAGGGCGTTCCCCGCCCCACGCCGATGATGCAGAGCCCCGCCCCCTCGATGACGGCGCGGCAGCGAAGCTCGGCCGTGATCAGGGACACGTGGGTGTCGGTGCCCTCCTCGTCCTCGAGGCGCTCGATCCCGCATATCTCGTTGAGTTCGCGGAGGAGCCGGGCCGCGCCCTCGTCGGGTGACATCTCGCCGAACTCCGCCATCACGATTCGCGATGCCTTCGACGTGATGCTCACGGGGAGCGTGCGGCGGATGCGGGCGGCGTCCTGCCGCCGCTGGTGGGCGGCGGTCAACTCGTCCTGGAGCTGGGCCACGTTCCTCTGCCGGTCGGCGGGCTGCTTCTGGATCGCGCGCGAGAGGATCTCACGGATCTCTCCGGGCAGCTTGACCTCGTCCAGTGCGCGGTAGACATCCGGATAGTCGTCGAAGTCTAGGTCGGACAGGCACTCGAGGCACAGCACGCCGTACCCGAACACATCCCTGGTATCCGCGAATTGCTCGCTCTCGACCTCGGGGGCGTAGGGCTTGGACTTGAAGTGGGCCAGCGTGACGCCCGGCCGGTAGTAGCGCTTGAACTTCGAGATGCCGAAGTCGGCCACTTGAGGGACCCCCGCTGCGGCGATCAGCACGTTCTGGGGCTTTACGTCTCTGTGCATGACGTCGTTCGCGAACGCGAAGGCGAGCGCGTCGAGGATCGAGGCTCCGAACCGTTCGTAGAACGCGTCCCACTCGGACACCGGCTGCCGGCGCACGTGCTCCAGCAGGTTGCTCTCGGCCCACTCGAGCGCGATGTACTTGCGGCCCGACCCCGGATCCGTGCCGTAGTCAACGAGCGGCACGATGTTAACGTGGCCACTGACCTTGGCGAGGGATTCGCACTCCCGGGCGAACGCCTCGAGGACAACGCGCGTGTCAAGCGATCCCTCCCGGAACAGCTTGATCGCCACGGGGCGCATCTGGTTCTTCTTGTCGTAGGTCCGCAGGACCTGCGCCAACTCACCCTCGTAGGGGTGGTGGTCCTCGTCTACGAAGAAGCGTCCCGCAATCACCTGCATCCGTTCTTCCAATTTAGGCTGCCTCTCCATTCGCATCTGCTACACGTCCCCGAGATGGAGGCCGCGATCCCGGGGCTCAGCGCGTCGAGGCCAGCGACGAAGCCTTCCACCGTATCTCTCTCGACCGGAATCTTGAGTGGTGCCGCTCGGCTTATTTGTGGCTCGCGAGGACGACCGGCAGTCCGCCAGTCAGTTCTGTGCCTCGCCGCACGGCGTATATCCTTGATAAAGGCGTCCCCCCTAGACTGCCTCTCAGCTTTAGCCTGCTCGGCACAAAGAGCAACAATGACAATCAACTTGTAACATCGCGCGCAAGCCGACGATTACCACGCTACCTCACGCCCACGCGACCCTCTCCCGAAAGCGGGTTCATCCATGTCGGCGTCTGCGGCGGCTAGATGCTTGGACAAATGCCAACGACAGGTTTCGGCATGAGCGGACGTCCATAATGTCTGCTGGGAACGACCGGCTTTGGTGGTTTCCGGCCTATGGTCCGGCGGGTAGCAAGCGTGTGATTTTCACCACTAGCCTTGGATTAGTGCGGCTGGCAGGGTGCCCCACGGCGCCTTGTGACGTATACTCAGGCGACGGGGATAGGCTGGCCAGCCGACAAGCGCGCTTCCCACGTGCTTCCCCGCCACCCTCATGGGAACCGCTGGGGAGGCGGCATGGACGACGAGAGCTCGCTACGTGACGCAGGATGCACCAAACAGGCAATGAATGCCGTGCGAGAGATGCACTACGGTCGTCTCGAATACCTCGCTTATTACATTCGCCATGCTGATTATAGAATCCACCCGATTGTTGCGAAGCAAATACTCAACTTGATCGAGAACAATTGCGAAGAGGGTGACCGGCCGCCCCACTGCCGCTTCCAACTGCAAGCTGTTCGAGCCCCGGGCCTACCTTCTGCGTCCCGGGACCCTGAATTAGATGCCCATCGGGACCTCAGCATGGCTATCGAGGTCGCCCGGAAATGCGGGTTCAAGCGTGGTTACATCTCTAAGACGTGCCATGAAGTCGGCCAGCAATATGAGCTGGACGGTGGCTATGTGTACAGGAAGGTTGCAAAACACAAAGGTCGCGCTCTGGAGGTTGTGGCCGAGGAGAAGATGCAGGCAGCCTACGAACGCGGCGAACTTGATTTTTTGGGGCGTCCAATTTCTGAATGAACTTGCTTTGCGGGGGAGAGGAATCCGCATTAGCTGATTTGCCTCATGAAGTCCGATGCCGTGCTCGGACGTAATGGGGTCACCACATATGACAGCTGCCAATACCGGCGTTCCGAAGCTCGCCTTCAGCATCAAGGAGGTATGCCAAGCCACCTCCTTGTCGCGCTCCTGCGTTTACAATCACATTTCCGCGAAGCGTCTCCGCACAACCCGCATTTCTGGCCGCGTTATCGTGCTTGCCGATGACCTCGCGGCTTTTCTCACGGGTCAGGCCTAAGTTATGGATCTGACATGCAAAACCGCGGCTGGCACCGGGGTCTCGCGCGATTTGCTTGGCGGCTGGTCGCGGTCCCTCGCTAGCCCGTCGGCGATGCAGGTGCAATTCCTGATCGCCGCGCATCGCGTCCGTCCCGAGGTGGCCGTGATGCTGGCAGCCATTGCTTTTGGGGGAGGCGGCGATGCTTGATCTTGACGCAATCCGCCGGGACAACCCCTTGACGGATGTTGCCGCCAAGCTGGTAGCGCTCAAGCTAGCGGGTAAGGAATTGATAGGGTGCTGCCCCTTCCATGCGGACCGCTCCCCCAGCTTCACCATCTTTGACGGTGGGCGGCGCTTCCATTGTTTCGGATGCGGGGTGTCCGGTGACGTGCTGGACTTTGTCCAGCGCGTCTATGGCGTTACTCTGCCCGAAGCCGCCCGGATGCTGGGGACGGGCGATGTGCCCAGGGTGGAACTATCTCCGGTCGCCCCGGCAGATAGCCTGGACCGTACCGCCGAGGCGCGGGCGATCTGGGAGAAGGCCGTTCAGGCTGCTGGAACGCTTGCTGAAACCTATCTGGCGGCGAGGGGCATATTGCCCCCGTTCCCGTCGGATGTTGGCTTTGCACAACTCTCGCTTGGCAGTCTGGCGGCGATGCCCTGCCTTGTTGCCGCTGTCCGCAATGTCGGCGGCGACGTCACCGGCGTGCAGCGAGTATTCCTTGCCGCCGACGGCCGGGGAAAGGCTGATCTCGCCAAGCCCAAGCTGTCCTTGGGGGTGGTGAAGCGCGGCGCGATTCGGCTGGGCGATCTGGACGGCAGCGGCCGCCTGACCGTGTGCGAGGGCCCTGAGGATGGCCTGAGTCTGCTGGCCATGCTGGGCGGGTCTGTCTGGGTGGCGGCTGGGGCGTCCTTCCTGCCTGCTATGCAGTTTCCGCCAGGGGTGCATTCCATCGTGATCGGGGCGGACAACGATTCAGCCGGAAGGGAGGGAGCCGACAAGGCGGCTCATGCCTTTGCTGCGCGCGGGCTGACTGTCCGCATCATCCGGCCCCTTGAGGGCTTCAAAGACTTCAATGACGAATTGAGGGGCGCGCACTGATGGCGACCAATCCGAACCTGAAAGAGCGGCTGGAACAAGCTGAAGTGATCGAGCCGATCCAGCTGAAGGCGACCTATCCGACCAACTTTGTCATGACAGGGAAGGGACTGACGTTCTCCGTTGAAAAGGAAAACGGTGACGTCGACATGCGCCTTGTTACCGGGCCTTTCGAGGTGATCGCACAGACACGCGACCGCAATTCACAGTCTTGGGGGGTGTTGCTGCGCTGGCGCGACGATGACGGCAATGAACATCAACTTGCGGTTGCGCGCGCGTGGCTGGCTGGCGATGGCCGGGAGGTAAGGCAGGCTATGCTTGACGGCGGCTTGTATGTCGCCCCCGGCGCGAAGGAACGCAACGCCCTGCAAAGCTTCCTTGCGACCGTGAAGATCAACAGGCGATCACGGGCTGTAACTCGTATCGGCTGGCAGGATGACGCCTATGCACTGCCCGACCGGACTATCGAGGCGGGCGGCGGTGATCTTGTCGTTTATCAGGGTGCAGCGGCAATAGATCATGAGTTCCGTGCCAACGGCACACTCGGAGGCTGGCAACGAGAAGTTGCGGCGATGGGCGCTGGCAATAGCCGTCTTGCCATCGCCATTTGTGCGGGCTTCACAGGGCCGCTGCTGGCGGCGGCGGGTGCGGAAGGTGGCGGGCTGCATCTTCGCGGCGCGTCGTCCATCGGTAAGTCAACAGCCCTGCTTGCTGGCGCTTCTATCTGGGGACCGCCGTCATTTGTCCGCCAGTGGAGGGCAACCACCAACGGCCTGGAAGGCGTGGCTGAACTGGCTAACGATTGTCTGCTTGTGCTGGACGAGCTGGCGCAACTCGATCCCCGAGATGCTGGAATTGTTGCCTACATGCTGGCGAACGGCATGGGCAAGGCGCGGGCCGGGCAGACTGGCGAGGCACGCGCCGCGCGGCGTTGGCTGACGTTCTTCCTGTCATCGGGCGAAATAAGCCTTGCCGATCATGCCCGTGCTGATGGCCGGGGGCGCCGTTCACCGGCTGGGCAGGAGGTGCGGATTCTGGACGTGGAGGCCGATGCTGGAAAGGGCCTTGGACTGTTCGACACCCTGCACGGTTACGCCAACGGCGACACGCTGGCGCGGACCATCAAGGAAGGCGTCACTACCCACCATGGGGTCGCCGGGCCTGAATTTGTCCGCCGGTTACTTGGCAATCTGGATGACATCGCGGCGGATGTGCGTACAGGTATAGACCTGTTTGCCAGCAATCATTGTCCCGAGGATGCCAACGGGCAGGTTCACCGCGTGTGTCGCCGCTTCGGCCTTGTCGCGATGGCAGGGGAGACTGCCATCCGGCTGGACATCCTCCCCTGGGAGATGGGCGAGGCGCTGAAACAGGTGGGAGCCGTGTTTAATAGCTGGCTCGCTTGTCGTGGCGGGGCTGGTGCCGCCGAAGATCGGGCCGCGCTGGAACAGGTTTCCGCCTTCTTGACGGCTCACGGCAATTCACGTTTCCAGCAAGTGACCGAAGCCACGGCCATCATCCACAACCTGGCAGGCTTCAAGCGCGAAACGAAAACGGGGACTGTCGAATATCTCATTCCTCCGGCCACATGGCGGAGTGAGGTGTGCGCCGGGATTAACCCGAAAGCAGCCGCCGAATTGCTGCTGCGGATGGGGTATCTTGAAGCTGACAGCGCCGGAAAGGCATCCCACTCGGTGACGATCCCCGGCCACGGCAAGGCTCGCTTCTACATCATTAAGCAATCAATCTTTGGGGGCGAAGATGAGTGAGTGGCTGGTGAAGCTGTTCCCGAACACGGGCAAGGATCATTTGTTTTCCGGTGTTCCCGGTGTTCCCGGTGTGCAAGCCCGTAATTCCGGCACGTGCGGCGGAACACCTGCACAAGCCCTCGGTGTTTGCGGTGTTCCCGAAGCATCTTCAGGAACACCGCAAACACCTTCGGAACCACCGGGTGTTCCGTATATAGTATTGAAACTACGAGAGGAACACCAAGAACATCAAGAACACCGCGAAAATGATGAAGTGTCCTCGTGTTACTGTGTCCCCGTTCCCGCGTCATCGCGGCGGGGTCCCGCCGGCTGTGACTATTCCGGCTTCGATGTGCGCGACGATGACAAGGGCTGGATAGGTGAAAGCCCGCGCCAGACACGGTTGCGGCTTATCCATGGCGGCAGAGGGGAGGGGTAGCGATGGTCACCCATGCCGCCAGCCTGCCCGATGACGAAAGGCGCAAGCTGTTTCGGGAATGGGCGCGCAAACGGCATCAAGTTATCAAGGAACCATGGCAACTCAACGGCAACGTTGCCCGACTCTTCGTTGGTGTGGGAGTCGATGGGCATGCCCTCGACGACCTGCGCGGCCTTGCGTTGCGGGTTCCGGGTATATGCCTTCTCCGCTGGAATACGCGCGGTCTCGTCCAGCCGCGTATGCGCGAGCCAGCCATGCCCCTTGGAGGCCGACGACGGTAACGCAACGGTAACTCGATGGCGCACCCGCGCGGGCCATGTAGCTGCGGGCCTAGCCCTCAGTTAATGGAGCAGCCCCGCCCGCATACCTCTGCAGCACGAAGTCCCACACCTGATCGACTTTCGTGTTCCACAGCGCCTCGGGGTAGGGGGCCTCAGGCAGCTCGTTGAGCCGCTGCCTGATGGCCGTCCACACCGCACCGCGCGTTTCCTGCCCTCGGACCCAGTCCACCGCGTCAACAAGGTCATGGAGCTTTTCCAGCACCTGACGGGCTACTTGCTTGACCTCTGTCTCCTGGGCCTTGGTCAGTTTTGGCTCAGGGGTTGTCAGCAGGTCGAAGATAGCCAGCTCTTCCTCAGTCAGCCCCTCGCGAGCCGCTCTCTGCTGCTCTTGGTTAAGCCCGGCGACGAACACCTTCAGGGCTTCGAAGAACCTCTCGGCGTCAATAGAGCCCGCGTTGTACTCGGCGACCAGCTTCTCCAGCCGCTCGACCAGCTCAACCCGGGTGGGGTTCTGCTCGGCCATGTTGCGCGCCTGCTCCTCGGCCTCCTCGCGCAACCTCTGGGCGGCAACCTTGGGGCTGATCTCGAATAGCTTGGCCAGCGCCTCGAAGTCGATGCCGGACAGGTCCACGCGCCCATCGGCGGTGTCCCCTACGACGATGGGGGTCAGGATCGCCACGCCCTCCAGCTTCTCGTCGATGATCTCTGCGATGCGAGCTGAGATAGCCGAAATATCGACCGGCCCGAGCTTGGCCTTGACGCATTCCGACAACGTGTGAAAGACAGCTACCGCCCTGAAGTAGGGGACAGCCCGCTCGTCGGGCAGGATTGCCTTGTAGGCCCTCGTGACGGCACTGGTGAGGCGCAGGAACTCGCGACGCCGGTCGTCGGGGCCAACCATCGCTTCGACGGCCTGGGCGATCAGCTTCTGACGTTCGAAGCTCTTCGGCGAAGCTTCCATGATGGCGTGTTCGTCGATGCTATGAGGCTGCACGAAGACCCGGGCGGCTTCCAGTGCCTGCTCCAACACTGCCACCAGCGCCTGCTTGTCCTTGATCGGGGTCTCGTCGCCCTGATCGCCGCTGCCCCCTGCGTAGACAGCAAGTGCCTTCTGCAGGTTGTTGAACACCCCCACGTAGTCGACGATCACACCCGACGTCTTGCCCTCGGCCCGGCGGTTGGCGCGGGCGATGGTCTGCATCAGCGTGTGGTTCTTCATCGGCTTGTCGAGATACACGGTGCCGATCGATGGCACATCGAAGCCGGTGATCCACATGGCACAGACGAACACCAGCCGTAGCGGGTCGTCCTTGTCCTTGAACTTGGTCTCAAGGTCCTCCTTCTGCATCCGCTCGCGGTGGGGCAGGATGTCGAGGCCCTTCTTCCTGAGGTCGTCGATCTCGTTCTGGCCCTGGCTGACTACCACCGCCATATCGAGCTCGCGCAGCCACAGGAGACGTTCGGCAATCGCCGCACCCTCGCCCTCGTGCGCCGTCTGCAGCTTCTTCTCGTCCTCGGCGATCAGCCTGGCGACTGCTGCCTTCACCCGGTCGTGCATGGAGACCGCGGTGGCCTTGTCGATCGCCACGAACATCGCCTTGCCCCGATACCCGCGCTGGGCGAAATGGAGCGCGACATCCTCGGCCACCTTGTCGAGGCGGTCGGGGGCGGTGATCAGCGTGTACTGGCGGGCGAACTCGCGGTTGAGCTTCTTTTCCTGCTCCTCGTCGAGGGTGGCGTCATCAAGCAACGCATCCAGCTCCTCGCGCAGCGCGTCGGCGTCCATCTGCAGCTCGGGCTTGCGGGCCTCGTAGTAGAGCGGGACGGTCGCACCGTCCTTCACCGACTGGGCGAAGTCATAGACGGAAACATAGTCACCGAAGACCTCACGGGTCTTGCTGTCGGCGCCCTTGATCAGAGGCGTGCCGGTGAAGCCAATGAAGGCGGCGTTGGGCAGCGCGGTCCGCATATTAGCTGCGAGTTGGTCGTACTGGCTGCGGTGGGCCTCGTCGGTGATGACGATGATGTCCGAGCGATCCGAGAGAACCGGCATCGGCTCTTGGTCCTCGGTGCCGAACTTGTGGATCAGCGTGAAGACATAGCGTTCGTTGCCCGCCAGCAGCTCCTTGAGGTGCACACGGCTGCCCGCCTGGGCTTCGTGCAAGTTCTTGGTGAGAGCTCCCGCCGAGGCGAACTGCCCAGCGATCTGATCGTCGAGCTCGGTACGGTCGGTGACGATCACGAAGGTGTAGTTGCCCCCCAGCCGTCGCAACACCTTCTCGGCGAACATGACCATGGATAGGCTCTTGCCCGAGCCCTGAGTATGCCAGAAGACACCCAGCTTGCCCTGGTTCTGCGCGAGATGCCCCACCGCCTCGATCGCACGGTTGACCCCCAGCACCTGATGATACTTGCCAACCACCTTGCGCATTCCCCTCTGCGCTTCATCGAACAGCAAGAAGTTCTCGATGATGTCGAGGAAGCGGGCGGGCTCGCACGTTGCCCGCAGCATGGTCTCCAGGCTCGGATCATCCGGGGCGCCTTCCTCCAGCTTCTTCCACGGTGCGAAGGTGTCGAAGGGGGCATGGCTGCTCCCCATCACCGTATCGAGGCCATTGGAAAGGATCACAAAGCCATTGGCGTCGAAGATATGCGGAATGTGATCCTTGTAGTCCCTCAGGTTTTTCTCATGGGCCTCGGCCAGCGGGCAGGTCGGGGCCTTCCACTCACAAAAGAGCAGCGGCAGGCCGTTGACGAAGCCGATCGTGTCCGGTCGGCGCTTGTACAAGGCGCTGTGCACCCACACCTGGCTGGCGACGAGGAAGTCGTTGGCGGCCGGGTCCTTCCAGTCGATAACCCGGACGAGGAGGTCCTCGAACTTGCCGTCTACCTCCCGTCTGACCTGCACCGGCACGCCGTCCACCAAGTAGCCGTGAACTTCCCGGTTGGCATTGACCGGTTGCATCCCCGTTCGGTCTCGCGTCAGGGCGACCTCGGCCTGCGTCAGGGCTTCCAATGGCAGTGAGGGATTCAGCTTGGCCAGGGCGGCGCGTAAGCGGCCAGGCAGCCAGGTCTGGTGAAAGCTCGTGCGACCGGTGGGGTTCGATGGCCCGGGGGATTCATGCATGAGATTGACATGCGCCCACCCCAGCTCCTGCAGCAGTTCCAGCGCAGGCTGCTCGACGATGCCGTCCTCAGAGGCGACCATCCCTGTAAGCGAGGGAGCCATCAAGCGAGCTCGGGGCCTTCTGCGCCGTCGTCATCAATATCTTCGTGCAACGCAGCGCCAACGGGTGCGTCAGATAGGTCGAACGCCCGCTGCTGGAAGACTTTCCGGAAGCGTTCGAGCCACTCGACCATTCAGGCCACCTGTGCGGGCCAGTCGCTCTCATCTGAGATGTCGCTGTGAGGCCGAATAATCGCAATTCGGCTCATATGCTTCCCCTCCAGCCTCTGCCAGTCGAGCGCCGTTCCGATCTCGGCTTCGATTTCCGCTTTCTGCGCGAAGAGCTGATCGAACCACACCTTGCCGGGGGGACCTTCAATCGCAAGCTCGACCCAAATGAGTTGCTTCAGCGTGTTGATGGAGGTGGCGAGCCAGATTTGAGATCGCCCTATGGCGTACTTGGCGAAGGAACGGGGCCCCGCCCGCTGTGGGCGTATGGCGCTCTGCTTCTCAACCAGTCGGTCGTTGAGGGTTTGCCAGAAACGCTGCTGGAGTTCCTTGGTGCCAGAGGCTGCAACAGTTCGCCCGGCCTTCTGCTTTACCTCACGCGTCCACTCGTTGGGGTGAGCGATCACCTTGAACAGCGGGGCGGGTGGAGATCCTTCGATTTGCCACAGCTCGACCTGAAGGCCGTAGAACTCGAATTCCTCGCTGGTGATCTTGTTGAGCCAGTCGAGGGCAGCCCGATGCTCCTCGGCAAAGTTCTCGGCGACCCAGACGATGGTGGCCGCATCAAGGCCCGCCGCGTAGGTCAAAAGCTGGCCGAGGTGGCGGTGGTCCGTCCGTTCTAGCTGGTTCTCGATCAGCACCCAGTGGTCATCGGTAACGTCGGTGCGCTTGGCCAGGATGTCCGCCCTGAAGGGCCCGACGAACTGTTCGATGGCTTCCACCTCCAATTCCATGTCCAGCGTCTCCTGCAGCAGCTCCAGACCCTCCTCAGAGGCCAGCCAAGGAGTGAAGTGAGACGCTTCGCTCAGCCAACCTTCCCGCAAGGGCACGCGCTTCATCTTGCCGAGCTTGGGCGTCATGCGGCGAACTCCAGTTCGCGTTCGGTAGCCTCGACCGAGAGCTGGCCGGAGAGGAGCCGGGGTAACAGGAGGTCGCGTGAGGCAGCCAAGGCCGCATTCTGCTGCCTTAACACGACGATTTGGTTATAGAACCCGCAGAACGCAGCGTCCGCTCGTTCCATTACCTGATCGCTGCCGGGTAGCGCCACAGCCACGTTATCCAATGCGGATCGGCGAATATGCTTCATTGTGGCCCCTACTCCCTGAAGGTCAAAGCGAGGAAGTGAGGCCCGTAAAGCCTCTCGGAGCAATCCACGACTGACGCGTCCTTTAGGGACCACCAAGAACAAGTGCTGATTAAGTAGGCCCAGCCCGCCGGTCCACTCGCTGATGGCAAGTGTGCCCGACCATGAAAAAAGTAAGTCGCCCGTTTCGACGTGCAGTAGCTTTGGTACATTTTCGCCCGAGTTCCGAGGCGTCTTGGCCGAGATGCCCTTCTTCAACTCCGGGATTTTGATTATGGGCAGCCCATCGCCCTCGAAGTCTGACGGCTTGAATGCATAGCCATTAATAAACTGAGCTAGCTGCGAAAACGGCTGCCAAGCCCACCCCTCCGGCAGCGGGCCGTCCGGGGTGTCGACGATGGGCACGCTCTCGTGGCCGGGGAAGCGGAAGCGGACGAACCACTCCTCGAACAGCCCCCGCGCCATCTCCTCCAGGACCGCCACCCGGCGCCGGTTGACCTCGATCAGGTCGTCATAGGCCCCGAGGATGGACGCGATGCGGCGTTGGGTGGCGAGGGGGGGAAGTGTAACCTCGACCTTAGCCAATTGCTCCCCGGGCAAATGCTTGATGGTTGCACCGGTAAAATACTGATCCAACCCACCCGATCGGCCTTTGTGAAAGAGCGAATAATAGAGAAACTGGCTGTCCACACCCTCGGCTGGGCGAACGCGATGCAGGGCTTTCTGGATCATAGCGCCCGGGGCCTGATCTCTCCAGAGTACACATCTTCCGGGCTCGCCGCCTTCACACATGACTATGTCGCCAGACATCAAGCCATACCGTTCAAGCTCGCGATCTTCGAAGCGCATTTCCCTAAGGTCCTGAAGATCGAGGGCACCCCAACGTACATTGATGTTGGCGAGGTAAGGGCGCAAGTTGCCCTTGTTCTTTGCCTTGTCGAGCATCTTGCCGAGACATAGGTCGGCGACGCTACTGAGACGCACTGCGGGCCACTTCATTGTGCGAGCACTTCCGCAACGTTCCGCGCGATCACATTCTGCAGTTGCTCCGCCTCGGCGTTTAGTCCCTCTAGCTCCTCCTGCAACGCCTCCAGCCGCTCACGGAAGTCCGCATCGTCCGGCTGGTTGCTGGATACCACACCCACGTAACGACCAGGGTTAAGGCTCCAGTCGTGCGCGGCGATTTCGGTGCGCGTGGCAACTTTGCAGAGGCCCACGATGTCCTTGTACCCCTCATCGCCGAAGGTCCCGGTCATTCTCTCGCCGCTGCCCGCCTCCAACTCTTCCTCTTCGCCACGCCACAGGCGCACGATGTTGCCCAGGAACTCGATCTGGTCGGGCGTGAAGTCACGATTGGCACGGCTGACCTGGCGGAAAATGTGCCGGGCGTCGATGAACAGCACTTGGTCGGCCCGATCACCCTTCGCCTTGGCCTTGTCGAGGAACCACAAGGTCACCGGCAGGGTCACCGTGAAGAACATGTTGGGCGAGGTGGAGATGATCACGTCCACCGTCCCGCTCTCGACCAGCTTGCGGCGCATCTCGCGCTCCGACCCGCCCGCATCCGAAGCCGAGTTGGCCATGACGAAGCCTGCCCGACCCGTCGCGTTAAGCGCGGCGTTGAAGAGCCCGATCCACAGGTAGTTTGCATTGTTGGTGGTCGGGATGCCGAGCGAGAAGCGGGCGTCGATCTTGCCGGCCTCGCTGACCAGCCGGTCGCGGTCGACCTCCGACTGGTTGAAGGGCGGGTTGGCCATGACGAAGTCGAACTTGCCGACCATGTCGTGGGGGTCTTCGTAGTAGCTGTTGGCGATCCGGATGTCGCCCGAGAGACCGTGGACCGCGAGGTTGAGGCGGCACAGCTTCTGGTTGTCCAACATCTTCTCGGTGCCGTAGATGCTTATCTCGCGCGTCGGGTTCTTGTGGTGGCGCTTCACGAACTCGGCGCAATGCGCGAACATGCCACCCGATCCGCAGGCGGGGTCAAAGATCTTGCCGTGGAAGGGCTCAAGCACCTCGACGATCAGCTTAACGATCGAGGCGGGCGTGAAATACTCGCCGCCCTTTTGCATGAAGGATGAGGCGAAGGCCCCCATGAAATACTCGAAGATCAGGCCATAGGCATCCCCGTCGATCTTCAGAGGTTGGAGCAATCGCAAGAGCTCCCTCAGGACGCTATTGGGCAGCGAGCCGTAGCCCTGGGGCATGACGCCCGCGAGGTCCGGGTTGTCCTCGGTGATGGCCTTCATCGCCGCGTTGAGCGCCTCGGCCAGGTTCTCCGTCTCGGGCAGGCCCAGCAGGTAGGAGAAGCGGGCATGCTGGGGCAGGAACACCGCGCCGTGGCCGTGATAGTCGCCGGGGGTGGGCTTCAGCCGGCCCGTCAAGATCTCTGCCAACTCCGCATGGACGAGGTCGAACTTTGCCTCCATCTGCCGCAGCGCGATGAGCGCCAGCACCGGCTGCGCGTATTGATCGGGGCGCAGGTCCGTGTTCGTCCACAACTGGTTGGCTGTCTGGAAAAGACGACGCGTAAGATCCTGAAGATCAACTGACACTGAATACCCCCTCACGAGCCCCAAGGAAACAAGCGGGGCCCAACTGTCGCATGGATCGATGAAATACAAACCCGCCAGAGGAAGGGAAGGGCGAATCGCCGGCATTCAACGTGATCGCAATAAAGTCGCTCAGATGCTGAGGCATAGAGCGCGAGACATTTTCACAGCGGCCGATTGGATCGATCATGGCAATGGCAACGGCAATGGGGCCAGCATGGGCTGAAGCTCGACGGTGTCGATATGGTTCAACTGGGCGCAATAGGCTCAGGATCGGACGACCTGATTTCCGCACGCCATATACGCCTGATCGGGCTCAAAACGTCCATCTGCGTGCAACCCTGTTTTCCATGTTTTTTTCATGGAAATGGCGGCCGGTGCATCTAAGCACTTGAAATCATGGTGGGCGCGGCAGGGATTGAACCTGCGACCCCACCCGTGTGAAGGGTGTGCTCTACCACTGAGCTACGCGCCCGTCTCAAGTTGATCCTGAGCGGAAGGGCGCCTTAGGCAATGTCCTGCGAATTGACAAGCGCTGCGAGCGCCGTAGAGCCGCTTAGCTATGAGCGATGAGAATTCCACAGGCGCTGACGTGCCGCCCGACCACTTGGCGATCAACCCCGCCAGCCCGTATTTCGACGGTGAGAAGCTGCGCCGCGGCGTTGGCATCCGCTTCAAGGGAACGGTGCGTACGAATGTTGAAGAATACAACATTTCGGAAGGCTGGGTGCGCGTGCAGGCCGGTCGCACCATGGACCGCAACGGACAGCCGCTCACCATCAAGCTGACTGGCCCGGTTGAAGCCTGGTACGAAGATCTTGGCGAAAACCCACCCGTCGCGAAAATCTGATTTAGCGGTCTGATGTGGTGGGAGCCGAGGTTCCGGGCAACATTTAGCCCGAGGCCTGATTTCTGCCATCTTTTTCGGCGATTTCGGCTTGGGAGAGGTGCTACTCGGTGACGCACCTCTCCCAAGCCTTTCCCCCTGAGGGGATTCTGCACACTGCGCGGCGTCCGCAGTGCGGGCTTTTTCTTGGGACGCTTTATTCTTCGCCCTCGATATATTCTGTTAATTACATGTATCGTTTCTGCAGTTGCGAATGAATCCTACCAAATGCCGATGTGTCGCGCGCAGCAAACGCTTCGGCTGATCCAACCAGCAATGGCGGCGCGAGTTCCCGGCGCTGGGCAAAAAGCTGCAGATGATTCGCCTATGGGCGAGGCTCCTTTGACGCCTTATTCGTCGACGATTTGTCTTTTGGCTGGGGTTTGTGGAGAGCCAATGCGGCGAATCGCCGTTTTGCTTGCCATTTCGCGCTGGAAGCTTCAGTGCCCGGCGTTATGCTTCCCCAGGTAATCATTATCGGCCGACCTAACGTCGGCAAGTCGACGCTGTTCAACCGGCTTGTCGGCAAAAAGCTCGCGCTGGTTGACGATCAGCCAGGGGTAACGCGGGATCGCCGTTTCGGGCAAGCCCATCTGTTGGGGCTTGATTTTACCCTTGTCGATACGGCCGGGTGGGAAGACGATGATCCTGCCAGCCTGCCGGGCCGGATGCGCGCGCAGACCGAAGCGTCGTTGCAAGGTGCCGATCTGGCGTTGTTCGTAATCGATTCCCGGGCGGGCATTACCCCGTTGGACGAAGAAATTGCCCGGTGGCTGCGCTCTTCGAAGGTACCGGTGGCACTGATCGCCAACAAGGCAGAGGGCCGTGCGGGCGAGAGCGGAGTGCTGGAGGCCTATTCGCTGGGCTTCGGTGATCCCATCGCATTCTCTGCCGAACATGGTGAAGGCATGGTCGAATTGTTCGACGTTCTGCGCCTTCATATTGAAAAAGAGCAGGATGAAACCGAAGAAGAACCAGAGGATGATGAGGATGAAGACGGCAGGCCGAAAGGTCCGCTGAAGCTTGCTATCGTCGGGCGGCCCAACGCGGGCAAATCGACTCTCATCAATCGGCTGCTTGGCGAAAATCGCCTGCTGACCGGTCCGGAAGCAGGCCTCACGCGCGATTCGATAGCCGTGGATTGGACGTGGACTGATCCCGAGAACGGCGAGGAACGCGCCGTTCGACTGATCGATACGGCTGGCATGCGTAAAAAAGCGCGCGTCGTCGATAAGCTGGAAAAGTTGTCAGTGGCCGATGCTCGCCACGCCGTCGATTTCGCAGAAGTTGTTGTGTTGCTGCTGGATGCCACCAAGGGCCTGGAGCATCAGGACCTGAAGATCGCGTCTCTTGTGCTGGAAGAAGGCCGGGCGCTGATCATCGCGATCAACAAGTGGGACGTGGCGGAAGACGCATCGGGACTGTTCAACGGTGTCCGTGCTGCGCTGGAAGACGGGCTTGCACAGGTTCGCGGCGTACCGCTGCTTGCTGTGTCGGCGCGTACCGGCAAGGGCCTGGACCAGATGCTTTCCGCTGCATTCCAAATTCGCGAGGCATGGTCAAAGCGCGTACCGACAGCGGCCCTAAACCGCTGGTTTGATGACGCTCTCACCGCCAATCCGCCCCCGGCGCCGGGCGGCAAACGGATCAAGCTGCGCTATATCACGCAGGCGAAGACACGCCCGCCGGGCTTCGTGCTGTTCGGCACGCGGTTGGATATGCTGCCTGAGAGCTACCGTCGCTACTTGGTCAATGGGATCCGGCGTGAGCTGGGGTTTGATGCGGTCCCGATCCGCCTGACCCTGCGCAGTCCCAAGAACCCCTTCGCGCGGGACTGAGGCTAAACCCCGGATGCGGCCTGCTACTTCCGCAGCGAGCGGTGCAGGCTGCGGCATGGATCATCGCTCACTCGCGAAGGGTGGCGCGATCCTCTCCCCGGCTGGGGAGAGGATGATCTTGCGTTCCTGAAAGGGAATTAGTCTTCCGCAGCTTTGGCGTTGAGCTGGACGTAGTTCTGGATGCCCATCCGCTTGATGAGATCGAACTGCTTCTCGATGTGATCGACGTGCTCTTCCTCGCTCTCGAGGATTTCTTCGAAAAGTTCGCGGCTGATGTAATCACGCGCAGCCTCACAATGGGCGATCGCGTCACGCAGCAGGGGAATCGCTTCCTGCTCAAGCTCAAGATCGGCCTTGAGGATTTCCTCGACCGATTCACCGATCCGCAGCCGGCCTAGCGCCTGAAAATTCGGCAGACCTTCCAGGAAGAAAATCCGCTCCGCCAGCTTATCGGCGTGCTTCATTTCGTCGATGGATTCCTTGCGCTCGTACTCGGCAAGTTTGTCGACGCCCCAATTGTCCAGCATGCGATAATGCAGCCAGTACTGGTTGATCGCCGTCAACTCGTTGAGAAGCGCCTTGTTGAGAAAATCGATGACTTGCTGGTCACCCTTCATGGCGGCCTCCTTCTAATGCTGAAGGAGCACCTTTACGCCTTCGGGCGGGGCAAGTGCAAGTCAGGCGAAGGCTATTTGCTCACCCAAGCCGGCCCTTGCTTCCGCAATAATTTCGCCCGCATCATCAAGGCATTGGCAGCACTGAGGCTCTTTGCCCATTGATGCGTAGAGCTGCTTTGCGCAAGCTGACGGACGCACACGCGCTGCAGAGCGCAATTCAGTTTCACGAATACAATTACAGATGCAGACGTACACGAGTACCTCCGTTGATTCTTTCTCCGTTCTAATGCGAATGGATCGCAGTAGCAAATGCTAAATGGTTTCGGACTGTCGCATTTTCGTGAGATTGCGCCACACCCGCTCCAGCGGGCCTTGGCCAAAACGCTCAAGCCATGGCTTGCTCCATACAAGCATTAACGCCCATCCCAGCAGCACGAACAGGTATTGTCCTGTATTTGTTACCTTTCCAATCAAGCCAAAGCCCCAGCCATAGAAAATGGCTGTCATTACGACTGACGTGCCAACGTAATTGCTGAGCGCCATCTTGCCCACGGACGCAATGCGCCTGCCTATCCGTGTTCGCAGCAGGTGCGGGGTGGAAAGGACAAAGAGGCCGGCATAGCCGAGCGCCATGAGTAGATGCGGAAAGCCAAGGGCAGAGTTGATCGCCAGTCGCATTATCTGTTCGGGAAAGTGATGGGCGAAGCTCCAGCACGCAAAGGCGACTGTGATCGACCCGCCAACGGCCAGTGACGTGAATGAGAACCGCTTCAGGCGCTGCCGGCTCCATTCCCCGGTGAAGAAGCCAGTTCGGAGCAGGACCATGCCGAAAAGCATAAATGGAAGGGTTTCGCCAAAGGAATAGATGACCGCGGCAACGGGATACAGCGCCCGTTCCGTTAGATTGTGTTTGGCCTGCGCGATGAAGCCCTGCTGATAGCGCGACATTTCCTTTTCAGTCTCAAGCGATCGTTTCGCGGCGGCTTTTTCCAATTGCGCTGTTTGGGATGGTGTCACCGGGAGACCGACGATGCGGCTGGCCTCGACCTGGGCAAGGGGCAGGTCCTGGGCAACGCCGCTGGCTTGCCAAGCGGTGAATATCAGCAAAGCCAAGGCCAGTTGGATACGTGCGTCCAGTATCGTCAGGAACAGCGCGACGATACCGACGATGGCGTACAGGAAAAGGATGTCTCCCCACCAGAACAGCAGGAAATGAAGATAACCGAACAGCGCGAGCCAGCAGAGGCGATGAAGCTGCAGAGCCAGGCCGTTTCGTCCCTGACGATCTTGCTTTTCAACAAACAGCACCAGGCTTGCTCCAAACAGCAAGCAGAACAGCGCACGCATCTTGCCTTCGAACACCACGAGCGTGAGGGCAAAAATCGCCTCATCGACCGGGCTGCCGGTTTCCAGTGCATGTGGCGAATAGATGGCGGCGGTTGGGCCGGCAAATCCCATGATGTTGACTGCAAGGATGCCAAGGACGGCAATGCCGCGGATCAGGTCGAGCGGCGCGATCCGGGCAGGGGCGCTTTCCTGCAACCGATCAGTTCCGCACGACGAAGCAACCGAACCCGGCCGCAGCAAGGCGTGAACACGCGGACGTAGCTTCGGTTTCTGTGGTAAATCCTCCGGCGAGCAGCCGTTTTACTCTGCCAGTGCCCACATCAATTCGCTTGCGCCCGACGATTTCGGGCCTGTCCTTTAGCCTGTTCCAGAGCATATCGGCATTGGCGCGCACGCCGAACGCGCCAAGCTGCACGCGCCATGATCCGGCGGCGGCAGGTGGTGGAGCCGTGGAGGTTGTCTTGGCAGGCGCAGGGGCAATAGCGACACCCGCAAAGTTCGCGGCTGGGGCGACGGGTGCTGCGGGCGGGGCCCGCACAGGTTCGGGCGTCCGGCGCGCAATTGCACGTCCCGCAGGAGCGGGCGGGGTGACGGATGGTGCTTCAATCGTGGCAGCGAGTTCACCCGATTCATCCTCTTCGGGGGCCTTCTGGCGCGCCCGTTTCAGTTCAATCTCTGCGCCGAGCTGGCTGGCCAGTTCTCCGGCCTTTTGCCGTTCGTACAGGGGAATGCGTTCGTCCATCTGCGCTATGACCGTACTGGCCTGCGGTAGTCCTCCCTGCTGCGCCAGCGTGAGCAGCGCATAGGCACGGATCCAGTCCTGCGGAACGCCGTCGCCTTCAAAGTTCGCGATGCCAAGAAGGTACTGTGACCGTGCATCACCCCGAGCCGTTGATGCGATAAGATAGGGCAAGGCTGCGGTGCGGTCGCCCCGCTGGAAGAGCAGAACGCCATAGTTATCGGCGGCCTGAGTATGCCCCTGGGCGGCGGCCTTGCCAAAGAATTCCTCAGCCTTGTTCAGATCCTGCGGCACACCGTTGCCGAACCTGTATGCTTGACCCAGGTTATACATCGCGGCGGGGTCACTTTGTGCGACGGATACCTCCCACTCACGCACAGCGGCTGCATAGTCGCCGCGAGCCCACGCCGTGACGCCTTCCTGCACGCCGGCCAGCACGGGCGCAGCCATTGCCAGCATGGCGCTTGCAAGAATTGGCGTCATGACAGCAATGCGGGGCATCATCGTGTTTATCTCCATCATTCCAATGCGCGCGGCACGAGCTTTGATTGCGACCTTGCTTTAACTTTGCGCCGTTTGCGCCAGTCCACCTCGGGCGTGCTTCACGCAAGGGTGCTTGAAACGATGGCTAACTGTCATAGTGAACACCCCATTAGCAAAGGGTTTCTGCCAAATAACGACAATAAACCCGAAGCTTGGTGCGTTACACTTAACCAAAAATTAGGAACGATCTGCGATTTCCTGTTTGAACGAAATTTGCATGTTGCTTGGCAATCAGGGGGGATTGGTCGTTGCGCGTACTCGCATTGGCATCGCAGAAAGGCGGTTCGGGTAAGACAACCCTATCCGGGCATCTAGCCGTGCAGGCACAGCGCGCAGGCGCGGGGCCGGTCGTCCTTATCGATATCGATCCTCAAGGATCGCTGGCAGACTGGTGGAATGAGCGCGAGGCGGAATACCCGGCCTTCGCCCAGACCACGGTCGCCCGTCTGGCAAGTGACCTTCAGGTGTTGCGGCAGCAGGGTTTCCGACTGGCCGTAATCGATACGCCGCCGGCAATCACCATGGCCATCCAGAGCGTCATTTCGGTGGCAGAGTTGATCGTCGTACCAACCCGGCCCAGCCCGCATGACCTGCGCGCCGTGGGTGCTACAGTTGATCTTTGCGAACGCGCTGGAAAGCCGCTGATCTTTGTCGTCAACGCAGCGACGCCAAAGGCCAAGATCACCAGCGAAGCTGCAGTCGCGCTTTCACAGCACGGCACAGTGGCGCCGATCACGTTGCATCATCGCACCGATTACGCCGCGTCGATGATCGATGGCCGAACCGTGATGGAGGTTGATGCCAAGGGCCGCTCCTCGCAGGAAGTGGTTGCCCTGTGGGACTATATCGCTGACCGGCTGGAGAAGAACTTTCGACGCACGGTCTTTGCTGCCCCTACCAGTGCAGTGGCAACTTCCGGAGCATATAGGCCAGCGGGCGGCTTCGGCCGCCGCGTAGCCGGGTCTTGAGGGAGGCTGGGCGTATGAACGAACCAAAGCTTTTCGCCTCGCTCACGCCGAGCCTGCTTGCTCGTAAGGGCGGAGCTCGTCCTGCCATGCGCCCGCAGTTGGGCCCACTGCACACGTTCCAGTCGTCGGTCGCGTGCCAGATCGACGAGGATCTTGGCTGGAACGACATGGGCGATACTGAGGACGAGTACACGCCCGAAACGGCGCCGATTCAAGCTGAAATTGTGCAGCTTCCCGGCACCGTCCCATCGGTTGCCACACGTCCAGAGGTTGTCCGCCAGCGGGCCGAAGTGACTGATCGTATCGCGGCGCCGGTCCCGCGCCAGCGCCGGCAACGCGGCCCGGTGCTTGATGGAGCGCGGCGCGCTGCCTTCACGCTGCGGATCGATGCTGATCGGCACCTGCAACTCCGGCTTGCCTGCACGTTGGCAGGACGCAGCGCGCAGCAGCTGGTGACGGACGCACTGGACAGACTGATTTCGGAATTGCCTGACGTTTCCGCGCTCGCGGCGAAGGTCAGGAAGGGTCGCAACTGATCTTGTCGACGGGCAAGGGGGATAATAGAATGAACGCCGCAAGGAAGGTCGATCAGTCGACTGCCAAATTTCGGTTCGTTGCGGGCACTGCGCTCGTTGCGGCATTGCTTACAGGATGCGCAGGGGCGGGCAGTGCCGATCGCCTCTCATCGACGGCTGTCACGACGGAAGGTGTCTCGTTTCGTGACAGCGCCCGCATGGTTGCCCAGGCAGAGCAATCCGTGGAAATGCGGCCGGGCGACGCCGCTCTGCGGATAAATCTCGCTCAGGCATATATGAGCGGGGGGCGCTTTGAATCGGCTATATCGGCGTTCAATGATGCGATGGAACTGGGAGATGCAGCACCGCGCACGGCGTTATTGCTGGCGCTCGCAAACATCGCGATTGGCCGCAACGATGAAGCCGTGACGGTGCTTGATGATTGGCGCGCCGAACTTGCGCCTGTCGATGCGGGGCTGGCCTATGCGCTTGCCGGTCAGGCTGGGCGCGGAGCGGCGATATTGGCCGATGCCGTGCGCGGCGGTGCAGATACGCCGCAAGCTCGGCAGAATTTTGCCTATGCGCTGGCCCTTGATGGGCGCTGGCGCGAGGCACGTATCATGATGTCGCAGGATCTTTCGGCTGACGTTCTCAGCACGCGGATTGGCGAGTGGGCATCTCTTGCTAGCGCAGGTAATCCACGTATCCGGGTCGCGGCATTGCTGGGGGCACCGGTGCGCGCCGATAGCGGTCAGCCAGATCGTCTGGCTCTGGCCGTGCCTCCGTCGATTCAGCCTGCAGCTGAGATCCCGGCGGCTTCGCAACCGGCACCGCAGTTTGCCGCGGTAGAGCTGCCGGTTGCTGCGCTGGCCGATGCCAACTCGGCGGTTGAACCCATTGTAGTACAAGGTTCGGTGCGCGAGGCCGCTTTCGCCCAGCCAGGCTTTGTCTCTGTGCCTGTTGTTCAGCAGATCCCGTTAGCAAAACAGCCTCGCAGCGTTTCGGCCCATGCCGAGGGCAGCAAGGTAGAGCGTAAACCGGCGGTGCCCATGCGGGGGCCGCGTGCAGGCACACATCTCGTCCAACTTGGTTCATTCACCAGCGAGCAGGGCGCACGCCGTGCCTGGGGCGTATATAACGCCCAGAATACCGGGCTGCGCAATTACCGGATGACGGTGATCCCGGTCACTGTAGACGGCAAAAATTTCTGGCGTCTCGCCGCTGCTGGCTTCGATGCCGGGACGGCCCGAGATATGTGCAGCACGATCAAATCGCGTGGCGGCATGTGCTTGACTTACGCCAGTGCTCGCGTGCCATCACCTGATGGTCGCGGCGGCCCCCAGATGGCGCGCCGTCGCTGAATCTGGGAATAGCGACGTTCTGGAACTTAGCGCGCAGGCGGCCCTTCGGCCCCGGCGCGCTTCGTTAAATCTGGGTACCGCCCTTGAACAACGCCAGCACGCGGCCCTGAACCGGCTGCTTGTCGAATGGCGTGTTGCCGGCGCTGGCAGCCATCCTGTTTGAATCGACGATCCACGGGCGATCGGCGTCGACAATGGCAACATCAGCCTCAGACCCCATTGCCAGCGTGCCAGCATCGACGCCAAGCAGCCGTGCCGGATTGGTGGCGAGCATGGCGAAGGCCCGTGCGATGTCGATCACGCCGTCGCGCACAAGGCCCAGAGTTAATGGCAGAAGCGTTTCCGCCCCCGCCATGCCGGGTTCGGCATCGGCGAACGGTAGGCGTTTATCCTCTGGCCCGCGCGGGTCGTGCCCTGATGCGATGACGTCGATCGTTCCGTCAGCCAGGGCTGCAAGAACGGCCTTGCGATCAGCCTCGCAGCGCAGCGGCGGGGAGAGGCGGGCGAAGGTACGGAAATCGGAAGTGGCGATGTCGGACAGCATGAAATGCGCGGGTGTGACGCCAGCCGTGACCGCAATGCCGCGTGACTTGGCGGCACGCACCAACGCAAGGCCCGCCGATGTTGTGACCTGCCTGAAATGGATACGCGCGCCGGCCATCTCTGCCAGTGCAATGTCCCGGGCAATGGCAAGGGCCTCGGCCTCTGCGGGGGCGGAGGGCAAACCAAGGCGGGTTGCCATTTCCCCGGCGGTGGCAACGGCATTGCCAGTCAGTCCACCATCTTCGGCATGCGTGATGACAACCAGATCCAGCATCGCACAATAGCGCAGCAGACGCAGCATGGCCCCGGAATCGGGTATCCACTGGCGTCCTGTGGAGACCGCTCGCGCGCCGTTATCCCGCATCATGGCGATCTCTGCCAGTTCGCTGCCCTGCAGGCCGCGTGTCGCTGCGCCGAGGGGGTGGACCCACAGGTCAGGCTTGCCCGACTGTGCGGCAAACCGAACGGTGGACGGGCGGTCCAGCGCGGGATCCTGATCGGGCATCAGCGCCGCGCGCGTTATCCCGCCAAAGTGGAAAGCCGGCTTGTCGATGGCGAATACGCCAAGGTCTACAAGGCCGGGCGTAACCAGAGCGCCCTTTGCGTTGACAATGCGGTCGCCATCGCTTGGGGTTACGGCGCCCAAGGCGACAATGCGTCCGTTCTCGCAACGCAGTGTGCCGGGCTGAGGGTTGCCGGTGGGCAGAACCAGTAGACCGCCGGTGATCGCGAGGGGCTGGGGTGTGCTCATGCCCAACCCTCCACCTTGCGGGTTTTTCGGGTCAGGACATCCAGGCACGCCATCCGGATGGCGACGCCCATTTCCACCTGCCGTGTGATGGCAGAGCGCCCAGCAAGGTCGGCCACATTGCTGTCGATCTCGATCCCGCGGTTCATCGGGCCGGGGTGCATGATAAGCGCGTCCGGCTTTGCCTTCGCCAGCCGGTCAAGTGTCAGGCCATAGAGATGCCGGTATTCACGCGGGGAGGGGATGAACTGCCCTTGCATCCGTTCCTGCTGAAGCCGCAGCATCATCACAACATCGGCGCCGGCAAGCGCAGCGTCAAAATCGTGGAACGGCGCAACCTTCATCTCCTCGATACCTGCAGGCATCAGTGCGGGCGGTGCACAGACCCGGACTTCTGCACCCAATGTGGTCAGGCAGTGGATGTTCGACCGCGCCACGCGGCTGTGCAGGATGTCGCCGCAGATCGTTATGGTCAGGCCGTTGAACGCGCCCTTGGCGTCGCGAATCGTCAGTGCATCAAGCAGCGCCTGCGTCGGGTGTTCGTGCTGTCCATCGCCGGCGTTCAGGACCGGACAATCCACCTTGCTGCCAATCAGCCTGACCGCGCCCGAGCTGGCGTGGCGGATGACGATGGCATCTGCCCGCATGGCGTTCAGTGTCATCGCAGTGTCAATCAGCGTTTCGCCTTTTTTTACACTCGACTGCGCGGCGTGCATGTTCACGACGTCGGCGCCAAGCCGTTTGCCGGCGATCTCGAATGACAACAGCGTACGAGTCGAGTTTTCAAAGAAGGCATTGATGATCGTAAGCCCGGACAGGCGGTCGTCCCGCTTGTGGGGCTGGCGATTTAGTTCAACCCACTGCTCTGCCTCGTCGAGCAGAAAGAGAATCTCATGCGGGGCGAGTCCGGCAATGCCAACAAGCCCGCGATGCGGGAAAGCGGCGCTGCCTGCCGGGTAGCGGCACGTGGCGTCTGGCGATGTCATTGAAGACAGCGCAATAGGCAGTCTGACGGCACTGCTCAAGCCCTGCTTTGCCAACTGTCCCCGGCCATCCTACACAGGTGGCATAAGTCACGAGGTTCTGATGGCATTTGCGGGTAAAGTTTGGCGTCTGTTGGTGGGAATCAAGGACGGCCTTGCGCTGCTGTTCCTGCTTCTGTTCTTTGGCATCCTCTATGGCGCGCTTTCGGGGCGCCCAACGGTTGCCGCGGTGCGCGAAGGGGCGCTGCTGCTGAAACTTGACGGTTCTGTGGTCGAAGAGCCTGCGGCAATAGATCCGATTGCTGCATTGCTGTCAGGAACCGTGCCGGCAGGTGAATACCGGGCCCGTGACATTATCCATGCGCTGCGGACGGCGGCGAAGGATGATCGCATCAAGGCCGTGGTGTTCGATCTGTCGAGCTTCACGGGCGGCGGGATGGTGACCTTGCAGGCGGTTGGGGCGGCGATGGACGAGGTGCGCGCTGCGAAAAAGCCAGTGCTTACCTACGCTGTGGGCTACGCCGACGATGGAGTGTTGCTTGCGGCACATGCCACTGAAGTGTGGGTCGATCCGATGGGCGGCGCCGTCGTCTTGGGGCCGGGCGGGAACAACATCTACTTCGGCGAGCTTATCGAGAAGCTGAAGATTAACGCGCATATTTTCCGCGTTGGTACCTTCAAAAGCGCTGTAGAGCCCTACGTGCGCAATGGCCCTTCGCCGGAAGCGCGGGAAAATGCAGAAGCGTTGTATGGTGCGCTGTTCGAAGACTGGAAAGCCGAGGTCGCCAAAGTACGCCCCAAGGCCAACATTGCGCTCGTCACATCGAATCCAGCCGGCTGGTTTGCGGCGTCGGACGGGGATGCGGCAAAGGCGGCACTTGCAGCAGGACTGGTCGATCGCGTCGGCAACAAGGTTGAATTCGGCAAGCGCGTTGCACAGTTTGCGGGGAAAGACCCGCTCGATCGGATGCCCGGATCGTTTGCCTCCACCTCGCTGCGCAACTGGGTTGCGGCCAATCCTGCGGCGCAGCCCGGCAAGGCTATCGGTGTTGTCACCATTGCCGGTGAGATCGTTGACGGTAAGGCCGGGCCGGGTGTCGCTGGCGGGACGCGCATAGCTAGGGTCCTGGATGAAGCACTCTCCAAAGATCTTGCGGCGCTGGTGCTCCGCGTTGATTCGCCGGGCGGTTCGATCCTTGCGTCAGAGGATATTCGCGTCGCAGTTGAACGGCATAAGGCGAAGGGAACCCCTGTCGTCGTCTCCATGGCGAATGTTGCCGCATCGGGTGGGTATTGGGTTTCGACTCCTGCCGATCGCATCTTTGCCGAGCCGGCCACAATCACCGGCTCCATCGGTGTCTTTGCCGTGCTGCCGACGTTTGAGCGGACACTCGGGGATATCGGGATAACGTCTGCAGGCGTGAAAACCACGCCGCTTTCCGGTCAGCCAGACATCGTGGGCGGGCTTTCGCCAGCAGTGTCCCAGATGCTGCAGGATAATGTTGAACACAGCTATGGCCGGTTCCTTGGCCTTGTTGCTGCTTCTCGCGGGAAGACGTCTGCTGAGTTGGCGCAAATTGCCGAAGGGCGTGTGTGGGACGGCGGGACGGCGCGGCAGATCGGTCTTGTCGACCAGTTCGGCGGTTTGGACGACGCATTGGCTTCCGCGGCCTCAATGGCAAAGCTGAAAGATGACCACTGGCACGCCACGTATCTGGGGGAAGATGCGGATTCTTTCTCCATGTTACTGTCGAGCCTGCTGACAGAAAATGAGGGCATGCCTCCAGCCGAGATGCGCGATTGGGCGGGCATGATCGCTTTTCAGCAGGCGTCGAAAGCAGACAAGGCGCTGGATCAGCTGGCTCGGCTGGTGGAGGTGCGCGGCATGCAGGCCTACTGCCTGGAATGCCCGGCGCCAGTGAAGGCATCGTCAGCGTTTCGGGATAAAGGTGAGGGGATGCGACTGCTGGCGCGGATAATGCGCCTGCTAGGCATTAGTTGATCCCTGGAATATAGGCTGGCTCTGCGCTTGCCCTTTTATCGGACTGCCGATAAGGGCCACCGCTCATAATTTTAGGCTTCGTTGCATTGCGGGCGTGGCGGAATTGGTAGACGCGCTGGTTTTAGGTACCAGTATCGTAAGATGTGGGGGTTCGAGTCCCTTCGCCCGCACCAGCTTCCCCAGGCCCGGCCGCGAGGTCGGCGTTTGAAAAGAAGGCATCCTTTGTCATGCAGATTGTCGAAACGAACAACGAAGGGCTGAAGCGGGCCTACACCATCACCATCGCCGCGAAGGATATCGCTGCACGGGTTGAGGGTGAGATCACCAAGATCGCCCCGCAGGTGCGCATGCCCGGCTTCCGCCCCGGCAAGGTTCCAGCAAACCTGGTGAAGAAAATGCACGGCCCGGCTCTGCATCAGGAAGCGCTGAACACGACGATTCGTGAAGCGATGGACAAGCTGGTTGCTGACCACAAGCTGCGCCCCGCGATGCAGCCCGACGTCTCGCTTGGCGAAGGCTACGAAGAGGGCAAGGATGCAGAACTCGCTGTTTCGCTGGAAGTTCTGCCTGTCATCGAAACGCCGTCGATCGATGGTCTCAAGCTTGAAAAGCTGGTTGTCCCGGTAAAGGACGAGCAGGTTACCGAGCAGCTTGAGCGCATTGCGTCGGGCTCAAAGAGCTTCACCGATGCCAAGAAGGGCAAGAAGGCTGAGCTGGGCGACCAGGTCGTCGTCGATTTCCTCGGCAAGCTTGACGGCGTTGAATTTGATGGTGGCAAGGCCGAAGGTCAGGCGATTGAGCTGGGTGCGGGTCGTTTGATCCCCGGCTTTGAAGAGCAGCTCGTTGGGGTGAAGGCTGGCGACGAAACTGTCATCACCGTGACGTTCCCCGAGGACTATCCGGCCGAGAACCTCAAGGGCAAGGATGCAACTTTCGACATAACCGTCCATGCAGTGAAGGTGGCGGGTGAAACCACCATTGATGATGATTTTGCCAAGAACCTTGGCCTTGAAAGCCTTGAAATTCTTCAAAATCTTCTGCGCGGGCAGCTTGAGCAGGAAACTGCCGGCCTTACCCGCACGCAGATGAAGCGTTCGCTGCTTGACCAGCTTGCTTCGTCGCACAGCTTTGACGTGCCGCCATCGATGGTCGAGGCTGAATTCCAGCAGATCTGGCAGCAGCTGACCCGCGAAGCGAGCCAGGAAGAAGACGCTGAAGCTGCTCTCAAGGAAATCGAAGGCGAGAAGGACGAATATCGTTCGATCGCTGAGCGCCGCGTTCGTCTTGGCCTGTTGCTGTCTGAAATCGGCCAGGCAAACGGTGTGGAGATCACCCAGCAGGAAATGCAGATGCTGGTCACACAGGCCGCACAGCAGTACCGTCAGGAAGACCGCCAGCGCTTTTTCGAGTACGTCCAGTCGGACCCGCTGGTAGCCGCCCAGCTGCGCGCACCGCTCTATGAAGACAAGGTTGTCGACTTCCTGTTCGACAAGGCCGAAGTCACCGAGCGCGAAGTGAGCCGCGACGAGTTGCAGGCCGCTATCGAATCGGAAGACGGCCACGTCCATGGCCCAGACTGCGGTCATGACCATGACGAGAAGCCCAAGAAGGCTGCTGCCAAGAAGCCTGCTGCCAAGAAGGCCGCGAAGGCTGACGAAGGCGAAGTAGTGGCCGACGAGGCTGCCCCGGTGGAAACCAAGGCAGCCAAGAAGCCCGCAGCCAAGAAGGCCGCTGCTCCCAAGGCCGAAGCGGCCGAAGGTGAAGCTAAGCCTGCACCAAAGAAGAAGGCGGCCGCTAAGAAGGCCTGATGCTTCTGTATCAGGGGCGATAGCTCCTAACATGCAGCGGCCTGACGCATCTCATGCGTTGGGCCGTTTGCATTTTCTATACCGTTGAATTTGGCCGTTCGGGCCGCAGTCTCAGCACTAACCCACAGCCGCCGTGCCGATGGATGGGTTAAGGCCCTTGAACATCGCGGCAGGGCACGCGACATAGGCGCATCCATCGAGAAGAGGACTCCATGATCGATCTGTTCGGCGCATCTAACGCTCAAGGAAAGTTCACCCACGATCCCATCACGGGCGCGTTGGTTCCCATGGTGGTCGAGCAGACCAGCCGTGGTGAGCGTAGCTTTGACATTTTCAGCCGCCTGCTGCGCGAACGCATTGTTTTTGTGACCGGTGAGGTTGAGGATAACATGGCGTCGCTTATCGTCGCCCAGCTGCTGTTCCTGGAGAGTGAAAATCCTTCGAAGGATATCTCTATGTACATCAACTCGCCGGGTGGCGTTGTGACGGCTGGCATGGCGATTCACGACACCATGCAATATATTCGCCCCCGCGTTTCGACTGTCTGCATCGGGCAGGCGGCATCCATGGGCAGCTTCTTGCTCGCCGCTGGTGAGCCGGGCATGCGCATCGCGCTTCCGAATGCACGGATCATGGTTCACCAGCCCTCGGGCGGGGCACGTGGCATGGCCTCGGACATCGAAATCCAGGCGCGTGAGATTCTTCGGATCCGCGGGCGGATGAACGATCTTTACGTGAAGTACACGGGCAAGAGTCTGACTGATATCGAGAAGGCACTTGACCGGGATACCTTCCTCGAAGCCGATGAGGCGAAAGCCTTTGGCATCGTTGACAAGGTTTTCGAAAGCCGCCCCGAAGGTGAGAAGCCGTCCGACACGGCGGCGCCCAAGGAGTAATATCCTTTGGCCCTTCAGCTCTCCGCAATTTTAAGTTGCTATTGGGCAGGATTGATTAATGCGCGCGCCGGGCTAGACTTGGCGAGTCCGTCCCCGCGGGGACTCCGAGATAGAGCATGACCAAATTGAGCGGATCAGACGCGAAGAGCACCCTTTACTGCAGCTTTTGCGGCAAGTCTCAGCACGAAGTCCGCAAGCTGATCGCAGGGCCCACCGTATTCATCTGTGATGAATGCGTTGAGCTGTGCAACGACATCATTCGTGAGGAAACGAAGGCGGGCATTGCCGGGAAGAAGGACGGTGGCGTTCCTTCTCCGCGTGATATCTGCGCTACCCTTAACGACTACGTCATCGGTCAGGATCGGGCCAAGCGCGTCCTTTCTGTCGCGGTGCACAACCATTACAAACGGTTGAAGCACAGCGGCAAGGGCGGCGAGGTTGAGCTGCAGAAGTCGAACATCCTGCTTGTCGGGCCGACGGGTTCGGGCAAAACGCTGCTTGCGCAGACGCTAGCCAAGACCTTTGACGTGCCCTTCACCATGGCTGATGCAACGACGCTGACCGAAGCGGGCTATGTCGGTGAGGATGTCGAGAACATCATCCTCAAGCTGCTGCAGGCCAGCGACTACAACGTCGAAAAGGCGCAGCACGGCATCGTCTACATCGACGAGATCGACAAGATCAGCCGCAAGGCCGAGAATCCGTCGATCACGCGCGATGTGTCGGGCGAGGGCGTGCAGCAGGCACTGCTTAAGCTGATGGAAGGCACGACTGCTTCGGTTCCGCCGCAGGGCGGCCGCAAGCATCCGCAGCAGGAGTTTCTTCAGGTCGATACGACCAACATCCTGTTTATCTGCGGCGGTGCCTTTGCAGGTCTTGAGAAGATCATCTCTGATCGCTTGCAAAAGCGCTCGATTGGTTTCGGTGCGCATGTCGCCGATCCGGACAAGCGCCGTGTGGGTGAACTGCTCCAGAAGGCGGAACCGGAAGATTTGCTGAAGTTCGGGCTTATCCCGGAATTCGTTGGCCGTCTGCCGGTGATCGCTACGCTGGAAGACCTCGATGTCGAGGCGCTGGTAAAAATCCTCAAGGAGCCCAAGAACGCATTGGTGAAGCAGTACGCCAAGTTGTTCGAGCTTGAAGATGTGGCGCTAACCTTCACTGATGATGCGCTCGAAACGATTGCGAACAAGGCTATCGAGCGCAAAACCGGCGCTCGAGGGCTGCGCTCCATCGTTGAAGGGATTCTGCTCGACACCATGTTCGACATCCCGACTGAACAGGGAATTGCGGAAGTGGTGGTCGACAAGGATGTGGTCGAAGGCCGTAAGGAGCCTATTCGCGTTCTTAAGGGCAAGGCCGAAGAGGCGGCTTGAAGTCGCTTCTTTACTAACCCACGGTCGGTAATTTCAATGTCGTCCGCCGAAAGGTGGGCGACATTGCATTTGCAGGAACCATTCCCGCCCTTTTCGGGCAGGCCTGACTCCCTGAATCGCACCCTATTCGCCAGCTCATTTGTATCTTACCCTGTCGAAAACTCAGGGAGAATACGCCATGGCCGAAGCATCAGCTGTTGATGCGCGCGTAAAGGTTTCGCGCATAATTCATACCATCCACGCAACGACGGACATCTACGGCTGCCGCTTGCGCTATCAGGATGCTCTGGGCGGTCTGGTCTTTGCCGAGAACTATTTCCCCGCCGAAGATCGGGATGCCGCGCTACTCTATGTGACGAACCACATGGTCGAGCCAATGGCGCCGCGCACCGCAGATGACATGAGCAAGCCCTTCGCCCGAATGGCGGCAAAGATCGGGCAGTCCTTCCATTCTTTTGAACTGAAGGTGGATAATGGCAAGGCGGCTAGTCAGGCATTCCGGGATGCCGGTGCCGTGACCGCCAGTGACTATGGTTTCTTCTTCTTCGTGAAGCCCGAATCCACAGGTGGCGTGCTGTTGGAAGTCTGCGAAGTACCCATGCCAAATGACCCGTATGATCGGAAGGGCTGGGGCCCTGATGTTGGCGTTGGTCATGCCTGTTCGGTACTTCGGTTGGACCACATCGCTTGCGTAACTCGCGACATGGACGCCGCGCTGCGATTCTTCACCGGCTCTGTTGACGGAGAGCTTTTGGTGGATGAGCGCACTGAACTGCCGCAGCCCGGCCGCCGTGTCGTCATTCGGCTTGGTGATGCCAACGTAGCGTTCATCCAGCCAGACGAAATTGTCTCTGGCCCGCTTGGAGAGTTTCTGTCGAAAGAGCAGAACGGGATCTACGCATTGGTATGGCAAGTCGCCGATGAAGCGCAGGCGCGGGGGCATTTCGAAGATAAGGTGAAAATGCGCCTGACGACCGACGGTTGCATTTCGCCGGGTTTTGCGATCGATCCCAACGACTTTTTCGGCGCCCGGCACGAATTTGTGAGTAGCTGACGTTACCCGTAGCGGAAGTGCCGTTAAATTACGTGATTGCTTTCTAAAGCACATTCCGCGCCAGCCTGAATTTCTACCTGCAGGGTAGCGTGGCCGATGCCGAAATCATGCTCCAGCCCGTGGGCAATGGTGTGGAGAAAGTGATCCCCGGGATACCCTCCCGGGACCACGAGATGCGCCGTCATTGCGGTTTCGGTGGTACTCATGGGCCAGACGTGAAGATCATGGACCGACATGACGCCTGGCTGTGCGGCCAGATAGGTGCGCACCTTGTCCATATCGATCGCGTCGGGCACGGCCAGCAGGCCCATCCTTACCGAGTCGCGCAGCAGGCCCCAACTGCCCCATGCGATAATGGCCGTGATAGCCAGCGAGGTAATGGGGTCTATCAACAGGGCGCCGGTCAGCATCACGCCAATCCCGGCAAGGACAACGCCGGCCGATATTGCGGCATCAGCAATCAGATGCAGGAACGCCGCGCGCAGGTTGAGGTCGGATTTCCGTCCTCGTGCAAACAGGAGCGCACTGGCTCCGTTGACCACAATTCCCAAGGCAGCAACCCATACCATCGCTGTCCCGTCGACCGGGGGGGGATTGGAAAAGCGGCGCAGTGTCTCAAAAAGAATTGCGCCCAGCGCCACCCACAGCAGCGCGGCATTGGCGATGGCGGCTAAAATCGATGAGCTTTTGAAGCCATAGGTGAAGCGTTCGTTCGGCGGGCGCGCCGTGAACACACTCGCTGCCCAGGCGATCACCAAGCTGAGAACGTCGGATAGATTGTGCCCGGCATCGGCGATCAGTGCCATTGATCCGCTGATAAACCCGGCGGTCACTTCGGCGATGACGAATACCAGATTAAGCGCGATCGCCAGGGCAAAGGCACGCCCGTGAGTTCCCGGCGCCGTGTGGCCGTGATGGTGATGATCGTGCCCACTACCCATGTGGCAGGTGTCGCATACCGATGGAATGGCGGCAACGTTGGACGTGGCGTCGCGCCGTGATTGTGCATAAAGCGGCATTTCAATCAAGGAGTTGGCGAATGACGAAATTTGGGGGCCGCTGTGCTGGTCTGTTGGTTGCAGCAGCCATTGTGCCACTGGGAGCTGCGCAGGCAGCGCCGTGCAACCTTGCAGGCGCGAAGCCCTTGGCAGTCGGCACGGTTAGCGAGATTGATAGTGGACCAGCGCGTTCCTATTCCCTTTCGCTGAATGCAGGAGAGAGCGTGATCATCGACCTTGCCCGGCTTTCTGCGGCCAGCGTGGCAGCAGACGGCGATGCGCAAGACGGCAGCGCAGCGAACGCGCGCAGCCTTGCGCTCTGCGATGCAAGGGGCACTCTTCTTGCACCACAAGCGGGTGAAGTATTCGAGAAGGGCGGTAGCGTTTCCGCAACGGAAGACGGCGAACGTCTGCGCTTCGTCGCGCCTGCAAATGGCAACTATATCGTCACTGTGGCCGGTTCCGATGCTCCGCGCGAGATCCTCGTGCGCCGCCGCGATAGCGGTACGGTGCAGGCGCCCGTCGTGCCAACGGCATTAGGCCGGTCTGTGCAGGGCATCGTTTCGTCGGCAAGCCCGGTTATCTATTCCTTCACGGGTTCGGCAGGGCAGTGGGTGGAATTGAAGGTTGCATCCGAAAAGGACACTGTGCTGCGCCTTGCCGAAGCAGATTCCCAGGGCAACTATGCGGTTGTCGCCGAAAACGATGATAGCGACGGGCTTAACCCGATGCTTCGCCGCAAGCTGCGCACGCCGCGAACCTATTTCGTCCAGGTCGATGCGCTTAGCGACGAGCCCGGTGAGTTCGCGCTGTCCCTGCGCCGGATCGAAGCGCCAACCCCGCCGTCGCCGCCTGCAACGCTGAGACCGGGCGCGCAGGTTTCAGCCCGGCTGGCAGATGATAATGCGGTAACGTTCTACACTCTGCCAGTCACTGCGGGGCACAGCTATCGTTTGGAACTAACTGCTCCGTATGACAGCGCGCTGGCTATCGGGCTGCCCAATCCGGTTGAATCGGAAGACGGCTCGGATGAGCGGGATGCACGCTTCTCGGAAGTGAAATCGGAAGATGCCAATCTTACCGGTACGGAGCGGCTCAACTTTACGGCCCGCAGCACCAGTAACTTGCTGGTGCGGGTTCGGAGCTTCGGTCTTAACGATACAGATGGCAGCTACACGTTGATTGCTAGAGATCTGGGCCAATAATCGGCGTCATTCATAGATACACGCATCCAGCGCGCTGTTCCGCACCACGCGGCTGCGCGCTGCGATCGTGTTGCCGTGCCGCCGTGTGAAGCCTTTGGCGTTGTTCACGGCACGCTTCTTGGGGCTGGGCAGGGCGGCGGCGATGCGCGCTGCCTCTACGGGTGAGAGCCGTGAGGCGGAATGCTTGTAATAGCGCTGCGCGCCTGCCTCTACGCCGTAGGTGCCGATTCCGGTTTCCGCGACGTTGAGGTAAACCTCCATGATCCGCCGCTTGCCCCAGAGGTTCTCGATCAGAAACGTGAACCACGCCTCCAGCCCTTTGCGGAGATAGCGGTCCCACCCGCTTCCCTGCCAAAGAAAGACATTCTTCGCCGTCTGCTGGCTAATGGTGGATCCGCCGCGCAGCTTTCCGCCCTTGGCGTTGCGCTCCATCGCGTTCTCGATTGCCTCGCGGTCAAAGCCGTTATGCTGGCAGAACTTGGAGTCCTCTCCGGCGATCACGGCGGCAGCCATGTTGCGGTCGATGCGGGAAAGCGGGGTCCAGTCTTTGGTGATTCCGTTTGGATCCATCATCATTGTGATGGTCACAGGCACCGGCACGAAACGGAACAGGATCGTCAATCCCACGCTGATCACGACGAACCAGATGATGGCCCGGCTAAGAAGCCAGGCAAGTCGATAGGGGAATCCCTTTTTGGAATTCGGGCGTGATATCTTCAAGAGCCTGGCCATGCCCGCGCCGTTTAGCCGGGAAGGACCAAGACAGGCAATCCTGACCTGACGCGGCAGTACGATTGGCGTTCCTGCGCGGCACATCATGTCTCCGCGACGGCCACTATGTTCATTGCCCGGCGGTCTTGAGCGCATAAAAAAGGCCGACGCCGCGAGGACGCCGGCCCGTTTTTTATGCGTTTAGCTTGCGTGCCGGTTACGTCGCAGGCAGCAACTTGCGGTCGGTGGCGATGCGCTGCATGGCTTTCTGCAGCTTTTCGAAGGCGCGCACTTCGATCTGACGGACGCGTTCACGGCTAACCTTGTACACCTGGCTGAGTTCCTCAAGCGTCTTGGGGTCTTCATTCAGGCGGCGTTCGGTCAGTATCTGGCGTTCGCGGTCGTTGAGGCTTTCCATCGCTTCCTGCAGCAGGGCATGCCGGTACGACGCTTCCTCGGCCTCAGCGACGGTATGGTCCTGAAGGGGCCGTTCGTCGGCCAGGACGTCCTGCCACTGGCCTTCGCCATCATCGCGCAGCGAGACGTTAAGGCTGGCATCACCGCCCATCATCATCCGGCGGTTCATGTTAACCACCTCGGCCTCGGGAACGCCCAGATGCTGCGCGATTGTGCGCACGTCATCGGGATGAAGATCGGTATCCTCGTAAGCATCGAGGTTTTTCTTCATCCGCCGCAGATTGAAGAACAGCTTCTTCTGCGCGGCCGTCGTGCCCATCTTTACGAGCGACCACGAACGCAGGATGAACTCCTGCATTGAGGCCTTGATCCACCACATGGCGTAAGTGGCCAGGCGGAAGCCGCGTTCGGGTTCGAATTTCTTGACACCCTGCATCAGGCCGATGTTGCCTTCAGAGATCAGCTCTGAAACCGGCAGGCCATATCCGCGATAACCCATGGCGATTTTCGCCACGAGACGCAGGTGCGAGGTGACAAGCTGTGCCGCAGCTTCGGGATCACCGTGCTCGCTGTATCGCTTGGCAAGCATGTATTCCTGCTCAGCGGTCAGAACCGGGAACTTCTTGATCTCCGAAAGATAGCGGTTGAGGCTTTGCTCACCACCAAGAGTCGGCATTACCGGAAGGTTTCGATCATTGCTCACGTTGACTCGCCCATCCTTTCATAAAGTCGGCTGGCCGTTAGGGATCCTATAGCGGCATCCCGTGTCGCCCGCCACACAGCTTTGGCATCCACCACAGAAGTTCAGCTTCAACTCCTCAGATCGCCAAGCAGACTGGCCATGTCGGCAGGTAGCTCGCTTGAAAATTGCAAGGACTGCCCTGAAACGGGGTGAATGAAGCCAAGTTCCCGCGCATGAAGCGCTTGGCGTTCGAATTCCAGTCCGGTGAGAAGCGGCCGAAGCCGTGGAGGTGTGCGCCCATATACAGGGTCACCTAATAGCGGATGACCGATTGACGTCATGTGAACGCGCACTTGATGGGTTCGACCAGTTTCAAGGCGACATTCTACAAGTGCCGAGGAATCCAGCCTTTCCAGTGTGCGATAATGCGTTACGGCGTGCTTGCCGCGGCCATCTTCCACCAGCGCCATCTTCTTGCGGTTAGTGGACGAGCGGGCAATTGCGCCGCGAATGATTCCGGCCGGTGGAACCGGATGGCCCGCCACCAGCGCCAGATAGGCCCGTTTGATGGAATGGTCTGCAAACTGACGGGCAAGGCCTTCGTGTGCGGTGTCAGTCTTTGCGACCACCAGCAGGCCGGATGTGTCCTTGTCGATACGATGTACGATGCCTGGCCGCGCAACGCCGCCAATACCGGACAGTTGTCCGCGGCAATGGTGGAGCAGGGCATTAACGAGCGTTCCGTCCAGATTCCCGGCTGCCGGATGGACCACCAGCCCGGCTGGCTTGTCAAGAACGAGCAGATATTCGTCCTCGTAAACGATGACCAGCGGGATGTCCTGTGCCTCTGCCGCTGCTGGGGCTGCCTGTGGGATGGCGATCTGAAAGGGGGTGCCCGCCGCTGGCTTTATGGTTGGTTGCGACGCCTTTTCGCCATCAAGCATGACGCGTCCCTCGCCGATCAGGGCTTTCACCCGTTCACGCGAGAGCCCGCTCGCCATGGCAAGCGCCTTGTCGAGTCGGTCTCCACCGGCCCCGATAAGACCTTCGATGATGCTTTCCCCCTGAACCACGCCTAGAAGATGGGAATGACCATCGACGTGACAAGAGGGGTAATTGCCGCACTGTTCGCAGAAGCGGAAAAAAAGGCACCCGAAGAGTGTTGCGGGATATTGATCGGCAGTGGAGGGCGCATTGATGAGGCGTTGCCCGCCACCAACGTCCATCCTGATCGGCTGACGCGATTCGAGATTGATCCGGCGGCGCTTATCGCGGCTCACCGTGCGGCGCGGGCAGGCGGACGCGAAGTGCTCGGCTACTTTCATTCACATCCCGAAGGGCATCCCGTACCTTCTGCAACCGATTGTGCCCATTCCAGTGGCGATAACCGGGCATGGGCTATCGTCGCCGCCGGGGAAGTGTGCTTCTGGAGAGACGGCGATGCCGGATTCGAGGCGCTTTCCTATACCGTCGTAGATGGTTAATGGGTGCGGCGCTCTCGGGCGGAATTTTAGCTTGTAAGCGGAACTGAGGAATAGCGCAAAGTGGCTACGCAAAAAGTGTCTACGAAATCACCGGAAGTCGCGAGTGTGATGAATGATGCGTCGCTTGATCTTGCCAGCCTGCTGTGTTCGCGGCTGTGCCATGATCTGTTGAGTCCCGTCGGTGCCCTGACCAATGGGCTTGAGCTTCTCGCCGAGGAGAAAGACCCGGAGATGCGTAAACGCTGTTTCGAGTTGCTGGAGCAGAGCGCGCGCATTTCGGCGGACAAGCTCAAGTTCTTCCGGCTCGCATTTGGTGCAGCCGGTGGCTTTGGCGAGATGGTGCCGATCGCAGAGCCGCGTGCGCTGGTCGATGCGCTGGTGGGCAATAACGGTCGCATTACAGTGAACTGGGCGCTGGCCGGGCAGTCCTTGCCCAAGCCTGCGGTAAAGACGTTGCTGAATCTCTCGCTCATTGCCATCGATGCGCTGGTACGTGGCGGCACGCTGGATATCGGCGCAGAAATGCGTGACGGCGCGAGTGAGATTGTCGTGCGGGCTGCCGGGACAAAAATTGCTTTCGATCCTGAGATCGGTCGCGCGCTTGAGGGCAAGATTTCCGTCTCGACGCTGACGAGCCGGACGGCCCCTGCGGCGATGCTGCATCATCTTGCGGATAGTGTGGGCGGGGGCCTGCAGTTCGCGTTGGCTGACGATGCGCTGGTCATGGGCGCCGTGCTTCCGGTGGCATAGCAGGGCGCAATGGACGAACTCATCCATCGCGAGGTTCCGTCGCCTAACTGGGACGAACGGGCGCTGCCGGTATCTATGGTGGTTCTCCATTACACTGGCATGCAATCTGGCGGTGAGGCGCTGGATCGCATGTGCGATCCAGCGGCCAAGGTTTCGGCCCATTACATGATCGACGAATCTGGGATCGTGAGCCGGCTGGTGCCAGAAGACAAACGTGCCTGGCATGCCGGCAAGTCTTACTGGCGCGGAATAACCGATGTGAATTCCGCCAGCATCGGGATCGAACTGGTGAATCCGGGGCATGAATGGGGCTATCGTCCGTTTCCCGACGCGCAGATGGATGCGCTGGTGCCGTTGCTGGCGGCTATTGCAGAGCGTCATAATATCGCCCCAGCCAATGTCGTGGGCCATTCCGACATTGCCCCGGCGCGCAAGCAGGACCCCGGCGAGCTATTCGATTGGGAACGGTTGGCTGGTTACGGGCTGGCGATTAAGACGCCGAAGCCACGAATTCCGCTGCTATATGAGAATCCGGGCGCATTCTTTCTGGCGCTGGAACGGTTTGGCTATGCCATTACCGATGGCCGCGCTGCGATCGCAGCTTTTCAGCGACGCTGGCGACCGCGCCGTGTTGACGGTGAATTGGATGGGGAGACTGGGGCCCTGCTGTTCGAGCTGCTGTTGGAACATGATCAGGGGCGTGCTACATAGGCTGCGCCAGGGGGCCGGGCAGCCGCGTCATTCGCTTGCGAATGCCGAGGAAAGTCCGGGCTCCACGAAACAAGGGTGGCGGGTAACGCCCGCCGGACGCAAGTTCAGGGAAAGTGCCACAGAGAGCAAACCGCCGATCATCTGCCTGAGCTTGCCTTGGGGGATGAGGTAAGGGTGAAAGGGTGCGGTAAGAGCGCACCGCGCGACTGGTAACAGAAGCGGCATGGCAAACCCCACCCGGAGCAAGACCGAATAGGGGCGGTTGGCTGGTTGTGTCGCAAGACACGCTGGCGGGTCTGTTTCGGACCTAGGCCGCCCGGGTTGGTTGCTTGAGCGGCGCGGCAACGCGTCGCCTAGAGGAATGGCTGCCCTTGCGGGCATGGTCCTTTTTGGAAACCGCCCGCATGACAGAACCCGGCTTACAGGCCCCCTGGCGTTATATTTTTCAGCTGATTTGACCGGCCGGTTGAGGGCATAACGCCTCTATGGGCGGCCGACGCTTACATAAGTGAAGCCCGCAGCGCGCACCTCTTCGGGGTTGTAGATGTTGCGAAGGTCGACCAGCAGCGGAGTCTTCGCAAGCTTGCGAAGGCGGCCAAGGTCGAGTGCGCGGAAGGCGTCCCATTCCGTGACCAGCACTACGGCGTCGGCACCGGCCGCTGCCGCATAAGCATCGGGCATTAGTGAAACGCCAGGCATCAAGGGTCTGGCAAGCTCCATGCCTTGCGGGTCATAGGCGCAGACTTCGACACCCGCATCGATCAGCGCCTGCGCGATGGAAATGGACGGCGCATCGCGCATGTCGTCGGTGTTGGGTTTGAAGGTTAGGCCCAGCAGAGCGACCTTGCAGCCGCGCGGTTCGGTGCACCCGACGGCGGCAAGCCCTTCCAGAACCTTGCGGCCCATGGCGCGCTTGCGGATGTCGTTCACTTTCACCACTGCCTCGACGATGCGCACCGGGCTGTCGTGATCTTCTGCGGTCTTCAGCAGGGCGAGCGTGTCCTTGGGGAAGCAGCTTCCGCCATAGCCGGGACCAGCATGAAGGAACTTCGGCCCGATACGGTTGTCCAGGCCAATGCCGCGTGCCACGTCCTGGATATCCGCGCCGACCTTTTCGGCAAGGTCAGCCATCTCGTTGATGAAGGTGATCTTGGTCGCAAGAAAGGCATTTGCGGCGTATTTGACCAGTTCAGCGCTGCGCCGGCTGGTAAAGAGAATCGGTGCACGGTTAAGGAACAGCGGACGATAGACCTCAGTCATCACGCTGCGGGCCCATTCATCATCCGTGCCGATCACGATGCGATCAGGCCGTTTGAAATCGTCAATGGCCGCACCTTCACGAAGGAATTCCGGATTTGAGGCGACCGCGAACTTCACCGATGTTCCCGATTCCCGGAGAATCCGCTCAACCTCGTCTCCGGTGCCGACTGGCACGGTTGATTTGGTCACGATCACCGCTGGCACTTTCAGATGCTGGCCAACTTCTTCCGCAACAGCATAGACATAGGACAAGTCGGCATGACCGTCGCCGCGCCGTGATGGCGTGCCGACAGCAATAAAAATCGCCTGCGCATCGGAAATGGCTTCGGCAAACCCGGTGGTGAAGGAAAGACGCCCGTCCTGCACGTTGCGGTGCACCAACTGGTCCAGCCCTGGCTCATAGATCGGCATTTCACCGGCCTTGAGGCGCGCAATCTTGGCGGGGTCCTTGTCGATGCAGACCACCTCGTGGCCGAAGTCGGCAAAGCAGGCACCAGATACAAGGCCGACATAGCCCGAACCGACCATCGCAATTTTCATTTACGTATCCTCGAGGCGGTTTCGCGCAGGGTTGTGATAATGCCTTCATTGGCATTGCTGGCTTCGATAATCCAGCGGGTGGCGCCTTCAAGCCCCAGCGCTGTCAGGCGGCCCGACATATAGGCGCCGGTATCGATACCGATACGATTTTCCCGAAACTCCGGATCATCCGTGATGCTGTGGCCATGCACGACGCACCAGCCGTGATCGCCAATGTGGGAAAGAAATGGCTCACGAATCCATCGCAGGTCGCTGATGTCCTGGTCGGACATAGGGACGCCGGGCCGTATGCCCGCGTGGACAAACTGGTAATCGCCTATTGCGATACGGTCTTCAAACCCCCGAAGAAAAGCGATGTCGGCGGCAGGGACGACCCGCCGCATCAGCGCGCGTGTGTCTTCCAGAGAAAGACCGTGGCAGGCTTCGGGATCGACAGGATAGGAGAGCAGGGTTTCCCGTCCGCCGAATTTAAGAAAGCGGCGCAGAATTTCAGAGTTTTCGAGGCTCTGGAGGAACATTTCCTCGTGATTTCCGGCTATGATCCTGACGTTGCGCCGCGCCTGCAGGTCCCGCGCGGCCGCAATCACACCCGCGCTGTCGGCGCCGCGATCGATAAGATCCCCCAATAGGATGATCGTGGTGTGAGCCGGTGTCCGGCCGGAATCGTCCTGCTCCACGGCATTTATGAGCGCGTTGAAAAGGTCCAGCTGGCCATGGATGTCGCCGATCGCATAGACGCGCTGGCCGTCCGGAATGATGGGCGGGGGCCTTGAAGGCTTCGGCACGGGCCGGAAAATTTGGCGAATAGTAGTCAGCATGGCGACTGATCAATTCTATAAGGCAGCCGACGGGCACTCACAACCCGATTGGCTGCCCCTGTGGCAAAAAATCAACAGCGCTGGCCAAATGGCAACGGTTGTTCGATTTTTCTTGTGCGCTGCAACAAATGCGGGCAGCTTTTTGGTGTAGCAGCGATCAGCGCCCAATAAATGAGGTGCGGCTTTGTTACACGCAGGCGGGACGAGGCAGTTCTTGTTTATTGAGGGAATAAACCATGCTTACGTCCGTTCGCAGCCTTGTTGCTGCAACTCTTTTCGCTGGTGGCGCGCTGACTGCGGCCCCCGCTTTTGCTGACGAAACCGATGTTCCCAGCGAATTCACCGTATCGGGCAGCGTCGGCGGTGTTTCCGACTACCGCTTCCGTGGCGTGTCGCAGACGGATAAGAACATGGCGGTGCAGGGCGGCATCACCGTGGCTCATGAAAGCGGCGTCTATGTCGGTGCATGGGCATCAAACTTGGCTGGCTGGGGCACCTTTGGCGGTTCCAACATGGAACTGGACCTCATCGGTGGCTACAAGGCGCAGATCGCTGACAACGCCACGCTCGACGTAGGCCTGACCTGGTACATGTATCCGGGCGGCGCAGATAAGACCGATTTCGCCGAAGCCTATCTGAAGCTGACCGGCACTGTCGGGCCAGCCACTCTGACTGCCGGCGCGGCCTATGCGCCAAAGCAGGAAGCTCTGGGTCGCTGGTACTTCACCGGCGCCGATGCCGCCGACGGCGTCTATAACGATCCGGGCGACAAGGAAGACAACGCCTACCTCTGGGGTGATGCTGCTGTTGGAGTATCCGGCACGCCGTTCACTCTCAAGGCCCACATCGGCCATAGCTGGGGCAACCGGGGCCTTGGCCCCAACGGCACCAGCATCACGCCGACTGGCAGCTATTGGGATTGGTCGGTGGGCGCCGACACAACATGGAAGAATCTCACGCTGGGCGTTAGCTATGTCGATACCGACATTTCGACGGCCGACGCAGCCTACCTTCAGCCTGCCTTTAGCCGCGGCCTGGATGGCGTCGGTTCGATCGCCGATGGCACGGTCGTGGTCTCGCTGACCGCAGCGTTCTAAAGAACTGACCTGCCCCTTCCGCTTGGTCCTGCGACACTTTGTCAAAGGGCCAAGCGGGAGGGGAAGGCAATACAGAAACAAGTAGATCAGGACGGCCCGTGTGTGGGCAGTCGAGAATTGGTTACGGCGCCGCCGCCTCTGGTAGTGGTAAATGATGGTCAGCTGGCAAAATGTGCCGCGACATCACGCTTGGCCGAACTTCCTATCATAATGGCGCGATCGGCGAGGCGAATCTCCGAGAGGCCCGTTGCCCGCGAAACGCAGAATGTCGTTCAAGGGACGGCTGCGCGTTGGTCAGCCAGCCGCGATTCGCGCGGTCGCTAAAAGAAGGCGGTAGCCGGGGCCGAGCCTTAAGCGCTATTACCGGCTATGCTAGGCACCTGATTGTTGCCCGTGGCGATAAAGGCGACTGCTTTGCGTGATGCAAGGCATTATAATATATTCATAAATGGAGTTTTTCGGCGTGACGAAGTATCTTCACACCATGATCCGCGTAACCGATCCGGATGCGACGATCCGTTTTTTTGAACTGATAGGCCTGCAGGAAGTGCGCCGTCATTCCAACGAAAAGGCTCGGTTCACGCTGATCTTTCTGGCCGCGCCGGGACAAGAAGGTGTCGCCGAGGTGGAACTGACCCACAATTGGGATCCAGAAGAATACAGCGGCGGCCGCAATTTCGGCCATTTGGCGTATGGCGTGGATGATATCTATGAGACCTGCCAGCGCTTGGTGGACGCAGGGGTGACCATCAACCGTCCACCGCGCGATGGCTATATGGCCTTTATCAGGACTCCGGACGGGATATCGGTGGAACTGCTGCAGAACGGCAATGCGCTGGAACCCCGGGAGCCTTGGGCCAGCATGCCAAACGTTGGTGAGTGGTAAAGTTCTACACGGTGCTGCGCGCGGCAGTGCGCAGCACCGTGTAGCCGAGAAGGCCGGATGCCAGCGACCCCAGAAGTATTCCCATTTTAGCTTCATCGATCAGCGCTGGGTGATCGGGGAAGGCAAGGGCGGAGATGAACAGGCTCATCGTAAAGCCGATCCCGCACAGCAGGGCTATACCCCAAACATGCATCCAGCTTGCGCCTGCAGGTCGCGGCGCAAATCCAATACGCTCTGCGGCAAACACGGCTCCGCATATGCCCGCCTGTTTCCCAAGAAAAAGAGCAGCTGCGACGGCAAGCGGTAGCGGGGCCGCGATCCCGGCGATGGTCTTGCCGTACAGGCTGACACCGGCATTGGCGAAACCGAACAGCGGAACAATAAGGTAGCCGTTCACCGGCGCGAGGGCATGTTCCAGGCGTAGCAGCAGGCTGTCGCCTGCCAGGTTGTTGCGCAAAGGCACGGTAAACGCGGCAAGAACACCGGCAACCGTGGCGTGCACCCCGGAATGAAGTACGAAATACCACAGCGCGACGCCGGTGACGGCATAGAACCACCCGCTGGTCACTTTCACGCGGTTCGCCCCAATCATCATGGAAAGAAGTGCTGCGGCGGCTGCCAGCCAGGTGAGGTCAAGGCTTTCGGTGTAGAACAGGGCGATGATCGCTACCGAGCCCAGATCATCGACGATGGCGACCGTTAAAAGAAACAGCCGAAGCGAGGGTGGAACCCGCTTGCCGAGAAGCGCGAGAACGCCAAGAGCGAAAGCGATATCTGTTGCCGCAGGAATTGCCCATCCCCGGTGCAGCGTGGCATCACTGCCCGCAACGGTAAGGTAGATCAGGGCCGGGAGCGCCATGCCCGCCGCCGCCGCCAGAACCGGCAAGCGTCGTTTGTCAGCGGTTGAAAGCTGCCCGTCCAGAAGTTCGCGCTTCAGTTCCAAGCCTACAACAAAGAAGAACACGGCCATCAGCGCGTCGTTGATCCACATATGCAGGTTGCCCAGCTTTGCGACCGGGCTCCAGCCAAGCGGGTCGTGGAACAGCGCATGGTAGCCGTGAGCCAGCGATGAATTGGCGGCAAGCATCGCCGCTGCCGCAGCGACCATCAGGATGATACCGGCCCCCGCCTCTCCGTGGATGGCGCGTACCACTGCGGTGGAAATACGATTAGCGAGGTGTTTGTTGTGGGGCATCCCGATGCAATCGGACAACATCCACGGCATTGCAAGCGGGGAGCAAACGCAATAGTTTACATTTGGGGGTACAGAAAAATGTTCTGGGGTCGCGTGTGACTGGGGCCGGGGGTTCCTGGCTTGAGGTAGGGTTTGAATGGCTGCTGTTCGTCCGATATGAAGCGCTGCTCTTCGTCTGCTTCTGGTTCACTGTAGCAACGATAGACGGGCTGGCCGTTGACGGCCGGTGGCTATGGCTGCGGTTGACGGGCCGCGGCCATGCCATGCGCATGAGTCCCGGCGTTGAGGCGCTGGAACTTAACGGGCGAGCGGCCGTCTTCGTACCAGCGTGGCAGGAAGCAGAGGTCATCGGGCCGATGATCGCCCACACCTTGCGGGCATGGTCGCAGCGTGAACTGCGCCTCTACATCGGCTGTTACGGCAATGACGTTGCCACTGTGGCGGCTGCGATTGCTGCCGCCGGTAAAGACCCCCGCGTTCGCATAGTCGTTCATGGCGTAGAAGGGCCGACGACAAAGGCGGACTGCCTTAACCGCCTCTATCGGGCACTTTGCTCTGACGAGGCGCGCAGTGGTGTCCGTTTCCGGTCTGTCGTGCTGCACGATGCTGAAGACATGGTCCATCCGGCCGGGCTGGTGGCGATTGATCGGGCGTTGGATTACGCGGACTATGTGCAGCTACCCGTCCGGCCGGAGCTGCAGCCCCATTCCCGTTGGGTCGCTGGGCATTACGCCGATGAATTCCTGGAAGCGCACACCAAGGATCTTGTCGTGCGGGACAATCTGAGGGCCGCATTGCCCGCAGCCGGGGTTGGCTGCGGCTTTTCACGCATCATGCTGGAAAAATTGTCACGCATGGGGAGGGCCTCCGTCGGACAGGGACCCTTTGCGGCAGAATGCCTCACCGAAGATTATGAGTTGGGCGTGCTGGTTACCCGTGCGGGTGGGAAAGGTCGCTTCTTGCGCCTGCGCGACAGTGAGGGCGCGCTGATCGCAACCCGCAGCTTTTTTCCTGCAGGCTTTGACGAGGCGGTGCGTCAGAAGACGCGGTGGATACACGGCATTGCCTTCCAAGGCTGGGAACGGCTCGGCTGGCATTTGCGGCCAGTCGAGGTTTGGATGACGGTCCGCGACAGGCGTGGCCCGCTGACGGCTATGATTCTGGCGATCGCGTATGTTCAGATTTTTCTCGAGGGCGTCGTATTGCTGGCCGGCGCGTCCGGTGTGCATGCCAGTGCGCCAATACCACCGCATGTGGCGGTGATCTTGAAGGTAAACTTCTTGTTCTTCGGGTGGCGGGCCGCGCTGCGCTATGCCTTTACGGCCCGCGAGTATGGCAAGCTGGAGGGCCTGCGGGCGGTCCTGCGGATACCTATCGCCAATATCATAGCCATCATTTCCGGAACCCGCGCCTTTGCAAACTACTTGCGCAGTTTTTCGGGTGACCCCGTTCGTTGGGATAAGACAGTTCATGACGCTCACCCGGCAGCGCTAAACCCTCCGGTAGTGGGATGACCCATACCGTTTATCGCCGCGGCCAGCCGGTAATGGCACTGGCAATTGTTCTCACCGTATGGGTGGCGGTGCGCGCGATGATGTGGGAATCCACCCCTGAAGCGGGACCGGGATTTCCAAGCATCATTGCTGCGCGAGCGCGGATTGTTCCTTTGGCAGAACCAGGTTCGCAGGATGGTGTGAGAGGACCACAGACGGTACTTTCGCGGGAGCTGAGTTTGCCGCGGAAGGGTTTACATCGGTCTCCGTCGCTGCCCATGGGGCAAGGACGATCCCGGGAACGCGCGGGGCTGGCAAGCGACGATCCGTTGCTGTGGCAGGGTGTAACGGGATTGAGAGACGGTCCCGCAATCGCTGCCGCCGCGAATCCACCGTCCGTTCCCTATGTTTCGCCGGATGTAAAATCGGGTCCGCGGCGCTGGTCCGCTGATGGATGGATGATGCTGCGTGATGGCGGAGCCTCCAGCCCGATCACCGGGCCCGCGCGTGCAACTTATGGTGCCAGCCAGCTTGGAGCGGCCGTACGTTATCGGATTGCGCCGGAAAGTGGACATCGACCGACGGCATATCTTCGCGGAACCGCCGCGCTGGTACAGCCTCGCGATAAGGAAGTGGCGACGGGATTGTCGGCACGGCCCGTATCGGGCCTTCCACTTACCGTTGCGGCTGAGCTTCGCGCGGGGCAAATCAACAAGACGATGCGGGTGCGGCCGGCGATAATGGCTGTAACGGAACTGCTCCCCCAGCAGCTTCCTCTGGATTTTCTGGGCGAAGCCTACGTGCAGGCTGGCTATGTAGGCGGAACCGGCGCTACGGCATTTGTCGACGGCCAGATTCGCGTCGACACGCCGGTTACCCGTATGGGCCGCACAGAACTGCGTGTGGGCGGCGGAGCGTGGGGCGGGGCGCAGATGTACGCGTCACGAGTCGACCTTGGCCCGGCGGTGAGTTTGGGTGTTTCAGTGAACGATATCATCTTCGCGCGTGTGACAGCCGACTGGCGATTTCGCGTTGCGGGAAATGCATCGCCGAATTCCGGTCCAGCGCTGACGCTGTCCGCAGGATTCTGATATATACGATCTTTCCGGGGACGTCCGGCTGATATAGGTCTGATTGCAGCCATGGACGTTTACCTGCCGATAGCCAATCTCTCCGTGAATGGCCTCGTCATCGTTCTGCTGGGAGGGCTGACAGGCATTCTTTCCGGCCTTTTTGGTGTGGGTGGGGGATTTCTTACCACTCCCTTGCTGATCTTCTACGGCGTGCCCCCGACGGTGGCTGCCGCATCAGCGGCCAGCCAGGTCACCGGCGCGAGCGTGTCGGGCGCTTTTGCGCATAGTCGCCGCGGCGGCATCGACACGCTAATGGGCACGGTTATGATAGCGGGCGGGGTTGTAGGCACTGGTGTCGGTGCCATTCTGTTCCGCGTGCTGGAGCAACTCGGCCAGATCGATACGGTAATTAACATTCTTTATGTGCTGTTGCTGGGATCGATCGGCAGCTTCATGGCGCATGAAAGCCTTCAGGCCTTGAAGGCGGAGCGTAGCGGTATTCCTCTGCCAGCCAGAAAGCGCCGGCATCACCCGATGGTTGCAAGCCTGCCCATGCGGTGGCGGTTTTATCGCTCTGGTCTGTACATCTCGCCTATTGCCCCGTTCGTACTGGGTTTCATCACGGGTGTTCTGACCATGCTGATGGGCATCGGCGGCGGTTTTGTGATGGTCCCTGCCATGCTCTATATCCTGGGTATGAGCGCGAATGTCGTGGTTGGCACATCGCTGTTCCAGATTCTTTTCGTCACCATGGCCTCTACCATGATGCACTCACTCACCACGCGCGCTGTGGACATCGTGCTGGCCGTGCTGTTGCTGATCGGGTCGGTCACTGGTGCCCAACTGGGCGCGCAGTTCGCGCAAAAGGCCCGACCGGTGCAGCTTCGACTGGCGCTTGCGGTAATAGTCCTGCTTGTGGCGTTGCGGCTTGCCTGGGGGCTTGGGGTGCGACCAGACGAGATATTCACGGTCACGCCGATATGAGAGTGTTTTTCGCCTTGTTGGTGCTGATCCTGCTGGGTGGTGCGCGGGACCCGATCCTGGTGCCAGAGATTTCGCAGCACGAAATTCGGGTGCGGCAGGGTTTCACGGGGGCGGAACTGCTGCTGTTCGGTGCGATATTGACGCCGGAAGGCACACGCGCGGGGCAGGACTATGACATTGTTGTGGTTCTTAAAGGCCCGACCCAGTCCATCGTGCTGCGCGAAAAAGAGAAGGTGGCTGGCATTTGGATCAACGCTGCCAGCACAGAATTTCGCTCTGCACCCAGCTTCTTTGCACTTTCTTCCAATCGACCGGTTTCGGAGATCGTCGATGATCGCACCGCTGCGATTTTCGAGCTTGGCCTGCCATGGCTGCAGCTTTCCCCCATTGGCGCTATCGAGCCGTATGAACAGGAGCGGTTTGCGGCCGGGCTTGTTGACCTGCGGGAACGTCAGGGTGTCTTCAAACAGGATGAGGACGGCGTGAAGATAAGCGAGCAGGTGTTGTATCAGGCGCGCATTTCACTGCCGTCCAGCGTGCAGACAGGCAGATACACGGCCGAAACCTTTGCCATATCGCAAGGCAGGGTCGTGGCATCGGGCACAAGCCATGTCGAAGTGCGTAAACTTGGCTTTGAAGGTGCGGTGGCCAATTTCTCGCAGGAATATGGCTTCGCCTATGGATTGCTGACGATTGCCGTTTCGGTTTTCCTCGGCTGGTTAGCCGGGCGGGTGTTTGCGTTCATCTAGGGCGTTTATCCCGATGTTAACCCGTCTGCCCTACCCGTCTGGTCAGGATTAACCAGCAGCGGGCGGTAAGATCGTGTCCAACATGAGCGTTAATGGTTTCGACACGGCGCAACCTGCCACGATTGCCGACCTTGCCGGCAATGGCGGTGCTCCGGAATTTGACAATGCGCTGGAACCGATCGGTGTCGTGTTGGAAATTGCCGGCGCGGGAAGCCAGATCGCCATTGATCTGCAGCGCTTGAACGAATGCTGTGCGGATAGTGATCCTTCTATCGCACTGGCGGGCCAGGTTGGCAGCCAGGTGAAAATCCGCGTCGGTAACGGCTGGTTGCTCGCCAGTGTGCGTAGTCAGAAGCAGGACGGGCGGTCGCCCGGGGGTGTCCTCGCTGCGATCGACTTTCTGGGAGAGGGAGAAGAAGAGCGGCTGACCGGCCGGATCCACAGCTTCCGCCGCGGTGTGACGCGCTACCCAATTCCCGGCGCGTTGATCTATCCCGCCACCAGCGCCGATCTCCGCCAGATTTATGCCAGCGACGGCCGGGCGGGCGTGCAGGTCGGCACAGTCTATCCTACCAAGGACATTCGTGCCGGGCTCTACATTGATGCGCTGTTGGGCAAGCATTTTGCACTTCTGGGATCAACCGGTACCGGAAAATCGACCAGCGCCGCGCTGATCCTGCACCGCATCTGCGAGGCGGCGCCGGAGGGGCACATCGTCATGATTGATCCCCACGGTGAATATTCCGCGGCGTTTCGGCATACCGGCGTGATCTTCGACGTATCCAACCTCAATATGCCTTACTGGCTTATGAATTTCGAAGAACACTGCGAAGTCTTCCTGACGTCCAGCGGCAATGATCGGCAGACGGATGCCGACATCCTTGCCAAATGCCTTCTGGGTGCGCGGATGAAGAACCGTTTGGCCGAACAGATGGGCAAGATCACCGTCGATGCGCCGATCCCCTATTTGCTGTCAGACCTCACCACGATCTTGCAGAACGAGATGGGTAAGCTCGATAAGGCTGGTTCCAGCGCACCCTACATGCGCGTGAAGTACAAGATAGACGAGATCAAGGGCGATCCACGCTATCAGTTCATGTTCTCCGGGATGTTGGTGGGCGACACCATGGCGGAGTTTATCGCCAAGATCTTCCGTCTACCAGCATCGGGTAAGCCGATATCAATCATCGACGTGTCGGGTGTGCCTTCAGATGTTACATCCACTGTTGTGGCAGTCCTGAGCAGGCTCGTTTTCGACTTTGCGATCTGGGCACGTGAGGAAAAGACCCGGCCGGTGTTGCTGGTCTGCGAAGAAGCGCACCGTTACGTTCCGAATGAGAGGAATGCCGATGGCTCGTCCGTTGGCCGAATTCTTTCGCGTATCGCCAAGGAAGGCCGAAAGTATGGCATCGCGTTGGGTCTGATCACGCAGCGCCCGTCGGACCTTGCGGAAGGTGTGCTGTCTCAGTGCGGCACGATCATCTCGATGCGACTGAACAACGATCGCGATCAGGCGTTCGTCAAGGCGGCCATGCCCGAAGGTTCGCGCGGGTTTCTTGAATCGATTCCGGCGCTGCGCAACCGTGAGTGCATCATCTGTGGAGAGGGTGTTGCCATTCCCATGCGGGTGTCTTTTGACGATCTGGAGGAGTTCAAAAGACCTGCTTCGGAAGACCCCTCTATCAGCGGATTGTGGAATGCTTCCGGCGGCGAGGAGGAGATGGTCCTGCGCACGGTCACGCGCTGGCGGGCCCAAGGCCGGTAGCTGCGGTGCTAAGCAGCGTTGCGCCGCGCAAGAACCGGCGTTGCCTTTCGCCATGATCCATAGCGATAGAACAGCACCGACAGTCCAACTGCGATGATCGATCCTGCCGGGTATGACCACCAGACCGCATCGGCACCCAGTGTCGGGTAGAGCAGGTGGTAGAAACCTATCCGGCCGGGATAGAGTGCGATGAACATGATCAGCAGCGGGCCCATCACGGCACCATAGGCCCGCATGGTAGAGAACAGTACCATCATCGGTCCGATCAACAGGAACGACCAAGTGCTGATAAGCTGGATATGTTCGCCCAAATCCATCGTCGAGCCGCTGGTTTCACCGAGGAACAGCGCCAGAATTGGCCGGTCGAACAGCAGGATCAACGCCGTAAGCGTGCCGGTTACCACTGTCACCGTGCCGATTCCGGCCCATGTGATGGTGTCGACGCGGTCATGCCGCCGCGCCCCGACATTTTGCGCCACCATGGCGCTGACGGCCGTGCTGATGGCGAAGGCAGGCATCTGGATATAATTCCACAGTTGCATGGATGCACCATAGGCGGCGGTAGCTTCCATCCCCTCGCGGTTCACAAGGCCGACCATGACCAGGCCTGCAGCCGAACTCAGTAGAGTCTGTGCACCCATGGGTACGCCCTTTAGCACCATGAAGGACAACTCTTCGCGGCGGGGAATTAGATAGAGCAGTTCTTTCCCGCGCAGGCGCAGGGGAAGGTCGCGCCAATAGATTGTGGCGATCATCAGCACCGCGCCGGCAAGACTCGCCAGTGCGCCCGCCAGCGCGGACCCGCCGATACCCATCCCGGATATCCGCCCGAATCCTGCAATCAGGATGGGGTTGAGTACGATGCCAACGATCACCGTCAGGATCATGCTGGCCATTGGCGTTGTTGCATCGCCAGCGCCGCGAAGGCCCGTGGAAACGATCATAGATAGCGACAGGAACGGCATCGCCAGAAACGTGATGCGCAGATAGACCAGTGCCTGTTCATGCGCTTCTGCCGGAGTTGCCATTATTCGCAGTACGGGGTCGGCGAACCACCACCCCAACAGGGCGATAAAGGCTGCCAGACCGGTGCAAAATCCAATACCTGCGCCGAAATAGCGGCGTGCCCCATCAAGGTCACGAGCGCCGAAATGCTGGCCGATCTTGATTGTTGTTGCCATGCCGAAACCGAAGACAGTGCCAAACATCAGGAACATGATCATGTTGGCATTGGCGGTGGCCGCCACGGCAGTCTTGCCCAGCAACTGCGCTACCCAGATCGCATTGACCGAGCCCCCCATGGTCTGAAGGATATTGCTGATCAGCGCGGGCAGTGCAAACACCACCAGTGTCTGTAAAATGGGCCCTTGTGTCAGGTCCCCGCGCAGATTTGCGTCGGGTATGACAATATCCTCAACTAGGTTAGTATCGCTCACGTGCCTCTCGTGTCTCCATAAAGATGGATATGCAAGCGATCCGTGAAGTTAAGGTCATTTTTTGAGCAAACTTCGGCGAGCCAGCAGGATCGGGCGCGCAGTACCTGGCTGTCCCGGCCCTCTGGCATCAAGTAAATCCGGTGGGATGGGATAGAATAGGCGTCCCGCAGGGCTAGCACTTCTTCAACATCAGCGGGTTCCGCCACCACGAATTTGAAGACGGCGCGGGAATCGGCCGCCCACGCCGAAAGTCGTGCGGGGATCAGCGCCAGTTCGGCTGGGTTGCCGCTATGGGCCAGCTTGGGGCTGACATTGTATTGGTCGACTAGCGCATCCAGTGCAGGGGTAGGGGCTACGGTGCCGTTGGTCTCTATCTCAACGTGATGACCCTCCAGCAACGCCAGCATTCGCGCTAGCGCAGGTGCCTGAAGAAGCGGCTCGCCGCCGGTGATGACCAGCCGGGAACCGCCAAGCCTGGCGATGCGGCGGGCGACGTCATCCTCGTTCAGGTTGATCTGATTGGCTGTGCGCTCAAACGCCAGTCCATCGCGGTGAGGGCGATTATCGCCAGTAAAGCGCCAAGTGTAGGCCGTATCGCACCATTCACACGCAAGATTGCAGCGCGACAGGCGGATGAAAGTGGATGGGCGCCCGCATGATAGCCCTTCGCCCTGCAGAGAGGCGAAGATTTCTGGTTCGTTCGGCGTGGTCGTAGCAAGGATCAAGGGCATGGGAAAAGCGTGTCACGCAGTCGCAAGGGGAAAAGCGCCTTAATACGTTCTCACCACAGGGAGAAGCGTAAGGAGCATTTGCGGGGGATCGCTTGTGATTGAGTTGATGAAGGGGCACGCTTTCCCTCATCCAATTGTACCTGATCCTGCGGGCGGCTTGGCGTACCCCTCTCCCAGTGCAGGAGAGGGGTTTGCGTTATCCCAGCCGCGTCAGTGCTGCTGCCAGTCGTTCGGCTTCGGCAGCATGGGCGGCGTGATCCGCGCGGGCTTTTTCGACGGCCTCTGGCTTTGCCTTTTCCGTAAAGGCAGGGTTCGACAGTCGGCCTTCGAGCGATTTTGCCTCCTTTTGCGAAACGGCCAGTGCCTTTTCGAGACGTGCCTTCTCAGCAGCAATGTCGATCACCCCTTCCAGCGGGATGATGATGTTCGCATCGCCTGCGCCGATCTGCATCGCAGCGCCGTCCGGGGCGGCTTCGAAGCGGATTGCCGAAAGCCGTGCCAACCGGTCGATCGCGGCAGTATTGCGCTCTATTATGGCCCGCGTTCCCGCAGTGGGTTGCGCGAGATAGGCGTCGAGTCGCGCGCCGGGCGTAATGCCTAGTTCGGCCTTGGCGCCTCGGAGATTGCCGACTAGGGCGATCAGCCATTCGACTTCGCGTTTTGCCTCGGTATCAACCGCCGCGCCGGGTTGCGGCCACTGCGCAGTGATCAGCGGATAGTGTGCCCGCTCACCCATTGAGCCCCACAGTTCTTCGGTCACGAAGGGCATGAAGGGGTGCAGCATGACAAGGATCTGATCCAGAACCCAGCCCGCGACAGCCTTGGTCTCTTCGTCGAACGATCCCTTGATCAGTTCGATGTACCAGTCGCAGAATTGATCCCAGACGAAGTGATAGATGGTGTTCGCCGCTGCATCGAAACGCAGTTCGGTCATGGCCTTGTCCAGTTCGGCCAGCGTTTCAACCACTTCGCCGACAATCCACTTGTTCACGGCGGAGGCGGCTGCGGGAGCGGCAATCGTGGTGCTGGCGCCAATCCCGTTGGACTGGCAGAAACGCGCGGCGTTCCACAGCTTGGTGGCGAAGTTGCGATAACCTTCGACGCGCCGCTCATCCATCTTTACATCGCGGCCCTGGCTTTCCATCGCCGCCATGAAAAAACGCAGGGCATCGGCGCCGTATTTGTCGATCAGGCCCAGCGGATCGACGACATTGCCCTTGGATTTGGACATCTTCTGCCCGTCGGCGGCGCGCACCAGCCCGTGCAGGTACAGCCGCTTCCACGGCACCTGTCCGTCATTGAAGTGCATGCCCTGCATCGCCATGCGCGCATCCCAGAAGAACAGGATGTCGAAGCCGGAGATGAGAAGGTCGTTAGGATAGTGTTTTTTGTACAGGGGTGCATCGGTATCCGGCCAGCCGAGCGTGGCGAACGGCCACAGGGCGCTGGAGAACCAGGTGTCGAGGACGTCTGGGTCCTGACGGAGGGTGTAAATGCCATCCTCCTCCATGCCGGTTTGCGCATTGGCGAAGTGAATTTCGGAGGGCTCGACGCCGTAGTGCTGAGCGGCAATTAGACGTGCTTCACCCTCATTGGCTGCGACTACACGATAGTCTTCAGCCCAAGAACTCTTGGCGGCTGCGAAGACGTCGCCGGTGGCCGCGGCTTCTTTGCTCGGACCGTACCAGGCTGGAATCCGGTGGCCCCACCACAGCTGGCGTGAGACACACCACGGCTGGATGTTTTCCATCCAATTGAAGAAAGTTTTTTCCCAGCTCTTGGGGACGATTTCGATCCGTCCGTCGCGCACGGCCTGCATCGGCGGTTGGGCAAGAGTTTCGGCATCCACGTACCACTGGTCAGTCAGCCACGGTTCGATGACCACGCCGCCGCGGTCGCCGAAGGGCGTGGCGACAGTGCGCGGTTCTGCGTCGTGTTCGGTGACTTCGCCGTCCTTTGCCGTCACTATATGAGCAACGAGGAAGCCGAGTTCCTTCATGCGCGCCACAACCCGCTCGCGCACGCCGTCGACGCCGTCCTTACGGAAGCGGTGGAGGCCGAGATATTCGGCAGGAACCAGCCCATCCTGCGTCTGGATCACGTTCGCTTCGGCATCGAACATGTTGAGCATTTCGCTCGGTTTGAAGCCCGCGCGCTTGCCTACTTCGAAGTCGTTGAAGTCATGCCCCGGCGTAATCTTCACCGCACCTGAACCCAGTTCTGGATCGGCATGCTCATCAGCTACAATCTTGAAACGGCGTCCGGTGATTGGCTGGAGGATATCCTTGCCGATGACGGACTTATAGCGCGGGTCATCCGCGTTCACCGCCACGGCCATGTCAGCCAGCATGGTTTCGGGCCGGGTCGTGGCGACAACGATATGGTCGGCTCCGTTGTCCAGCGTCACGCCGTCGGCCAGCGGATAGCGGAAGTGCCAGAAGCCACCCTTGACGTCCTGCGTTTCGACCTCGAGGTCGGAAATCGCGGTCTTCAGCTTTGGGTCCCAGTTCACTAGCCGCTTGTCGCGGTAGATCAGCTTCTGGTTATAGAGATCGACGAACACCTTCACTACCGCGCTGGTGAAATGCGGGTCCATGGTGAATTGCTCGCGTGACCAGTCCATAGAGCAGCCCAGGCGGCGAAGCTGGCCGGTAATCGTGCCGCCGCTTTCGGCTTTCCATTCCCACACCTTCTCGACAAATTGCTCGCGGGTATAGTTGGTGCGCTTGTCCTGATTGGCTTCAAGCTGACGCTCTACCACCATCTGCGTCGCGATACCGGCATGGTCCGTGCCGACAACCCACAGCGCGTCCTTGCCGCGCAGGCGCTCATAACGGATGACGATGTCCTGCAACGTGTTATCCAGCGCGTGCCCGATATGCAGGCTGCCGGTTACATTTGGCGGCGGGTTGACGATGGTGAACGGCTGGGCATCCGGCCGCTCGGGACGGAACAGGCCGCCCTCTTCCCAATGGGCATACCACTTTGCCTCGATAGAGGCGGGGTCGAAGGTCTTGTCTAGCGTCGTTCCGGTCATGGTCGCGGCTTTGCCAGCGGCTTTGTGCGTGCGCAAGGCGTCGCCTGCCCGGAACAGCTTGTAGGATGAGGTATTTTGGCTGCATAGGAGGGCAGATGCGCGAATGGGCAGACTTTTCGCTGGACGGGACTGAGGGGGGAGCGGCGACGCTGCTGCTCAAGGGATCGTTGCGCGTGCACTACCTGGGCGATCTTGACCGGCGGGTTGGTGAGCTTGACCAACCCATTGCCCGCGTTGATCTTTCGCATGTCAGCGCCATGGATACGGCTGGGGCATGGCTGGTGTGGCGCATTGCGCGCGACAACGACGCCGAGATCACCGGCGCCAGCGAAGATGCCGAGCGGCTGATAGCCGCGGTGGGCCGGACGATTGATGCCGAGGAAAACGTCGGTGAAGAAAAACCGCCGCTGCTTGATCGGGTCAACGAATGGCTGCGAACGCGGGTGTTGCGTTATTCCTGCGGGCTTTACCGCATTGTCGATTTCCTTGGCGCGACCATTCTGTCTTTTGGCGACGTGATCCGGCATCCAACGCGGTTTCGCGGTAAGGCGCTGATTCACCAGATGGAGCTGGTTGGCGTCAATTCGCTGGGCATCATCGGTTTGATGAGCTTCCTGATCGGGATCGTCATTGCCCAGCAGGGTGCTGTTCAACTGCGCCAGTTTGGCGCGGAGATTTATACGATCAACCTCACTGGCCGGCTCGCCATGCGCGAGCTGGGTATTCTGATGACTGCGATTATGGTCGCGGGACGATCGGGATCGGCCTTTGCCGCGCAGATCGGTACAATGAAGCTGACAGAGGAAGTGGATGCCATGCGTATCATCGGCGTTGCGCCGATGGAGGCGCTGGTGTTGCCCCGAGTGTTGGCGACCATGCTGATGATGCCGCTGCTGGGTTTCTATTCCGCGATTATCGCCATCATCGGCGGCGCGGTCATGTCGGTCTATGCGCTCGATATTCCGTTCATCACGTTCATCACCCGGATTCAGGAAGTGGTGCCGATCCACGACGTGTGGATCTGCGTACTGAAGGCGCCAGTGTTTGGCCTTATTATCGCGATTTCGGGCTGCTATCACGGCATGCAGGTGAAGGGTAATGCCGAAGAAGTCGGCCGTCGGACGACTCAGGCAGTGGTCGCGGCCATTTTTATGGTGATCGTGTTGGACGCTTTCTTCGCGGTGTTCTTTTCTCAGATAGGCTGGGCATGAGTTTGGGCGATGTTCAACCCGATTCAGACTTCCCTATCGTCGTGGAAGGACTGCGAACCTCGTTCGGCAGCAATGTCATCCACGAAGGGCTGTCACTGAAAGTGCGCCGGGGCGAGATCTTGGGCGTTGTGGGGGGATCCGGCACAGGCAAGTCGGTGTTGATGCGCTCGATAATTGGTCTGCAGATTCCCGATGAAGGATCGATCACCGTCCTCGGTCGTTCCATCACGGATGCTAAGGACGACGACGACATCGATATTCGCAGTCGCTGGGGCGTGTTGTTCCAGGGCGGGGCGCTGTTTTCGACGCTTACCGTGGGTGAAAACGTAGAAGTGCCGCTCAAGCAGTTCTATCCGGAACTTAGCGACGTGCTACGCAAGGAAATTGCGGACTTCAAGGTAAGGCTGTCGGGCCTGTCAGATGCGACGGCGGCGAAATATCCGTCCGAACTGTCTGGCGGCATGAGGAAACGCGCGGGTCTGGCGCGGGCGCTGGCGCTCGATCCGGAACTGCTGTTCCTTGATGAGCCTACTGCCGGGCTCGATCCGATTGGCGCTGCCGCGTTTGACGAGTTGACGCTTGAGTTGCAGCGAACCCTGGGCCTCACGGTGTTTCTCATTACCCATGATCTTGATACGCTGTACGCGATTTGCGACCGCGTGGCGGTGCTGGCCGACCGGAAGGTGATTGCTATCGGTACGATCCCGGAACTCCTGGCAACGGACCATCCCTGGATTCAGGAATACTTCAACGGTCCCCGAGGGCGCGCCGCAAAGGCCGGGGAGGAACGTGAACGTATTGACAAGCCGTTGCCGGGATATGGGAAAGACGTGGACAAGGCCAGCGAGGCGGGGGCATAGGACGGGGCGATGGAAACCAGGGCAAATCACGTCTGGGTAGGGGTTGTAACCCTGATCCTGCTCGCGCTGCTGGCCGGGGGCATCGTCTGGATATCCCAGCTGAACGAAGGCAAGCAGAACGAATACGACATCTTTTTCCAGCAATCGGTGGATGGGCTGGCCAAGGGGTCTGCCGTGACGTTTGCTGGCGTGCCGGTTGGGCAAATCAGTCAGATTGAACTGTGGCGGAAAGACCCGAAATTTGTACGCGTGCGTATAAAGGTCGATGCCAATGTGCCTATCAGTGTCGGCACGGTGGCAACCATCCAGGGCAGCTTTACCGGTGTGTCCAAGATCCAGCTTGAAGGTGCCATAAAAGGCGCGCCACGTATCACCGAGCCGGGGCCGGAAGGCGTGCCGGTGATTCCAACCCGACGAAGCGGACTGGGGGAAATCCTTAGCAACGCACCGCTACTGCTGGAAAGGTTGGCCACTCTGACAGAGAATCTGAATACTTTCCTTTCCGAAGATAACCGCAAGTCTATCAGCGGCATTCTTGCCAATACAGATCGCATGACGGCTGATCTTGCCGACACGACGCCGCGGCTGAACGTCGCGTTGACCGAACTTCAGGGAACCTTGCGGCAGGCGACTGCCACGCTCGCAAGTTTTGAAAAGGTGGCAGGCTCGGCAAACGACATGCTTAATGAGGACGGTGATTCGCTGGCGACTGAGCTCCGCGCCACGCTGCGATCAGCGCAGAACGCCGCCGATGAACTCACCGCTACGCTAAAGGCTTCCCAGCCTGCCACGCGGCAGTTTACTGAAAGTACTCTGCCAGCAACGGAAGCTACGCTGCGGGAACTACGCGCTACCAGCCGTGCGCTCCGCGCCGTGACAGAACGCATTGACGATCAGGGCGCCGGCGCCCTGGTGGGCGCGCCAAAGCTGCCGGATTACAAACCGTGAGGGGGGACATGGTCTCACGCATAATGCGCAAGGGTGCGCCGTTGTTTGCTGCAGCGCTGCTAGCGGGTTGCGTCAGCTTCGGTGGCGAGCCACCCGAACAGCTTATCACGCTTACGCCCGAAATCACTTCGCCTGCGGGTAGCATCGGAACCGGCTCGGTGGCAGATGCCATACTTGTGCTGGACCCGGACACGGACCGGCGGCTGGATGTTCAACGCGTGCCGGTGCAGGTCGACGATGCGACCATCGCCTATCTCAAGGATGCCGTGTGGGTGGAAAGACCTGCGCGGCAGTTCCGGCATTTGTTGGCGGAAACCATCCGTGCGCGGGGCAATCGCCTGGTCATGGAAAGTAGCGACAGCGAAACCGGCGGACGAAGCACGTTGTCAGGCCGGCTGTTGGATATGGGTTATGATGCGCGCAGCCGATCGGTCATTGTGCGGTTCGACGCCATGCGAAGAAATCCTGAAGGTCAGTTTGAATCGCGGCGCTTCGAATCCATCGTGCCGAACGTGAAACCCGAAGCGAAAGCCGTGGCGACTGCGCTCAATCAGGCGGCGAACGACGTGGCACGGCAAGTTTCCGATTGGGTGGTCGGAGCGCCAACCACCCCTTAGTCTGGTTGGCCAAAGCGGGCCTGCCGAAGAGAAGGCAGGCTTTCCGGCCCAGCCAGCCAACTATGCCCTTGAAGTCAGCTGTTGGTTTGGGGGCGGGTTCAGCTACGCGGCTGCGTCTTCGCGCGCCAGTTGTGCAAAGCGCATGGCGGCGGTGAACGTCTTCAGGCGGCGTGCGCGGAGGGCTTCGGCGTCGGCATCCTTGCCCCACAGTTCGGCTTGCCAATCTTCTTCAAGATTGGCGGCGTCCCACAGGTCTTCAGCCTTGGAGTTAGGTAACAGGGCAGCAAGCCCGATCACGAGTGAAGCGGCAAGGCTGGTCAGCGTATTGAGCGCGGCGAGGGTGAAACCTTCTTGTGAGGAAAGGACTGCTCGCATCCGTTCCATCGTCTCCGGCGGTTGCGGCTGATGAATGATGCCTTCGATACAGTTGAAATGGACATCCCAGCGCGCCTCTGCGGCGGCGAGCAGCGGCGCCCACACTTCTGCCTGCCGTTCATGCAAAGCCTCGCCGTGCTCAGCGCGATAGCAGAGCGTATCGGTTTCAGCATAAGGCAACAGGCAGCGAATGGCGCCGTCGCGGTCGAGCGCTACGATATCGATCGCGTAGTCGGCCAGATCGCGGAAAATAAAGGCGCCGGTATCCAATTCGTCACCCTGTTGCGACCATTCCTGCGCCATTGCTTCGGCCAGCGCCCGGCTGGGCACGACCTGATCGCGGCCGCCGCCAGTCTTGATACCGCGCCCGTCCAGAAGGACGCGCCAGCCTTCACCGGCCGGGGCGACAGTCACTTCGCGGTAAAAGCGTTTCATGGCCGGGGGGACTTCCATTTGCGGGCAAGGAGGATCGGAAAGATCACGGCGTCGATCAGTCCGGCAGAGGCTATCGCGAAGCCTGCAACAGGCGGCATGGCTATAATACCGGTCATCCCCATCGCGCCGACCACGACTAGCGCTACGCCTGAAAGCCGGACAAGCTGGATCACGATCCAGTGGCTGAATGCTGGATCGTTACTCATGATAGAAGGTAGTCCCTGATTTGCTGGGGAGTGGCGACGATGCACTCCGCTCCGGCATCAGTCAGTTCTGCTGGAAGATGATAGCCCCACTCGACGCCGATGGCCCGAACGTGGGCGGTCCGCGCCATTTCCATGTCATAGGCGGTATCGCCGATCATTACGGCTTCCGATGGCTGGACGGCGGCTTCGAACAAAGCGGCCTCCAGCATTCCGGGATGCGGCTTTGATGGATGGCGGTCTGCTGTCTGCAACGTGACGAAATGCTCATCCAGACCATGTGAGGCGAGGCAATGGGCAAGGCCGCGATCGGACATTCCGGTTGCGATGCCCAATTGCCAGCCGCCAGCGCGAAGATCATCGAGCAGTTCGGGAATGCCCGCGTAAAGGGGCTGCGAGAGGCTGCCTTCTTCGCGCGCGGTCCGAAAGGCGCGTTTATAGGCATCGGTGATATTCCGGCACATGCGGTTTTCCGCATCGGGCAGGAGCCGCCGCACGGCCTGCATCAGGCTAAGCCCCACCGCACGGCGCACGGCGTTGCGGTCAGCCGGGGGCAGGCCAACCTCGGCAAAAGCACATTCCATGGCATCGCAGATGCTTGCCTGACCATCGACAAGGGTCCCGTCACAATCGAAAACTGCAAGCTTCAAACCGGGCCTCCTACCGAGCGCATCCGCTTTGCGATGGCGTGTGAACCTTGCGTTTCAAGACCCGCGGCGACGCGCGCACGATCAGCCGCAGACTTGTTCTGGGAGAGTTTGAACGTGGGGCGCCAGATATCCACTCCGAGTTCAAAGCCAATGATCGCCGACAGCATGCTGTTCAGTGCCTCGGGTGGCAGCTTGTCCATGGTCCAAGGAACCCCGCCGATGATCTTGCCTTCCTGATGTGCGGACTGCCTTTCCAACAGGCCGGAGAGGCCTGCTGTATCCAAGCGCCTTACCCGGCCCTCCATTTCCAGCGTGACGTAATTCCATGTCGGTACCTGGGCAGGATCTTCATACCAGCGCGGGCTGACATATCCTTCGGGTCCATTGATCACGGCAAGGACCCTCATGCCATCTATATGCTGCGCCATTGCATTGCGGTGTGAGAGGTGGAACTGCACGACGCCGTCGTCCGCCCACAAAAGCGCTGCATGGGCGACGCGCGGACCATTGGGCGTGGTCGCGAAGATCATTCCAAAGCCGACTTCCCGGACGAACGCCTTATAGTGCACGCTTTCTTGTGCCGCCGTCCCCTTCGGCCTGAATGCCGAGTTAGGGTGCACTAGGGCTTGCCTCGCTTTGCCGGCGGCTTGCGGGCTGGTGCAGACGTGCTGCGCTTGCGTCGTTCGCCCCGGCGTTCTTTGCGGTACTGCTTGGCATGGGCTTTCGCCTCGGACTTCTTCTTCTCCTTTGATGGAGCGGTCGCTTCGGGCGGCAGGTCTGCACCGACGGCTTCATCAAAGCCAAGCTGTTCCATACTGGCCGCGAAGTGATCGGGCAGCGGAGCTGTTACGTCGAGTGGCGAGCCGTCGGGGTGGTCGATGATTAGCCGGCGAGCATGCAGGTGCATCTTGCGGCTGATGCTGCCGGTAAGGAAAGCTTCCGGCCCGCCGTATTTTCCGTCGCCGACAATAGGAAAGCCAATGGCTGCCATGTGGACGCGCAACTGATGTGTGCGGCCGGTCAGGGGCATAAGTTCAACCCAAGCGGCGCTGTTGCCGGCGCGATCCAGCACGCGGTAACGTGTGCGTGCGGTCTGCCCGCTTCCGCTTTCATCTACCATCATCTTCTCGCCGCCGCTGCCCGGCTGCTTGCTGATCGGAAGTTCGATCAGTCCTTCGTCGATGCTGGGAACGCCGACGATCAGGGCCCAGTAAACCTTGCGTGCCGTGCGGCCGGAAAAGCGCTTTGAGAAGAAAGAAGCACTGCCCGGCGTGCGGGCAATAAGGAGAACCCCGGAAGTGTCCTTGTCGAGCCGGTGGACGAGGCGAGGGCGAGGGCCCTTCGTTGCGAACGCATCCAGCAGCCCGTCGACGTGCTCATACGTGCCGGTGCCGCCCTGCGTTGCAAGACCCGGCGGCTTGTTGATCACGATCGCGGCACGATCCTGCGTGATGACCATAGCCTCCGCCATCTCGATCTGGGCCTCGGTCAGTTCGGGACGGGTCCGAGGGCCACTGTGTATCACGTCTCCGCCCGGGGGCACGCGCACTACTTGTCCCGCGACAAGTCTGTCGGCGGGATCGGCGCGCTTTCCGTCAATGCGAATTTGACCGGTGCGAGCCCACCGGGACACAGTGGCAAAGCCAATCTGCGGCAGGTGGCGCTTGAACCAGCGGTCGAGCCGCACGCCTTCGTCATCGTGCTGGACCGTGAACTGGCGGACAGTGTCGCTCATACTATCACCCGCGCGGTAGCAAAGCTGGCGATCAGGCCTGATTCGGCGCCAGTGGCGCATATGAAGAGGTGTTCGGTTGCGAGACTGCTCAGGCCGGCGCCGATGACGACGTAAGGCGAAGATTGCAGGAATGGTGCTGAAGACATCGCATGCGCAATAGACGGGGCGCGCGCGCAATACTACAGGCAACCGCTCGCCGTGTTACCAACGCCGAGTTTGCCGCAAAGCCTTGCGTTTGGGCACTCTGTTTGCTAGCGGCGCGCTATTCCAGCCAGTCCAATACGGATTCGGCGTATATTCGTATTTTCTTTTTAAGGTGATCCCCCGATCGAATCGGCAAGTCGGGGCTCTCGCCGTCGTTTGTGAGGTATGTCGGTTTATGCAAATTCTCGTCCGCGACAATAATGTCGACCAGGCTCTCCGCGCGCTCAAGAAGAAGCTGCAGCGTGAGGGTGTGTATCGCGAGATGAAGCTGCGCCGTCACTACGAGAAGCCTTCGGAAAAGCGTGCCCGTGAAAAGGCTGCTGCAATCCGTCGCGCCCGTAAGTTGGAGCGCAAGCGGGCGGAGCGTGACGGCGCCAAGTAGGCGCTTGCTCCAGCCTTCCGGTTGAGCCATGAGGGCGCGGATTCGTATCCGCGCCCTTTTGCTTTTTACTCTTGGGATTTTGCCATGACAGAGATCACCCGCGTTCCCTTGCAGCCCATCGCCAAGGGCGCGCTTGGCAAGCTTTGGATAGGTATTGCCGCTGTTGCGCTGGCCGCCGGCGGTATTGCCTGGGCTGCGCTGCCGCCGTCGGTTGAGGTCGCCACGCTGGTTGCCGGCAAGGGCGAATCCCCGACGATGAACGATGTTGCCTTGATCAATTACAAGGGCACGCTGCCCGATGGTAAGGTCTTCGATCAGGCTCAATACACGCCCATGCCGCTGGACGGCGTGGTACCGGGCTTTTCCAAGGCGCTTATGCAGATGCAGCGCGGCGGCAAGTACAAGGTCGTGATCCCGTCAGCGCTGGCTTATGGTCCAGAAGGCCGCGGCGAGATTCCGGGTAACACCGACCTGACCTTTGAGATTGAGCTGCTCGATTTCACCAGCCGTGAAAATTTCGAACAGCAAATGCAGATGATGCAACAGATGCAGCAGATGCAGGGCAATCCCCAAGGTGGGCCGCAGGGCATGCCCCAAGGCGCGGTGCCGCCGGGAGCGCCGCACCCTTAACGCGTGTCTTTTTGCCAACGGTCATTAATTTTTTTCAGAGGTGAACGAAGTCCATGTCGGTCGATACCGCCACCGTGGCACGCATAGCCGCGCTGGCCCGCATCAAGGTTACGGAGCCAGAGCTTGAGGAAATGGTTCCAGAATTGAACGGCATCCTCGCCTGGATCGAACAGCTTGGCGAAGTCGATGTCACCGGTGTTGAGCCGATGACGGCCGTGATCGAGAATCATCTTCGCCTGCGTGATGACGTTGTGACCGATGGCGGTATCCGCGATGCCGTGCTCGCCAATGCGCCCGCGGCGGAGCATGGATTTTTCGGCGTGCCCAAGGTGATCGAATAATGACGCAGCTTACCGAACTTGGCGTCGCGGCGATTCGCGACGGCGTGGCCAAGGGTGAATTCAAGGCTGTTGAAGTGGCAGAGGCATTCAACGCCAATGTCGCTGCAGCGCAGAAGGCGCTGAACGCCTTCATCGTCGCTACGCCAGAAAAGGCGGTCGAAGCCGCGCAGGCCGTAGATGCCGACCGTGCTGCCGGAAATGCGCTTGGCAAGATGGCCGGCGTGCCGATCGGCATGAAGGACCTGTTCGCCACCAATGGCGTTCAGACCACGGCTGCCAGCCACATGCTCGAAGGCTTCAAGCCTGAATATGAAAGCACCGTCTCGCAGAAGCTGTGGGACGCGGGCGCGGGCATGCTCGGCAAGCTCAACCTTGACCAGTTCGCCATGGGCTCGTCGAACGAGACGAGTTATTTCGGCAATGTGATCTCGCCCTGGAAGCGCAATGACGGCGGGAACGCTGCCATTGCACCGGGCGGTTCGTCCGGCGGCAGTTCGGCGGCGGTTTCGGCACGGCTTTGCCCGGCAGCAACCGGCACGGACACCGGCGGTTCGATTCGTCAGCCTGCTGCGTTCACCGGCATTTCCGGCATCAAGCCCACCTATGGTCGCTGCTCACGCTGGGGCGTTGTCGCCTTTGCCAGTTCGCTTGATCAGGCTGGCCCGATGGCGCGTGACGTGCGTGACTGCGCGATCATGCTTGAGGCAATGGCCGGTTTCGATCCCAAGGATTCGACCAGCCTGGACATGCCGGTTCCCGAATGGGATGCAGGCCTGTCTGCCGATCTCAGGGGCAAGAAAGTTGGCGTTCCGCGCGAATACCGGATGGACGGCATGGACGACGACGTCGCCCGTAGCTGGGATGAAGGCATCGCCTGGCTGAAAGATGCCGGGGCCGAGATCGTCGATATCAACCTGCCGCACACCAAGTATGCGCTGCCAGCCTACTACATCATTGCACCAGCAGAGGCTTCGTCCAACCTCGCTCGCTATGACGGCGTGCGCTATGGACTGCGCGATCTTCCCGAGGGGGCAGGTCTGCAGGATATGTATGCCGCTACCCGCGCTGCTGGTTTCGGGGCCGAGGTAAAGCGCCGCATCCTGATGGGCACCTATGTGCTGTCGGCCGGTTTTTATGACGCCTATTACACGCAGGCGCAAAAGGTCCGCACGTTGATTGCCCGCGATTTCAAGGCAGCGTTTGATCAAGTGGACGTAATCCTGGCGCCTACTGCGCCAACTGCAGCTTTCGGACTGGGCGAAAAGACGGCTGATCCGCTGTCGATGTACCTGAATGACGTGTTTGCAGTTCCCGCCAGTCTTGCCGGTTTGCCTGCCATGTCGGTGCCCGCCGGTCTTAACCGAGAGGGCCTACCGCTTGGCCTGCAGATCATCGGCAAGGCTTTTGACGAGCAGGGCGTGCTGAATGCGGGCCTCGCTATCGAACAGCGCGCAGGGTTTACGGCCAAGCCGGAAAAGTGGTGGTAAGATGAGCGAATACCGCATTCAGGGTACAACCGGTGAATGGGAGGTCGTAATCGGCCTTGAAGTTCACGCGCAGGTTGTTTCCAAATCCAAGTTGTTTTCGGGCGCGGCGACAGCGTTCGGGGCAGAGCCCAACGCGCAGGTCAGCCTTGTTGACGCAGCGATGCCGGGCATGCTGCCGGTGTTGAACCGCGAGTGCATCCGTCAGGCCGTGCGCACCGGTATGGCGATTGACGCGCAGATCAACAAATGGTCGCGCTTTGACCGGAAGAACTACTTCTACGCCGATTTGCCGCAGGGATATCAGATTAGTCAGCTGTATCATCCGTTGGTGGGTGAGGGGCAGATCGACATCAGCCTTGATGACAAGGACCCTGAAGGTTCGGTCAAAACGATCGGCGTCGAACGCATCCATGTGGAACAGGATGCCGGTAAGTTGATGCACGATCAGCATCCCACCATGTCCTATGTCGATCTTAACCGGTCGGGCGTGGCGTTGATGGAAATCGTCAGCCGCCCAGACATGGGTTCACCTGCCGAAGCCGGGGCGTATCTGCGTAAGCTGCGGGCGATCCTGCGTTATGTCGGCAGCTGCGATGGCAACATGGAGGAAGGCTCCATGCGTGCCGACGTGAACGTCTCTGTGCGTAGGCCGGGAGACGAACTGGGCACACGAACAGAGACGAAGAACGTCAACTCGGTTCGCTTTGTAATGGCGGTTGTCGAGCAGGAGGCGCGCCGGCAGGTCGACGTCCTCGAAGATGGCGGCACGATTGTGCAGGAAACCCGGCTTTACGACCCCGATCGCAATGAGACGCGTTCGATGCGCAGCAAGGAAGATGCGCACGACTATCGCTACTTCCCGGACCCGGATTTGCTGCCGCTGGAACTGGACGATGCCTTTCTTGAGGAATGCCGCGCCAGCCTACCGGAACTGCCCGACGCCAAGCGGCACCGGTATGAGAACGCGCTGGGCTTGTCGGCCTATAATGCCGCTGTACTCACCGCCGAGGTAGAGACTGCCCGCTGGTTCGAAGCGTTGCTTGCCGCCAGCGCCAAGGCGCAGGGCAAGGGCGAGGCTGATGTTGCCAAGCAGGCCGCCAATTGGCTGATTTCAGAGCTGTTCGGCGCGCTGAACAAGCTGGGGTGTGACCTTCAGGGATCACCAATCAGCCCCGAGGCTGGGGCGGAACTGCTGGCCTTGATCGGCGACGGAACGATTTCGGGCACCATTGCCAAGCAGGTTCTGGAAAAGATGCTGGAAACGGGCGATGCCGCTGCCGTCATCGTTGAGCGCGAAGGTCTGAAGCAGACGTCGGACACGGGCGCGATCGAGGCGACTATCGCCAAGATCCTTGCCGACAACCCGGACAAGGTGGAGCAGTACAAGGCCGGCAAGGAAGCGTTGTTTGGCTTCTTTGTGGGGCAGGCCATGAAGGCCATGCAAGGGAAAGCGAACCCGCAGATGGTCAACGAACTGCTCAAGAAGGCTTTGGGCTAACGGGCTCGGCCGATGAAGACTGATACCTCTCCCCTCGCGGGGA
>Ga0233380_1000024_pt1 | contig 132364 bp, 99 predicted proteins | sample ElkDunMinimDraft_9_FD_191541 | JGI IMG/M metagenome (GOLD analysis project Ga0233380, IMG submission 191541) | Fecal eukaryotic communites from dung pellets of Tule Elk in California, USA - Elk Dung F36 | ecosystem: Host-associated > Mammals > Digestive system > Large intestine > Fecal | place... | reverse complement strand
AATGCTGGGAGGCCTCGGTTGTTTTATTATTACGGATATAAGTTCCCAAAGACGCGGTCAAAGAAAGGAAGGTATTGTTCAGCACCACTACCTCATAGACCTTGTCAAGGTTTTTTTGCTGTTGTTCGGGTTCCTGCGTCATGCGCTGAAAGGCTGCATTCAAATTGCCGATGGCCAAAAAAGCATTTTTTCTACATAACTTGTAGGAGGAATCGGCGTTGTTTTTTTCACGGTAAAATTTCTCCACCGCTTTAAGAAAATTTCTGTTGGCCTGAATGGACCCGGTGATGAACTCCCGGATGGTTAAGAACTGCCAGGAGGGCCAGAAGAAAGAATTGGCAATAAAGGCCAGTGCGGCTCCTGTCAATGTATCCAAGACCCGAAACTGAATAGCATCCCAAGGATCAGACCTCACCAAAGCATAAATCAGCACAATATTTAAAGTGATGAAGATAGCGGAACTTTTGTAGTTTTTTTGGACCAATGAAAATCCCAGTATAAATGAGACCACGGACAAAATCCCATAGATATATTCATTTTGTGTGGAATAGACCACCGCTACTGCCACTGCACCCCCGATCAGGGTTCCATAGAGGCGGTGTTTTGAGCGCTCTTTGGTCAACGTATACCCTGGTCGCATGATCACCGTGATGGTGAGTAAAATCCAATAGGCGTTCTGAAAGGGAAAAATTATCCCGATGGCAAATCCCACCAATACTGTTAAGGTCAGGCGAAGACTGTGCTTGAAAATGGGGGAGTCAAAATTGAGGTTTTCGGTAAAGGTTTTCCAGTCATAATCCTGTGGGGTGATAAATTGGGAAGACTCTTTCGTTCTTGACCACAATTGATCTTGCTCCACCAGGTTTTGCATCACTTTCTGAATGACTTGTATTTTTTGCGCCTGCTTTTGAAGATAATCGTAGATGTTTTGAAGAAGTATGGCTTCTTCATAAGCTTCTGGAGAATAGGCCGTTCTTCTAAAGTTATTCAAGCTCTCCTTAGCCTGTTGAAGCAGGTGGCCAAGGGAAGGGTTAACAATCACCGGATCTTTACGGCCCAGCACACGGGAGAGACTGTTAAGCTGCTCCGCTATGGAAAATATCAACTCGACAAAAGGTTTTAATTCTACCGGCTCATTGCTGAAGCTTTGCTGCATCTTGTACACGTGGGGCAGGTTGCCGATCGCCAGCTCCAATATATCGATCAGCTCAATCAATATAAGCACCTGACGCCGTGTAAAATTGGAGTTGCCTGAGTCCCTCCTCGAACTGAGCAGAATTTCCCGGAGGCTTTCATGATTTGCATTCAGGGTGGTCTGCAGTTCAAATAATTTTGTCTCCAATTCCAGCTTGTCTCCCTTTTTAAGCGCAAATTCACCCCTCGTTTTTAAATATGACGCAGTTAGCTCCATACAGGCTGACATCATTTGGGTAGTATGGCTTTTATGTGTCCAAAGATGGACAAGCTGTGAAAAGAGAAGATACCATAGTCCTCCCAGACCGATCCAGCCGACATGCGCAAAAACATCTCCCCCCGTCTGGGGATGGGCTAGACTTAAAATAATTGCCGAAAGACCCGAAAAAGAAACCAAAGATGCCCGGAAGCCAAAAACGGACAAATAGGAGACCAGAAAGATCAGGATGGCCATCACCGGGCTAAGCAACCAAAGACTTTCATCTACCAGGTTGATGATTAGCGTGAGCACTACACCCAAAACAATGGCTGCCAACATCCCATTGACCCGGTGGCGGTTGCTTCCAGGGAAATTAGCGGGAGCACCAATGAACATCCCCATGGTAAGGCTGATGCCTATTTCGATCTTGCCCAAGGAGTAGCTGGCACCGAGAACAATTAGAATGGCCAAAGCCAATACCACGCCCTTGGAAAAATCAGCACTCTTCAGAAATCGAATGGAGGTATCAAGCATGAAGTGTATCTAGTAACAAGCAGCCAATATCGCGTACAACCAAGAATAAAGACCCAGCGGTGGGGAGGGAAGCGCGGCTCCAACGGCGGTCTCCCATCCCAACTGGAGAATAAGCGACAGGGGATGGGAGAGAAGGTGTCTATAGTATAGGCCCTTCCCCCCTTTAACCCTAGCCGATTATACTCACAATTCTGCCGACTGAGACCAAATATTGATCATCCCGTCCTTGGCATATTGATCAATGTCTGTCAATTCCTGTTCCGTAAATTGTAGATTATCCAGCGCCTTGACGCAATCCACTACCTGTTCGGGTCTGCTGGCCCCGATCAATGCCGAAGTCACCCGCCCGTGACGTAATACCCAAGCGATAGCCATCTGCGCTAAGGTTTGTCCTCTTCTTTGGGCTATTTTATTGAGAGAGCGGATATGGGAAAGATTTTGTTCGCTTAGGAAATTTGGGTTCAGTGACTTGTGCTGGCTGGCCCTGCTGTTTTCAGGAACCTGATCCAGGTACTTGGTGGTCAACATGCCCTGGGCAAGTGGGGAGAAAACGATAGAGCCCAAACCCAGATCATCCAAGGTGTCCAACAATCCGTCCTCTTCTATCCAACGGTTAAGCATAGAATAGCTAGGTTGGTGAATAATGAAGGGCGTGCCCAATTCTTTGAGGATGGCATAGGCCTCCCGGGTTCTTTTGGAATTATAGGAAGAAATGCCCACATACAGTGCCTTGCCAGAGCGGACGATCTGATCCAAAGCCATCATGGTTTCCTCTAAAGGCGTATTGGGATCAAAGCGGTGGGAATAGAAAATATCCACATAGTCGAGGCCCATCCGTTTCAGGCTTTGGTCACAGCTTGATATCAGGTATTTTCTGCTGCCCCATTCACCATAGGGGCCAGGCCACATATTGTATCCGGCTTTGGAAGAAATAACAAGCTGGTCCCTATAACCTGAAAAATCTTCCTTCAGGATTTTCCCAAAAGCGGTTTCTGCACTTCCTGGAGGAGGACCATAATTGTTGGCCAGGTCAAAATGGGTAATGCCCAAATCGAAAGCAGTCCGGCAGATGGCCTGCTTGTTTTTGTGGGAAAAATCGTCCCCGAAGTTATGCCAAAAACCCAGGGAGATCGCCGGTAATTTTAAGCCGCTTTTTCCGCAGCTGTTGTAAATCATGGTATCGTATCTTTGCGGGTCGGGTGTATAATCCATAGTAAAAATGTTTTTGATTTGAAGATATACAAATATAGAAAAATGGTGCGGTCTGGGCACGCTTATCCAAAAAACTGGAGATGTAGGGAGCAAATTGCCTGAACTTTGTCTGGACAAGGAATTCAGGTTAAAATCTGCGGGAGATGATAGGATTAATTGGGTGGTGCCTTTTCAGCTCGTAAAGGGTTTCTGTGAAGCCCTTTGTTTCAACTCTATCCCATAAAAAAAGCCGATAGACTTGCTCTACCGGCTTTCACTGGGGGATCAAACAACTTTAAATAAAATTCGTCTGCTTAGGGTTGGGATCCCTGCGCTCAATCCTGTCTCCCAAGGTATCTGTCGTTCTATTTCCCATCGGTGGGATTGGTTCTGTTGCTCTCTCAAAGCCGTAATAGGAATGAACTTCAGCCAGAAACTCGTGTTGGGGGTGATCCGGCCATTCATCTTTTTCAAATCCCGGGGCGTTTTCCAGCCTTTCTTTCTCTACGTTGAGGATAAACGTATCCTTCTGTGCGGTATCAAAGGCGAATGCCTCCCAGGGTATCGCGAAATATTTACTTCCCAGGTTGAGAAATCCGCTATCTACCGAAAGAACGGCATAAGTCGCCCTGCCGGTATGAGAGTCGATCATCAAGTCTTCTATAGATCCAATTTTATCACCTACCGCATTTTTGACGGTGGTGTTTTTAAATGAGGAAGCCTTTATCAATCGGCTGTGATGTGAATAGTCCATGGTTATTTTTATTTGTGGTTAAACATATTATTTCATCGATACTTGTCCAACAACTATGCCATTACCCGGTTTCTTTTTCAAACCTTGCGATTGCTTTTTCCATGTCTATTCCCTTTCCAAGTACCGGCTTGAAGAGGTCTCCCTTTTCTAAAACCCGCTCCACAGCGTTATAAATGGTAAAATCAGACATTTGTAATCCGGGTTTTACTTCATCCCAATCCAAGGGCATGGACACCGTGGCTCCTGGTTTGGGGCGGAGGGAATAGACTGATGCAATGGTGGCTTGGGGGCGATTTTGGAGGAAATCCAGGTACATTTTGCCCTTTCTGTCCGCAACTTTTCTTTCCAAGGTGGTGAATTCGGGGAGTTCATGATGGACTAAAGTGACAATGATGCGGGCAAATTCCTTGGATTGCTCATAGGTATATTTTTCCTCTAAGGGAATATAGACATGTAGTCCGGTGGAACCACTGGTCTTGCAATAGCAGGGAACTTCCATCTTATCCAACACCTTTTTTGTCATCAAGGCTGCCTCTATTACTTCGTCAAAACTGTTTTTGTCCGGATCGATATCAATAATACAAAAGGAAGGATGGTCGGGCTTCTTGGTTGTACTGCTCCAGGGGTTCATCTCTATAGCTCCAAGATTGGCGACATAGAGCAGGGTGGCTTCATTGTTGGACATCAGAAAATGCTTGTCCGTCTTGTCCCCTTCGCTATGGTACAAATAGGTGTCCATCCAATCCGGCACCTTTCCGGTGACATCTTTTTGGTAAAAGCTTTTTCCCTGGATGCCACCAGGGAACCTGTTTAGCGACTGGGGGCGATCCTTAAGATAAGGTAAAATAAAAGGCGCCATTTGATAATAGAAATTGATCAGGTCCCGTTTGGTGATGTTTTCTTCCGGCCAATAGATTTTATGAAGGTTTGTGAATTTTAACTCATGCCCGTTGACTTTTCTTTTTTGTGTTTTGTCCGTCGGATTGAGGAGGGTTTTTCTAGAAGATTTCGCCGGGGCCTGAATAATGTCCTTGTCTTTGTCGGGTAGAACCACATCAAGCACTTCCTCAGTGGGGGCAGGTGTTTCCTTCACCACTTCCGTGGCATTTTTGTCCTCTCGCATGGCGGCAAAGGAAGGGTGACGGAATACGCCATCCTGGGTGATTTCGGTAAAATTGACCTCCGCCACCAATTGGGGTTTAAGCCAGGTGACACTGGCGTTTGGTGGATTGGGACGGAAGCGGGAGGGCTTGTTATAATCAGGTACAATGTCGAACGGGCTTTTCTTGACCACCAATGGCTTGAACAGCTCCAGCATCTCTTTTTGCTGTTTATCCTTAAATCCCGTCCCCACTTTACCTACATATTTCAGTTGGTCTTTCTCATACACCCCCAGCAATAATGAACTGAATGCCTTGGCAGAGCCATCGTTTTTGGTATAGCCGGCAACGATCACTTCCTGCCGCTGCTGCACTTTTATTTTCAGCCAATCCTTCGATCGGCTGTCGGGAATATAGGTACTTTCAGATCTTTTGGCGATGATTCCCTCCAATCCCATTTGACGCGCAGCAGAGAAAAATTCAGTTCCTTTTGCCTCTACACTGAATCCAATCCGGATCAAGCCCTCTTCTGGCACCATAGATTGTAGAATGGCCTTTCTTTCTTTTAAAGTCAGATCCATCAGATTTTTACCGTCTAGCCACAAGACGTCAAAAACATAGTATAACAATTCGCCATCAGCTTCGCTACGCCAATTTTGAAGCGCATTGAAGTTGGCCATGCCTTTTTCATTGACCGCCACGATTTCACCATCTAGGATTGCATTGATTTTCCAGTTTTTAACAGCCTCGAAAATGGGATAGAATTTCTGCTCAAATGATTTATTGTTCCGTGACTTTAATTCGGTCTTGCTTTTATTCCTAAAAGCCAAAGCCCTGTAGCCATCCCATTTGACTTCGTATTCCCAACCCGGATCATCAAAAGGACCGTCCACCAAAGTGGCCAGCATGGGTTTGAAAAAAGCGGGAAATTTTTGCTTCTCTCCCTTTTGAACCAGGGAAGCAATATCCAAAGGAGGGGAGGGGACTTCAGTTTCTTCTGGATCCACCTGCTTTTTTAAGGATTCCTTTATCGCTTTTTTGGAAGCAGGCCTGCTATTGGCAGATACTTCCGGTTCTTTTTTTTCTTTGCTCTGGCCATAAATATTCTCTGAAGTGGCGGTGATTTGTTCCAGGGTTTTATTGGTGAGCACAGATTTGTCTTTTTTAAGAATATCGCTTTTGGATGAATAATTGTCCTCTAATTTCATCAAGAGCCAGGAATTTTCCCCCCCGTTAAAAGCTTTGACAAGGGCAAAGGTCCCCTGGAGTTTTCTCCCCTTTAGCACAAACTTTAACCTGCCTTTGTGTAATTGGTGAAGCAGCTTTTTCTCATTGGATTTTTTGTCCTTTTCCGCATCTTCCGCAGGTTCGTAGGTGCCTTCATCCCATACCATCACGGTGCCGCCACCATATTGGCCTTTGGGGATGATTCCTTCGAAAGTGCGGTAATCATAAGGATGGTCTTCGACCATCATGGCCAGTCTTTTGACATCTGGATCGGTAGATGGGCCTTTGGGAACCGCCCAACTTTTCAATACCCCTTCCATCTCCAGGCGGAAATCATAATGCAGGCGGGAAGCCGCATGTTTTTGGATGACAAAACGCAACTCATTCTTCAGGGGCTTGCCCCCCTTAGGTTCCGGGGTCTTTTCGAAAGACCGTTTTTCCTCGTATTTCTCCAGGGCCATGGTTTCCTTATTTTTTGAAGGAAAAGATCAAAAAACATGCCCAGGGTTGTGCCAACTGATGATGCGGGTCATTGTGGGTGAGGGTCTTCCTAGAAAAAAATCGCTGATTTTAGCTGCCCGAGAGGCTCATATAACAATAAAACCAATCCACGGACGCATTAAACGCCTGTTGTGAATTGGTTTTGAAATGGGAAATGCATCTTTTGGCCGAACCGGTGATGCTTCATTAGCTGTTGCTTCTACCTGTTTCGTATGCTGCTTCCAAAATTTATAATCTGCCAGTTACTTTGCAGGAGTGATGGTGATCTCGCTAAACTCTACCGGTCCATGATCTCCTTGAAGATAGATTGGTCCTGGCTCACCCTCATTGCTATCCAAAGCTCCGCCGGTAATGCCGGGGATTTCCTGGTTGGAAATGACGGTTTTTCCGTTGGTCACGATGGTTACCATTCTGCCCACCAAAGTAATCTCATAGGTCTGCCATTGTCCGGGACCCAAATTTGCAATTTCACTTGGGGTCAAGAAACCATACACGCCACCATAGAGCACGTTGGAAGGGTGGGCATCTTTGGGACTGTCCTCGATCTGAACCTCATATCTTCCCCTTAGATAAATCCCGGCGTTACTTCCTTCGGGAATTCGGAACCTGACTTTTAGCTTAAAATCTCCAAATTTTTGGTCAGTGATGAGGTTGGCTCCCGCTTTCGGATTGGTGAGGATGCCGTCTTTGACCACCCATTGGTTTTCACCTGTGGCATTCCATCCGTTTAGATCTTTTCCGTTAAAAATTTTGATCGCCTTGCCCCATTTAACGTCTCCTTCTCTCACCAAGTAAGGTGCTTTTACGCCGATCCAAGACTGTTTTGTTCCGTCAGGGATCACTTGGGTACCTTTTATTCCATCGGCGGTCAATTCGCCTTCGACGACAAATTCCCCCTCACCGCTTTCCCATTGGGGAGGGATGGAAAAGGAAAATTTGCCATTGTCAAACTTGATCTCCGAGACAGGGCGGGCACTCCCGTGTGTGGCCACAAAATAGCCCACAAGGGTTTTTGTTCCCGAGAATTTAACTTCTAGCCAGGAAGGCTCGGATTTTCCGTTGTTGTCCACGGTGATGTCCCATCTTCCGATGAGGTCTTTGGCGGCGAGGGGTTGCTCTATGGTGGTGGAAGGGGATTTTTCCGCTGCCAACAAAGGACCAGCCGATCCAAATGCCAATAGGCTGCTTAAGCCCAAAACAAGAAATTTACTATTCATGGTGAATGATTTTTTGATATTGAGGAGCCAAATTAAGACTTTTTGCTGGAAAAAAGAGAAAATTATGCTATTGCTTAAACCCTTGAGAAGCGTATATCTGTTTCCTAGGCTATACTAAAGGTCTTTAAATTCATTGAAACAATATTCCTGTCCTTCAAACTCAAACAGATAGTGAACCTCCTGTTTGCTTCTCTCAAAAACCCAATCTAACTTCAACAGATCACAATCCGTGAATGTATCAAATTGGATATCATTTAATTGTTTTAACAAGAAGCCATCCCGGATCTGTTGGGCATAAGCGGATGACCCAAGTTTGACTGCATGTGCGTACCATTTCCCACTTTTATAAGCCAAATAGAAATCGGAACCCCGTGCAAAATCCAACGAAGTAGAAGAATAGGGAGTAAAATAAAAGTGCTTGTATTTATAATCCAGTACTACTACTCCTTTTTGAAGAGATTTTGCACCGAGGACTGATGTATAAGACGGGGTAATAGCGGAGCTGTACGTGGACGCTACATAATTGGTGAAATTAAGCTTTCCTATTCTTATCGTGTCGTATCGTACCAAGAAGTTTATTGAATCATTTTGCGGACCAAATAAACTACGCCCACTGCTGGTATATACTGTATCAACGATATCGGTGGCATCGATTAATCCATCTTGTAACCTTTGGTTAACGGCATAATATTGAGGGTGGTAAAAGTGATTGCTTGACCCTGTGTCAAATAAAACAGCTTCATCGATATTATTATTGACTTGGATAAAAATCATTGGTGCCAGTTGCTCCCCTATTAATTCCATTTTTAAAGCATCCTGTCTCCTTACCGGTAATTTCGAACGGTCATTGGTGATTATTACTTCTTCTTCCTTTAGGTTTATCATAAGCATCTTGTCATGAAAAAAATCACCCCCCAAATAGCCATCAATCTTCTTGTCACAAAGAAACAAGCTTTGGATAGGTTTGACAATGCCCGAATTAATACCTGAAAAGGTGGAATTACCGATTTGGATTCTAGGGAGGATAGTCCTGTGCACCCAGCTGTTGTTTCCGTAGTAGTCGGTTGCTGATACGGAATCCAGAGAATTTAGACACAGTTCCGAATAGAGCTCTTGCGAAATACCGGTCGGAGCGCCTGTGTCTAATTGGAAATTATAGGTCTTTCCCTCTATAATTATGGGAACGATGACGGCGCTGGAGTAAACGTCCACCTTGATCTTTTCAAATATCCCTCCGCTGCCCCATTTTTCCCTATAGAAAAAAAGGAGGATCAGGAACATCAAAAGAAAAGGAAAGGCGACAATTTTGCTCCTTCGACTCATTCTGTTAAAGAATTTTTGTGGATAAAAATAAGCCTTAGGAGATCCAAGGGAATTTATGAAGGCTTCTTATTGGTTTTCTTGTTCCAACAAGGTAAGTAAATTTTCTTTTAGTTCACCTGATAGCCCCTTTATTTCACTTAAATCATTATTCCACAAAGAAGTATTGGACAATACAGTTGCAACAAACGTTTCGATGTCATCATTTTGCCATGCCTGCTGAAAGAAGGCGAGCACCTCTTCTGTGTCCCGTACAGGCAGTGCTTCTCCATTATACCTTCCTCTATAAAACACCATCAGTGCAGCAAAGGACATCACCAGATTTTCCGGGAGTTCTTTGTTTTGTCGGCAATATTCGGTCAGGGAAGGCAACACCCTTACCTGGAATTTGGAAATAGAATTCAGGGCGATATCTTTTAGCTGATGTTTGATAAAAGGATTTTTGAACCGCTCTATCACGTCCTGTGCGAATTTTTCCAGCTCCTCTGTGGGCAAGTCTAGTGTGGGAATTATTTCGTTGTAAATAGCCTTGGAAAGGAATTCACCTATAAAAGAATCCTCGACCGCTTCCCTTACCGTACGTAATCCTTTAAGATAGGCCAGTGGCACCATGGCGGTATGGGCGCCGTTGAGTATTCTTACCTTACGTGTGCGGTAGGGGCTAAGGTCTTTGACAAAATGGATTTCCAAGCCTGTCCTACTCACGGGTAATTCCTTTTCCAGGGATTCCGGTCCCTCAATGACCCACAAATGAAAGGGTTCGGCCGTCACCATCAGATCATCTTTAAAACCTATTTTTTGCTGGATGGCCTCTGTATTTTCCTGCGGAAATCCGGGGACAATGCGATCTACTAAGGTATTGCAAAAGGAATGGTGGCGGATGATCCAATCTTCGAACCCATTGCCTAAGCTCCACAACTCGGAATATTGAAGAATCGTCTGTTTTAGTTTTTGGCCATTTTGTTCAATCAATTCACAGGGAAGGTGGATCAATCCCTTAGATGGATCTCCGTCGAAAAAAACAAACCGCCGGTGGAGCAGGGCAGTTAATTTACCCGGAAAAGAAACAGGCACATTCTCTCCACGGCTGTCTTGGGGATCAAAGAAGATACCCGCCTCTGTTGTATTTGACACCATGAACCTCAGCTCCGGATTGTCAGCCAAAGCAAGAAATTGGTCATATTCCAGATAGGGGTTGATGGCTGGACGGACGCTGGTAATCAAGCGTTCAGTCTCCACCACCTCAGCATTCTGGAGGCCCCTGGTGATTACATGAAACAATCCCTCCTGGGCTTGGAGTTCGGCTGCGGGTAGTCTTCCATGGGGTTGTACTATCTGTACATCTCCGTGGAAGTCAGTTTTTTCATTCAAAATATCAATCACCCAATCCACAAAACCCCTAAGGAAATTGCCGGTACCAAACTGAAGTACCTTGATGGGTCTGTCTGAGGTGATATTGGCGTTCTGCCTGTTTAACAGTTTCATTTGCTGAAGTTAAAATATTCCTTGGCGTTGTAATAGCAGATGTCTCCGATCAGTTTGCCCAGCCATTTCTCATCTGCCGGAAGTTCACCGTTCTCCACATCTTCCCCGATCAGATTGCAGAGGATTCTACGGAAATACTCATGTCGAGGAAATGAAAGGAAACTTCTGGAATCTGTCAACATCCCCACAAAGCAGCTCAATATGCCCATGTTGGAAAGCGTGTTGATCTGTTTTTCCATGCCGTCTTTTTGGTCTAGGAACCACCAGGCTGAGCCAAACTGTACTTTCCCCTTGATGCTACCGTCATTGAAATTGCCGATCATGGTCGCCATCACCTCATTATCGGAGGGATTGAGGTTATAAAGTATGGTTTTGGTCAACTGGTCGCTGCTGTCCAAATGATTCAGGAACTGAGCCAAGGCCTTGGCCTGTGAAAAATCCCCAATCGAATCAAAGCCAGTGTCAGGTCCCAGGACCCGCAACATCCTTTCATTGGTGTTTCTCAAGGCACCCACATGGAATTGTTGGGTCCAGCCTTTGCTATGGTACATCTTGCTCAAATGTGCGAGAGTAGTAAACCTATAGTAATTGGCTTCTTCTGGAGATAGCTGTTTCCCTTGGGTTAATCTCAGAAAAAGTTGTTCTATATCAAAAGCGTCCGCTTCAAAATAGTAAAGCTGCTCCAAACCATGATCCGAAAGCCTGCCTCCATGATGGTGGAAGAAATCGATCCTCACCCGCAAGGCCTGGAGGAGATCCGCATATTGCTTGATCTCTATTCCACTGACTTCCGCCAATTTGTTCAGATAATCCAGGTAGGAGGAGGCATTCTCCACCGCATACGCTTTGTCTGGACGGAAGGCTGGGAAAAGCTTTGGCTTAATGCCTTCTTTGGAGGCCTTTATATGGTATTCGAGGCTGTCGATCGGATCGTCAGTGGTACAAACAATCTCCACCTTCATTTTTTCCAGCAAACCCAATGTGCTGTATTCCGGCTGTTGAAGGAGCTGGGTCGTTTTCTCATAAATTGCCTCCCCCGATTCTGCCGTCAATAGGTCTTGGATGCCGAAGTATCGCCGAAGTTCCAAGTGGGTCCAATGATAAAGCGGGTTTCTCATGGTGTACGGTACCGATTCAGACCACTTCAAAAACTTTTCTTTGTCTGTAGCATTTCCTGTGATGTATTTTTCGTCCACGCCAAGGGTCCTCATTCCTCTCCATTTATAATGGTCTCCCGCCAGCCATACTTGGGATATATTCTCAAATTGACGGTTTTCGGCAATGTCCTTTGGGGACAGGTGGCAGTGGTAATCTATGATGGGAAGGTGCTTGGCATAGTTGTGGTAAAGGAGTGAGGCAAATCTGCCTTTCAATAAAAAATCATCGTCCATAAAGGCTTTTTTGTTGCTGTCAACCTGAACATTTTGAAGCTTATTCATATCGGTCACATTCATTGTAAAGATCGGTTAGGTTATGTTTTTTCTAGTTGATGAAGCTCTGATAATCAATTCTGGTTTTAATACGGATTTCTGGGGAATGAATTTTCTTTCGTTGGCCTTGAGCAGCTCAAAGAACAACTCAGCAGTTACATGCCCCATAGCAATACTGGTTTGGTCCACTGTGGAAAGTGAAGGTTCTGTAAAAGAGGTGAAAGGTTCATTTCCAAACCCAACAATACCCACTTTTTGCGGTAATTCAATATTATTTTCCTTTAATACCTGTAAAGCCCCCATGGCGGCATAATCAGCAGCAGAAAAAATGGCATCAAAATCCAATCCCCGCTGCAGCATATACTGAGCCGACTGTTGCCCATCCTCCAGTTGCATATTGCTGTCTATAACTAATTCAGGATCAAACGGAATGCCCCTGTACTTTAAAGCATCTACATAGCCCCTGAATCGCTCTTTGTATATATTGATTTTTCTGGGACTGGTAAAATGGGCGATTCTAGTATATCCTTGCTGGATGAGGTGATCAACCGCCTTATAAGCTCCCATGTAATCGTCCAGTACTACCTGGTTTACCTCCAATAACTCCGTGATCCGGTCAAAAAGCACCAAGGGGATTCCTTTGTCGATCACCGCCTGAAAGTGATCAAACTTCTCTGTATTCTTTGCAATGGACACAATGATGCCATCCACTCTTGCGTTCAGCAAGGCATTGATGGTCTTGACTTCTTTTTCATAATTTTCATAGGACTGGCAGAGGATCACCCGATATCCCAATGCATCTGCGATCTCATCAATTCCCCGAACTACAGAAGAAAAGAAGTTCCTGTTAGCTGTCGGCACAATCACTCCGATTAGGCGGCTTTTGCCCATCCGTAAGGCAGCCGCAATATGGTTGGGCTGATAATTGACGTCCTTAGCCGTTTTTAGCACCAGCTTTTTAGTCGCAGCACTAATCCTGGGATGGTCATTTAATGCCCTTGACACCGTTGAGGCTGTAATACCCAGCTTAAGTGCAATGTCATGTACGGTGGCTTTTTTGCTGCTCATTCGTCTTCCTTTATGCTTCAGTCAACAAGTTGTTGGTTATTGCGTTATAAGTGTAATTGCTTGTGGGCTTTAAGCTCTAAAAGTGGGTTAAAATGCTGCGTCTTCTATCCGTTTTCAGTAAGGCTTTCCAATAGTAGCCAATATTCCTCCATCCACATAGATGATCTGTCCATTGACAAAGTCGCTGGCCTTACTCGCCAAAAATACAGTCACCCCATCCAAATCCCTTGGATTTCCCCATCTTCCTGCAGGTGTGCGATTAATGATAAACTGGTTGAAGGGATGGCCATCTACCCGCAGCGGGGCGGTTTGGTCTGTGGCAAAATAGCCGGGACCTATACCGTTGACCTGTATATTGAATTGGGCCCATTCGGTGGCCAGGTTGCGGGTCAGCATTTTCAGTCCACCTTTAGCAGCCGCATAAGCTGCAACATTATCCCTGCCCAATTCGCTCATCATGGAGCATATGTTGATGATCTTTCCAGATCCTTGGGATTTCATTGTCTTGGCGACTCTCTTAGAGAGAATAAATGGCGAAACAAGGTCCACATCTACCACCTTTCGGAAATCTTCTACAGACATTTCCAGGGCAGGCGTGCGCACAATCATTCCTGCATTATTGACCAGAATATCTATAGCTCCGAATTTTTCTTCGATCTTACTGATGCTTTGATCTACCAAGGCCTCGTCTGTAACATCAAAGAGGTAGCCATGGGCCTCAATTTTTTCTTGGGCGTAGGCGGATAAGGCGGCCTCCATTTTAGAAGGCGTATTGCCATTGACCAATAAGGTAGCACCACTTTTTGCCAGGGCCTTTGCCATGGCCATTCCCAATCCGTGGGTTGCCCCGGTAACCAAGGCAATTTTGCCGTTCAAATCAAACAGTTCTTTCATTTAGCGCAGTTCTGAAGTTGGGGCAGGATCCATGTCGCCGTAATCCAGGTTTTCACCGGCCATACCCCAAATGAAGGAATAATTGGAAGTGCCGGCACCGCTGTGGACGGACCAGGCAGGGGAAATCACCGCTTGCCGGTTTTTCATCCAGATGTGCCTGGTTTCCTGTGGCTGACCCATATAATGGCAAACAACCTGGTTTTCCGGCAGGTCAAAGTAAAAATAAGCCTCCATCCGCCGGTCGTGGACATGGGCGGGCATGGTGTTCCATACGCTCCCGGGCTTCAATTCAGTGAGTCCCATCTGGAGCTGGCAAGTCTTCAAAACGGAGTTGACGATCAGCTTGTTGACCACCCGGTGGTTTGAAGTCTCCAGGGAGCCCAGTTCTATTTTTTCTGCGTCTTTCATTCCGACTTTTTTGGTAGGATAGGAAGTGTGCGCGGGAGCGGAGTTAAAATAGAATAATGCGTCCCCTGAGTCAGCGGGATAAAACTCCACGGCTTTTGCTCCCCGGCCTATATAAAGTGCTTCCTTTTTATCTAAAGAATAGGCTGTTCCATCCACAACAATAGTAGCAGTGTCGCCGACATTGATGATGCCGATTTCTCTTCGTTCCAGAAAATAATCTGCTTTTAGCTGATCGATCGGGTCTAATACTAAAGATGCTGAAGAGGGGAAGATTCCCCCAACGATCAGTCTGTCAAAAGTGGAGTAAACTCCGCTGATTTGATCTTTTTCGAAAATATTTTCCAGCAAAAAATGCTCCCTTAGCTTTTGGGTGTCATACTGTTTGACGTCGTCTGGATGGGAAGCATACCTGGTATTTATACGTGTGGACATAGGAGTAGCGTTGTGTAATCGGTTGCGCAAAATAAGTGATTATTTTCTTGAAAGGCAAAAAAATGGCAGGAAATTATAGTCTGTAAACTGCCGTAAAGACAAAACTAACATAGGTTGTATTCTTTATTTCAGATTTATTCAATGTTTTTTAGGATAATTTACTGGCGTAAATTTTAATTACTGAAATTTTTTACATATATATGCAATCGATTATCCTGAATATCAGCGGGGCAGGACCTCGCATTTGCTTTCAATAACTCATTAAGGCAAGTCGGTCTATACGACTATCTGCTTGTAAAATTTCTTCCACACCCAATAGATCTGCCTATGAATAAGACGTTAAGACAGTACGATTGAAGAAATTTCCTTCTGATCAACCAACAATTAACAACAACCCATATGAAAGAAAAATTACCTTATTGCAGGATGACAAAACTGATGTCATTAATGACAGCAGTGTTGTTCGGCCTGTTTTCAGGAAGCCTGTCGGCAGAGGAAAACAGTCTGGATGGCGATGTAGAGAACATGGATGGGACAACACCCGCTTTGCTCTCTATGAGTGCTTTGGAAAAAGGACCTTTACACACGCCTTTTGATGTGACTGTAAGCGGAACGGTAACCGATCAGGAAGGAGAGCCCATTCCTGGCGCTACAGTATTGGTTCATGGTGCTGCCATAGGTACGGCAACTGATTTGGAAGGAAGATATAGTCTTACTGTTCCTGAAAATGCCACCTTGGTGTTTTCATTTATTGGTTTTGAGAGCAAGACTGTTGAAGTTAATAACCAGTCCACCATTGATGTCTCGCTCGAATTAAGCACGCAGGCTTTGGAAGAGGTGGTCGTGATAGGTTATGGCACGCAAAGGAAAAAAGACCTGACCGGAGCAATTGTCAATGTGCAGGCCGAGGAAGTGATGAAGTATAAACCCACCAGCGTTTCTGAGATACTGAGAACAACGGTTCCCGGTTTAAGTGTGGGTTATGCCACCAATGCACGGAATGTTCCGGATTTTGAAGTTCGCGGGGACAATTCCATCAAGGCAGATCTGAACAATGATGGGAACAGGGAGGAAGAAAGAGCGGCTAACCGGCCCCTTATTGTACTGGATGGTGTAATCTTTCGGGGTGACCTCGCCGAAATCAACCCCAATACCATAGAAAGTGTGGACGTACTGAAGGACGCCAGTGCAGCGGCTGTTTATGGTTCGCAGGCCACTAACGGTGTCGTCATCTTCACAACCAAGAAAGGAGCCTTCGGTAAACCACAGATTTCGGTTAGTTCTAGGGTGGGTTTGGTAACCGGCGCAAGAAGGCAACAAACCTACAAGGGCGGCGATGAGGTACTGAACTGGCTGACGGACATGAACGAATCCATCACCAATACGATCACAGCGCCATGGACAAGGTTTCGAGACTATTATAGTATTGATCCACAGTATCAGGATGATTGGTTGGCTGCAAATGGTATTCCTGGAGAAACAAATCCTGATGCGATCAACTTGGCAAGAATCAACAATTTCGGATTTTGGGATAATGAATTGGAAAATTACCAAAATGGGATCATTTATGACTGGCAGGATTTCTTGTTCCACACCGGTGTAAGACAGGATTACGATGTAAGTGTGTCGGGAAGAACTGAGAGGGTTTCCTACTATTTTGCATTGGGATATAGTGACCGGGAGTCTGTAAGGATTGGTGATTCCTTCAAAACGATTACATCGCGTTTGAATTTGGATGTGAATCTGGCCGAATTTATAAGTATAGGAGCGAATGCGCAGTTCACCTACCAGGATGAAGGTCAGCAAGCGATAGATAACGGAGGTTACAGAACTTTTTCCCCTTATGATCAACCCTGGATGAACGGCAAACCACGGATCAGGGAAAATCTGAATGACCAAGCTGCAGGTTCCAACAGGGATAATCCGTACCAAGGACCTTCTTGGAATACAAGAAGCCACACCCGTTTCATGATTAACCCTACTTTGTTTGCTATGTTCACCCTTCCTGCAGGGTTTAGCCTCAGGACGGATTATACGCCTAGATTTGATGTCAGAAAAAGATTTGATCTCAATGAACGGGGCAATCCCCAGCGAGCTGTTGATGCGGCTGAACGAAGATACAATGATTCCTTTTCCTGGCAATCCAATACCATCCTAAACTGGGATAAGACTTTGGGCGAACATCGGTTGAATTTCACCGGGCTCTATAATGCGGAACGCAATAAAAACTGGGAGACAAGGGCAATGACCAATGACTTCTCTCCAACGGCGGGGCTTGGTTTTCATGCGGTGCAATTGGGATTGAACCCTACCATGTCCTCCTATGATGAGGTGAACTCGAGGACAGGTTTGATGGGTCGGATAAATTATGCCTACGGGGACCGTTACAATTTCTCCGCCTCCGTCAGGAGGGATGGTTATTCCCGGTTTGGGATAGATAATCTCTACGCCAACTTCCCTTCTGTCTCCGCAGCCTGGACGGTTTCAAACGAAAGCTTCATGACAACCAGCAACACGCTTAGTTATTTAAAGCTACGCTTAAGCTACGGTGTAAACGGCAATAGTAGTGGTTTGGAGGATTACAACGCCTATGCCAGGTTGAGTAACGATATCTACCTCAACTATGACGGGGGTTATGTGGCATCCCCTTTCACGGAAATTACCCGGATAGCCAATCCTTTTCTTTCCTGGGAAAGGACAGGGTCTTATAACATCGGAATTGATTATGGATTGTTCAATGGTCGAATAAGCGGATCCTTAGATGCCTATAAGTCAGAGACCAGGGACTTACTCTTGGATCAAAAGCTACCGGATCTTACAGGGTTTGGTTCAGTTAAGACCAATGTGGGCAATTTGGAGAATACCGGATTTGATCTTGGCATCAACACGATTAATTTGTCTTCCAAGAATTTTATTTGGAACAGTACCTTCAATATAACCTATAGAAACAACAAAATTGCGACCCTGGGCAATGCACCTTTGTCGGTAACAGACAGTGAAGGGAACACGGTGGTTAGAGAACCCGATGATCTCCAAAATGGATGGTTTATAGGTGAGAACAAGGACATCATTTGGGATTGGGAATTGGACGGCGTTTATCAACTCGGTGAAGAGTCTGAAGCAGCGGAGTACGGCTTGTTTCCAGGGGACTTCAGGTTTGTGGATCAGGATGGTGACGGGGACATTGACATAGATGACAAGGTGTTCCTTGGACTGAGGAACAATCCCTGGTACATCACCTTTAGAAACGATCTGGAATGGAAAGGTTTTGATTTGGGCTTGGTGTTACTTGCCAAGTTGGGCTACAAAGGAGGTACAGGCGAACCGTTCAACAATGCCCAGGAGTATATCAAAAACCACAACTGGTATAAAATACCCTACTGGACGCCGCTCAATGGTGAGAACAATTTTGCAAGGATCAATTCTATCAACTTGGGAGGGGGTGATGTTTGGATAAACAAGTCCTATCTGCGTCTGCAAAATGTGTCTTTGGGTTATAGCCTCCCCGCCAATCTGCTAGAAAAAATTAATTCCAATCGGGTAAGACTGGCCTTAAACGTGGAAAATGCGGCGGTATTGACAGGCTGGATTAAGAACCTTGGTGACCCTGAATCTTCACGGGAAATGCCTAGAACCTATTCATTGAGTTTGGATTTTACTTTCTAAACCTTTTTAAACTATTGTTTAGAAAATAAATTTTAAATAGAAAAAAATGAAAAACATAAAAATATTTAAAGGAATAATCGCTTCGATGTTCCTGCTATTTTCGATTTCATGTAGTGAAGAATTTCTGAATGAAAAGCCGCTCTCTTTTCTGAGTCCTGAAAATACGTTCGGTGATGCGGCAGGGTTACAGACAGCCTTGGATGCGGCCTTGGTAGGAGTGATGAACCAATGGAATGGCGACACCAGGGAACTGATGTTCAATAGTAACATGAGTGATGCCTCGGTAGTATCTGCTACGGATAAACCTGATGCATTTGTGGATTTACGTACCTATGCCACGCCTACCAATAGTAGGAACGACGATGCGGGCCGTACCCTATCCTTTTATGCGGATAATTATAGCCATATTAAAAAGGCGAATACGGTCATCGACTATATCGATTTTCCTGACTGGGAAGGGGGTGAGAATGACCCGGAGAGAAACCATCTGCTTGGCTCTGCCTATTTCCTTAGGGCATTCTTTTACATGCAATTGACCATGGATTTTGGGAACGTGGCCTTTCCGCTCAAGGTGGTATCAGAAGCAAGGAGGGACTTCAAGGCCTTTCATATGCAGGGCATCTGGGATCAGATGATTGAAGATCTTGAATTTGCGGTAGAGCACGTCAAACCAAAAGGAGAATTACCGGTAGGTCAGGCTCCAAAAGATGCTGTCAGGATTCTTTTAGCCAAGTATTACATGCTTAACGAGCGGTTCGCTGAGGCGGAGCAACTCATGAACGATCTGATTAATGGGGGTGAATCCCAATTGTTCACGGATGCCATGATACCATCAGGTGTTACAGAGGTAGAAGTGGCAAACACCAATAACCCCAATACTGGTAATCCTTTTCCAGGAAGAAGTGGTTATGCACCTGCTGATGCCGTCAATTATTTACACATGGATAAGGGATCTCAAAAAGCCAGTAACCCAGAGGGGATCTGGCTTATCGTGAATGAGCCGTTCGTGCTGGGAAGTCGGGGACAATCAGCGAGAATCAGGTCCTGGGGACCCAACTTCGTAAGCACCAGCCTTGGGACTTGGGAGCCAGGCACCACAAGAATCGGAACGGACACACAACAATCAACCAGTGATGATAGGGGGAGAATGATGAAAAAATGGGGCAGGGGTCAGGGTTTTGCCCGTCCGACGAATTATTCACAGTATGAAATCTGGAATTTTAAAGGTACTGTTGACGAGCAGGACTATCGGCATAAGGACCTGAACTGGTTTGAAATGGAGGATGTGTTGTACGATAACCCCTCGTTGGAAGATGATGGAAGTCCTTATTACCTCCAACCACTTCAGTTGTATGACAAAAACGGCAATTTGACCTGCCAGGACACGATTAGATGTTGGTATGGATATCCGCGATATAAATTCTATTCGGTGAATCAGGAATCCCGTCCGGACAGACAGGATGGGGGTAAGATGGAGATGTATGTCATGCGGATAGCGGAGGCTTACCTGGTGAGAGCCGAGGCAAGGGTATGGCAAAATGACTTTGCAGGTGCCGCTGAAGATATCAATACTATCCGCCAAAGAGCCAATGCCATCCACATGTACACCCCCGGGGATGTGCAGGTAGAGGGGATCGGTGCGGTCCTTGACGAGCGAAACCGAGAATTGTTTGGGGAAGAATATCGCCATGACGAATTGGTCCGTATCTCTGTGATTTTTGCTAAAACGGGTAAGACAGCCTATAACGGCAAGACATATTCCCTTACAGGGAACGATATTGAAAAATCGTTATCCGCAGACAGTTTCTACTATGACAGAATGATGGAAAAGAACAACTTTTTCCGGGATGAGGTACCCTGGGCCACCTACAATACGACCCGCTATACCATGGATCCCAAGCATGTTTTTTGGCCGGTGTACCAGCCCTACATCGTGGGTAACGTGGAGGCTACCTTAAACCAGACCACCGGTTATAATGGTGCCGGAAACAACATAGAACCGTTGACACATGTCGTGCAGCCGGCAGGCATGCCCAACGAAGATCCCATGAGAGCCATAGGGCAATAGTGATAATTGCTATAAATCTACCTGGGAGTTACTTTCTCAGGTGGATTTTTGGTGGAACGATATAATCCTGTTTTAAATCCAATCAAAACCAAAACACCATATGAACAAGGAATCATCTAGAAGATCATTTTTAAAAAAATCAGCTATCGCCAGCTCGGCTGCGATATTTGCCCCGACAATTATTTCTTCAAGAGCATTTGGGGCCAATGATAGAATAAATGCAGCAGTACTGGGAGTCAATGGCCGGGGTAAGAACCACATCCAGAGCTTTATGGCCCAAAAAAACGTTCAGGTAACGACACTTTGTGATCCTGATATGAACCTTCTAAGAGAACGTCAAAAAAGTTTTAAAGAAAAATATAATTTGGATGTAGCATTGCAGCAGGATCTCCGCCGTGTGATGGACGATAAAGATATCGATGTGGTCAGTATCGCATCACCCAATCACTGGCATGCATTATCTACTATCTGGGCCTGCCAGGCAGGGAAAGACGTGTATGTTGAAAAGCCGGGATCACATAATATTTGGGAGGGCCGTAAAATGGTAGAGGCCGCCTATAAGTATGACCGCATTGTGCAACATGGTGTTCAGCTAAGAAGCTCACCTGCTATCCAGGAAGCCGTACAACTGATGAGGGACGGTTATATTGGAAATGTGTATATGGCCCGTGGTATTGTTTTTAGATGGAGACCAAGCGTTGGCGATAAAGGATTCTCACCTGTTCCTGAGGGAATAGACTACGATTTGTGGACCGGCCCCGCCCCAAAGCGACCATTTACGGAAAATCTTGTGCACTACAACTGGCATTGGCACTGGGACTATGGCAATGGCGATGTAGGTAACCAGGGCATACACGAGACGGATCTTTGCATGTGGGGATTGGATGTTGGGCTTCCCACCAAAATCACCTCAATGGGAGGGAAGTATCTATGGGATGATGCCAAGGAAGTTCCTGAAGTGCTGACATCCATTTATAACTACCCGGAAGAAAGAAAGATCATTCAATTTGAAGTAAGGCCATGGTGTACCAATGACGAGGGGGGAGCAACGGTCGGTAATATCTTCTACGGGGATAAAGGAGTCATTGTAGTAGATGGATATGATAAGTATAAATCATATTTGGGACAAGACAGAACCCCCGGAAAGTCAGGAGACGACGGCGGAGAATCAGGTACCGGTATGGATAGGGGAGCTGGAGGTACAGACGGGCATTTTGCCAATTTTATTGAGGCTGTCAGGAAACATGACAAAACCATTCTTAATGGCCCTGTTGAAACAGCACACCTTTCTTCGGGTTTGGCGCATTTGGGTAACATCGCTTATAAATTAGAACGCGTGTTGACGTTTAACCCAAAATCTGAAACATTTGTTAACGATCCGGAAGCGGATGAGATGCTGACGCGTAACTATAGGAAAGGTTTTGAGGTTCCCAAGACCGTATAAATAGCGAACAATCCGATTGCTAAACACCTAAGGAAGGAACCTACGAGTAGCTGGGATTTCGTTTCCGGCGGTAATGCCAACTAGTATTTTCCTGAAAATCGTGGGGAGACAGCCGCTTTTGATACAGACTTATCTAGCTACTGAGCAGGTGAAGGATGGTGAAATTCCCCCCACGTCGGGTGAATAAGCGTAAAGTGATGGTTACAGGGTAACCTATAAATTTTGTATTCATTAACAAAGAAAGTTGGTAGCCAACAGAATATATGTTATACTTAAAATCGATTAGCTAACAAAACCTTAAATCAATGGACAACAAATTTTCCCGCCGCTCTTTCCTTTATTCTGTCAGTATGCTGGCAGCAGGGGCGGCCATGCCCATTCCCGTCAATGCATTCGGTCTGAAGAAGAAACTTCGGGTTGTTCTGGTAGGCACTGGTGTACGTGGTATTTCCTTTTGGGGAAAGCGACTGGTAGAACAGTATCCGGACTTACTTGAATTCGTTGGCCTAAGTGACATCAACCCCGGTAGGCTTTCCTTCGCCAAAGAATTCATGGGAGTGTCTTGCCCCGTATTCACGGATTTTGACGAGATGATCAAAAAAACCCAACCTGAATTGATCATTGTCACCACCAAGGATTCAAACCACCATGAATTTATCATCAAGGGCCTCGAGGCCAATATTGATGTATTGACCGAAAAGCCGCTGACCACGGATGAAGACAAAACGCAGGCTATCCTTGATGCAGAGAAAAAATCCAAGAAAAACCTTATCGTAGGATTCAACTACCGTTGGAGTCCTTATATGACCAAGATCAAGGAATTGTTGAACAGCAAAGAAATAGGCGATATTACTTCTGTCGATTTCCATTGGTACCTGAACAACCACCATGGGGCCTCCTATTTCAGAAGGTGGCATGGCTTGATGGAGGGTGGCGGATCTTTATGGGTACACAAGGCTACCCACCATTTTGATTTGTTGAATTGGTGGCTGGATTCTGATCCGGAGGAGGTGTTTGCTTATGGGGACCTGGAACATTATGGGAAAAACGGCCCTTTCCGGCATTCCCATTGCCGTCCCTGCCCCCACAAGTCGAACTGTGCCTATTATTGGGATATCACCAAGAGCAAGCATGACATGGGCCTCTATGTCGAAAACGAAAAACATGACGGCTACCTTCGGGACGGCTGTGTTTATCGCCCCGAAATTGACATTTACGACAAGATGTCGGCACAGATCAAATACGCCAACAATGCGGTCGTCAACTACTCTCTGACGACCTACTCTCCTTATGAGGGCTGGAAAATTGCGTTCAACGGACGGAAGGGCCGATTGGAAGCTTGGTTGGACATTCCGTTTATGAACAACTCCACCATGAGCCAAGAGGAGCTCCACGCCGCTGAAATGGCACAGAACAGTAACGAAGATATGATGTTTGAACCTTTGGTGCTTCACAAAAACTGGGAAGATTTTAAGATTATCCAAGTAGGAAGTGAACGGGGTGGGCACGGAGGTGGAGACAAACGCCTTCATGATAAAATTTTCGCCAACCCCTCAGCGGAGGACCCCCTAAAGCATTCGGCTGGATTAAGAGATGGTGTGATGTCGGTCTTGGTAGGTATTGCTGCCAGAAAAAGTATTGAAGCCAATCAGCCGATTAAAATCGCCGATCTTTCCAGTGTGGTACCTACGGCTGATAGGACATGAGGTTAAATAGACGGTAAAAGCCGGTTTCATCATGCACCGTTTACTTATTGCAATAACTAAAGGCCGCAGCAGAGGGGAATTTCCCTCCGAGCTGCGGCTTTTGTATGGAAGCGGCGCGCAAATAAGTTCCTTTCCAAGTTGACCAAAGCCGGAATAATGCTAATTTAGCACCTTAAAAATTTGTACAATCTAAATCTTCTGAATCATGATAGGAATAAAGAATTTTTTTTCTTGCCTAAGCGTATCATTATTGATTTTTTCATGCTCCTCAAATAATACCAAAATGGAAGAAGAAACAGGAAATGCCCCAGTAACATTTACGGGCGCTAAGGGTGAAATCAAGTTGATGACCTTGGATCCGGGACATTTCCATGCCAGCCTCGTCCAAAAATCAATGTATGATCAGGTAAGTCCCACTGTGTATGTCTATTCAAAAGAAGGAAGCGAATTGAATGCCTTCTTGGCTTCGATAGACAATTACAATGGCCGCACCGACGATCCTACCAGCTGGAAAATGGAAGTGTATACCGGAGAGGATTTTCTGGAGAAAATGATCCAAGAAAAGAAAGGCAATGTCATGATGACTGCCGGAAACAACCGTAACAAGACAAAAAATATCAAAGCCGCAGTAGATGCCTCTATCCATGTGCTGGCAGACAAGCCCATGGCAATAGATACCGAAGGCTTTGAAATCCTAAAAGAAGCCTTTGCTTCTGCCGATAAAAACGGTGTTCTGCTATACGATATCATGACAGAACGTTTTGAAATCACTTCCTTGCTTCAAAAGGAATTTTCGCAAATCAAGGCGGTATTTGGTGATTTGGAAAAGGGTTCATTGGAGGATCCCGCCATCACCAAGGAAAGTATTCACCATTTTTTCAAGGAAGTTTCTGGAAAGCCTTTGATCCGTCCAGCATGGTTTTATGATGTCAGTCAGCAGGGGGCCGGTATAGTCGATGTCACCACCCACCTGGTAGATCTCGTTCAATGGGAAGCTTTTCCCGGCGAAATTATTGACTATCAAAATGACATAGAATTGATCAACGCTAAAAAATGGAAAACAGAAGTGAGTTTAGATCAGTTTGGCAGATCTACTGGACTTGAAGCCTATCCCGATTATTTAGGCAAATATGTAGAGAATGGGATTTTGAGGATAGACAGCAACGGGGAGATCAACTACAAGATCAATGATGTCCATGCCAAGGTTTCCGTCATATGGAACTATCAGGCTCCTGCAGGTTCAGCGGACACGCACTACTCCATCATGAGGGGAACGAAGTCCAATCTGGTTATCCGTCAGGACAAAAAGGAAAACTACATTCCTGAACTCTATATCGAACCTGTCGAAGGGGTAGATAAACAAGCCTTTGAAAAGGAATTGAATGATGCGGTGGCTCACCTGAGGGAGGCTTACCCAGGAATAGAAGTAAGCAGAGATGGCAATACAGGATGGAAGGTTGTAATTCCACAAAGTTACCGCACGGGTCATGAAGCTCATTTTATGGAGGTTACAGAAAAGTACCTGGAATACCTGGTCGACGGAAAGCTGCCTGATTGGGAAGTTCCCAATATGATTACAAAATATTACATCACCACCAAAGCCCTGGAGATGTCCAATGAATAAGTAATAAACAAAAAAAGTGTTGGCCCGATAGGCCAACACTTTTTTTTGTGCTGCTGAAGCCATGTGATCGAAAGAGCACCGGAAGGTTAATACAATGGTCTGCTATGGACAACACAGCCCTATTGAAATTGACTCGAATTTATTTATAATGAACCAAAGCTGACCCTGTTGTTTGAGACAACGGCGGAACCTATTGGCATAAATTTATCTCTGAATAGGCCGCGATTCGATCGGAAAAGCTCCTGTATGTTCAACTTCCTCTTTATGCTCGCCATCTAAGGAGCGGAAGTATTCCTCCCGTACCTTCCCCGAGGTTTTATGTTCTCCTGTATGGCTCCATCCAGGTGGCATAAACACATAAAGAATCTTATTTTTGATTCCGGGGGCTTTTTTGATGTCACGACCCAAAGCCACTAATTCCCCAAAGTAAGCGTCGAGAAAACTGTTTTTTTTCATTTCTCTGGTAATGCCATATTCTATAGGGATTTTCCGGTCTTCGTCCTGGTAGGTTCCAAAAACTTTATCCCATATGGGTAGAAGATTGCAAAAATTGGTGTCCATGTACAAGGGGTTTTTGGCGTGATGTACCCTATGATGTGAAGGAGTAAGAATAATCCGGTTTAAAAATCCGAAACGCGCATCCTCCACCAGGTTTTCTCCGATGTGTATAAATGCACCCCAAGTGCCATCGATAAACATGATGATAAACAACATCGGAGGCGGTACGCCCAACAGGATGCAAATGGTCGTACGGATCAGATCAGCATAAGGCGCTTCAAGAAAAAAATGGGCATAGGTCACAGAGAGATTCATGGATTCCGGCGCATGGTGGGTAGAATGCAGGCACCATAATATACGTACCTTATGCGCCAGAAAATGGTACATGAAATGAGCGAATTCCCATACGATGTAGCCATATATAAACCAATACCAGGTCAAGTCGATTTGAAACAGGGCGTACCTCTCAAACAAACCAATGCACAAAATCACCATTGCAATAGAAATAACCCTCCCAATAAACGCATTGAGCACATACGTGAAAAAGGAGATTTTATAATCGATAACTTTGAACCGCTTATAAAATCCGGCCCGAATCATTTCTAGGACGAGCAATATGGGAATAAATGGGCGCAGCAAGGCAGTGATACCTTCGTAGGTCAACAACTGCCTGTAATCTCCAGAATTGAAGATTTCAATCAGGTTGCCAAAGCCAAAGAAGTTTTTGAATTCCTGTAAAAGGGTCGTGACAAATTCCATTTTTTTATTTCGGCAGATTTTAATTTCCGCTCATGGTTTTGGGTTTACACTTTGATTATCATAGAGTAAACTTAAAAAATAAATGTAGATCAAGCAAGTCTTGTGCAAGACTACGGGTATTTACTTGATGGAAAAAGCAATGGAAAACCATCTTTTTTTTCTAAAATCCGGTACCTTGTCCGTCCAGGAAATATTTTTTGCCGTTTTTGAGGGGTAAACCAATAAAATGCTGAAATAATAATATGCGGTTTTAGTAAAAGTTTGTATTTTTTTGAAAAATTAGCACTACAAATTTGTACCGATCTCTTTCCCAAAATTAAGTGTATGAAAAAAAGCCGCAGATTCTTTTTGAAGTTAACAGGATTAGCCGGAATGGGCATGATGGGTAATCCTGCCCAACAGGTCTTTGGGTATGGCTCCGCTCCGATCTGGACCCAATCCGATAGAAGTGGTTTAGGTCTAGATGATGGCCTCAGCATTATTGGCCAGTATGGCCAATGGGCTGCTTCTCTCAACGAAGGCAAAGTGCCCAGCCATTCTTTTCGGAACGAAAACTGGAAGGAACTGGAGCCTTGGAAGAAGGCTGCCAGGGAAAGATTGATAGATCGTTTGGCGGTTCCCGATATAGGGCCAACCCCCACAGTTACCGTTCATAAGCAATACAACTATGATGGGCTTTCGATAGAGGAATTGAGTTGGCAACTCCCTTACGGGAGGCCCACAGAAGCCATTTTGTTAAAGCCAAAGGATTCAAAAGGACCCTTGCCTGGAATTCTTGCGTTCCACGACCATGGTGGACTGAAATATTTTGGAAAGCGAAAAATCACCAAAACTTCGGACGAACAACATCCTATGATGGTCGACCACCAGGACCAGTATTATGAACGGCTGGCTTGGGCAAACGAGGTGGCTAAGCGCGGTTACGTTGTATTGGTACCGGATGCATTTCCTTTTGCAAGCCGCAGGGTCATGCTCCAGGACGTTCCCTCAAGGCACCGCAAGGGCTTGGATGATGAAAATCCGGAAAATTCCGATAATGTAAAAGCTTATAACCAATGGGCGCGTGACCATGCGGACACTATGGCCAAATCCTTGTTCAGTGCCGGTACCACGTGGCCGGGAGTTTTTTTTGCGGAGGACCAAAAAGCTTTGGATGTTCTTTGTGCCAGAAAAGATGTGGATGCGGATAAGATAGGTTGTGGAGGACTGTCCGGTGGTGGAATGAGAACGGTGTTTATGGGAGGGCTTGATCCGCGTATTAAATGTGCCGTTTGTGTGGGTTTTATGACGACTTGGAAGGATTTTGTGATCAATAAATCTTTCACGCATACCTGGATGACGTATGTCCCGATTAGCCCCAATGAAATGGATTTCCCTGAAATTCTAGGCTTGAGGACCCCACTTCCCACTTTGGTTCTCAATGATATCGATGACGGCCTTTACACCTTGCCCGAAATGAAAAAGGCGGATGAAATATTAAAAGAGGTGTACTCCAAAGCCAATGCCCAAGAAAACTACCAATGTACGTTTCACCCCGGTGGTCACAAATTTGATAAAAAAATGCAAGCCGAGGCCTTTGACTGGTTTGATAAATGGTTGAAAAGTTGAACGATTTCATAAATTAGCCGGACGGCTAAATTTAGCTGTCCGGCTATTTAATTGGAAAGGATTGCCTATTGAGCATCTTTAAGACGTTGAATCATATTGTCGTATCCCTTTGAGGTGTAGGCGTTCAATTGGTAGGTATGTTTGCCATAGTTTTTAGCATTTTTTTCCAATCTACTTTGGTAGAACAAATAAATGTCCCCGGGCTTGTATTCTTTCAGCTTTTCATTGGCTATCCGTTGATCATCTAGCCATACCCCAAACATCTCCGGTTCCAGCCATTCGTTAAATTGTTCTGATGTGGGAGATTTTTTTTCAGGAAGAGTAGCTGACACCAGAAATGTAAAAGGAGCCGAATTTCTTTGCTCTTCGGTCATTTGATCATAAAGTTCCCGCAATTTTTTCATGTTTAGTTTTCGCGCATCGATCGACTTACTGTTTTCCATACGGGCGTTTTCCAGCATGGCGAGGTACTCCTTTAGTGGATCAGCTGCTGTATTTTGCCCTACGGTCAAGGAGATGTTTGCAGATGAGGAGACTTCTTCTTTTTGTGCCAAAGAACGGTTGCTGAAGAGGACGGCCATAACCATTACCATTGGGATCAATGCGAGCTTTTTAAAGCCTGCTGTTGCAGGCGGAGTTTGTTTGTACATCATAATTAGTCTGAGTTTAGTTAGTGAATGTTTAAATTGATTTGTAACGGACAGGTTGGTTTTTAACCCACATTTGTCCAATAGCAAGTTTTGATAGGCGTTTACATTTTTGAATTGGCGGTTCACTGAAGCGTCAGCCAAAAATTCATGGTTGGTTTGGATTGCCTTTTTATAGGCTTTCAGAAGGGGATTAAACCAAAATACGACCGAAAGTGATTCGATAAGAATTAGATCTAAAGAGTGGTGTTGACGAACATGGGCGAGTTCATGGGCCAACATTTCAGGTTCTAAAATCCCCTTTTGATAATCTGCTCTGGATACAAAAATCATTGAAGCAAAAGTAAATGGGAGGATAGGCTCTGGCACTAAGATTAATGATGCATTTTCGTAAGTGGTATGGGGGCATCTTTTCGCGATCCTGTAGATATGGATGAGGTTTTTGAAGAATCGGATTGTGAGAACAGTAACTACAAGGAGATATAAAATCCACAAATAATGGGGGGGAAGGAAATTATTGGTCGCTACCTCCGTAATGGTATGGCTGGTGTCCGGCAGAGGACCATTTTCCCATAAACTGGCTATACCGGATATGGGAGAAGACTCCGAAGGTCCGGGGACGGAAAATTCCAGCATTGGAATGACAAACGAAGCGAGGAGCGAAAAAAGCAGATACAGCCTGTTGAATTGGAACATGCTCTCCTTTTCGTACCAAAGTTTGTACAGCGCTAAAAACACAAGCAAACAAAGCGTGGATTGGATAATGTAAATTATCATTTTTTCTTCTCTTTTATCAGTTGGTCAATCAGATTCCGCAAGTCTTCCAGCTCATGCTGATTCATGTCATTCTCTTTGGTGAAAAAGGAGGCAAATTGGTGAGGAGAATTATCGAAAAACTGAGAAACCATGTTCTTTATTTTGTTGGAGAAGTAATCCCGTTTGTGAAGTAGCGGGTAATATTCTCTTGAATTGCCATATAGGCGATAGGCCACTACGCCTTTCTCCTGCAGTCTTTTCAATAAGGTAGCCACGGTGGTTACTGCCGGTTTTGGAGAAGGATAGGCTTCAAGTATGTCTTTCATGAATGCTTTATCTGTTTTCCAGATGTAGTTCATCAGTTGTTCTTCCGTAGGAGTTAGTTTCATTTCTTGATTATAGAGGTAGTTCTACAAATATAGAACAATTTTACATTATTATATCAAAACCACGCAGAATTTTAATTTTTTGAAGTAGAGTGGCATCTTCTATGTATTTTTATAGGTGTTAATTGTCCCGTCGGTGTAAATATCTTTTGCAGGGGTAATAAATTTTACTAGATTGTTCTTGGTTACCGTTCCCGCACCTGTTCGTGCATCAGTGAATCATTTTATCCACCCTCTAAACAGTTTACACAATATGAAAAAGATTAGTGCTGCAATCTTGTTTTTCTCTGTTCTTATAGGCGTCACATCAATGGGATTTGCCCAACAGACCACCGACAACACCGAGATGCTTTGTGTGGGGAATTATTGGACCCAGGAAGAGGGGAAAGCATTTCTGCAGAAAATGCAAGAGACTTATACTACTCCGAAAGAATGGAGAAGGAGAGCAAAGGCAATCAAATCCCACCTTCTCAAAGGCGCTGGAATGGAGAAATTTCCCATAAAGACCCCTTTAAATCCCATTATGGGTGATGTGCGCGAATATGAGGGATACACGGTTCAGAATATTGCCTTTGAGAGTATGCCGGGAGTTTATGTCACGGGTAGCCTTTACCGACCCAGAGAAAAATCAGGAAAATTGCCAGGCATCATCAGTCCGCACGGACACGGTACGACACCCGGGAAAGTAGGCCGCCACCATCCGGATTCGCAAAAGCGTTTTGCCACTTTTGCACGTATGGGTGCCATAGTATGGGCCTATGATATGGTGGGATACGGGCAGATGGAAGAAATAGGATGGGAACATAAGCATCCCGATGCCTTAAGGCTTCAGCTATGGAACAGTATAAGGGGAGTAGACTTCCTGCTGTCCATGGGAGCGGATCCCGATAAAATTGCCGCAACAGGTGAATCAGGAGGAGGAACCCAGACTTTTATGCTGACAGCAGTGGATGACAGGATAGCGGTTGCGGCGCCTGTGGTCATGGTATCTGCGCATTTCTTTGGCGGTTGTGTGTGTGAAAGTGGCATGCCGGTCCATAAGGGGGAGGATTATCAAACCAACAATGTGGAGATAGCGGCCCTCACGGCTCCCAGACCCTTATTGCTGGTGTCTGTAGGGGGTGACTGGACCTTAAATACCCCTGAAGTCGAATATCCCCATCTTCAGCATATCTATTCCTTGATGGGAAACCCCGAAGGGGTAGAGAATGTACATCTTCCGGATGACCAACATGGCTACGATGACAATAAACGCCAGGCCGTTTATCCTTTTTTGGCCAAGCACCTGGGATTGGATCTTTCACAGGGGCTCCATCCCGATGGAAGTCTCAATGAAGGGCTGGTAACGGTGGAGTTACAAAAAGATCTTTATGCTTTCGACGAGAAAAATCCCTTTCCCAACAAAGGACTGAGACATAACAGTGGAGTGGTATGGAAGTAGTTTATCCTAACCATTCCCAACGATTTTTAAAATATTAAACAATAAGACCTGTCAAATGACTGAGAGAAGAGAATTTATTAAAAAGAGCCTGTTGGGCACTGCCGGAGTGGCAGTTGCCGGAATGGGCATGAGCGCCAAATCCTATGCATCCATCTTGGGAGCCAATGAACGGATCAATATTGCAGTTATAGGCATCAGAGGGCAGGGCGGCAACCATATCAACCAATGGTGCAACCTTAAAGAGAACAGGAATGTCAGGCTCACGACCTTATGTGATGTTGATGAATCCACCTTTGCGGACAAATTAAAAGTTGTTTCTGACAAAATTGGTGAAAAGCCCAAAACAGCATGGGACATGAGGAAGGTGTTTGAGGATAAAGATATTCACGCCGTGTCTATTGCCACACCCAACCATTGGCATGCCCTCGCCACCATATGGGCCGCCCAGGCAGGGAAACATGTGTATGTGGAAAAACCCTCCAGCCACAATGTATTTGAAGGCAGGAAAATGATTGAGGCAGCGAGAAAGTATGATGTACGGGTACAGACCGGCTTTCAGAATCGTTCCATCGCCAATGTGATGGAGGCCATGAAGTTTTTGCATGAAGGGGGAATAGGTGAGGTATATATGGCCCGAGGACTTTGCTTTAAACCCAGGAATTCTTTCGGGATATCAAAGGACAGTACGCCGCCGGCTTCTCTTCATTATGATGAATGGCTTGGACCGGCACCTTACCGAGCCTATAACGAAAAAAAGGGCCATTACAATTGGCATTGGCATTGGGATACGGGGAATGGTGACACCGGTAATCAGGGACCGCATCAGTTTGATGTAGCAAGGTGGGGAATGAATAAGAACGAGCATCCGATTTCAGTTTTTTCAACCGGGGGCATATACGGGATCAATCCGCAAGAATGTTCTCAAGAGACCCCCAATACGCAGACCAGCATCTTTAAATACCAAGATGGAAAGGTCTTGGAGTTCGAAACACGGGGTAGGTTCTCCAATGGAGAGTCAGGACTTGGGATAGAAATAGGAAATATATTTTACGGGACGGAAGGGTATCTTGAAATAGACGGCTCCACCTGGAAAGCTTATCGGGAACGGGAAAAAGAACCCTTTGCAGGATCTCAAAAAGCAGAGGCAACATCTTCAGCATCTAATTTTCTTGCCGCACCGGGCGGCTCCGAACATTACGCCAACTTCCTTGATGGGATTAGGTCCGGTAATGCGGCCTTGCATTGCGATATCCGCGAGGGCCATTATTCCACGACGCTTCCTCTACTGGCGAATATTTCCTATAGATTGGGCAGAGAGCTTAGGTTTATGGGCGATTATGAGCAGTTCGCCAATGATTCGGAAGCCGACATCCTTTTGTCGCGCCCCAACAGGCCTCCATACGGTATTCCTCATGAAGTGTAAATGAGTTCGGGATAAGGAATCTTGGTGTTAGCAATGATTCCTTATTCCCTGTATTGGGGCCCCTCTCCAAGTCAGATCCGACAATAACTATCAGTAAAATCCCCACCAGTTCAGCTGCATTTTTAGAAATCTTGGATTAAGTTTTTTTAATTATCGAATCAGAAGTTTCTGTTCTTAAGATTAAATGGTTTTTTCATCAATGCCTTCTATAAATCCTGCTTTTCGATAACGTTTTCGCTATTATTTAATTCCAATTTATTCATCATCCCTAATAAATTGTGTAAATATGAATGATGTAGCATACTTGTTCTTAAAATTGCTGCGGCGGGACGTAACTGTCTACAAAACAAAAATTTATAGAATTAAATTTTAATGGAACCCGGTTGGCTCATGATATCATGGGAAGAAGGGGTTTTACGGAATTTGGGTGAATTGAAACTGGGGTTGCCGGTGAAATTTCCAGAGTCATTCAGCTACAGGACACAGGTTGATAAAGAAATTGATAAGAGTAGGAAGAATCATCAGGTATGAAAAATAACAGAAGGGATTTTCTGAAACGTAGCGGCATAGCCAGTGCTGGCGTGATCTTGGGCGCCGCTTCCGTACAAGCCAAGAACAACAGCATTAGCCCTGAGAAATTTCCTCAGGAATTTAATATGCACGGGTATGCTGCGCCAAAACTCGATAAAATCCGGGTAGGGCTTGTAGGAATTGGAAGCCGGGGATCTGGCACTCTGCAAAGGCTAGCTAGCATTGAAGGGGTTGAGATTATTGCGCTGTGTGACATCAATGAGGCCTACCTTCAGCGGGCAAAGGAATTTCTAAAAGACACGCACCATGACCCTTCTCTTTATTCCGAAAGTGAAGATTCCTGGAAATCACTCTGTAGCCGTACGGATCTCGACTTGATCTATATTGCCACGCCATGGAAATTACACGCACCTATTGCCATATTCTCCATGAACCATGACAAGCATGTCTATACCGAAATACCCGTGGGTATGACCCTCGAAGAATGTTGGGATGTTGTCAATACTTCGGAGAGGACACGCAGACATTGTTATATGGGTTGCGGATCTTGTCACGACGGCATGTCTGCTGTAGTATTAAACATGGTAAGGCAGGGATTTTTCGGGGACCTGATCCATGGCGAGGGAAACTATATCCACGACAGAGTTTCTGATTCAAGTCGGTGGGTAAGGGATGAGCAGGGATGGTTTGGGTACCGTCCATGGCGACTGAAAGAAAACATAGGCAGGCATGGGAATTTATACCCCCAACATGGGCTTGGGCCTATTGCCCAGATGATGGACTTAAATTATGGAGATAGGATGGAATACCTGACTTCCGTGTCAAGTAATGATTTCAGCATGGGGACTAAGATGAAAGAACTATCCGTCACCGACGTGTATTTTGAACCTTATGAGGGTATGGATTTTCGGGGCAACATGAATGTCACTATCATTCGCACACATAAGGGTCGGACTATCATGCTTCAACATGACATCAGTTCTCCCCGGCCAGGCTCGAGGTTCCAACTCATCAGCGGTTCAAAAGGAATTTATCATGCCAATCCTGCGCGTGTAGCACTCGGCGAGGAATGGATGCCTGAAGAGGAGGTTAGACTATTGGTACAAAAGTTCACACCCCAACTCACCACAACATTTGCTGAGAAGGTAAAAGAGGCAGGCGGGATACGTGGTACGCGATCTTATGAAAGAGTGGCAGTAAGCGATTGGCGCTTAATCGATTGCTTAAGGAATGGGCTGCCCTTGGAAATGGATGTCTATGATGCGGCACTTTGGAGTGCAGTAACACCGCTAAGTGAATGGTCTGTCTCCCAAAACGGGACCGCGGTTAAAGTGCCGGATTTCACGAGGGGGGCCTGGAAAACCAATAAACGTTCCATGGATGTTTCTCTACAACAGGGAGGCAATACCAACTTGGTTTAAACTTTAAAAATGACCGGCCATGAAAATTGTTTTACCAGCCTTTGGCAGTCTGCTATTCGCCTTGTTATTTATCCAGTGTTCTCCTTCCCAGGAAAAGGCAGAAGGAACAAATAATTCGGAAGAAGAATATTACGAACGGGGAGATTTCAGCACCTTGGAAAAATACGATGCCCACGTGCATCTCCGAAAAGGCATCGATTCAGTTTTTATCCTCCAAGCCATCGCCGACAATTTCAAGTTGCTAAACATCAATGTTTATTCTACATCCGGGACGCCCATAGAAGATCAAAAGGCCTATGCCATAGAATTAATGCATTTAATGCCGGATCGCTTGGGGTTTGCCACTACTTTTTCTCTGAAAAACCACCACCAAGAGGAGTGGGTAGAAGAAACTTTAGCCTATTTAAAAAAATCATTTGAGGAAGGCGCATCCGCAGTTAAAGTGCATAAAAACATTGGGATGGAAATCAAGGATGAGGATGGGAATTTAATCATGGTAAATGATCCCATGTTTAACCCAATTTGGGATTTTCTGGTTGAAAATGGTATACCATTAATCGGGCATCTCGGTGAACACCGGAATTCCTGGTTGCCACTGGAGGAGATGACGGTAAAAGGGAACCGGGATTACGCAAGAGCCCATCCGCAGCATCACATGTACTTACATCCCGATCGGCCCAGCTACGAACATTATATTCAAGTAAGGGACGATATGTTGGAAAATAACCCTGAGCTAATATTTATCGGTGCCCATCTTGCAAGTCTTGAATGGAGTGTGGACGAACTAGCGAAGCGGCTGGATAAATTTCCGAACATGGCCGTGGATATGGCGGAAAGGATTTCTCATCTTCAATATCAAGCGCTGACGGATTGGCAAAAAGTGCGTGATTTTATCATCAAATACCAAGATAGGCTGATCTACGGGACAGATTTGCGCCATACCGCCCAAGATATAGTGGATGAGGGGATAAAAAACCCCGCGGAAATGGCACAACATGCCCACCGTGTTTGGTTAAGACACTGGATGTTTTTTACCTCTGATACACTAATGAACGTTCCCAAGGTAGAAGGGTCCTTCAAAGGGATGAGATTGCCGAAAACGGTAGTGGATAAGATCTATAGTGGCAATGCTAAAAAATGGATCCCGAAGATGATTCAGAAAAAGCAATAAATAGAGGAAGACAAGCGAGCGGATGGAGAATTATGCTTCGTTGGCTTTGAAGCGTGGATCTCTCCAACATTACAGTTTTTAATCAGATAATTTAGGTGAAAATGAAAGACAGAACTACCTGGAGAAAAATCGCGACGGGGCTGGGGATGGTTGGCCCGGGCTTATTCTTGATTGCATACAACATAGGCACGGGAAGCATAACTACCATGTCCAAAGTCGGTGCGGAATATGGCATGACGCTGACTTGGGCCTTGGCTTTGTCTTGCGTCTTTACTTATATCCTGATGGTGGCTTATGGTAAAACAACTGTGGTAACAGGTCATACCGCCTTGTTTAACATTAAAACAAACATAAAATACGGGGCTGCTTTAGCACTGTACATCGTCATCGCATTGGTGGTAGGAGAAATCTTGGCTTTAATGGGAATATTTGGGATCGTTGTGGATCTGTTACAAGAAGGCACCAGGCTTATATGGGGAGGAGAAGGGCTTAGCGCTTTGTCGATCACCGGGGTGTTGGTAGTAGGATTGTACTTACTGCTATGGTACGGGAATTATAAGATTTTTGAAAAAGTTCTGATGTGTTTCGTGGTGTTAATGTTGGTGTCCTTCTTCGTAGTGTTTTTCATGGTTAGGCCAGATTTTTCAAGTATCCTTCAAGGTATGATACCTTCTATTCCGAATGATACCGGTGTGTTACATCTTATTGCGGCCATAGCAGGAACAACTTGTTCTGCTGCAGTTTTTATAGTCAGAAGTACGGTAGTTGCTGAGAAAGGGTGGGGGATCCATGACTTGAAAAAGGAAAAGAAAGACTCCGCTGTTTCGGCCTCAGTGATGTTTATTTTAAGTATGGTGATCATGGCGGTGTCTGCCGGCACCCTGCATGTAATGGGGATAAGATTAAACAATACCCTGGAAATGATCTCGCTTTTTGAACCCATAGGCGGCAAAGCTGCCGCTTTTGTTCTTATTTTGGGGATAGCTGGGGCAGGTATTTCCACCATTTTCCCCATTGTTCTCATTGCCCCTTGGTTGATCAGTGACTTTATGGGTAAGAGCCGTGACCTCAAATCGCCGATGTACAGAATACTGGGATTACTAGGGATTTTGTTTGGCTTTGGTATGCAATTTATTGAAGCTACCCCACCGTTTGTTATGGTTTTTTCCCAAGCATTTCAGGCCTTGATTTTACCAGCAGTGGCCATTCCTATTTTTATCTTGATTAATCAAAAGTCATTAATGAAGGGCCATGCTGCTGGACTAAAAATGAATATTGGATTGGTTGCAGTGATTTTGTTTAGTCTGATGACGGCTTATTTTGCAGTGGCGGACTTTTTATGATTGAACAGCCAGCTATTTCCCGCAGATCATATGTTCGACATGAGGAAACGTTATGATGACTAAAAGAGCAAATGGAATAGTCTTACTAGGTTTTATGGTACTTTTCTCCTGTTCGTCAAATCAGGAAAAGGCTAAAGACGATACTATATGGAACAACGAGGATGCGGCGCTGACAGGGAAGCAGCTCTCTATGAAGTATTGTCAGTCCTGCCATCTCTACCCCGAGCCTTCTACTTTGGATAAAACTACCTGGGAACGTTCCATATTGCCCTTAATGGGAAGACTATTCGGGATCTATGAAGAAAATATTCCTAGAAGTCAGGTCATTGAAGGGGCCATTGACAGAAGCGCCGCGCAAGCGCTTTTTCCCCCACAGCCTACCATTGACAAGGAAACCTGGCAAAAAATCACAGATTACTATCTTTCACTATCGCCAGAATCACTTGCTGTTATAAAGAACACAAGCGTTGAAGACCTATCGGGTTTTGAACTGATAGTGCCCTCATTTGGAAAGGAACCTATTTCTACGACCCTGGTCAGGATTGATGCTGAGAATTCGAATATTTATGTGGGGGGAATGAGAAGGAATTTGGGAGTTTTAACGATCCTTAACCAAAAATTTGAGGTCATTGACGACATTAAACTACCTACTGCACCGACGGATATTGAAGTAGGAGAGGATAGGTTGGGACTTTCTCTAATCGGAACTTTAAGGCTAAAACCATCGAATAATTCTATAGGTGAACTGGTTTATCTTCTGCGAAACTCTGGGGAGATAAAATACACTTCTTATATAAAATTTTTGAATGGGCTGAGAAGACCTTTGCAAATTATTCGGGAGGACCTCAATGGGGATGGGTTCGATGATATGCTAATAGCTGAGTACGGATATTATACAGGATCTCTCACTTTGTATGAAAACTCCAAAAATGACGACGGTCAATATTGGAGAAGAATCGTCAAAAATGTCCCAGGAGCGATAAAACTGGAAGTCCGTGACATGAATAATGATGGGCACAAAGATATTATTGCCCTTTTCGCGCAAGGTGATGAAAGTATTTCTATTTTTTACAATGATGGCAAAGGGGGATTTGTAGAAGATCAGGTTTTGAGGTTCAGTCCTGCCCATGGATCTGTGTACTTTGAACTGGCGGATATGAACAACGACGGCTTTTTGGACATCCTCTATTGCAACGGCGACAACGGTGACTATCCGCCTATTTTAAAAGGTTATCATGGGGTTCACATTTATGAGAATGATGGGGACAATAATTTTAAGTCAGTTTATTTTTATCCAATGCACGGCGTGTATAAAAGTTCTGCGGCAGATTTTAATCAAAACGGGCATTTGGATATCGTCGCGATTTCCTATTTCCCTGACTTCAGTTCCCATCCCCGGAATGATTTCGTGTTACTCAAAGGTGAAGGTAACTATTCTTTCGTACCGCAATACCTCAAGGAAGATATACCAGCAAGATGGATTACTTTAGATGTTGGAGATCTCAATGGTGACGGTTACAAAGATATTCTGCTAGGAGCCTCCGGAAAATATCCCTATCCACTTCCTTCCTCCGGCAGTTCTACGGCTGGTTCAGACCTTCCTTCCATTGTTTACCTAAAAAATTTAGGAAAGAATTGATATAGGCTGTTTTATTAAAAATATGACAACCATGCATTTGTTGAGTAATATTTTCTTTAATTGAAGCTGGTAATTATTGATGAATTGGCAAATGGATTTGTTTCGATAACGTTGCCGTAACTATCTGCACCCTCATTCTTAAATTGCCCAAGTAAATTGCCTAATTTGGGATAGTAAATAAAAATTAACAAGGGGATAATTTTAATTGTAAAACATTATGTATGGGTATGTTTAGAAAATTATTGATGTTGGTCACGATTGTGGCCGTGACAGCCGTTACGAGTATCGGTCAAGAAATGAATGGCAAAAGGATCTCAGGTAAGGTGACTGACCACACTGGCCTTGCCGTCCCAGGTGTTACTATTATTATTAAAGGAACAACTGCAGGAACTGTAACTGATTTAGACGGTAATTACACCTTGGAGCTTACTGCTGATGCAGAAACGCTGGTCTTTGCTTTTGTGGGCATGAACCCCGAAGAAGTTGTCATTGGCAATCAAAGTGTAATTAATGTGGTGATGTCCGAGGCTGCCAGTGATTTGGATGAAGTGGTCGTTATAGGCTATGGTACCCAGAGAAAAGCTACTTTGACGGGCGCGATCACAAGTGTCGCAACCGAAGAGATAAGAAGTAGCCCTTCTGTTAATTTAAGCAATTCTCTCTCTGGCTTACTTCCTGGACTAACTGCATTGAACAGATCTGGAGAGCCCGGTGCGGATAATGCAACCATCTTAATACGAGGAAGCAATACCACTGGCAATAACAGTCCTTTAGTTATTGTGGATGGTGTTCAGGATCCCCCTGGCTGGCAAAGGATCAATTCCAATGATATCGAGTCTATCTCCGTGCTAAAAGATGCTTCAGCGGCGATCTATGGGGCGAGGGCTGCGAACGGGGTGATTTTGATAACGACTAAAAGAGGAGGGATAAGCAAGCCGACCGTGAGCTACACTTTCAATCAAGGAATCAACCAGCCCACCCGATTACCTGAATTGGCCGGATCACCACTTTTTGCAGAATATGTAAATGAAATGTTGGCCAGGGATGGTCAAGATCCAAGATATTCCTCTGAGGAAATCGAGAAGTTCAGGAATGGTAACGATCCTGATTATCCTAACACCGATTGGTTTGGCGAGGTATTAAAAGATTATTCCCTTCAGAGTATGCATAATATGAGCCTTAGGGGCGGGAGTGAGGCGGTTCGGTATTCCCTGTCAGGGTCTTATTCCAATCAGAACAGCATCTTCAAGAAAGGGATTCATGAGTTCAACGGCTATACCCTGCGATCAAATATCGATGCCAAGGTTACGGATAATATTAACTTAAAATTGGATTTAAACATGGGATTGGATGACCGGGTTCAACCGGGCACTGAGAGTCCTTGGGGCTGGTTGTTTGCTATTCCCGTCATGCCGGTGTATTATTCCAACGGTTATCCGTCTGCGGGTATTGAACAAGGGTTAAATCCTGCGGTCATGACAACTAAGGCGTCTGGAAACCACAATACCAAGAGCAAGAGGGTGATTGCCAACCTTGGATTTGATGCCAAATTGCCCTTTGTTAAGGGCTTGGGAATGGATGGGTTCTTCGTGTTTACCAACCAGGATGTTCTTGACAAGAGGTGGAGAACCCCTTGGACAGTATATAACCACGATAAAACCAATGATGTATACATCCCGCTGACTGGCGGCCGAATCACTGCGCCTGAACTTACCCAATCCACCAACAGCTCCACCAGTACCTTTTTGAACTTTAGAATTACCTATCAAAACCAGTTTGAGGACCACTACATCAGCACATTTATTGGTGGCGAACAGACTCAAGGGCAAAACAATTCCTATCAGGCATTCAGGAGAAATTATCTGTCTCCCATGCTTCCTGAGTTGTTTGCGGGCGATCCAGCTACGCAGCAAAACAATGGTCTATCCTCTGAAAGTGCCCGTCAAAGTCTTCTGGGACGGGTGAGCTACAACTTTCAGGAAAAGTATTTGATCGATTTCAATGCGAGGTATGATGGATCGTATGTATTCAAGGAGGGTAATAGATTCGGGTTTTTCCCTGGAGTATCAGTAGCTTGGGCACTCTCCGAGGAATTTTTTAAGGATAAGCCTGCCGTCAACGACATGAAACTGAGGGCGTCTGTCGGGAGAATGGGGAACGATAGAATCGATCCATTTCAGTTTATGGCAGCCTACAATTTGGGACTTCTGGGATATCATTTCGGAGCTCCTACCAATTCTCAACTTGGGATAGTGCCAGGCGTTACACCTAATCCTAATGTGACTTGGGAAGTCGCCAACACGCAAAATATAGGAATAGATCTGATGTTGTGGAACGGCGGTTTAGGGCTTAGTGTAGATGTTTTTAAACAAAAAAGGGAAAATATTCTAACTAAAAGAGATCTGGAAATTCCGATGTACACGGGTCTCATACTGCCAGATGAAAACATAGGCATAGTAGAAAACAAGGGGGTTGAGGTTGTTTTGTCGCATCGCAAACAAAATATGAACGGTACTGGCTTGTCTTACAACGTATCCGGAAATATCGCTTATGCCAAAAATAATGTTATTGATGTGAGTGAAGCCCAGGATGTTCCGGATTATCAAAAAGCGGAAGGGCGTATTCTAGGTGCTGGCTTGTATTATGAAGCGTTGGGAATATTTAGAACCCAGGAACAAGTGGATGCCAATCCTGTGTACCAAGGAACGCAAGTAGGTCACCTGCAGTACAGAGACGTTAACGGGGATGGGATAATCAGTTCTATGGATATGGTGAGAATGAATAAATCAAATATTCCAGAAATTACCTTTGGTTTGAATGGTTCTGTAAGCTATAAGGCCTTTTCCCTCTTCGCCAACTTCGCCGGACAGGGCAGGGCATGGCAGTATTACCACCAAAACGCTCGAATTGCCGTCAACGGACTGGCAGAGCTGATAGAGAACCGTTATACTCCAGGAAGTATGGACTCCAAATACCCCATTTTACCGGATCTGGAAACCCGTACACAACCCAGTGGTCTTCAAAGTACCTTCTGGTTACAGAATGCTGCTTTTGTGCGACTAAAAACACTGCAACTGAACTATGATTTGCCGCTAAGCTTGATTAGTAAGATCAATTTAGGTTCTGCTAGAGTGTATCTAAACGGGAACAATCTATTTACTATTTCTGAAATTAAATGGTTCGATCCGGAAGGGAACAATGAAAGAGGAAGTTTCTACCCTCAAAGCAAAATTTACAATCTTGGTATCGAGCTTTCCTTTTGATGACAAAATCTAATATAAAACCAATCAACTATGAAATACATGTTGAAACATTTGAGTTGTAGGAAGGAAAAGCGCTTCTTTTTAATCATTGCGCTTTGTTTTTCGACGGCCTTTCTGATTTCCTGCGAAGACGTTCTTAATGTGACACCCGCAGACCGTTTTACGGAGGATGCTGTGTGGGCCGACCAGGCCTTAATTGAAGCGTTTATCGGTAACACTTACCGTACCCTTCCGTCCGGCCTTCGGTACAGTTTATATGGACTGTCGGTGGTTGTAGACGAGAATAACGCGCGCAGCAATGCTTGGGCTTGGAGTGTTTGGGCGGGTGACCTTACACCGGATGATTTAAGGGAAGTCGATTATTGGACCGGTGATCCTGCGAGAAACATCAATTACTGGCAACCAATTAACCGGGTGAACCTCTTTATGAAAAACATCGAGAGAGAAAGGGAGAAGCCCATAACTGATGAGGTTAAAGCAAGAATGATAGGTGAAATGAAGGCAATCAGAGCACAATCTTATTTCAAACTTATCAGCCTGTTTGGGGGTGTTCCGTTGATTACGACAACCTTTTCGCTGGAAGACGATTTTAAAATGGAGCGAAACACCTATGACGAATGCATGAATTTTATTCTCTCGGAACTGGATGAGGCAATTCAAATGCTTCCTGAGGATTACAACGGCCCGAACAAAGGCAGGATTACAAAAGGCGCAGCGATGGCGGTGAAAGCAAGGGCTCTTTTATATCGAGCCAGCCCTTTTAACAACCCTGAAAATAGCAGGGAAAAATGGCAACAAGCAGCGGATGCCGCCAAAGCGGTAATCGATTTAGGCAGGTATGATCTATTCTCTGACTATAGGACTATGTTTTTAGAAGAGAACATTTATAACCAAGAGATGATTTGGCAAAGGCCTTACAACCAATTTGAAAGCCCTGAGACCGTGTATGTGGAATTAAGTTTGTACCCCAACGGCTACAATGGATTTGGACAGGTCCACCCTGTTCAGAACCTGGTGGATGACTATGAAACCATCAATGGTCTCCTTCCTGAAAATGATCCGGAATACAATCCGCAAAATCCTTACGCCAACCGCGACCCACGCTTCTATGCCACTATTCTGCATGATGGCGCGATGTTTCAAGGACGTGAGGTGGAGACTTTCTATCCCGGGGGATTGGATTCCAATGAAGGGCCGGTATCGGCCTGGAATGCCACGCAGACGGGCTATTACCAAATCAAATTTGGAAACGAAAGAATTGTCAATCCCAGCGGCAATAACATGTCCCAGACACCTTGGACCTTCTATCGCTACGGGGAAATTCTGCTGAACTACGCAGAGGCTAATTATTTCCTCGGAAATGAGGATGTCGCCAGAGAATACTTAAATAGGGTCAGGGCAAGGGAAAGTGTGAAAATGCCTCCTATAACCGAAAGTGGTGATGCCCTTTTTGATAGAATCGTTAACGAACGACGGATCGAACTGGTGTTTGAAGAGCACCGTTGGTTTGATATCCGCCGTTGGAAAATTTTGCCTGAAGTGGCCAATAAGGACCTGGAAAGGATGATTATTAGAAAAGCTCCAGATGGCAGTAAGTCCTATGAGGTCTCATTCTGGAAGGAAGGCAAGTTTAATGAGGCGAACTATCTTCTTCCCATTCCCCAAGTGGAAATCAACAAAAACGGATTGTTGCAACAAAATCCAGGATATAACTAAGTCAGATAACAAGTTGTCATGCCCATTTCTGCTACTGGTTTGAGCCGCTGGAATTAGAAAACACGGGCAATTGCTGAAAACAACAAATATATGAACAAGGATCGGAGAAATTTCTTAAAAATAGCAGGAATGGGTATTTCTGGGGCAGGTCTTCTGCCCCTAAATCCTTTGCATAGTTCCAGCCTTGAAAAGGCGGATTTCAGAAAAACCCTTAAACTTGCCAGAAAGAAGCACAAGCAACGATTCAATATGTGTGGTTATGCCGCCCCTAAACTGGAGAAGGTACGTATCGGTTTCGTAGGGCTGGGGAGTAGGGGGCCAGGGGCCGTGGTGAGGATGAGCAAGATAGAAGGAGTCGAAATTACCGCCTTATGTGATCTGCGAACAGAAAAAGCTGAAGAGGCAAAAAAAAGACTGGAGGGTACCGGCCAGGATCCCGTAATTTATTCTGGTCATCCTGATGAATGGAAGAAAATGTGCGAGAGACAAGATATTGATCTGGTGTACATTGCCACGCCATGGGAACTTCATACGCCCATGGCTTTATATGCCATGGAAAATGGGAAACACGCAGCAGTAGAAGTACCTGCTGCCATTACTTTGGAGGAATGTTGGCAACTGGTAGAAACATCAGAAAGAACTAAAAAGCACTGCATGATGCTGGAAAATACATGTTATGATTTTTTCGAGCTGATGACTTTAAATATGGCTCGCCAAGGTTTTTTCGGAGAGATCATTCATGGTGAAGGAGCGTACATACATGATTTTATTCCCGGGATTTTTAATAGAGACAAATGGGAAATGTGGCGGTTTAAGCACAATGCCAGTCGGAACGGGAATTTATATCCCACACACGGGCTCGGTCCAATCTGTCAGGTAATGAACGTAAACCGTGGTGACCAGATGGACTTTATGGTGTCGGTATCCAGCAATGATTTTTTGATGAACGAGACAGCAAAGCTCTTGGCGGAGAAGGACGGCTTTTACGATCAATTTGTGGGGATGCCGTATAGGGGAAACATGAATGTCACCACTATTCGTACGGTTAAAGGCCGCACTATCATGCTCCAGCATGATATCACTTCCCCGAGGGTATATTCCCGCATACATTTGGTGAGTGGTACGAAAGGAGTGGCTATGAAATATCCCTTGCCTGGAAGAATTGCTACTAATCACGAGAATTGGCTCTCCGAAGAGGAAATAAAAGCGCTTGAAGTAAGATATCAGCCTGAAATCGTCAAACGCATAGGTGAACTAGCCAAGAAAGTCGGAGGACACGGAGGGATGGATTTTTTGATGGACTGGCGGTTAATCGATTGCTTAAGAAACGGCCTTCCGCTTGACCAGGATGTTTACGATGCGGCATCGTGGAGTTCCATATTTCCCTTGAGTGAGTGGTCGGTAGCCAATCGCTCCAATTCCATAGAAGTTCCTGATTTTACTGGAGGAGCCTGGAAGAATAATTTGCCTGTGGATATTTCCTTGAGCCGGGGAGGTAATACGGCGGTAAGCATTTAAATTAACTTATTTTAATCGTACCCCAAAATTATGAAAAGCAGACATTTATTGACCCTCAGTCTAATAGGGGTAGGTTCTTTTTTCGTAGCATGTGAGGAAAAAGCAAATAGGGATGTACAGGAGGAGTACCCGGTGCCTAGCGAAGTCCTGCCTCGTGTTCTGGGAGAAAACAGAGCTGACCTGATCAAAAGTAGGTTGAAAAATGAGGCTATATTAAAATCCACCTTGCATCAATTGCCCAACAATCCGGAAGAATGGGCAGCCTACCGAATTGAGCTTCGGGAAAACATCATTAAAGCCGGTGGCATCGATGTGGATCATGACTTGCCGTTGGATCTTAGGGAGACCAAGACCATTCAAATGGATGGTTATTCCATTAAAAATATTTATTTCCAGACCCATCCAGGGATTTATGCTACCGCCAACCTCTTTATTCCTAAGGGAGAAGGTCCTTTTCCGGCTGTCATTGGTGTACATGGACATTGGCGGGAAGGTAAATTGGACGAAAGTGTCCAAGCGATAGGACATACACTCGCCAAGAACGGCTACGTAGCCCTTATTATGGACGCTTTCGGTTCAGGCGAAAGGACAACCGTTCATGGGGATTTTGAATATCATGGAGCGAATCTCGGAACCTCTTTATTGAATGTGGGGGAGACCTTGTTAGGAATGCAGGTCACGGATAATATGAGGGCCGTTGATCTGCTGCAGGCACTTCCCTATGTCGATTCGGAAAATATAGGAGTTACGGGTGCAAGTGGGGGAGGTAACCAAACTATGTGGTTTGCTGCATTGGATGAACGGGTAAAGGCCGCGGTACCGATTGTCAGCGTCGGCACCTTTGAGTCCGCTGTCATGGGTTCTAACTGTGTATGTGAGTTATTACCAGACGGGCTGAAGTTCACGGAAACAGCAGGGGTTTTGGCTTTATATGCGCCACGGGCTCTTAAGATGTGTAACCATGAGCAGGACAGCAATCCTACTTTTTATCCGAGTGAGATGTTAAGAAGTTATCACAATGCAAAGCCTGTATTCCAAATGCTCGGGGTGGAGAAACATATCGGCTATGAGATTTTTAATCTGAGTCATGGCTATTGGCCCGAAAACAGAGAAGTTATGCTGGGTTGGTTTGACCTGCATTTAAAAGGAGTAGGGGACGGTACTTCCAAAAAGGAAATCCCTTTCAAGACCCTTCCTCAGGAGGAATTGATGGTATTTGAACTAGGCAAGAGAGATCCTCTGGTTCTCACCATCGAAGAGTTCACCAAGAAAAGAGGAAAGGAATTGAAGCATGAATTCTTGGATGCAGACCGTCAAGATGGCGATCAGCTAAGGGATGAATTACGTTCGGTACTTAGGATCGACCAGACAGCGGGTAGTCTGAGTCCGCATGTAATGGGTAAGGAAGGCGGTTGGAATAAGGTGGTATTGCAGACCCAAGAGGGGAAATTGATTCCATTGCTGGTGAATCCCCCAAAAAATAGCTCGGGAAATTTTACCGTCTTGACCCATACCATGGGGAAAGATTCAATTTCTGCTTCTATTTGGCAAAGATTACTGAAGGAGGGCAACGGTGTAGTTATCGTGGAATTGTCCGGTACAGGAGAGGCTTCTTCAGCAACGGATACCGCAGTGGAGCATTTGTCTTCTTTCCATACTTTGGCAAGGGCAGAACTTTGGCTCGGTAAGTCAATGCTTGGCGAATGGGTTAAAGAGTTGGAACAGGTCACTACCTTTCTCCGTGATACCTACGACCCGTCAAAATTGAACTTTGATGGAAGCAGAGAGGCGGCTCTTGCAGGCTTATTTCTGAATGCATTGGAAGAGGATGTCTTTCAAAAATTGACTTTGAGGGAAGCGCCGCTTTCTTATATTTTTGACAATAGAGAACAAATTGATGCCTATAGCATGGGAATACATTTGCCCGGATTTTTGAATTGGGGAGATGTATCTCTGGCAGCTGCTCTAGGATCTGGTGACGTTGAATTTGTCACGCCATTGTCCATGTCCGGAGAGCAGCTACCGGGAAGCCAGCTTGAAGAGTTCCAAAGTGAGTTTGACGAGCTTACAAAACAGTTGACATATTCTGGGGAGATATCCATTTCGAAGTAGTTGTTAGCCCCTTTTGATCCCGCAAACTTGATTCCCTGATGATCAATTTTCCCGGAAGAACCACTTCTTTGGGTTCGAAGTGTTTTCTGTTGATGTGGCTGAACAGCAACTCACAACTGATCCTTCCGATCTCACAGGCGGGTTCCGCTACCGTGGACAAGGCTGGGGAAATAATGGAGCAGACTGGGTCATTGGTAAAACCGATGACCCCGAATTCTTTACCAATGGCAATTTTTTGGCTTTTTAATGCCATCATCGCCCCTATGGCTTTGCGGTCGTTGACCGCAAAGATGGCATCTGGTTTATCCTCTAAACGCAACAACTGAAGCGTGTCTTCTTCTCCGTGTTGTTGGGAAAATCCCGAATGGATAATCCAGTCTTCCCTAACAGGGAGCAAATGTGTCGCTAAAGCGTCTTTATAACCAACCAACCGGTTTTCGGTAAACAACTGGTTTCTTGGCCCCGCTATATGGGCAATTTTGGTATAGCCTTGACTGATCAGATGACAGGTAGCTTCATAAGCGCCATTATAATCATCCTGCATTACTTTTGAGCCTTTTAATGGGCCTGTTCTATCAAAAAAGACCAAGGGAATCCCTTTGGAAGTAACCTCTTGTATGTGCTCATAGCTACTGCAACAAGTAGACACCAGAATCCCGTCAAGACTGGAGATGGACAGGTTTTTCATGATGGCAATTTCTCTTTCTGGGTCATCATTGGTGACGAAGAGAATGATATTATACCCATTCTGGTAAGCAGTGTTCTGGATTCCCGTAATTACGGTGGAGAAATAGTAATTGGTGATAAAAGGCAGGATAATCCCTATATTATGCGTTTTGCCTTGAGACAGGCCTCTTGCGTTCAGATTGGGCTTGTATCCTAGTTCATTGACTTTCTGAAGTACTTTTTCACGGGTTTCTTGACTCACATCAAAGGTGTCACGCAATGCTCTAGACACTGTGGAGACGGAAACATTTAATTCTCGGGCAATGTCCTTTATGGTAACGAAGTGGTACATGTGGGTTGGTTAGTGATGTAGGCGCTACCAATAAAAACAATTTAAAGGGAAAAAAAAAATGATAATAGGCGCTGCAGTGTTTTTTAAGCCTTTTATGACGGATTTTTTTGAGTGGAGAGGATAAATCAGGTCGAAAAAAAACTTAAGAAATGTTGCAAAGCGACTTCTATAAATTCAATAGAGAATATTTGGTATTACCAACCGATTATCTGCCAAAATGGATTTGAACAGGAACCAACCGAAAGTTTCGACAACGTTATCGTTATTAATTAACAGGCTTTGCTTCCACTTTCAATTTATAATTGAGTAATTATGACATGAAAGATTTTTGCGACTAAATAGATGTAATTAGAAGATTTGCTTATACATTGGTTAACAACCCTTATATATTATGGAAACATTGAACCGTAGGAAATTTATACAGCACTCCGGACTACTAACTGCCTCTGCCATGCTTTCTCCTCTTGTTTCTTTTGGCGCTAGCCAGGCAAAGAAAAGGGTAGCAATGATAGGAACAGGGGGGAGGGGTATCGGCATGTGGGGGACATCCGTCCAGGCCGCTTACAGCGATATTCTCGAATTCGTGGGATTGTGTGATATTAATCCGGGTAGGGTTGCTTATGCAAAGGAAAAAATGAAAGTCAATTGTCCCGTTTACACAGATTTCGACAAGATGCTTAAGGAAAGCAAGCCGGACACCCTGATCGTAACCACGACGGACGCTACCCACCACGATTATATAATTAAAGGATTAGAGGCGGGTTTGACGGTTATTTCCGAAAAGCCCATGACCACAGATGAGAAAAAATGTCAGGAGATCTTTGACGCCGAGAAGAGAACCGGAAACAAGGTAATTGTTACCTTCAATATGAGGTACGTTCCTTATGTTCAGAAAATCTGGGAACTGCTGCGAGAAGGAGAAATCGGGGATATTAAATCGGTTGACCTGAATTGGTACCTGGATACGAGTCATGGGGCCAGTTATTTCAGAAGGTGGCATGGCATCAAGGATATTGGGGGAACTTTATTGGTGCACAAGTCTACCCATCATTTCGACTGTTTGAATTATTGGATAGACTCAGAACCCGAAGAAGTATTTGCCTACGGCTCGCTGGATTTTTATGGACAGAAAAACAGTCCTATTAGTCATTCGCACTGCCGTCCCTGCCCGCATAAAACAGAGTGTAAATTTTACTGGGACATCACCAAAGACCAAGGAGCGATGGAACTGTATGTCCAAAATGAGAAGCATGACGGTTACCTTCGGGATGGCTGCGTATTCCGCAAGGAGGTGGATATTTACGACACCATGGCTGTACAGTACAAGTATGCCAATGGGGTGCCGGTCAACTATTCATTGACTGCTTTTTCTCCCTATGAAGGTTACCGCGTGGCCATCAATGGAACCAAGGGACGGCTCGATGCCTGGATCAAGTCGTCCATGCCCACAGGTGTGCCTCCCTTTCAGGAAATAACCATCACCAATCTGTTCGGCAATGTCAATACAATACAGGTTATCCCCCAGGAGGGCGGGCATGGGGGATCGGATCCCCGTCTCAAAGACAAGATCTTCAGGTATGCTGACGAACCGGATCAATTCAGACAGTCTGCTGGATCGAGAGACGGCGCGATGTCGGCCTTGATCGGTATAGCCGCACGAAAAAGTATAGAAACAGGTAAAATCATAAAAATAGCAGATCTCACAGAGCTTAAGCCTTTGGCCCAAAAACCATAGCCGGATGAAAAACAACAGAAGGGATTTTTTAAAACTATCGGGTTTGGCAGGCCTGGGCATGTCAGGAATGAACATATTAGAGGGTTTTGCAGCAGGTGCCTCACAAACCAATGTAAAAATGGTGGAAGCGATTTCCCCTTTTCAGCTTAATGATCAAATTACTGCTGCCTATCAGATTGCTTTGAATATATTAAAACCCAGTAAGAAAGAGCTGGAGCGTGGCTTGGAACTTCATCGGGATGCCGTAGTGATCGATTGCTATGGATTCATGCCTCGGGCTGCAGTTGACGGAAACATTATCACCCAAGCCATTGAAGACGCTGCTTCCCCGCTAGAAATCCAGGATTTGCAGGAAGACATGTCGATGAGCCGATTCGTAACCCATCAGAGGGAAAGGGAGGAGTTCATGAACGCATGGAAGGCCTCCGGGGTAACTTGCGTGATTCAAAATGCTGGAGAAGAAGGCAATGAGGTCCACAGTCTGCTCAAAAGACTTTCCCGATTTACCTATGCCACAGATATGTTGCGCGATTTTGTCACCAAGGCCGTGGTACCTGAGGATATTGTCCAAGCCAAAAAAGAGGGGAAACACTCGCTCTATTTTACAGGAAACGGAGTGCCTATGCCCCAAGATTGGGTTTCTGTTCAGGAGGAACTCCGGTACATCAGGATGTTTTTTCAATTAGGTATTCGAATGATGCACCTTACTTACAACCGGAGAAACATGATTGGCGACGGATGTGGCGAAGAAACGGATGGCGGCCTAAGTGATTTTGGCAGGTCTGTGGTAAAGGAGATGAATAGGGTAGGGGTAATTGTTGATATAGCCCATTCAGGATGGCAGACCAGCCTGGAAGCTGCTTTGTTGTCGGAAAAACCCATGGTCGCCAGCCATACTACGGCCGCAGCACTGCATCATCATATCCGCGCTAAACCGGACAAGGTGATCAAGGCCATTGCAGATACTGATGGGTATATTGGGATTTGCTGCATTCCCAGATTTCTGGGAAGTTCCGGGGATATCGCTGCCATGATGAACCATATCGATTATGTCGTCAAAAAATTTGGGGTGGATCATGTGGCCATTGGTACCGATGTGGCTTATACCTCTCAATTTGCCTCAGAGGAAAACAAAAAGATAATTCCTTATAGGAGCACCCGAACCCGCTGGCAGGCGCTATGGCCGGTCGACGAGTATAAGGAAACATCGGTCATGAGACAAAGTATGTCCTGGACCAATTGGCCTTTATTTACGGTGGGAATGGTGCAAAAAGGATATTCAGATGAGGACATCCGGAAGATCCTAGGAGGAAATACACTGCGGGTTGCCAAGGCGGCTCTTGCTTAATAACATTCATACAACCAAATTTAGAAAATGACCCATATACCTGCCAGCCTAATTCGGTTAAAACCAGCCGTTCTTGTTCGGAATGCCTTTGCTGTTGTGCTGATCTCTCTGTTGACCATCGAGCCCATCCAAGCCCAAGAAGACCTCAACGTGTTGGAAAAAAATTGGGTTCATTTTAGGGATGCTCCCAATTCCTTGTACAGACACCTTTCCCGCTCCGCTTTCGATCTGTTGGAGGAGCGAAAAGTGGAAGTGTCCAACATCAAATCCCTGGACGAATGGAAAAATAGACAACAGTATATCAAAGGACAATTTGAAAAGGTATTGGGGCCGTTTCCTGATAAAACTCCCCTCAATGTCCAAACTATAAGAACTCTCAACAAAGATTTTTATGTTGTCGAACACATGGTTTACGAGTCCCAGCCGGGGTTTTTCGTTACTTCATCGCTTTACGTACCAAAAGGCATAAAAGGCAAAGCTCCTGCGATTATCTACTGTAGTGGACATGCAGAAGAGGGTTACAGGACAGAAGTTTACCAGCATACTATTCTTAACCTGGTGAAGAAAGGCTTTGTCGTATTGGCTATTGATCCGGTAGGACAGGGAGAAAGATTGGAGTATCTGGATGGTAAAACGGGTAAATCGGCACTGGGTGGGCCTACAAAAGAACATTCCTACCCCGGTGCCCAAGCTTTTATCTCCGGACAATCGCAGGCACTGTTCATGATATGGGATGGCGTGAGGGCAGTGGATTTTCTGCTAACACGAAAGGAAGTAGATCCTGACAGGATAGGGATTACAGGCCGTTCGGGTGGCGGAACACAATCGGCTTATATCGCTGCCCTTGACGAGCGCATAAAAGCAGCTGCGCCGGAAAACTATATCACCAATTTCACCCGGTTGCTGGAAACCAACGGGCCACAGGATGCGGAACAAAATTTCCTTCACGGGATTGCTGAGGGATTGGACCATGCTGATCTATTGGCGGTGCGTGCACCAAAGCCGATGTTGATGGTTACCACCACTCGGGACATTTTTAGCATCCAGGGAGCAAGGGAGACGGCTCTGGAGGTGGCGGGCATCTATCAGGCATATGGTAAGGAACAAAACTTCCGAATGGTAGAAGACGACGCTGCGCATTCTACCACCTTGAAAAATAGAGAGGCGCTGTATGCCTTCTTTCAGGAACATCTGAATAACCCCGGTAATCCCAAGGATGAGGAAGTGCAGCTTTTAAGTATAGAAGAAAATCAAGTGGCTCCCACTGGACAGGTTTCCACTTCCTTTCCGTGCGAAACAGTTTTCAGTCTAAACAAGAAATGGACCGAGAAAATGGTCCCGACGGATCGAGCCTCCATAGATCTAAAAAGTAAGGTGGAAGAGGCAAAGCGGCTTTCCGGCTATATCGTGCCAACAGAGCGTGGAGAGCCCGTACTTACGGGACGTTTTAAGCGTGAAGGTTACCACATCGAAAAATATTATATTAAAGGTGAAGGAGAATACATTGTGCCCTACCTCCTGTTTGTGCCGGAAAAGCCAAACCAAAAGTCTTTGCTCTATCTCCATCCTAAAGGCAAATCTGTTGAAGCCGCTGAAGGAGGGGAGTTGGAATGGTTTGTTCAGCAAGGTTTTACCGTGATGTCGCCGGATTTGGTCGGGATTGGAGAGGTGGGAGGACAACAAATTCCCGGAGATTCCAATTTTGAAGGAAGTTCCTACAATTTGTGGTTTGCTTCACTTCAGATTGGAAGAAGTATTGTCGGTGTCCGCGCAGGCGATGTGGTAAGGCTTGCCCATGTACTCAAGGATAAACTAAAAATGGGTGAAATTTATGGGTTGGCAAAGAATGAGATGACTCCGGTACTTCTCCATGCCGCATCATTTGACCCCACCATTTCCCGGATTGCATTGATTGAGCCTTTGGCCTCATACAGGTCAATTGTCATGGAACAGATGTATGATCCTGCATATATCCAAAACACTGTTCCTGCTGCCTTGAGAGCCTATGATCTGCCAGACCTAGCGGCCAGCTTGGCACCAAGAAAACTCCTCTTGGTCAATGCCCACGATGCAACAGGCAAGCCAATATCCCCGACTGCTTCGGAAGGGGAGATGGGTTGGATCAGAAAAATCTACCAAAGCAAGGGGATTCCGGAGGAACTGAACATCTTGACGATTGAAATCCCAGATAAAGACCGTGAACATTATGGGCAATGGCTGAAATGATCCGTCACCGGGCCGTTGCCACGGTCTGTCATTTTTCTGGAAACGTTATCGCAATTATATCCCGGTATTCTTTTAGTAATTCCTCAAAATATCAATAGGTTTGAACAGGTTTTAAAAGGCATGTGCAGCCTTGTAGCAATAGTTTAAATAAAACGTAAAAATAGTCTATAATGAAAGTTATCAAATCGGACAGTCCCAAGGAATTGGGAACGGCTGCGGGTAAGGCAGCTGCATCATTAATAAAAAATACCATTGAAGAGAAAGGGGCCGCCAATATCATTCTCGCCACTGGCACCAGCCAGTTTGAAACCATAAGGCAATTGCTGGAGGAGGACGTGGATTGGTCCAAAGTGAATGTATTCCATTTGGATGAGTATATCGGAATCCCTATTTCGCATCCCGCAAGTTTTAGAAAATACTTAAAAGAAAGGTTTATAGACAAGGCAGGGGCCATAGGATCTGTCCATCTGATCAATGGTGAGGTTGACCCCGACGAGGAATGTCAAAGACTGGGCGAATTGATCGGCCAACATCCCATTGATGTCGCCATGGTTGGGATTGGAGAAAACGGCCATCTGGCTTTCAATGATCCGCCTGCTGATTTTGAGACGGAAAAGCCTTATCTGGTGGTAAATCTGGATGAGCCTTGCCGTAGACAACAGTTGAATGAGGGCTGGTTTGGTTCATTGGAAGAGGTGCCGCAACAGGCCATCAGTATGTCGATCAAACAAATCATGGCATCGAAACATATCATTTGTTCTGTTCCGGACGAGAGAAAGGCCAAAGCGGTCAAAGATAGTATTGAACATGAAGTGAGCCCATGGTATCCGGCCAGTATATTACAGCAACACCCCCAATGCCAGGTCTATCTGGACAAAGATGCAGCCTCATTATTAACCGCGGAACACTAAAATATGGGCAACACCGCTGTACATGCCGTTTCGTTGAGTAGGAGGGAAACCAATATTTCGATAGCCATTATCGGAGTCTTGTTTTTCATCTTTGGATTTGTATCCTGGATCAATGCGATACTTATCCCATATTTCAAGATTGCCTGTGAACTGACCAATTTTCAATCATATTTGGTCGCTTTCGCATTTTACATATCCTATCTCCTATTTTCAGTCCCCTCTTCTTATTTATTAAAGGCAGTGGGTTTTAAAAAAGGGATGATGTATGGCTTTTTGACGATGGCAGTAGGGGCTTTTATTTTTGTTCCTGCGGCGATGGTACGGACTTACGAAATCTTTCTGTTGGGGCTGTTCCTGTTGGGAGCAGGTTTGGCGATCCTCCAAACGGCGGCCAATCCCTATATCACTATTTTGGGGCCGAAGGAAAGTGCGGCGCAACGCATCAGCATAATGGGGATCCTTAACAAAGGAGCAGGAATTATCGCCCCTTTGATCTTCGCCGCAGTGGTCTTGAGAGCCAGTGACAATGCGCTTTTTGAGCAAATTCCATTAATGGCAGAAGCGGAAAAAAACCAGGTTTTGGATGAATTGATCCGGCGAGTAATGGTCCCTTATGCCGTCGTGGGTCTGGTGTTGGTGGGCCTCGGTTTGATGGTACGGTATTCTCCCTTACCGGAAATAGATACCGAACATGAAAGTGAAGAAACTGCCGTCAGCAATTCAGGGAAAAAAAGCATATTTGAATTTCCTCATTTGATTTTGGGAGCTTTGGGGATTTTTCTTCACGTGGGCACCCAGGTCATTGCCATTGACACCATTATCGGTTATGCGGACTCCATGGGTATCCCATTAATGGAGGCTAAAGTCTTTCCTTCCTATACCCTTTTTTGACCATTTGTGGCTATATCCTTGGCATCGTTACCATACCCAGGTTTATTAACCAAGTTAATATGCTCCGCCTGTTTACGGCCTTGGGGCTGTTTTTCACTGTTATGATTATCTTTGCCCCGGGACGGGTGGCGTGGCTGGGCCATGATGCAGATGTTTCCATTTGGTTTGTGGTGCTGTTGGGTTTTGCAAATTCTTTGGTTTGGGCCGGCATATGGCCGCTGGCATTGGATGGATTGGGCAAATTTACCAAGCTTGGCGCCTCTATCATGATTATGGGTCTTTGCGGCAATGCTTTGTTGCCTTTGGTGTATGGTTATTTTGCGGATATCTATGACCCAAGAGCGGCTTATTGGGTCCTAGTGCCTTGCTACCTTTTCTTGGTTTTTTATGCCGTTTATGGACATAAAATCAGACGGTGGTCCTTTTAATAAAGATTAAAGCCTATTCTATATAAATATGCATAAACTTCAGATAATCAACGGAAGAATAATTACTCCCTTCAAAATTATTCCTAAAGGAACGGTATTGGTAACAGGGAACAAAATTACCGCTGTACGGGAAGGGAAAGTTGATACGGAAGGAGCTGAAATAATAGATGCACAGGGGAAATATGTTTCCCCAGGTTTTATTGACATCCATGTTCATGGCGGAGGAGGCCACGATTTTATGGATGGAGAGGGAGAAGGCTTTTTACGGATTGCGGAGCTTCATGCCAAATTTGGCACCACATCAATGGTCCCTACTACTTTGACCAGTGAGAAGGAACATTTAATTGAAACACTGGATCTTTACGAACAGGCCCATAAGAACAATAAAAAAGGGGCGCAGTTTTTAGGTCTCCATCTTGAAGGACCTTACTTTGCCATGAGCCAGCGGGGAGCACAGGACCCCCGGTATATCCGGGATCCCGATCCGCAGGAGTATAAGGAAATCCTTCAGCGTGCGGATCTGATCGCCCGTTGGAGTGCCGCCCCTGAACGAAAGGGTGCTATGGAATTTGGCCGCTACCTCAGAGAAAAAGGGGTTTTGGCGGCTATTGCCCACACCGATGCTGTTTACGAAGAGGTGGTGGAAGCGGTGGAAAACGGCTATACCCTTTCCACGCATTTGTATTCTGGTATGTCAGGTGTGTTCCGGAAAAATGCTTTTAGATATGCCGGAGTCATTGAGAGCTCCCTGTTGATGGATGAGCTGGACGTGGAAATCATCGCCGACGGAGTCCATCTGCCTGCTCCTTTGTTGAAACTCATTTACAAGGTAAAAGGACCGTACAAAACAGCGCTCATCACCGATGCGATGCGGGCCGCCGGTATGCCGGAAGGAGAAAGCGTTTTGGGTAATAAAAAGACCGGATTAAAAGTCATCGTGGAAGATAATGTCGCCAAATTGCCGGACAAAACCGCTTTTGCAGGAAGCGTGGCTACAGCTGACAGGTTGGTGCGCAACATGGTTCAAATAGCAGATGTTCCCTTGCTTCATGCCATCATCATGATGAGTACCACCCCAGCCCGGATTATGGGTGTAGAAGCTAACAAAGGCGCACTTATAGCCGGAAAAGATGCCGACATCGTGATTTTTGATGACAACATCAATATCTATAAAACCATCATTGCCGGCAGAGTGGTTTAAAACCATTCCGTCGATGTTGACATGGGTCAGAAGCAAAAACAGAATGTCCGATTTAGTACACTTGTGCTTTGTTATCGGACATTTATTTATTTAAAAATAGCCTTTACGCATTCCTATTGGCATTTTTGGAAGTGGCATTCTTTTCGTATATTTTCTGGCAATGAAGACTCGGTCTAGCATTCTCACGAATTTCCCACTTGAGCTGATGTTTTGGTGCCTTGCTTTGATGGCGCTTTGGTGGATGGATCCACACGGCAACCACTTTAGCTTATGCCCGCTCCACCACTTGGGGATGGAATGGTGTCCGGGCTGCGGTCTTGGAAGGTCCATGAGCTTGCTGATGAAAGGGGAAATAGCGGCATCCTGGAACCGACATCCATTGGGAGGGTTTGCTTTGGCAGTGATTCTTCACAGAATATTTGAAATTATAAAATGTCTACAAACCAAACACAATTATGGCTAATGTATTAAAACATCTTCCAGAACTGGAGGGAATGGAATTGGGGTACATACAAGGGATCCTGAAGAACATGAATGATGATCAGGCCCATATGTTTGCCCAAGTATATAGGGCGAGACGGAAGGACAGCCAAATGGTACTGATCCTTACTCTTTTGGGCTTTTTCGGGTTCGCCGGGCTGCACCGGTTTATATTGGGCCAGATAGGGTTGGGGATATTGTACTTCTTTACGGTAGGACTGTGTTTTATAGGAACCATCGTGGATTTGGTCAACTACAAAAGTCTGGCTTACGAATTCAACATGAAAGTAGCCCATGAAACCCTATCCATGATGTCCAATGGCTACGGCTACAACATGGACTCCACGTATGGTGGAACACCCACCACCCCTCCCCATACTGGCAGTACCAATCCCCAAAACACCGGAAACAATGAACCTATTGTCTAAAATGACCTGCGCCACCCTGTTGGCTCTTTTAATCCTGCCTTCGTGTGGTATGGCACAGCTTCAGGTAGTTTCTGATATTGAAGAGACGTTTGAAGGGATCGAAGAGATAATCGTTCATGGCGGATCATTGGAAGTTACCTATGAGGGCGGTGACAAGGATGAGGTTTTCCTCAACGCCTATCTTGAATCCAACAACGAAAGTGGGCAGGAAATTATCTATAAAGTCGAGGGTAGGCGGTTAAGGGTTGAATATAAAAGAGAAGGTTCTGGTGGCTGGGGGAATCTCAAAACAAAAGGCTTCATAAGTCTCACTGGTCCAGAGAACATAAAAATTGGAGTTTCCAATAGTTCTGGCTCCATGTTTATTTCCAATGTAATCAGCGATAATATTGACCTAAAAATCAGTTCAGGTAAGATAGAAGCCAATAACCTCTCTGCTGATATGATCCGTCTCACCGGTTCTTCCGGAAGGTTTGATGTCAACAATATCAATGGGAACGTGGATTGTAAGACTTCTTCAGGCGGTGGGAAGATAGCTGGTGTCAGCGGAAATGTCTCCGTGGTGGCTTCGAGCGGATCTTATGAAATCTCGGACGTAGAAGGTGTAGTAAACGGGTCTCTGAGTTCCGGGAATATAACTTTGGCCGATATAGGCGAATTGGGGAAATTATCCCTTTCTTCCGGAAGGGTAGAGGCAACAAATGCGGGGCTGGGATAAAATACCCGTTTCAGTGGATCTTCAGGTTCTTTTACCATTCAAACCGATGATGATCTGGAAGATTTCAACTATGACCTGTCGGCCAGTAGTGGTGGATTAGAAGTAGGAAACACCAAGACTGGGAAAAAGCTGAATATTGACAACGGTTCAAGAATGACAGTTTCGGGGACGATTAGTTCTGGTAGGATTTCGATACAGAATTAAAGCAGTGGACGGAAAGCCGGTTCGCGCACCTCTCGGATTCAGTCGAGGACATCACGGCAATTAATCGCCCTTTCTGATTATATTTGCCTTGATGTCCCACTTGATTCGTCACTTTCTATGCCTGGAATAAAACATACCTTGGCCAGGGCTGGTATCAACGGCTTTTTCTTTTTGTTGATTTTTAGTATTCTGCTGGCTTGGGCTTTTCCGGAATGGGGGATGGAGGGCAGCTTTATTCCTTTTGATGAGGTAACCTACTACGGTGTGGCCGTTATTTTCTTTTTTTATGGTGTGAAGCTAAGTCCCCAAAGCCTCAAAGCCGGACTTTCCAATTGGAGGCTGCATCTCTTGATCCAATCTACCACTTTCATAATTTTCCCCGTCTTTATTTTACTGCTTTACCTGTTTTGTGGGGAAGAAGGTTCTTTGTGGTGGCTCGGTGTTTTTTATCTGGCTGCCTTGCCTTCCACGGTTTCCTCTTCGGTGGTGATGGTGTCGATTGCGGGAGGTAATATGGCGGCCGCCATATTTAATGCCAGTGTTTCCAGTATTATCGGCATATTCATTACCCCCTTGTGGATGCAGCTTTTTTTGAATGCCTCCGGAACAAGCTTCGACCTTTCGGATACCTTTATGAAACTGATCATTCAGGTGTTGTTGCCGGTTATCTTGGGTTTTAGCCTTCACCGTTTATTAGCGGCCTGGGCGGCAAAGTATAACCGGACGCTAAAGAACTTTGACCAATTGATCATCCTCCTGATCGTATTTACTGCCTTTGCGGAGTCATTCGGGCAAAAGATGTTTGCGGGACAGTCTATGGGTGAGCTACTGCTCTTAAGCCTGGCCATGTTGCTCTTGTTCTTTTTAATGGTGGGACTGATGTACTGGTTATGTAGGGTTCTAGGTTTTGTAAGAGAAGATAGTATTACCGTGTTATTTTGTGGTTCCAAAAAGTCACTGGTCCAGGGAGCCGTGATGGGAAAAGTACTTTTTCCGGATCCCGTTATGTTAGGGGTGATCTTATTGCCTCTGATGATCTACCATGCTTTGCAACTGATGGCGGGAAGTGCCATAGCCCAGCGATTGGGGACAGCCCAGGAAGACATGTGAAAGAAAATTTTTCGAAATAATGTTGTTATTTCCTTATTATCTGTAGCATAACTATCCACCCCTACGTACAGGCGGTAAAATGATATTGAAATGGGCCATTCATCTTTCTTTTCTTCTCTATTGTTTCTCGCACTAAGCGTAGCATCCTGCCTACCTGAGGGGGATAATTTTCCTCTAGAACCTAATTTGCGCCTGCTTCAAGAACACGAGGTCAAAACCGTCAACGCCAGCAACGATTTTGCCGTGGACCTTTTTCATCAACTGAAGGAATCCAAAGAGGCCAATCAATTTTATAGTCCTTATAGTATTCATGTGGCTTTATCCATGGCCATGAATGGTAATGAAGGAGAGGCTTTGCAAGAATATCTGGATGTGCTTCGGTTTGGCAGGCAGACCCTGGACGAAGCCAATAAAGGAGCCCAGCAACTGACGGAGTTTCTGCTGCAGGTGGATCCCAAGGTGAGGATCGCCATCGCCAATGCCATCTGGTATCGGCAGGATTATCAGGTAAAGGTGCCGTTTCGGACGATGGCGGAGAACTACTATGAGGCGGAGGTGGCGGGAATCGATGTTTTTGACCCGAAGTCAGCGGGTATTATCAATGGGTGGATAGAACAGAAGACGCAGGGCTTGATCAAAGATATGCTGGATCAAATTCCTCACGACGCGGTAATGTATCTGGTCAATGCCATTTACTACAAGGCAGATTGGAAATACCAGTTTTATCCGGAGAAAACCCAAAAGGAGCCTTTTTATATATCTCCCGAGCAGAAAGTAGTTGTAGACATGATGAGCGTCAAAGAAACCGCCACGGTGAGAGTCTTTCAGGGACAGGGCTTTCGCTATGTGGAAATCCCCTATAGCACCGGTCAATATTCCATGGGGGTTCTTCTGCCCGACGGCTTAGGTTTAGATGAGATAGAGGAACAGTTTAGTTCCGCAAATCTTGCTACTTGGAGAAGTCAGGCGGTGGATGCCAATGTTGTCCTCAAAATGCCCAAATTTAAGCTGAAGCAAAAGATGGATAACCTGAAGGATGATTTGATGGCGATGGGACTTCGTATCCCCTTTGATTTCGATCCCAGAAACTTTACCTTAGTATTTGACAATCCTACGGATTGGCTGAAAATCGACCGGGTGATCCATGATGCGGTTATCGAGGTGGACGAGAAAGGCAGCGAGGCCGCAGCGGCTACGGTGGTAGAGGTGATAGAAGTTTCTTCGATGCCCTCCGGACCAAAAGTTCTTGCCTTAGATCGGCCATTTATCTTCTTCATCCAAGAAAAGCATTCCGGCGCCGTTCTGTTTATGGGCAAACTGGGGAACCCATCCATTCTAGAGTAAGCACTGTGGTCCAGAAAGACTTGATGGTTTATCAATCGGTTATAACCCTGACATTCTTAAACATGTACAGGTTATCACTTATTCGAAGCTCTTTGCCGCTTTCGGTAGTCACGTTTTTGATGACGACCTCCTCGGTTCTGAGATAGGGATGCTTTTCCTTATAAGAATCGTCTGTCCATTCGCGATTAAAATTGGCAAAGATGGATGGTCCTTCATAGTCCTCCGGGTGGTTGGAATCGTCGATATGCAGATTTTCGATAAGAATGCTTGCCGGCATGTAAGTGATGTAACCGAAATCATGTTGTCCTGTGTTGGATCCGCCGATCAAGCTGGCCCGGACTGGCCTTCCCCCACCCGGCACGAAAATACAATCCCGAATGATAAATTCTCCTTCCCATGTACTGCCGTAATCGGGACGAAGATGGATGAGGTTAGTTCCGTTGAGGGTAGAGTTTTCTATCAGAAAGGTTCCGCTCCCGATGGCATTTACCCCCATATGCCCCAGCGTCGAGTGGCGGATGGTCGCATTGGCCACGCCCATATGGGCATCAAAACGGGAAAAACTACAATGATCCAATGTCAGGTTTTTAGAAAAATTGGAACCCATAATTCCCCAGTAATTCCGGTCGTTGATGTCATTGGTCTGGCTACAATGCTCAAAAGAAACATTGAGGGCGCGGGAAATAGAAATGTCATAGCTCCCCATAGAAACGGGAACGCCTGCCGACCCAATGGTTTGGTAGGTTTTGTGGCCTGTCAATAGGCTGTTACGGACGGTGACGCCGGCGCAGTCACGGATATTGATAAAACCGCTATAAGGCGCTCCCTGTTCTCCTTCGCCAGTGACGTAATGCTCCAGGCCATCTATCAGAACATTGGAGCGCCTGATGGTAAGACCTCTGCCGTAATAAGTGTATTTTGACTCAGCTTGGTTGGCAATGGTGGTGAACTTTCCTCCTTTAATCGTCAGTCGTTCCTGGTCAATAGGAATGACGGTGATGTCAGTTATTTGATCAAAATCCCAAATGATGGGCGCATTCATGTCCACGTTGCCTTCCTTATCGACCATAAATATATCCGTCTGCGGGGATCCATTATTCTGGTTGGGACCAAAACGGATGTAGCGCCGGACTTGGGAGTCAGTTACCGTAATCAGGCTAGGCCCGGGTAGGGGAGCAGAAATTTTCTTCTGGTTTTTTTCCAGGGAGGCCATTCCTGTCAATTTGTAAGGCTGTAATGAGGAACTCACCACAAATATATTTTCCGTACGGTTCTCAACCTCCGTATCGTCAATGATAAACTCTGCTGTTCCAAAATCAGTATCGGTTTGAATGACAGCTACGCGGGCTTTTCCACCGATATAATACTTTGCTCCTTCATCGGCTTTTACCGGCAAATTTTCTTGGTTGGCGAAAGCATGTGCAGCCGCAATGGCGTCAATATCATCTTTTTTTCCATCCCCTATGGCTCCGAAATCACTGTATTGGAGATATCCCTGTTTTTTTAGCTTCAGGAGGTCCTGTTTCGAGACATGGGCCTCCAGATTTCCATTTTCATTTGTTCGGAGTGAAATGTTTTTTTTATTATTTGAGGCAACGATTATGATCTCCTTCGCATGAGAGGTTTGATCTTGCCCCACCACCCGTAGATGGCCAAGTAATAGGAAGACTAACAAGAGGTGTTTCATTATTTTGGGGTTTAGAAGAATGCGGTGTAAGGAACGCCGAAAGACGGTAGCCAGTATCCACGCTCCATACTACTAATAGGGTAATTCTCCTGCTTATCAACAAGGGGTTGATAAAACAGATCATCTATATAAAATAAAAGATCCCAAGTGGACAAGCCAGATAGACCGCTACAGTAGTTGTGGGCTTCCCATAGCGCTTTCCTCCTGTCCAGCAGGACTTATGTTGCTGATTTAATCCTTCCCGTAAAATACACTGTCAAAAAACCTCCGCATCTTTTCCGCATTTTTGACGCCATACCGGGCAAATGTCGCTCGCGTTTTAGCATCAGGCTTCCAGTCAAAGAAGGCATGATGGGCATTTTCCACTTGAATATACTCCACCCGTTGGCCTGCTGCTTCCAAGAGATCCACATCAGATTGGATCATTTCATGGGTTATTAGAACGTCCTGTGTCCCGCGCACGATAAAATGGGGGATAGGCCGGTCCTCTATATTCGGTATATAACGGGCAGGTGATAGTGCGTGGTGATATTCTTCATCCTTTTGCTCTAGGAAATTGGCAAAATGTTTCGCGTCATAGATACCATAGCTTGGTGCCACCGCCTTAACTGCCTCGGTTATCTCTTGTCTTATTCGATCTATAGCTTTTCCTTTAGGGATATAACTAGGTAGATATTCATATACTCCAGAACGAGCCCCAAAGCCAGCATCACCGATCATGGGAGAAAGAAGCGCCGCCGCTCCTGCTAAATGTCCCCCTGCACTGTCGCCAGTGATGGCAAGACGGCTAGGGTCCAAACCATATTTTTTCGCGTTTTCCTGGATATGGACTATAGCTCCGAATACGTCCTCAATCAGATGATGCATGTAATTAGGTGTAGCATCGCCATCCAATTGGTTGATCCATCTATAATCGATACTGAAGACCACATAGCGGCGATCCTTGATCAGTTCCCGGGCCAGTCCCCTCATAATGTCTTCGTTGTTAGAAGACCATCCCCCGCCATGGATAATTACAATTCCAGGAAGATTGTGCGCTCCTTTGGGTGAAAACACATCATATTTTAAAGGTTTTAGTCCCGGCTTGGCGTATACAACATCCTGGGTAATTTCGATGTCCTTCACAAGTGCTGTTTCAACAAAGGTGGCGCCGACTGACATATCTTTGTCCACCGTGATCTTCATAGGCGAAGAGAAAATCTCATAACTTGTAGTGCCCCACATGCCACCTTTAACAGTATAAAAAATTGCATCTAAATCATAACCCGGGGCAGGTTTAGCGTTTATGGTCAAAACCGTACCGGCTGGAACCTTGCTGTTCTGTGGTATTTCCGGAGTAATGGAATAGGAGCCGTTTTCGGAGGGAGCTAGGGTAATGTTGAAGGTTTGGGGTGACATAGTTTGTGCAGATAAACCAAAGCTCCCGGCAAGAAAGTATATGGATGAGAATACTGCTGTGAGTATACTATAGACAGGACTTCGGTTCGGTATTTTCATTGGTAGTGTGATTATTTGGGTTTCTGAATTCCCAGATGCTACAGGTTTTCGCCGGATAGGAGCTCGTTTAGGTTTATGATATTCGCAATATACAGCACATGTGTAAATGTCAGCCACCTTTCCCCAACAATTTTGTTCTTTTGCGACAATGTGAAAAGATGGAATTCCACTTATTGCTTTCCAGTTTGATTGGTTGTGGCGAACAGCTCTACTAAACGTTTAAACGATTTCCATATCAGTTATTAAACATCGTTCAATTTTTTTGACCGAAGTACTACCGGGCCAAATGGCTATGGGATAAATAGAATCTCAACTTGTTGGGAAGCTCAAGAGTCTTTTGTCCAGCAATAATTTGTTATTCAAATTTCCATTCCTACACTCCGAGAAGAAATTGCATCCGCTGGAAAACGTCATTTCATGGGAGTAAAGAGCGTTTTTTTTACTAGAATAAACATCTTTATTATCGGTGTGAACTGCAGTTTTGTGTGGGTCGATTTGGGTTTGCCTTTTTGTGTCAAAAGAAGCACCTTTTTAAGTGTTAGTGATGTAATTATTTTTTATGCCTGTAAATAACACAAAAATGTATTTATCCAGATTTACCAACAGAACATACTCATATAAAATGTAAAATTTTAGATATTTAATCATAACAATCACCATGTATTAAGGGTTAATATATTTTTATTTATATTTTTTTGCATATAATATTTTTTTAAGTCTTTTTTGTAAATAAAATGCTGGTAGGCCGGAAAAATACCCGTTGGAATTGTCAGCGCCACATTTCCGTGCTATCTAAAAAAGCATGCACGGTAGCGAAAACCACTTCGATTTAAAAAGTTTGGATGCATTGCCCCTCAATTTTTGAACATGTATAATATTTTCTAACCCTAATTTTAATCGTCATCATGGAAGAGTACATTGGAATTGTTAAACTATTTGCTGGCAATTTCGCGCCACGCGGCTGGGCATTTTGCAACGGACAGATTTTGTCAATAGCCCAGAATACTGCTCTCTTCAGTATCTTGGGCACTACCTATGGCGGAGATGGACGCACCACCTTTGCCCTTCCAAACTTGGGCGGAAGAGTACCTGTAGGCACTGGGCCTAGCACCACGGGTCCCAGCTACACTATAGGAGAGATGGGAGGTCAGGAGAATGTCACTCTGCTCCAAACTGAGATCCCCCAGCATACACATATCATCCAGGCAAATGCGGGAGTTGGCTCCACTAATGTCTCTACAGGCAATTTCCCAGCTGGAGGTCAGACGCAAGCCGACCGTAGCAGCCAGCCTCTCCCTACCAATTCCTTTGCAACCTCTCCCAATACAACCATGAATCCACAGGTGATAGGCCCGGCGGGAGGAAGTCAGCCTCACACCAATATGCAACCCTACCTCGCAATGAACTATATCATTTGCTTACAGGGGATTTTTCCTCCTAGAGAATAGTATTCGGCCCTTGGGAAAACTCAAATTCCCAAGGGCTTTTGCTTACCGCTCAGATGTCGCCACCTGTATACTCTCGGTTTTACCCTGCTGAGATCACAAAAGCCGCTAGATACTTAGGGGAGCTTGTAATCCCGGCAACCTTTACTAACGATTATATGAAAAAAAGTCTACTAAGAATTCCTTTTTTAATCTGCTTCCTTTTATCCTTCATTTCTCAAGTGGCGTTGGCGCAGACCACCATTGATTTCAATGATTTGTCGGCTGGATTATTCTTAACCAAGTCATACGATAAAAACGGCTTCAATTTTTCGATCAATGCTGGGGGAGGGGGGCAAATTGTCACTAGAAGTGGCGAAGGTTACCAAGGTTCCATCTCCCTGTATGATGATAATTTTGAAATAGGGGCGCTTACCCAGTGGACAATAAAGAAAATTGATGGAACAGAATTTCAGTTTCATAGTATCTTTCTTAAAGAGCCAAACGTAGGAGCGTCAACATCTGGAACTATTCAAGGTTTTAAAAACGGCAACCCTGTAGGATCTTCGAAGACAGTCGATTTTAACGGGCTGAAGTCTTTTGTCTCAGATTCAGATTTTTATGATATAGACGAGATTCGGATTAGCGCTGCGGATATTAATTTTCACTTGGATCACTTTACTTTTGGTCCTGTTTATTCGCCTGTAGATACGACTCCTGCTGTCGTATCTAGCCTCTCGATTTTGGGAAGTCCCGGCCCTTTTGCGACCTCGATTTCCTATAGCGTCAACTTTAATAAGTCAGTCACCGGTGTCAGTACGGATGATTTTCGACTCACCACAACCGGCACTGTAACAGGGAATGTCAATTCCGTATCGGGAAGTGGAAGTTCATATACCGTTACCGTAAACAATATCTCAGGGGTCGGAACCATACGGCTGGATCTAAAGGGAGGGACCGACATAGCCAATGCGAATGGCAATATCGGTACCCCGGCATATACCTTTGCGATGGCTCATACCTTGAGTTCCAACATGAATAGCGATCCTACGATTACCGGCTTACCTGCGACAATTACCGTAGGGGAAGACTCGACCGAAGATCCATTCGACATTTCCTCCGCGTCAATCGGAGATATAGATGCGGGAAGTGCCAACTTGAGTTTGATCTTGGTCGCAAATGGAGGGGTTTTCGATGTCGCTGCGGGATCTGGATTAACGATAAATGGTCATCTCACCGATAGCTTGACCCTTACCGGGAATCTGATAAATCTTAACAATTACATCAATCATCCCAGCAATATCTATTTCCGACCAATAGCCAATCTCTCTGGAGTAGGTGCCGCATCGGTGACGGTTTACTTAACAGACAACGGAAATACAGGAAATGGAGGTGGAGGTACGCTCAACCAAGGAACGGTCTCCATCAACATCACTCCGGTCAACGATGCCCCAATTGTATCGAATACAATTCCTAATCAGGAAGCTTCTGCTGTTGTAGCTTGGAGTTTTCAATTCGCCGAAAACACCTTTACGGATGTAGATGATGACGATTTAACGTATTCGGCCGAGTTATCTAATGGAAATGCATTGCCGATTTGGCTCACCTTTACGCCGAGTACTCGTACATTTAGTGGAACGCCGATTGTTGCCAATATTGGTAACTATGAAATTAAAGTAATAGCAAATGATGGCAATGGGAAACAGGTTGAAGATAGTTTTACACTTACAGTTTCGCTCAATAATCCGAATGTGGTATCCGTTCAGTCGCTGAGTTCGAATGGAGGCTACAAGATTGGAGATGTTCTAACTTTACAAATAACATTTGATCAAATCGTAACAGTAGAGGGTACACCAACCTTATATTTGGAAACCGGAGCTGTTGATGCTGTTGCAACCTACAGTGCGGGGTCAGGATCTTCGAGTTTAAGTTTTGTGTATACAGTGGAAGAGGGACATAGTTCGCAAGATCTTGATTACGTGTCTTTCGGTTCTCTGACACTCAATGGCGGTTCGATCCGGAATTCCAACGCGATAGATGCAAGTCTCACTTTGCCTAGTCACGGGGATAGTGGCTCGCTGGGAGCAAATGCGGCTATTGTGATCGACGGAATTCGTCCTAACGTGATATCAAAAAACGTTACGATCCAGTTGGGGGCGCCGGGCAATACAAGTATTGCTGCATCAGATATAGACAACGGTTCCTCTGATGCAAATGGCATCGCTTCGATGACGCTGAGCCAATATGACTTCGACTGCTCACATGTAGGAGACAACGCTGTAACCCTGACTGTGACAGATGTCAACGGCAACACCGAAAGCGCAACAGCGATCGTGACGGTGGAAGACGTGACCGCTCCAGTAGTGGAGACTCGCAACATCACCATCCAGCTGGATGCAACAGGAAATGCCAGCATCGATGCAACGGAAATCGACAACGGTTCTACGGATGCTTGTGGGATCGCAAGCATGACGCTTGACAAGTCTAGCTTTGGTTGTGGAGACGTAGGCGCCAACGCGGTAACTCTGACCGTTACTGATGTCAACGGCAACTCTGACAGCGCAACAGCGATCGTGACGGTGGAAGACGTGACTGCTCCGGTAGTGGAGACTCGCAACATCACCATTCAGCTGGATGCTACCGGCACTGCGAGCATCACTGCAGCGAAAATCGACAACGGTTCTACGGATGCTTGTGTGATCGCAAGCATGACGCTTGACAAGTCCAGCTTTGATTGTGGAGACGTAGGCGCCAACACGGTGACCCTGACCGTCACTGATGTCAACGGTAATACCCATAGTGCAACAGCAATCGTGACTGTGGAAGATATTACTGTTCCGGTAGTGGTGACCCAAAACATCACCATCCAATTGGATACTACCGGCAACGCAAGCATCACGGCAGCAGATATCAACAACGGTTCGTCCGACTCTTGTGGAATAGCCTCGATGACCTTGAACCAGTATGACTTCGACTGCTCACATGTAGGAGACAACACCGTAACCCTGACTGTGACAGATGTAAACGGCAACACGGATACCGCCACAGCGATCGTGACCGTAGAAGGCATGACTGCTCCGGCAGTGGTGACCAGAAATATCAACATCCAACTCGATGCTACCGGAAATGCGAGCATCTCTGCTACGGATATTGACAATGGTTCGACCGCTTCTTGTGGTATCATAAGCATGACGCTGAGCCAATATGACTTCGACTGCTCACATGTAGGAGACAACGCTGTAACCCTGACTGTGACAGATGTCAACGGCAACACCGAAAGCGCAACAGCGATCGTAACTGTGGAAGACATCACTGCTCCGGTAGTGGTGACCAGAAACATCACGATCCAACTGGATGTTACCGGAAATACAAGTATCACTGCAACAGATATCGACAACGGTTCGTCCGACTCTTGTGGAATCGCAAGCATGACGCTTGACAAGTCTAGCTTTGATTGTGGAGACGTAGGCGCCAACACGGTGACCCTGACCGTTACTGACGTGCATGGCAACACCGATAGCGCAACTGCAACCGTGACTGTGGAAGACATTACCGCTCCGGTAGTGGAGACTCGCAACGTCACCATCCAGCTGGATGCTACCGGCACTGCGAGCATCGATGCAGCGGACATCGACAATGGATCTACTGATTCTTGTGGCATCGCAAGCATGACGCTTGACAAGTTCAGCTTCGATTGTGGGGATGTAGGTGCCAACACGGTGACCCTGACCCTCACTGATGTCAACGGCAACACCAATAGTGCAACAGCGATCGTGACTGTGGAAGACGTAACCGCTCCGGTAGTGGAGACTCGCAACATCACCATTCAGCTGGATGCTACCGGCACTGCGAGCATCACTGCAGCGAAAATCGACAACGGTTCTACGGATGCTTGTGGGATCGAAAGAATGACGCTTGACAAGTCCAGCTTCGATTGTGGGGATGTAGGTGCCAACACGGTCACTCTGACCGTTACTGACGTGAATGGCAACTCCGACGGTGCAACGGCAACCGTGACTGTGGAAGATATCACCGCTCCGGTAGTGGTAACCCGCAACATCACCACCCAGCTGGATGCTACCGGCAATGCCAGCATCACTGCAGCAGATCTCGACAATGGTTCGACCGATGCTTGTGGTATCGCATCGATGACACTAAGCCAAGACAGCTTCGACTGTTCACATGTAGGAGACAATACGTTAACTCTGACCATCACTGACGTGAATGGCAATACCGGCAGCGCAACAGCAACCGTGACTGTGGAAGACGTAACCGCTCCGGTAGTGGCGACTAGAAACCTCACCATTCAGCTGGATGCAACAGGAAATGCCAGCATCGATGCAGCGGAAGTCGACAACGGTTCTACGGATGCTTGTGGGATCGCAAGCATGACGCTTGACAAGTCTAGCTTTGGTTGTGGAGACGTAAGCGCCAACACGGTAACTCTGACCGTTACTGATGTCAACGGCAACTCTGACAGCGCAACAGCGATCGTGACTGTGGAAGACGTAACCGCTCCGGTGGTGGTGACCAGAAACATTGCCATCCAACTGGATGCTACCGGCAATGCAAGTATCACTGCAGCGGATATCGACAACGGATCTACTGATTCTTGTGGGATCGCGAGCATGACGCTTGACAAGTCTAGCTTTGATTGTGGAGACGTAGGCGCCAATACGGTAATCTTGACTGTGACCGATGTGAACGGTAATACCGACAGCGCTATGGCGATTGTGACGGTAGAAAACACGCTCCCACCAACCGTACAGACTCGAAACATCACGGTGCAGTTGGATGCTACTGGAAACGCAAGTATCACCGCCGCTGATGCGGAGAATGGATCTTCGAATTCTTGTGCTATCGCAGAGATGACCTTAAGTAAAACGGGCTTTACCTGCTCCGACATTGGTCACAATGTGGTCACACTAACAATGACCGATGTCAATGGAAATATTGGTTCGGCAACAGCGGTTGTGACCGTGGAAGATATCATCCCAGCTACGGTACTGACTCAAAACATCACCGTCCAGCTGGATGCGACGGGCAACGCCAGCATTACTGCAGCGGATATCGATAATGGTTCTTCCGATGCCTGCGGCATTGCTGACATGACCTTAAGTAAAACGGACTTTGACTGCTCCGATATTGGCCTCAATGTGGTTACCCTGACGGTAACCGATGTCAACGGCAATACGGCTACGGGCACTGCGGTTGTGACGGTAGAAGACGTCACTGCACCAAGTGTGCTGACTCAAAACATCACCGTACAGCTGAATGCCACCGGAAATGTAGGCATCACTGCTGCGGATATTGATAACGGTTCTTCAGATGCTTGCGGCATTGTAGACTTGAGCTTAAGTAAAACCGACTTTGACTGCTCCAATATTGGCCTCAATGTAGTGACCCTGACCGTCACAGACGTGAACGGCAATACCGACAGTGCAACAGCGGTTGTGACTGTGGAAGACGTCACTGCACCAAGTGTGCTGACTCAAAATATCACTATACAGCTGGATGCGACTGGCAACGCCGGCATTACTGCAGCGGATATCGATAATGGTTCTTCTGATTCTTGTGGAATCGCAAGCATTACGCTCAGCCATGAGAACTTCGACTGTTCTCATGTAGGAGACAATACGGTAACGCTGACCGTCACAGACGTGAACGGCAATACCGACAGCTCAACAGCGATCGTGACTGTGGAAGACCTAACCGCTCCGGCAGTGGTGAACCGAAACATCACCATCCAGCTCGATGCTTCCGGTAACGCCAGCATCACTGCTGCGGATATCGATAATGGTTCTTCCGATGTCTGCGGCATTGCGAGCATGAGCTTAGATAAATCCGACTTTACCTGCTCCGACATTGGCCTCAATGTCGTCACCCTGACCGTGACTGATGTGAACGGCAATACGGCCACGGGCACTGCGGTTGTGACTGTGGAAGACGTCACTGCACCAAGTGTGCTGACTCAAAATATCACTGTACAGCTGGATGCCACCGGAAACGCCAGCATCACTGCAGCGGATATTGACAATGGTTCCACCGATGCTTGTGGAATCGCTTCGATGACGCTCAGCCAAGAGAACTTCGACTGTTCTCATGTAGGAGACAATACGGTAACGCTGACCGTCACTGACCTGAACGGCAATACGGCTACCGGCGTAGCAATCGTGACAGTGGAAGACGTGACTGCACCGATCGTGGTGACAAAGAATTTAACCCTAACGCTACAAGCAGTAGGCGCAATAACAATTGACGCCGAAGATGTGGATGACGGCAGTTATGATAGCTGTGGATCCTTCAGTCTTTCTTTAGATAAATCCCAATTTGATGCAAATGACATTGGAGAGAATATTGTCACGCTTACAGTAACCGATGAAAGTGGCAACCAGTCAATAGGGACGGCTGTTGTTACCATCCTACCGCGTGAAATAACCGGGTTGAGTTTGCCTGATCGGTCTTTTGTCTATGATGGAACTATTAAATCTTTAACCTTAACAGGTGACTTACCGGAAGGAACCACAGTCACCTATACGGACAACCTGAGGTCGGATGCCGGTTCTCAGACTGTCACGGCCAAGGTGAACGGAACAAACTATACCGATCTAATCTTCACCGCAAATTTGACCATCACACCCGCCGTACTTCATGTTACCGCCAATTCTGGACAAGGTAAACCCTTCGGGAAAGCCGATCCGGAGTTAACGTATACGGCAACTGGGTTTGTTAATGGGGAGAACCTTGGCATCATGCAGGGCAGCCTAGACAGAGAGGAGGGCGAATCAATTGGATTTTATACGATCTCCTTGGGTTCCGTAGCCGCCGGCTCCAACTATACCATTACTTACAGCGGGGCAGCGTTTGAGATTTTCAGCCATGACAGCGATGGCGACGAGGTACCGGATGATGTTGAGATCCATGATGGCACCGATCCAAAAGATCCGTATGATTACAAAGATTCAGATGGCGACGACGTTCCGGATCTAGTGGAAGTTGAAAATGGAACGAACCCCCTAGATCCTTCCGACTACGTAGACTCGGATGGGGATCAGGTACCTGACTATGTGGAAAAGCGGGAAGGCACTGATCCGAACAACAGTAAAGACTACCTTGACCAAGATAAAGATGGTGTTGCTGATTATGTCCAGGTAAGGGCGATAACCGAATTTGTAGCATCCACGACCGAAGTTGAATGGGGCACTCCATTGACAGAGGTAAATGTTCCGGAACAGGTGCTGGTAATTACCAATCAAAGCGAGGTGTTGAACCTACCGATTGATTGGGACCTTAGCTCCTACAACCCACGGAAGGCCGGATCCACCGTCTATACGGGTGTACCGGAGCTTCCTGCCGGGCGGTTCAATCCGTATTCCCTGAATCCTGAGCTTTCTATCACAGTGATGGATAAGCCGGCTCCTCAGGACATCTTATTAAGCAACAACCAATTTGTTGGGATTCCTGATCAGTTCTTCCAAGGAATAGGCTCCTTCACTGTGGTGGATCCTGCTGACAATATGCATACGTTCATTCTGCCTGAAGGGGAAGGAGATAATCTTCACTTTGAAATTAACGAAGGCCATTTGTTCTGGAGCAGCGCAGACCGTCAATCGGGAAGAGATAATTTCACCCTAATTGTACTGGTACAAGACAGGGCCGGCAATGAACTTCGTAAGTCATTCAGCATTCAAAGACTTAGAACCCCATTGGAACAGCTCGAGGTATTCAATTCCTTTACTCCGAATGGTGATGGCGTTAATGACACATGGGGCGTTCCAGCGCTTAGGTACTATAACAAAGTCCGGATCCAGGTATTTGACAATGCGGGAAACAGGGTGTTCTACACTGAAAATCCCGACCTGGGATGGGACGGAACCCACCATGGAAAGCCGCTACCTGTATCTTCTTATGTTTATGTAATAGAAGTAGGTGAAACAGGAGAGATTAAAAGAGGCATGTTAAATCTCCTTCGGCAATAATCAGTCCTAGCAGACCTTTGGGGCATGACTGTTCCAAAGGTCATTTTACCTCCGAAGCAGCATTATATTTCAATTTATCACAAATGACATGATGAAAAGTTTAACATATCTATCCGTTTTCTTTTTTATGACGATTGGCCTGACAGGAGTACAGGCACAGTCCCGCAAGTACATTTCCGATTTCAGCCAGTTTCAGAGTTACTTTAACCCCGGACTGACGGGTTACGAAGGCTCAACCGTAAGGGGATTTGTAAGAAACCAGTGGTCTGGAATAGAGGATGCCCCAAAAACCTACTTCTTTAGCACGGAACTCGATTTTGGAGAACTGGCGGGGGAGGAGGATCCGGCCTTAATGGGCAAAAATGCCGTGTCACTCAATCTGTTGCATGATACATTTGGTGCCTTTAGCGAAACAGAACTTACCGTAGCTTATGCCAGCCGCATTCGGCTCTCTAGACTGCATAACCTGCGACTGGGGGCTGGGGTAAATTATCAGTCGATCCGATTGGATGGAAATTCCCTCACGACAGAGGAGCAAAATGATCCTACATTAAGCCAATATGTGGGCAAGTTTTCAAATATGAATATAGTGGACTTCAACCTTGGTATTGCGCTGACCCATGCCAATTATTATCTTTCCTATGGGATACACAGGGTCAATGGTGGCAAACTCACTTCCGGTGATGAATTTATGAGTGCCTATCCGGCAAGTTCTGTTTTTCAGGCTGGCTATAGAAATACAGTAGGTGAGCATATGTCTTTGATCCTTAATACCTTCTACCGTGCCCAGAAAGGTCTGGAGGACAATATAGAATTTAACCTTAAAGCCTTGTTGATGGACAAGCTCTGGTTGGGTTTTGGGCATCGGGTGGACTTTGCCACCAGTGCCCAAATAGGGGTAGTAGCAAATAGATTAAGGTTAGGCTATGTGTATGAACTTCCGAGTACCTCCAGCTATAACCTGCGGGGGAATACACATGAATTCAGCGCAGTATTTAATTTGTTTCGGGATAATACAAGCACCCGTGCCCAGCAGGTGCTGATGTGGTAGGCAAAGGAGATTTGAAAATTACGAAGAATTCTTGAGGGGGAAATCATCAATCATATATTGCTGTTGACCACCTTAGCAATAAGTATAGGATGCCAAACCATTGGCAAACAAGAATATTTTCTTTTATTGTGTTGTTGGATGGGCCATTTTTGGAACAGCACTTATTTAGGTAGGGAACGAGCTGACTCCCAAAAAACATTTCGCATGGGAATCATGCTTTACCTTGGCAATTAAAAAATGAAAATAACATAATGGCTGTAAAGAAAGTAATGATGGTCCTGCTCTCCCTCGCGATGATGGGTATGGCGGATGCCCAGTCGCAAAATCTACAAAGGAAGATCCTTAGCGGAGAGGATTTCCAATTTCTAAAAATGCTCACAGAAGAGATTATCGACAGTTCGCGCATATACCCCCGACAGCAAGTAGCAGATCAAATGGGACACAACAATACGGGCGGGGTGCTTATAAAGCCAGGAGGCAGGGGGAGCTACCCGGCTTTCTGGATTCGTGATTATGCCATGTCTTTGGAAACTGGACTTATAGACAAGGAAGAACAAAAGCATATGTTGATCCTGACTGCCTCTACCCAGGCAGATCAAACATGGATCACCAAAAGCGGCGCGATGGTTCCTTTTGGGGCAATAGCAGATCATATCCGTATGGATGATAATTTGCCAATTTATTTTCCCGGCACTTACAGTTATGAGGAACAGGGAACTTCAGAGTGGGGAAAGGCTCCACCTTACGGGGACCAGTTTTTCTTTATTCATATGGCCTATTACTATTTGAAATCGTCAGGTGAAATTTCGATGTTAGAGCAGGACATAAACGGTACCCCGCTTATGGACCGGTTGGAAATTGCATTTAATGTGCCGCCATCCAGAATGGATAATCATTTGGTGACGACCACGGACGCTTTTCGGGCCGTGGATTTTGGTTTTAGAGACGTAATAACCATAACCGGAGACCTTTGCTATCCGTCCATTCTGAAGTATAGAGCCTCCCTGGAGCTGGCGGAGTTATTTGAAAAAATGGAAAACAGCACAAAGGCGGATAAATATAGAGAGATTGCCGCTAAAATAAAGGATGCGATACCCCAGTTCTTTATGGATGAAAGAGGTATGTTGCTGGCATCCAATGGGAAAGGAAATCAGGCTGACGTTTGGTCAACCTCTCTGGCTGTTTACTTTGAAATATTAAGTGCTTCGGCAAGTGAGAAAACAAGCCGTTTTCTGGCCAGGGCATATGAAAATGGACATTTGGCTTACAAAGGAAATATCCGGCATATTTTGACCATAGACGATTTTAACGATTCCACGGCATGGGAACTATCGCTTGCCCCTAAAAATTCCTACCAAAACGGGGCCTATTGGGGAACCCCAACAGGATGGGTATGTTTTGCTATCGCAAAAACCGATAGGGGACTGGCGCAAAGACTGGCAAAGGAATACGTAGATGACCTTCGGCAAAATGATTTCAGAAAGGGTCTGGAATATGGGGCTCCGTATGAATGTTTCCATCCCTCGGGATATCAACAAAACCCGTTGTATATGACTTCCGTCAGCGCTCCCTTGACTACATTTCAGTTACTGATGAAATAGTCAGAACAGGGTTAAGCAAATTGATAAAGGGGGGAGAGCCGATCAATAGCTTACCCGTAGCAGGACAGGAGCATATTGCGCAACAACGTAACCGTTATATTGCTCGTGGGAGTGGTTTTCGCTCTATTGTAGCGCCATCGTAATAGGCGGATACGTTGAGCCAGCGGGATCCAGCTGTTCTTCACTAAAATGGGGCTTATGGGTTTTATCTGCTCATGTTCAATTCAGGCGCTGTTTTAAGAAAGCCATTACTTTGGTCCTGACTTCTTCCACGTCAAACATAGGCCCGAAATGAGGGGCATCTTTGACGACGATCAGTTCGTTGGGAACTCCTTTTACAGAAAGCCAAGCGCTTAACAGATGGGACTGGCGGGGAGAAACCAAATCATCTTTCTCGCCATGAATAATTAAAAAGGGAGGATCATTTTCATCAACATACGAAACGGGACTGGCAGCCTTAGCAAGGTCTGGACGATCCAAAGGAGCGGCTCCGATCAGCAATCCTTCGGGAGACTTTGCATCGTTGGCTCCTGGGAAAAGTGTCAAATCAGCTGGCCCATAAAAATCCACTACTCCTTTGAAGTCAAACTCCCTGTTGCTCCCGGGGATATAAAAAGCATCAACATCATTGTTATTGGCCAATCCTACCATAGTTGCCAGATGTCCTCCAGCCGAAAATCCCATGAGTGCCATGCGATCTATGTCCAAACCGTATTTGTCCGCATTATCTACCAAAAATGAAATGGCGGCATTACAGTCGAGCATTTGTGCGGGAAAAACTGCTTGCGAACTCCAACGGTAATCGATAGAGGCCAGCGCAAAGCCGCTTTCCAATATCTCCGATACCGTTTCCTTCATATAACCCATATCGGAATACTTATCATTACTAAGCCAGCCTCCCCCATGTATAAATACAATTAATGGAACTTTACCTTTGACATTCGCCGGAAGATAAATATCCAATAGGTGTTTTTGCAAAGTGTCGCCTTGATAGGGAATGTTGCCGTGCAGGATTGATCCCTTGGGAAACAGATGGAGAGCCCGATTGCTTTGGGCAAAGCTGGAAATCGAAAAGAATATAATAAGGCAGGCGAGGAAAGGCTTTTTCATAATAGTGTTTAAATGTGGTGCCGATTCTATTAATCATTTAACGTAGATAAGTTACTCATTTAATAATGGAAACAGTAAATTGCCGGAACATTTCTATTGGCTTTAAAGCTACATTAGCGGAGGGTTCATGGGCCGGAATACCAAGGAGGCTAGATGGCTCTAATTCCCAATGCATATCGGCTAATTCACCAGCGGCAAATCTTATCACCTCATAAGTTTTCTGTTTGGCCATTGCCGTTGATTGTTGAGGAAGATTACGAGATTGTTTTGCGCTGGCCGCCAGCAAGTGTCCATGCATGAGAACGTAAAGTCGTCTTCATGACATGAAAGCACCTGATTAACTTTTGTTTAAATTAATTGACTGTTGTTTAATATTTGTTTCTTTCCTAAGTAGAGACTTGCAGGTTCTGCTGGCAGAAGTCGGCATTGAACTCTTATCACCATGATTTTTTGATTTTGTATAGGGCTAGGGGAGTGTGAAGCAAATGGCAATAGCGGTTTACTGCCATTCCCATTTGCTCATTAGTTGAATAGGTTTTCGTTAAGAAAGTCATTTCTGAATTTGCCGTTCGGATCGTACTGGGCCACCAATTGCTTGAAATCCCCCAATTTTTCGTACTTGGACTGTAGTAATTTAGGGGACATGGTGAAGAGTTTGGCCCAATGGGGAATAGGATCAAAAGGAGCCAGTTGTTCTTCCACCAACTGAATAAGTCCCATTACCGTGTCTATATCCTGTTTCCAGGTGGTGTGAATAGCTACAGAGTCCTTTTGGTAGCAAGGGCTCATCCAGAAGTTATCGCCTTTGATCGTTCGGATTTCAGAGATAAACAAATGGGGACTGATTTTCTCGTGTAATTTTTCCATGGCCAATAAGGCGTCGTAGGCATGTTCTATCCGGACAAAATACTCGCTTTGCAGTTCTTCCCCGGTAGAGGGTTTGAAGCCCATTTTAAAATGAGGCATTCTTTCAAACCACGGACCGGGGATCCCCTGTTGCTCTGTCACGGTTTCGGCCGATTGCGTGGAAACCGGATGCATGTTTTTAGTGGCGAGCTTGGCTCCGTACAATTCGAGATCTGCCGCCGTTACTTGGTTCCCTGCAAGGCTTTTTATCCAGACCTCATTGATATTTTTATTTTTCCAATCCGTAAACAGACTTACACTGTATCCCCTGGATTGCAGCTCAAGAAAGTTGTTTTCGAGTTGGCTAATGGGCAGGTCCAGATACACCACCTGCGACATATCAAAAGTAGGCAGCAGGTCAAGCGTGACTTTGGTCACCACACCCAGTGCCCCTAAACCTACAACAGCGCCGGAAAAAACTTCGGGATCTTTTTGTTTGGATAGCGTTACCAGCTGGCCCGAGGCGTCCACAAATTCTATAGCAGATACGGAGGAGGACAGGTTGCTGTTTTTTATTCCCGAACCGTGGGTAGCGGTGGCACATGCACCGATGACGGTGATATGGGGGAGGGAGGCGAGGTTGGGCAGTGCATAACCGTTTTCATGAAGATAAGGGGCGATATCCCCGTATCTTGCTCCCGCTTCTACCGTAATGGTATGGACTGATTTGTCCAAGGAAACCACCTTGTTCATTTTCTCCAACGACACCAAGTGGTGTGTGCTGTCCGCAATTCGGTTAAAAGAATGCCTCGACCCCAATGCCTTGAGCTTGTCCTGTTTTTGTACGAGTTCTTGGACTTCCTCTACCTTAGAGGGATAATGCACCTTGTCCGTGCCGTAGGTGAGATTGCCAGCCCAGTTTTTCAGTGGGGGATTATTTGTTTTGGGAGTGCAGCCCACCAGGGCCTGTTGGGAAAGGATAACCCCTCCAGCAAGCAGGGGCAGGCGCTTTAAAAAAGATCTTTTGTTCATTAGGTTGGATTTGGCGTTAATTGCTTTTAATGGGGACAAAGTAATGAGCTTTCCCAGAATATCCTATTGATTATTTATAATCGACAGCTTTAGGTAGGTTGGTGGAATCGCTAATGCAGCAGGGCATTAGCGATTCCAACCCTTCTACGTGCTGATTTTTACTGAAAATTTTTTTAAGCTAATTGTTGATGTAAACACCTTAACCTAAATAAGTTGAAGTTTTCTATAGTTAACAGCAGTGGTTGATTTTCCCTCACCCATGGGCTTTTCATTGTTGACTCGCCTTATAGATAGCCTCCAGCAAACTGCCTTCTGCTTTGGTATCATTGCCCAATTCCCAAAACATGATGCCGCCTAATCCTTTTTCAATTGCATATCTGGTTTTTAGGGCTACCGACACCGTGTCGTCATAAGATACCATCAGGCTGTCCGTAGCATTATACATATAAGGTGCTTGGGCTTTCTCATCCCAAAAACGCCCAAATGAGGAGTCCGATTCGTACCTTTCCCGGATTTGATCATAAGCCATCCACCCTATGTGAAGTCCTTTGCTAAGTTGGTAAAGGCCGTTGTTTTGTGGTGGAACGCCTTTCCATACCCTGCCGTAAAAGGCGCTGCCGATCACGATCTGTTTGGGATCAACACCTTCATGGATCAGGAAGTCAACGATTTTTTGGACAGAACGCGGATCTGGATCCAAATTTTCTCCCCCTTGATACAGGCTATCCAAATGACTATGAAAGGGTGTGCCTTCAATGTCCTGGCTTTTCACGTCACCTAGTGGTGTGTGATGACCGGTATAAATGGATTCTCCCGATACTTGGTCATAAGTCATCACATTGGTGTAATCCGCATACTTCATGATTTCATTTACTTCGATAAAATCATAGTAGCGCTTCCAACCGGCAGAGGCAAAAGTCAGAAGCTTGGGCTCGTCAAAGCTGTCCAACATGTCATGAAGGCCTTTCATCAAAGCAGTGAAATTTTTGGTGTCTTCTTCACGCGCTTTGGTACCTGCTCCGGATATTCCTGGATATTCCCAATCCATGTCCAATCCATCGACCTGGTACTTTTCTATAAACTCTCCTACACTTTGGATAAATTTCATGCGGCTTTCTGCTGTCAATGCCATGTCCGAAAAGCCGTCTGCGCCCCATCCGCCACAGGCGATCATTACTTTAAGATTCGGGTTGCGTGCCTTTTGGCTGACCAGGGCCTCCAGTTTTGGTCCTGATTCTTCAGGATTTCTGAATTTCATTTCCCCATCTATCACATTGGTGAAGGAAAAGATGATATGGCTAAGCATTTCGACGGGCAATGCTGCCGGGTCGTAGTTTTGCTCAGGCACATAATAAGCCATGACCACGGGAGCGGAGGCGGCAGCTGTGCCGTTTTCATCCAAGTTACTTTTTGTGGATGGTGAACAACTCAGTAGGATAAGGAGTAGGAGGATTGTTAATAGCGTGGTGTAATTTTTTGCCATTTGTTTTGTTGTCTTGGTGTCTTACAATTACCAAAGATCGTGTATAGATCCTTTATTCGACGCAGTAAATGAGTTTTTATAAAGTAAATCCTCAAAAAAAACGCACGGCCATTAAGGCAAGTGCTTTTATGGCAAGGGCAGGATCCGGCACATTGCTTCTTTCTTTATCCCATTCTTTTACCCAAAATCTCCTGCAAAACGCTTTTTTAGCCTTTATATTTTTGCGGCAGTTGTTTTCTTGCCAACTTCTTCTTGATTGAAGGTCTTTTGATGTGCAGCTAAACACCCAAGTGCTTTCTTTCAAAAATCTTATAGCAGCTGTTATGGCATATAGTGATGAAATACTTTAAATTAGCCCATCGATTTGCCTTTTATCCTAGAAATCCCAAATTTTTAAAATAACCCTACGACAATTATGATTAAGACCGTATTGCGTCCATTATTGATTTTATTTTGTTTTTACTCTTTTTTCGGGACCTCTGCTGCATTCGGATGGGATGCTTTTCCCGGTGTCAAACCAAAAAAGGTTGTTTTGATTGCGGGAGAGAAAAGCCATGGCTCGGGTGACCATGAGTACATCAAATCCGTCAGGCTATTAAAAACCATGCTCGACCAATCGAATATAGAAGGTATAGCAACGGAAATTCATCTTCATGGCTGGCCCAAGGATCCGGAAACATTGGAGGATGCAGATTTGATTCTTTTTATATCAGATGGAAGGGATGGACACCTGTATTCCGATGTTCCTTTTATGACGGAGGAGCGGATGCGGGTGATGGAAAGGCAGATGGACAGAGGCTGTGGGTTCTCTCTCATCCATTTTTCCACCTTTGCTTCTGATGAAATTGGACAGAAAGTAATGCAATGGGGAGGAGGCTATTTTGATTGGCAGGATGAGCAAGGGGAAAGAAACTGGTATTCCTCTATCAAAACGTTGGAAGGCAGATTGGAATTGCCTACACCTGGACATCCGATACTTTCAGGAGTAGCACCTTTCACAATGAAGGATGAATATTATTATAATATCCGTTTTCTGCAGCAAGACCCCCGTCTGCAGATTATTGCAGCAGTGCCTGAACTGGAAGGGCGGGAAGGTGTCGGAAACGCAGTAGCTTGGGCAGTGCAAAGGGCGGACGGAGGTAGAGGTTTTAGCACCACTATGGGACATTCTTTTGTCAATTGGCAAAACCCGCAATTCCGCAAACTCATCCTAAACGGCATAGTTTGGGCCGCTGGCGCGACGGTGCCCAAAGATGGGGTAGAAGCCGGTTATTTCACAGATAGAGAAGTGACACAACATCTCTACGGAAAATCACAGAAGGCTTTGATACTGACGGGTAACCACCATCCCGGCCATCCATGGAGGGAGACATCTGACCTGATCAAATCAATTGTTGAGAACGGAACTGAGTTCTTCGTAGATATTTCCACCAACATGGAAGATTTGTCCCAGTATGACCTGGCTGATTACGATGCCTTGATACTTAATTATGCCAATTGGGGGGATCCTACACCGCTATCCGAATTCTCAAAAAAAGCATTTACAGGATATTTACAGGGTGGAGGAGGTCTGATGGTCATCCATTTTGCCAATGGTGCTTTTCATTATTCCCTTCCCAACGCAGGTGACTCGGATTGGCCGGAATATCGTGAAATTGTACGGAGGGTATGGGATCACCATGCGGATAGTGGACATGACAGCTATGGTGAATTCAAGGTGAATATCGCAGATAAAAAACATCCCATTGCTTCCGGAATAGCAGCTTTTCGTACTACTGATGAGCTGTATTTTAATCAAAAAGGTGAAAAGCCCATAGAACCCATACTCACGGCTACTTCGATGGTGACAGGGAAGGAGGAGCCATTGGCTTGGGCGTACAACTATGGAAGTGGCAGGATTTTTCAAACCCTTCTGGGGCATGATTCCAAATCCTTTGGCTCCCTCGAGATACATAAAATTCTTCAAAATGCGATCGAATGGGTGAGCGGAATAAAGGAAGAATAGCAAAGCTGCCTCCTCATTGTGCAGCCAGCTTATCCTTACCTGACGCCATTGAAGTCGAGATGGCCGTTCGCAATAGCGGTTAAAATTGAAAATACGCTATTGAATACTCGAGCGATAACCTTTGTGACGCTTCAAATACCCTTTGTAAACAGGGACAACATGTGGAATGGAGCCCTTCTAAAACACCATAAACCTAAACTCTAATTTTATAATGTTCGTGTTATACTCGAAAATCCTTGCTGGGGGTTTTATACCTGTCGCCATTACAGCGGCCATAGTAATGTTTGCCCGTGTCAGTGTTGATGCTGACGATCGGGAATACGTAAACTGGGACCAACCTGGAGGCAATGTCCGACAGACGAAATTTTCTCCTTTAGATCAAATCAACAAAGAGAATGTAAAAGAATTGGAGGTAGCCTGGATATACAATTCTGGAGATATGTCAGGCAATGTTCAGCTCAACCCCTCGATCATCAATGGGATAATGTATATCACCACCCCTGCGCAAGTATTGATAGCCGTTGATGCCACTAATGGCAGAGAGATTTGGAGGTTTAATCCAGCGAGGGAAGGCGAAAAATTTGGAGGTGTAAATAGGGGGATAAGCTATTGGCAATCAGGGGATGGTGGGATACTTTTGTTCACTGCGCAAAATTTCCTTTATGCTGTTGATATAAAATCAGGGATTCCGTTGGAATCCTTTGGAGACAGGGGAAGGGTCAACCTTAACGAGGGGCTGATGAAGCCCGTAGATCAGATGGGCATCACTTCACCCGGTGCACCGGTTATTTTTCGTGATATGGTAATTGTGGGAGGCATGAGTTGGAGTTCCCCTGGCAATATTAGCGCCTTTGATATCCAAACGGGCAATAGAAAATGGATATTCAATACCATTCCAGCTCCGGGAGAATATGGTTACGAAACCTGGGGAGACCCTGACTTTTGGAGGACAGGGGCAGGCGTGAATTCTTGGGGGGGTCTGGCAGTTGATGAACAAAATGAAATGGTTTATTTCTCAACAGGTCAACCCAAGGATGATTTCTTTCGCCCCGAAAATAAAGGTGAGCAACTCTTCGGTAACTCTATCGTGGCGCTTAATGCCAATACAGGGGAGAGGGTTTGGCATTACCAAGCCATTCACCATGATTTATGGGATTTGGATTTGCCTGCAGCACCCATCCTAGCTGATTTAAAATATAAGGAGAATACCGTTCCTGGAGCCATTCAACTCACCAAAACTGGGAATACCCTACTCTTCAACAGAATCACCGGTGAAATGCTGTCGGAGGTGGAAGAAGTACCAGTCCCCGCATCAAAGCTTCCCGGTGAATTTGCTTACCCTAGCCAACCAAGGGTTAACTGGCCAGAGCCCTTTTCAAAACAGGTTGTTACGGAGGCAGATCTCACCCAAAGAACTCCTGAAGCGCAGGCCTACGCAAAAGAAATTTTTGCTGAATCGGATGCAGGTTGGTTTATTCCTCCTTCTGAAAAAAACATTCTTTACTATGGTATCCATGGAGGAGCTGAATGGGGAGGTGGGTCTTACGACGAAGAAGAAAACGTCGTGTTTGTGAATTCCAACGAATTGGCATGGCTAATCAGGATGAGGGACATCAATGGGGATACAGCAGGGGAAGGACAAGTAAGTGAAGGACAAGCTGTTTATCTGAAAATGGGCTGTGCAGGTTGCCATGGTGCCAACCGAGAGGGACAAGGTAATTTGCCTGACATTCAGAACTTGGACAGCAAGTATGGGTTAGAGGAAGTGGTCAGTATCATCAAAAAAGGAAAAAATGCCATGCCTGCTTTTGCTCATATTGAAGAAAAAGACTTACAGGATCTGACGACATTCCTGCTCGATATGGAAGATGCCTCTGCAGTTAGGGTTTCAACAAACAGGCCTGAATTTCGCTCTCTCGGCTACAATAAGTTTTTGGATCCAGATGGATATCCTGCCACGGCGCCACCATGGGGCACATTAAATGCACTAGATCTCAATACGGGAAGAATAAAATGGAAAGTCCCCTTGGGTGAACATGAAGAGCTAACCGAGCAAGGGCATCCAATTACCGGAACGGAAAACTTCGGTGGTTCTATAGTGACTGCAGGGGGATTGGTCTTCATCGGTGCTACGAGGGACGAGCGATTCCGCGCTTTCGATAAGGAAACTGGGGTGATATTGTGGGAAGCAAAATTGCCTTACGGAGGATATGCCACTCCAAGTACCTACTCGGTTGATGGCAAGCAATATGTCGTTGTCCCAGCTACCGGCGGGGGAAAACTCGGCGGAAAGACTGGGGACGCTTATGTGGCTTTCCGATTGCCGTAAATCAAAGGTAGCTTTCGGAGGCAAGACCAAATGGATATCCGCGTTTCGAGGGACCCCTCCCTCGCTTTTTTTATGTGTGTATAGATGCTTGGAGACTGAAATTATTTTTTCTGCCCCAGGGACAGTTGGTGTCTCCCGAAGCAATTTAGACAGGCGGAGTTTCCGCTCTTTTTAACCGGAATTTTATAAACCTTTCCAAAAATTACATAACAGCTGTCAGATTAGATAGTACGACCTTTGTATTGTCATTCTAGGGTCTAGGGTAATTCTAGAATGCCATTGAAATCTAATTTTTAGAGAAAAAGCGTCGTCCTATGGAAAATCTAAAGAAGCCAATAATGGAACCGATTACAATTAGTTTAATGGTAGGCCTGTTGTTCTTATCGGGAACTGTGTTTGCCCAAACGCATGGACATCAGGAAATGGCCAAAGATAGCATATCCCATGAAAACCACCAGAAAATGGAGATGCACGATAGGGCACAGATGCATCATCCAGAGAGTGTACCGATGTCCAATGCATTTTCTTTAAACCTGCCGATGAACCGCAACGGTTCGGGAACGGCTTGGCTGCCGGATAATTCCCCCATGTTCGGTTACATGCTGCATTCGAAGAAATGGATGTACATGATTCACGGGAGCATCTTCCTTACGTACAACAAACAGGATATCGGCGACGTAGGAACAAGAGGCGATGCTAAATTTTACGCGCCCAATTGGCTCATGGCGATGGGCCAGACCCAAATAGGTCAACGGGGATTGTTCCGCTTCAGCGCTATGATGTCTTTGGATCCCTTAACCGTCGGTGGGGCAGGATATCCCCTTATGTTTCAGTCAGGTGAAACCTGGAAGGGTGTACCCTTGGTGGACCACCAGCATCCGCATGACCTGTTTTCCGAACTTTCGGTCGCCTACACCTATATGATATCCGATGATGCAGACGTTTTTGCATATCTGGGATACCCTGGCGAGCCTGCTTTCGGACCGGTGGCTTTTATGCACCGCCCCTCCAGCTTATACAATCCCGATGCGCCTATCAGCCACCATTGGCAGGACGCTACCCATATACTTTTCGGGGTGGCGACCTTAGGGTTCAGGTTTAAAGCATTCAAGCTGGACGGTTCCCTGTTTACCGGCACAGAACCTGATGAGGACCGGTACAATTTTGATACACCGCGTTTCAACTCCTTGTCTGCCCGTCTATCCTATAATCCATCACCTGCTTGGGCCCTACAGGTGTCCCAGGCCTGGATAAATGATGCACATGCCAGCGGACCGCGTGAGGATGTGAATAAAAGCACGGCGTCGGCAATCCACTCTCTTCGATGGGGATCCGGTAGTGCCCTGAATACCACAGCGGTTTGGGGATACAATAATACCGTTCGCGGCCACCATCCCGAAAGCCATTCCGTTCTGCTGGAAAGCGCCCTTACGTTGAACAAAACGGCCATTTACGGAAAGTATGAATGGGTTGAAAAATCCTCGGGAAACCTTCTTCTGGATGAATCCATCTACGGAGACGGGGAGCTTTTCGCTATCAATGCCTTCACCTTGGGCATCCAGCAAAACTTGGGCAATGCTTTGAACACCAATATTTCCGTTGGGCTACAGGGAAGTCTTTATGCTGTTCCCGATAAACTGGAACCGGTGTACGGGAACAAGCCTATCGGTTTGCAGGCCTACTTACGTTTTTACCCGAAAATGATGAGATGATTGCGGAGAGCTTGTTAGCGATACCGCCCTTTATAACCGGGGGAATACGAATCCACATTACTTAAAATTATGAACAATCAAGGAATTTGAATGGGAAAGGGTCAAGGCCATGACCATTCGCATGACCCAAATAAAAAGCTTAAAGGTCAGCTGGGACATCATTATTTTATGTAGGCTTGTGGAGTTCATAGGCGGGCTTATTACAATCAGTCAGGATTTATTGGCACATGGGGGACATGAGTGATACCGTTTACTAAAAATGGCATCAAGATTATAGCATTTAATGATCCTTGTGTTCCTTCTTCTTGAAGTACCGAGTCATCCTCGGTAGTAACATTTTCATCTTCGGTACACAAGGACGCTTACCAGAAAAGCCCAGAGGCCTAAAGGCAGGCAGAAACCAAAGAGGACGGATTTAACCTGTGGATTTAAAACACAAAGAACGTGTTTTTCCCGTCCACCTTTTGAAGGCTTCTAAGAATGCGCTGGATTCTGTATAACCCGGTGTAAGGGCAATGTCTTTGATCTGGTATTTTTCCGATTTCAGGTAGTGAAGGGCCAGGTTTTTCTTACCTCTTCTACAATTTCAAGATAAGTGACGCCCTCTGATTTTAATCTCCGTGGTAGACTTCTGAAACTGATATCGAAGTTGGCGGCCACTGACTCTAACAAGATGGCATGTGAGGTAGAAACACAATGTTTGCATTCTTCTCGGATAGGAGAGCCGAAGGATAAATCCCAGGGTCTTCTAAGCGTGCCGATAGTGTAACAGGGTTTTCAAAGCGCCCTTCGTTTCTTTGCCAACATTGCCGACAAATTACAGGTCTTCAGAAAATTTTGAATAAAGACATGTTTTAATTATTAAAAACCAAAGAATTGCTATTTTTAAGCCATGCATTGGCCTGGAAATGTATGGTCATGAACAATCACCATAACCAAGTGCCATAGAGACAGGTAATCATCTAAGCCATAAAATATATGAAGGGACAAAAATTTGACCGACGAAAATTCATTCAAAAATCAGCTGCGACAGCATCGGGTTTAATGCTTATACCATCATTAGCGGATTCCTCCTTCGCCTCAGCAAGTCTGTCGGGCAGCACATTGGCGGAAGCCCCTACAACGCCCATTTTAAATCCCAAAGCCCCCAGAATTAAATTTTCCGTGATTGGGCTCAATCACGGGCATATATATTCCCAGACGGAAGCAGTCCTTAAGGGAGGTGGCGAATTTGTGTCTTTTTATGCCAAAGAGCCTGATCTTGCGGCAGCCTTTTCAAAGAGGTTCCCACAGGCTAAACAGGTTAAAAGCGAAAAAGAGATTTTAGAAGATCAATCCATCCACTTGGTGCTCAGCGCTATTATACCTGACCAACGGGCTCCGTTAGGCATCAGGGTGATGCAGCACGGCAAGGATTATATGGCAGATAAGCCAGGTATCACCAGCCTTGAACAGCTTGAGGAAGTCCGCCGGGTACAAAAGGAGACCAGACGAATTTATTCCATCATGTACAGCGAAAGGCTTGAAAACCGCGCTACTGTTAAAGCAGGGGAACTGGTGAAAGAAGGTGCTATTGGAAAGGTCATCCAGACGATAGGGCTGGGGCCGCATCGAATGAACACCGCGTCCCGCCCTGATTGGTTTTTTGACAAGAAATATTTCGGAGGGATTATTACTGACATAGGATCCCACCAGTTCGATCAGTTCCTCTATTTTACAGGAAGTACGAAAGCAGATGTGCTTTCTTCCCAAGTCGGAAATATAAGCCATCCTCAATATCCGGAATTTGAAGATTTTGGAGATGTGATGCTCCGGGGCGACAAGGGGATCGGCTATATCAGGGTGGACTGGTTTACACCGGACGGACTGGGCTCATGGGGAGATGGGCGCTTAACGGTCCTCGGCACCGAGGGTTACATCGAAATCCGCAAGAATATCGACATTGCAGGGCGTGATGGAGGCAACCATCTTTTCCTAGTAAACAACAAGGAGACAAAATACATCGATTGCAGCCAGGTGCCACTGCCATATGGGAGCCAGCTGGTAGACGATGTAGTCAACCGCACGGAAACTGCTATGACCCAGGAACACTGCTTTCTGGCTACTGAGCTCGCCCTACGGGCACAAGATCAGGCAGAAAAGATGGGTTTAAAAGCTTAGTTTAGAAGGTATATTGGGGTTTATAACAAGGCAAGTGATTCAAAAAGGCTTGTGGAAAACCGTAGAATCAATTTGAGAGAAGTTAGGTCAACCTGTTTGAACAAGGGGATTTTGCTAACCTGATAAATAGTCGGGCAAAGTTAGGTGTATATAGACTTCATCATCAAAATAATCAGGTTCACCGGTTAGCTGTTTCCTGCCTGCCGTCCAATTGATACGGTTGGATAAGCACCTCAACGGGCAGGCTCAACAGTTCCGAGAACTTTCGGATCATATCAATGGTGAGCGCTTTTTTACGGCTGAGTACTAGGCTTGCGGTGGTCTTGCTTCCAATGGCAGGTATTAAATCCTTATCCTTTAACGCTTTGCTTTCCATCAATTCACAAATGGCATCTATGGGATCCGTAGGGGAAACAGGGTAATGCTCTTTTGTATACTTCTCAATCAGGGTCACCAATAATTCTGCCTCCATTCCTTCCGCACTATCAGGATCTGCTTCAGAGATGATGGCTAGCCTGGCCAACGCCTTTTCATATTCCTGTTCCGTAGTGATGATTTTATCCCACTTCATGGTGTCAGTGTTTTGGGCCAAGGGCCATAAATAGGCTTAAAACAAGTATGGATCTTTCAAATGTAAGAAAGAAAGTTGTTGCATTGAATCATCATATGCTTCTACCTTGCTAAAAACTGCTTACAAAAAACAGGTCGTAACTTCGATGCAGAAAGTATAAATACTTGTTAACCAGTAGTGTTATGGTATATCGGTACAGATACGGTACAGGTTTTTGCGGTCTTTTTTCACTATAAATATACCTGAAAGGGTATAATAATGGCTGAAATAATAACTTTATACCCGAATAGGTATAAAATGTTCAAAAAGTGCTTAAATTGTACCCTATCAGGTATAAAAAACTATGTGTTTATCCAAGGTATAAAATAGAAAAAAGACTGTTGTATTGCCCCAACCTGAGTTGAGAAATTATTTAGATGTTAAAAACCCAGAGCTTGTATGATTAAACCCCGAGTACAATAGATGCTTCGATATCTAACTTCCGGCTTATTTCACGGGCCACTTTAAGCGTGGGTTCGCTTTTTCCGTTTAGATATTCGCTGATTCTGGAGCTGCTTACCCCCAAATATTGAGAAAGGGCTTTTTCCAGATCGGACAGCAGATTCAGCTCCACATACCCCTTGGACTCTGGGTTTTCTATGTTTTCGGGAATTGAAAGTAATTCCTCAATTCTTTCCACTATGGCAGTATATTCCTTTTCTGACTTGATCATGGATCAGATATTTTGAATGTCCTTTATTTTGTCGTACCCGCCTGTTCGGCCGGCAGGTTCCGAATGGGTATTAATAAATCGTATATATACTTTTGGTCAACCAAGTGCTGCGCTTGTTTGGCTATGAGTTAGGAGCTGTGGAGAAAAAAAGGGTTATGACGTTTAGAAAGGTTTGCCCCGCAGATTCATGGTGCCGAAGTTGGATTTAGTCTATTTGAGTGATCCATAATGTCCATAGGCAGAGATAACCGTCACCGTGACTATATCCTTGTCAATAAAATAAACCAAGCGATGTTCATGGTTAATTCTCCTGGACCAATATCCGTTATAATAGTATTTAAGTTTCTCGGGTTTTCCTGTACCTGTCTCTGGGTGTTCCCTCAGATCATCCAATAGCGGTCTAAGTTTCTTTGTCACGACAATATTTCCCGATTTTTTGAGTATTTCGATGTGGGCTAAAGCTTTGTCCGTGAATTCTATGACATAGCTCATAGACCAAGAAGCTTGTCGAAATCCTGGGGATCAACCCTTGTCGTCTTTCCGGCCTTGTGCTGAGCTATTCCTTCCAATATTTCCGATTTTACCTTGGGATCCATAAAATATTGGTCGTCCTCACTGATTGGGGTGATAGCGAAGGCATGTTTTCTGCCCTGTTGGACGATTACCTGTTGTTTTAACGCCAATTCAAAATACTTTTTCTGATTGTCCCTAAACTCCCTTGAATTGATAATTATCATGATTCTTTGGTTTGATTAATGTACCTATTTGGTACGCAAAAATAAGCGAAAAAGTTCATAGTGTATTTTAATTGGACAAGAGTCAGGTATAATTATGGCCCAGATACATAATTCATACCCGAAAAGGTATAAAACGTTAGAGAATAGCTATATTTGTACCCCATCAGGTATAAAGACATCTATGCATCTATCCGAGTTCGTGAAAAATAAAAGAAAGTCTGTGGGATTGACCCAACCTGAATTAGCCAGTAAAGCAGGGGTAGGCCTGAGGTTTGTCCGGGATCTGGAGCAGGGGAAGCCTACTTTAAGAATGGACAAAGTAAACCAGGTGTTGCGCTTGTTTGGCTATGAGTTGGGAGCTGTGGAGATTAATCAAGATCATCATGTCTAAAAGAATAGCCCAGGTATTGATGCATGACCGTCTTGCCGGCCTGCTTATCCAGGATGAAGATGGCTATCATTTCCATTATGATGGAGATTATCTGGCTGCTGAAAATCCTGAGCCTGTAAGTTTGACTTTGCCCTTGTCGGAAAAACCTTTTCATTCCATGACGATGTTTCCGTTTTTTGATGGGCTAATTCCAGAGGGTTGGTTGCTGGATATAGCTGAAAAAAGCTGGAAGCTTGATGCACGGGATAGAATGGGGCTGCTGTTGGTTTGTTGTAAGGATACTATTGGAGCGGTAAGCATTGTACCACTTATAGAAGAACCGTGATGGAAAAATGTTTATATTGTTACAAGCCCTTGAATGGGGAGTCAGACTTTCATGCTTCCTGTAGTAGGAAGATATTTGGCTCTCCCGTTCCACCGGAATTGCCCTATGCCGAAAATGAGCTGGAAACGCTCGCCAAGACCATCATCAAAAGCCAAGTTACCCTAACCGGGGTTCAGGCCAAATTGTCCCTTCACATTTCCAAAGGTGAATCCACGGATGCTACAAAACGGTTTACCATCGTTGGCTTATGGGGTGGATATATTTTAAAACCTGCCTCACTCAATTATCCCCAACTTCCTGAAGTGGAAGACCTGACCATGCACCTGGCGGAGATCGCCAAGATTGCCACCGTGCCCCATTCCCTCATCCGTATGAAATCCGGTAACATGGCCTACATCACAAAAAGGATCGACCGGGTCAGGAAAGATAAGCTCCACATGGAAGACATGTGCCAGCTAACGGAGCGGTTGACAGAGGACAAGTACAGAGGCTCCTATGAACAGATAGCCAAGGCTATTTTAAAATACTCCAAGATGCCCGGTTTGGATGTAGTCAATTTTTATGAACAGGTGGTTTTCAGTTACCTGACCGGAAATGCTGATATGCATCTCAAGAATTTCTCTTTAATTACAAAGCCAGGCCTTGGTCCCGTACTGAGTCCTGCCTATGATATGCTTTGCACGGCCATCGTCAATCCAGCAGATGATGAAGAGCTTGCCCTTACTTTAAACGGCAAAAAGAAAAAAATCAGAAGGAGTGATTTTGCCCAAGCATTTAATGCCGCAGGTCTGGACAAAAAACAGCAAGAAAATATTATCTCCAAACTGGTGGACTGCAAGGAACCATGGCTGACTATGATTCAAAATAGCTTTCTCAGTAATGAATTTAAGGAGAAATATTCTCAATTGCTGAGGGAAAGGGTAGGGGTTCTAGAGGGATGAGGGGCGGTTGACCGGTGGTTAACTGGTTTTTTCTAAAAATTCGTTTGTTATTCTCTATTCCGGTTAAGCACACTGATGACCAATTTCTTCACGGTATCCATTTCTTCCGGCTTACTTGAAGCAATAAACAAAGTTAAACTGGCCAAAGCATCATTGCTGATGATCGGAATGCCTTCGCTGTTATGAAGTAGCTCATTATGCTGTAAAAAGAGAAGAAAGCAGGCTGCGGCAATCCTTTTGTTGCCATCAACGAAACCATGATTTTTAACGATCAGGTAAAGAAGGGTAGCAGCTTTTTCTTCCAAGGTAGGGTAGAAGTCCTCTTCGTCAAAGCCCTTGCCGATCTGTGAAATAGCACTCTCAAAGCTTCCGTCTTTTTCTTTGCCAAAAACCCCGGATTCAAATTCGGATCTCATGGAATAAATTACACTTTGGTAATCAGCTAATACCGGATATTTCGCCTTTCTCTTAGTTAATCCTTTTTTATCCAGGTTTTCATGGTCGTAATCATCCAACAATTCCAAACCCTTTGCAAAATGGTTAAGCCAATCCAGGTTTTGATCATCTGCTTTTTGCTCAATGGCCCTGCTTAAGATTCGAATGCCGTCTTTAAGGGTTTGGACTTCCTGTTGTTTTTGGGCCAGCCTTTTTTCATTGATGGCGTAGCCTTGGACGAGATAGTCCTTGAGCCGCTGCGTGGCCCATTGCCGGAACTGAACACCTCTTTTAGAATTAACTCTGTATCCGACCGAAATAACGGCATCAAGATTATAAAATTTAATATTTCTGGTGACCTTTCGTTTTCCTTCCTGTTGAACTACCGAGAAATCCTCGGTAGTTGAAATTTCACCCAACTCCTCATCCTTATAAATGTTCTTCAAGTGCAAGCCTATTGTGTCTGTATCTTTATCAAATAAAATACCCATTTGCTTTTGGTTGAGCCACACTGTCTCCTTCTCAAACTTGACCTCTATTTGAGTTTGGCCATCACTCCCTTGGTAGATTTCGATTTGGTTGTTCATTTAGGCTTATTTTAAAGATTCCATAAATTCAGCCAGCTCAACGTCTTTCATATCTTCAGAGAGCTTAGCCGTATCCAAATATAACTATTTAGGATCTGATTTGGATGAAGAAATGCTTACCCTCACCTTAAACGGCAAAAAGAACATAACCAAAACGGATGGTTTTATCCAAGGATTTAACTCAGTAGGTCTGGACAAAAAGCAGCAAGAGAATATAATTTTCAAGGTCACGAATTGTAAGGAAGCTTGGTTGACTATGATTCTAAATAGTTTTCTCAGTGATGATTTTTAGGAGAAATATGCTGAATTACTGGTGGATAGGATAAGAGTATTCGAACGGTAAATAAATGAAGGACAGTGAGCTGGATATAAGCGATGTTTATGACTGCGCCATCCAGCAAAAGAGATCTTTTACTTTTTATCAAAACTATACCGTTAATTTTTTTACTGGCAGTTCAATTCTTTTTGGCTACATTTGCGAGCTGTTTCTACAAGATTTCTCTGCTCAAAGAGAAGGCGTTTTTCATGGAATAATTAAGTTCAGAGAGAAATATGAGATATCTTCTATTGATGGTGTTAATGTTGGCGCATGCTCTTGGGCATGGGCAGAGTTTAAAGTTCGGGGTAAGGAGTGGTGTCAGCTTTAGCAATTTTTATGGACATCATTCTCCCGGAGAAATACCCGACTATACGATACAGCCGGTATCGGGGTTCATTGGCTCACCTACCATGCTTGATCCAGATCTACGTGAAATCCCTTCCTATTTTTATGAAACGAGTTTGATGCAGGATATGCGCGCGGGTGTGTACTCCTATTTATATGTGGATTATGAGGTCAGGCCACGGGTTTCTGCTCAAATCGAAGTTGGATATATCCAAAAGGGAATTAATATTGGATATGAATTGCGTAACACTACGATCAATTCCGATAACAACACGGTTAACTTGGTTTATCAGTTTAATAGAAATCTTCGTTTGGATTATATTACTGTTCCACTGACTTTTCAATATAGACTGGATCAAAAAGAACGATTTTATGCTGTGGCTGGTATATATAACTCCATAGCCGTCAATTTTTTGCTTAAAGAATCATCGGTGATAACAAATAAGCAGACCTATACTCCTTCAGGGCAATTTGTAGGTTCATCTGGAAGTGAAAATTGGACAACAGGCGCTTATGCTAACCGTTTCGATGCAGGTTTAATTGCGGGTGCCGGTGTCAATTGGCCCATATCTAAAAAGCTGGACATAGGATTGGATGTCCGAGGTTCCCTAGGACTGATTAATGTTCCAAAAGGCTACGAAAAGTACGGGTTTCAAAGCTTCAATAAGAGATCAAAAAACATAAGTTTAGAAAGTGGTGTAAAACTGCAGTACAGCCTAAATTAGAAGGACACAACAACCGACAGTCGCTGCTTATTGATGCTGCCGAAGAACATCTTGAACTTCGGCTGTCGGAAATTTTCTATCTTGAAGAATTGTGCATTGGCCTTATCAGGCCTCACAATCGTGGAATTTTCCCGTTTGTGGTTAAGATAGTGGTCTTACTGTTTGGCTGTTTCCTGCCTGCCGTCCAGTTCATACGGTTGAATAAGCACCTCAACCGGTAGGCCTAACAGGTCGGAGAGCTTTCTGATCATATCGATGGTGAGTGCCCTTTTACGGTTAAGTACCAGGCTTACGGTGGTCTTGCTTCCAATGGCAGGTATCACATCCTTATCTAACTCTTTCCTTTCCATCAATTCACGAACGGCATCTATGGGATCTGGAAGGGAAATAGGGTAATGCTCTTTTTCGTATTTCTCAATCAAAGTGACCAATAATTCCGCTTCCATTCCTTCTGCACTATCTTGATCTGCTTCAAAGATGATCGCTAGCCTTGCCAAAGCTTTTTCATATTCCAGTTCAGTTGTAATTATTTTATCCCACTTCATGATTCTGGCTTGTTTTTAATACTTAAACCTATTAGCGAAGGCCACGTAAAGTTTATTCTTGTTTTTGTGAAAGTAACCGATAAAATCTTCAGGCAAGGTCAGGTGTTCATAGACTTCATCATAAAAATGTGCTGCAGCACAAAATACGAGGGTTTTCCTTTTATGCAGCCGGAAACTAATTGGTATTTCTTCGATTTCCATTTCGGTAACCTCCATATCTGCTTCTCTGTTGAGGTACCGGATCCAGATGTCATTGTAGCCTAAATCTTCAAGGCCGTCCACATTTTTGATCCTAAACCCTTCAATAAATTCAGTAAGGTTGTCTTCTTCCGTAAACAAGCAAAAGGAAAATTCCTCTTGGGCGACCTCAAATTTATATTCTGTAGAAATTTGATTTCCGTTAACATAAATAGAGAGCCCATTTGATGTCTGAAATATCGGACTTTTAGAGGCAAGGTATTGAGCTAATGCTTCGGTAGACAAGTTTGACATGCTCAAAACTGGGGATTTTTGCCGATTTATAAATGACTTTTTACCAGTAATCCTGATCTCACCCATAAATTGGCACATAAAAGTTCCTATTTGAGCCAGCAACTTTGGGATTTAGTTTGAATATCAACCGAAAAATACTTCCAATGTTTGCCAAGTTTTATATCTTTAACACTTTGACATAAGCCAGAGATTTTTTCTCTACTGGGTCTGACTAACTGACTTGACCGGATTTTCGAATGGGTCAACATTAAATGATTTTAAACCAATACTATTAATGGCTGACAAAAAGCCCGCTAAGAATCAAAAGTCCATGGAGGAAACCCTCTGGGATTCCGCCAACAAATTAAGGGGAACGGTGGAAAGTTCCGAATACAAACACGTAGTACTGGGCCTGATCTTCCTTAAGTTTGCTTCGGATAAGTTTGAGGAGCGCAAGACAGAACTCATCGACGAGGGGAAGGAAAAATACCTGGAGATGAAGGAATTCTACAACATGAGGAACGTTTTCTTTCTTGCCCCTGAAAGCCGCTGGTCGCATGTGATCGAACATTCCAAGCAGGATGATATCGCATTGATTGTGGATACTGCCCTGCATACCATTGAAAAAAACAATCCCTCGCTAAAAGGCGCCTTGCCGGACAATTACTTCTCCCGGCTTAATCTGGATCCCAGCAAACTGGCTGCCCTGCTCGATACCATCAATAATATTGATACCGTCGGGGATGGCGAAGAGGATGTGGTAGGCAGGATTTATGAGTATTTCCTTGGTCGCTTTGCGGCAGCAGAAGGAAAAGGCGGGGGAGAATTCTATACGCCAAAGAGCATCGTGAACCTGATCGCTGAGATGCTTGAACCCTACAAAGGCAAGATCTACGATCCCGCCTGTGGTTCCGGTGGGATGTTTGTACAGTCGGTGCAATTCGTCAAAAGCCATCAGGGCAATACCAAAGACATCTCCATCTACGGGCAGGAATATACCGCCGTCACCTACAAACTGGCCAAGATGAACCTGGCCATCCGTGGCATCTCTGCCAATCTGGGAGATGTGCCTGCCGATACTTTTTTCAAAGACCAGCATCCTGACCTCAAGGCCGACTATATCATGGCCAATCCCCCCTTCAACCAAAGTCAGTGGCGGGAGAAAAACGAATTGGAGGATGATCCCCGCTGGGCTGGATTTACCACGCCACCGGCAGGGAATGCCAACTATGCCTGGATCCTGCATATGCTGAGCAAGCTTTCTGATAACGGCACTGCCGGCTTTGTGCTGGCCAATGGCTCCATGAGTAGCAATACCTCAGGAGAGGGGGACATCCGGCGCGAACTGATAGAAAAGGATATGGTGGACTGTATGATCGCCTTGCCGGGACAGCTATTCTATACCACGCAAATTCCTGTTTGTCTCTGGTTTGTAACCAAAAACAAGGGGAGACGCCCCCACCCCGAGGATCCGGAAAAGGAATTCCGGGATAGAAGGGGAGAGACCCTCTTTATCGATGCAAGGCAGATGGGTACCATGATCGACCGCACCCAAAAAGAACTCACCAAAGAAGATATTGCTACAATCGCCAACACGTATCATACTTGGCGAAACGTCACCCCCTCAATCCCCCTGAAGGGGGAAGATGGAAACGTCATTGCGAGTGACGGAGGAGCGAAGCAATCTCATCAATACGAAGACGTAGCGGGCTACTGCAAATCCGCCAACCGTGCCGATATCGCAGCCAATGACTATGTCCTTACTCCCGGTCGCTACGTAGGCGTAGCCGAGGAAGAGGACGACGGCATCCACTTCGAGGATAAAATGACCGAGCTTACCGCCACACTAAAAGCCCAACTGGAAAAAGCCAAAGAACTGGATCAGGCTATTTTGGACAATTTAAAGGTGTTGGGGTATGAGTGAGTGGAAAGAAATGACTTTAGCAGAAGCAGATGTTATTCTTATTGATTGTGTGCATAAAACGCCGAAACATCAAGAGGACGGATTTCCTTATATAGGTATTCCTCAATTGAAAGAAGGTCACATTGATTTCGAAGCTAATCCCCGTTTGATTTCGGAACTTGATTTTATTGAATGGACAAAAAAGGCATATCCAAAACATTACGACGTTATTTTATCGAGGAGAACCAATCCTGGAGTAACTGCTCATGTCCCCGAAGGTAAAAGATTTGCACTTGGACAGAATCTTGTGATAATGAGGTCCATTGGGAATAAAGTTTTTAAACCTTATTTGAGATGGCTCCTTAGAGGGTCCGAATGGTGGGATCAGATTAATAAATTTCTAAATGTAGGTGCAGTATTCGATAGCTTAAGGTGCGGAGACATCCCCAATTTTAAATTGAAAATACCACCATATCATGAACAAAAAGCCATAGCCCATATTTTAGGGACATTGGATGATAAGATCGAGCTAAACCGGCAGATGAACCAAACGCTGGAAGCCATGGCGCAAGCCCTGTTTAAAAGCTGGTTTGTGGACTTCGATCCGGTGATGGATAATGCGCTTGCTGCCGGTCCCGATAGCCATCGGGATAAAATCCCCAATGAATTGCAGGTGATGGCGGAGAAGAGGCAGATGGTTCCGGATTCCAAGAAACTTATCTCTACTAACCCCGAACTGGCCGCTAAGTTTCCTTCTTCATTTGAATACAATGAAATCTTGGGAAAATGGATTCCTGAGGGGTGGGAGGTGAAGAGTTTTGGTGAAGAATTCAATATTACAATGGGGCAATCTCCCCCAGGGACTTCATATAATGAGAATGGAGTGGGAAAGCCATTTTTCCAAGGTAAAACAGATTTTGGATTTAGGTTTCCTACAAACAGAATTTACTGTACGGATCCAAAAAGAGAAGCTAAAAAGAATGATACTTTAATTAGTGTAAGAGCACCGGTAGGAAATGCGAATTTGGCAAATTCTGATTGTGTAATTGGAAGAGGCCTTTCTGCTGTTAGACACAAATCAAATTCTATTTCTTATACCTATTATTCGGTTTTGGCTTTGAGAGAAGTATTTGATGTTTTCGAAGGAGAAGGAACTGTATTTGGAAGTATAAACCAATCCAGTCTAAAAAGTATCCATGTAATCAAACCTTCTAAAAAGACAATGAAAAGCTTTGATCAATTTGTCTCAAAATGGGATAATAAGATTGAATTAAATTCCGATCAAATCGAAAGTCTTACCGAGCTTCGAGATAGGTTATTGACTGAGTTGATTAGTAGGAGGGTGAGGGTAAAAAATGGTCATACTGAAACTATTGAATGATGAAAAAAGAAATAGAAGATATCAATCTAGAAGAGGTACCCAAAAAATATATTTTGCTTCAAAATGAATATACTTTGTCATATACACCAGAAGACTGTTTCGTAAATGATAATGCTATTGAAAGTAAATCAGAAGGAAAATTGACAGGGAAGGACCTTTGTTTTGAAAAGCAAAAATCTTTTTATAATTCTTTTTTGAAAAGGCATTTTAAAAATGTCGTGGTATTAAGCGCTGCAGGAACATCATTGGATAATGGACCGGAAGAAAAAAGTGGTAAATCAAGATTAGGGCTATGGGATTTTTGCAAAAAAGAGATTGAAGCTATTTCAGAGTTAATAGAAGGATTTAAAGAAAAACCATTTTACAAAAATAAAGACATTGAAGGATTACTTTCATTCATTATACTTTATGAAAAGCTAAATGGTGAACTAAAAAATGGAGAAGATAATTTAAAACAACCCCTAGAATCAAAAATTGTAGAAGCCTGTAATCTACAATTACAATCACAAGCTCCCCATAAAGACTTTTTAAATAAAATTATTGCTCGAAAACCTAGTGATCCTAGAGTCCAGCTGTTTACGACGAATTATGACTTACTGTTTGAAACAGCAGCCAATGAAAGTGGATTTATAGTTATCGATGGATTTTCATTTACTCAACCAAGAAGATTTTCCGGAAGATATTTTGACTTAGATATTGTAAATCGGGAGAAAACAAGAATTAAACAAGAAGAAAGTTTTATCTCAAAGGTTATTCATCTTTATAAGTTGCACGGTTCCTTGAATTGGTTTAAAGATAATGCCGAAAGAATTATCCAACAGGACAATCCAACAAAACCCCTAATTATTTATCCTGCAAATGAAAAATACGAAAGTTCATTTGAACAACCATATTTTGAAATGATGTCTCGTTTTCAACAGTCACTTCGCAAGGAAAATACTTTGTTAATTGTGATAGGATTTGGTTTCCAAGACAAACACATTCAAAACGTTATCATTGAAGCTGTCGAACAAAATCCAAGTTTCCAATTGCTAATTGTTAATTATGGTAATACAGGTGGTATTGATACAACATATTTAAAGTCATTTTTTGTTGATAAAGTAAATATGAAGGCAAAGCGAAACGTGAGTATTGTCTTTGATACATTCAGTGGTTTCACTAAGAATTACCCGTCAAATAGTACATATATTGAACCACATAAGGATATAGCAGATGGATCCCTTTAATCACAATTATTTTTTAGGATACGTAAACCAAGTTTCTCCTCAACATGTGAAGATTCATTTCCCGTCTTCAATACTTCTGGAAAAGTTTAGTCATAATGGAGTTTTTTTTGCTGGTGGAAATGTTGGGAATTTTATAGTTATTGAAGGAGAGGAATTTGGTTTCTTAGCCCGAATTATTGAAATTGAATTACCCGATAGCGAAAGAAAAACAATAAGCGAGAAAGCAATTCAGCACGATGACACAGCATTTCATCCATCAGGGAAGGCTGAGTTACTTTTGAGCTTTAGTGTATTTGAGCCAGCTAAAGCTGAAAAGACCGTTTCAAAATATCCGGCTATTGGAGCTAAAGCTTATTCCTGCTCAGACGAACAAATTGAAATTTATGTAAAGGAGTTTGGGAAAAAGAAAGATGATTTAGAAAACGTATACGCTGAGTTAGGAAAGCTGACTTCCAACGATGCCAATTGTAAAGTTTCATTAAACTCAATTTTTGGAAGGCACTGTGCAATTGTTGGAACAACAGGTGGGGGAAAGAGTTGGACAGTAGCAAAATTGATAGAAGAAGTAGTTACTAAAACCATCAACAAAGTAATACTAATTGATGCTACTGGTGAGTATTCAAAAATTACGTCAAACTCCTTGACTTTAGGAATCGATGCATTTTTTCCTTATCAGAATTTATCAATTTCTGATTTATTCTTTCTTTTAAGACCTACAGGACAATCTCAAAGACCAGTTTTGTTAGAAGCTATTCGATCATTAAAAGTTGTTAGAATAGCAAAAGAAAAAAACTCTACTTTAATAATTAATACTAAGAAAAAATCAGATTCTGAAAAAGCTAAATATTACAATTTTTATCAAGCCAACATTAAAGAAATAGAGGATAATTCGTGTAATTTTGATATCAATTTTTTAATTGATCAAATAAAGGAAGAATGTGTTTATCCCACTGGGTATACAGATAGGCTACCTGACCCAAAAAAGTGGGGTGGCTATGATGCAAAGACCTATGATTATCAAACCTCGCTGATTGGAAGAATATCAGATTTAGTTAATACTGAAATTTTTAATAAGTTATTGGGTTTTCAAGGAGTCCCTCCAGGGTGCTCCTCAATTGTTGAAAGAATAAATGAATTTATTACAAAAAATGAAGAGCAAGTTTTAAGAATAAGTTTTGAAAATATTCCATCTTCTTTTTCTGTCAAAGAAATCACAGCTAATGCACTTGCTTCATTTTTATTAAACCTCGCAAGACATGGTCAATTTAGACCTGCACCATTAATACTTATTTTAGACGAAGCACATCAATTTTTAAACAAGAATATTAAAGACGAATTTTTTGAAAGTCAAACTTTAGATTCTTTTGATCTGATTGCCAAAGAATGTCGAAAATATGGATTGTTCCTTTGTCTTTCAACACAAATGCCTAGAGATATTCCTTCAGGAACATTGAGTCAAATGGGAACTTTTATTGTTCACCGATTAATTAATGAACTAGATAAAAAAGCTATTGAAAGTGCCGCATCCACTGCTAACAGAAGCGCAATATCTTTTTTACCAATACTTGGAGAAGGAGAAGCATTGTTAGTAGGTGTAGATTTTCCAATGCCTTTGTTAATTAAAATATCAGAACCCGAAATGAAACCTCAATCAACTACCCCCAGATTAGGCGCAAAACTTGTGAAATAATTTAAAATGAAATTCACCGAATCCCAACTCGAACAAGCCTTTATCTCGCTTTTGGAAGCGCAGGGATATCCCCATGTGAAGGGTGAGGACATTGTAAGAGGAAAGGAAGAGGTATTGATCCGGGAGGATTTGCAGGCTTTTCTTCAGCAGCGCTATGCAAAGCATAAGATCAGTCCGGCCGAGATTTTTTGGGTTATCCGGGAGTTGGAGAAGCTACCTGCCTCGGATCTATATGAGACCAATAAGACCATTATGAACTGGGTACGGGATGGCTTTCTGCTCAAGCGGGAAAACCACAAGGACAAAGATATCTTTATTTCCCTGATCGATTATGAGCATCCAGAAACCAATATTTTTAAGATCGTCAACCAGTTGGAGATCCAGGGGTTTGAAAGTCTTCGGATTCCCGATGGGATTCTCTATATCAATGGTTTGCCGCTGGTGGTCTTTGAGTTTAAGTCCACGATCAGGGAAGAGGCTAGTATCCATTCTGCTTATGTGCAGTTGACATCCCGATACAGGAGGGATATCCCCGATTTATTTAAGTACAATGCCTTTTGCATCATCGGAGACGGGGTGAATACCAAGGCGGGAAGCTTATTTGCCCCTTATGAGTATTTTTATGCGTGGAGAAAGATTGCCGGGTTGGATCAGGAGATCGATCCCCAGACTGGTCTTTCCACCAAGGTGCATGGCATAGACTCCATGTACACGCTTATCCGAGGAATGCTGGACAAGCATAGGCTCTGTGACATTATCCATAATTTTATCTACCTGCCGGACAGTTCTAAGAAAGAGGAGAAGATCCTCTGCCGCTACCCCCAGTACTATGCGGCCACCAAGCTTTTTGAGAATATTAAAAAGCATCAAATGCCTCATGGAGACGGAAAGGGGGGCACTTACTTTGGGGCCACGGGTTGTGGCAAGAGTTTTACGATGCTCTACCTTACCCGCCTGCTGATGAAAAGCCTAGACTTTGCCAGTCCTACCATTGTGTTGATCACGGACCGTACGGATCTAGATGATCAGTTGAGCACACAATTTACGGCGGCCAAGGACTTTATCGGAGACAATGTGATCAAGTCGGTGGGAAGCCGGGCGGATCTACGGGCGGAACTGAAGGGAAGAAATTCCGGGGGCGTCTTCCTGACCACCATCCATAAATTTAATGAAGATACCGAGCTGCTGACCGAGCGAAGCAATGTGATTTGTATTTCGGATGAAGCACACCGCAGCCAAACCAATCTGGATCAAAAAGTCCGTATTACAGAAAAGGGGGTGAAGAAGAGTTTTGGTTTTGCGAAGCACCTCCATGATTCCCTGCCCAATGCCACTTATGTGGGCTTTACCGGAACTCCCATCGATGCGACCATGGACGTCTTTGGGGAGATCGTCGATACCTATACCATGACGGAGTCGGTGATGGATGAAATCACGGTGCGGATCGTCTATGAAGGGCGGGCGGCGAAGGTTTTGCTGGAAAACCAAAAGCTTCAGGAAATAGAGGAGTACTATTCTATGGTGGCGGATTCCGGCGGCAATGAGTATCAAGTTGATGAAAGCAAGCGACAGATGACCCAGATGCGGACGATTCTGGGAGATCCGGGTAGGATAGAAGCCATAGCAAAAGACTTTGTACAACACTACGAGACAAGGGTACAAGAGGGGAGCACGCTGTTGGGAAAAGCGATGTTTGTCTGCAGCACCCGGGAAATTGCCTATCAGTTGTATCAGGAAATTATTGCATTAAGACCGGCTTGGGCAGAAGTATTGGAAGCCGAATCAGGCGTGGAGCTTTCTGAAAAAGACAGGAAAGAACTCAAGCCCATGGCTCGGGTAAATATGGTGATGACGCGGACGAAAGATGATGACGAGAATCTCTGGAAGGCTTTAGGTACGCAGGAATATCGGAAGGAGCTGGATAGACAGTTTAAGTATGCGAAGAGTAATTTCAAGATCGCCATCGTGGTGGATATGTGGCTGACTGGATTTGATGTACCTTTTTTGGATACCATGTACATCGATAAGCCATTGCAGGAACACAGCCTCATCCAGACTATTTCCCGTGTAAACCGGAAATTTGAAGGAAAGTCAAAGGGCTTGGTAGTGGATTATATCGGGATCAAAAAACAGATGAACCTGGCACTTAAGCAATATTCCACGATCGACAGCCAGAACTTTGAGGATATAGAGCAGTCCATTGTGGTGGTCAAGGATCATGTGGATTTGCTGGAAGCCATCTTTCATGCATTTAATTACATGCCATACTTTACCGGTTCGTCCCTGGAGCAGCTGAATACGCTGAACAAAGCGGCCGAATATGTTCAGCTAACGCAAAAATTGGAGAAGCGCTTTATGAATCTGGTCAAGCGCATGAAAGCCGCCTATGATATTTGCTCCGGTTCTGCTGCCTTTACCAAGGCTAAAAAAGACAAGATCCATTTCTTCATCGCAGTGCGCTCCATTGTATTCAAGTTGACCAAAGGTGAAGCGCCCGATACCGACCAGATGAATGCCAAGGTGCGGGAAATGATCCAGGAAGCCATCAAGAGCGAAGGAGTGCAGGAGATCTTCAAACTGGGAGAAGAAGGGCAAAAAGAGGTGGATATTTTTGAGGCAGATTACCTGGCCAAGATCGATAAGATCAAGTTACCGCATACCAAGATCAAATTACTGCAAAAGTTATTGGCCAAAGCTATTGATGATTTCAAGCGGATCAACAAGGTTAAGGGGGTGGACTTTTCCAAAAAGATGCAGCATCTGGTGGAGAAGTACAACGAGCGGAAGGAAGCGGATGTACTGCAAAGTGAGGTATTGGAAGACTTTACCAACGAGATTATTGACTTGTATTATGCCATGAAAAAGGAAAAGGAATCCTTTGCCGAACTGGGAATTGATTTCGAGGAAAAGGCATTTTACGATATCCTGAAGGCGCTGGCGGTCAAGTATGATTTTGTCTATCCGGAAGATAAGTTGGTGCATCTGGCCCAGCAGGTAAAAGAGGTCGTGGATGATAAGGCCAAATATACTGACTGGAGCAAGCGGGAGGATATCAAGGCAGAGCTAAAGGTGGATTTGATTATCCTATTAGCGGAAAACGACTATCCGCCAGTGGATAGGGATGAGGTGTACAAGGAGATTTTTGAGCAGGCAGAGAATTTCAAGAAGTACCAGAGGTGATGGAGAGGTTACCATTAGGAGTGTTAGCTCCCGGCGTTTTTGAACCCTTCTCTGGAATTTAAAGAGATAGAAACCAGCTAATTCATCTTTATCAAAAGGGGATTATTTGTCTAGTAAGTCACTTTCAATTTGAATTTTCATAATCGTGGGAATGTGCTCCGGATAAATTTGTAAATTTCTTTGCAACGATTTTTTTATAATGTTTTTGTATAGCTTCTTATATGGTATAGGTATAAACAATGAAATTACAAATATTGGAGAAACTATGAGGAGGGTTGTTTGCCAGCTATGATAGTATAATAAGTAGACCAAAAGACCATATTTTAGAAGGGTAATAAATAAATTAAGAGCAAACCATGAAGGTAACATAATTTTTCGTCCAACTGAAAAATCGATATCTATTTCCCGTGATATTAACTGTACATATCTTTGTATTCCATAGAAATATATGCCGATAATCCATGTAAGAGCTAGGGTCAAATAGAGTGTATTTTCCATATAGTTATTTATTGATTTTATTGTAGATACTAAATATAAGTATTTATGTTTTGATGAAATGATCAGGGTCATTGTAGGTTTTCTTCAGAAAATCGATAACAAGGATCTTGTGGAACTCCTCAAACTCTGTTTCATTGCTGTGACCAATTAAGCTGGTAAGGTTAAATCTAAAACCCTCTATCTCACTACGTTGGGGCTTTACTTTTAGAAAAGTGTTGTTAAGCGCTTGCTTTGGCCTGCGAAAGATTGGGATCATCAGAAATCATCTTATTTAAAAAGCTGGTAACAAGATGCCCTTTATTTTCTGAAAATGCACGTGTAAGGCAGTGATTTTTTACTATTGGAATATTATTGCAATACTATTGAACAAGAAAAGAGGCTAGCCCTGCAATTCCTGAAAAATACCCAGAGGGTAAAATCTTTCAGATCACCACCTCATACCTCACCGACCTGCCCGCACCAGTCTGGTTGAAAACGCCTAGCTCAAGTAAATGCTGCATGTCCCGTGTGGCGGTGGCTTTGGAGGTTTTTGTGATGGCCATATACTTCTTGGCGGTCATTCCTCCCTCAAAACCATCTGTTCCGTTTTCAAGCATGCGGTTGATTGCCTTTATCTGTCTTTCATTAAGCAGTGGCTTAAGGCGGTCGAAGAATTTGGCTTTTCGAACCGTAAATTCAATGACTTGTTTGGCATCTATTTGGGCTTCCAGTATGACTTCAGCAAAGTATTGAATCCATGAGGTGATGTTCAAGCCTGATTGTGCTTGCTTCAAGGCCTCGTAATATTGCTTTTTGTTTTTTTCAATGATCTTGGAGAGCGACAACAATACTGGGCTCTGGAGTGTGTTGGAAATTGTATATTCTGCCAAAGCCCTTCCAATACGCCCATTGCCATCTTCAAAAGGGTGGATCGACTCAAAATACAAATGTGCTATAGCAGCCTTTAGCAAGGCTTTGGTGACCTCATCTTTTGCCTCCAATTCATCCCGGTGAAACCACTGCAGAAACCCCTTCATTTCATCCGGCACCCGGTGGGAGGGAGGGGCTTGATAATGTACTGTTTCTTTCCCCCAAGTCCCGGAAACGATCTGCATGGGCTCTTCACCTTTTCGCCACTCTCCTGCGTTGATTTTAGGGAATCCTTCCATTAAGATTTGATGCCATCCAAGGATCATCTCAAGAGATAATTCCTCCATAATATCTTGCCGGATCGTGGTCATCAATTGGGCAATCCCTGCAGCCCTTTTGTCAGAAACAATTTTAGCGTCTTTAAGCCCCAGATTTTTCTTGATAGAAGACATTAGATCCTCCCGGCTTATGTATTCACCTTCTATTTCAGAGGTCTTGATGGCTTCGGAGATAAGGATCTCTACCAATGTTTCCTGTTTTAGGTCATCGTTTAAGCCTGTCATCAGACCCTTCGCGGTGCCAAATTCCTTGGCAAAAGCGACGGCAATAGGGGTTAAGTTGTCCGTCGAATAGTTAAAGTTGGGCCAGGAGTCCAGTTGCCAGTTATACATATGAGCCGATTAAATCTACTAATTGGCTCAAATATAAGTAAAATATGATTCAATAGCATGAAATAATCGACTCAAATCACGAATTTGGGTGCGTACACTGGAATTGACTAAAGGTTGATTTTATTGGTCGAGGGTCAATACATGCTTTTTGTAGCTAAATGATCAGAGGTAGGAAACGGTTGTTAAGGAGCTGTCTGAGTTCTTTAAACTCTATCATCATGCATGAAAAACTGTTTGAACTTGTGTTGACTTTTCTGTTGAACGGTTCTGTCTGGTTGTTCTTAGTGAATTTCTTGCTGATACCTGCTTTTCAAGAAATCTGCAATTTCCATTTCAAAATCAAGATAGGGCGGGAAAATTACACTGAGAAACCCAATAAGGGCTGATATAATAATGTTAGGACAACATCCATCAACTAAAATTTCGTTATCACGTACGGTTATTTGTGCTCCCACGGTGGCGGATTTTCGCACGATTATACTTTTTTGAGGTTTAGAGTCAAATGTATAAACTGAGTAGTTGGAGAATTGGCTCTTCAAAACCTGAGTCAAATCGTTGAAATGAGATAAGGGTGTTGCTTGAACTATCATAGTTTTCCCTGTTTTAAGTCTTAATTACGTATAAATAGGGCAATGGTTGGATTTTGAACTTTTGCCATATCATCTTGCTGTGTGTGACAACTAGCGTTTCCTTCTTCTAAGCCTCTTCACATCCTCCTCCTCAGGCACTATGTCAATATCCAAAGCTTTAAAATTAAAGCCGTGATGAAGGCCAGGAGCGGAACGATCCCCGTGAAGAAGATGGTCATCAACAGCCTCCTCGTTCTTTCCTGCTGCTTCTCCAGTTTCGTTAAAGTATTTTCCATGGTCGTTATTCCAGTGTCCAGAGTCGCCAGTTTCCTTTGGGTTCCATCCACCATGATTTGTTGGTTTCTGCTTAGGCCCTTCTGTTCCTCCCTGATGGTTATCAGGGTTTTCCCTATGTAGTCCAAGGTCTGCTGAACTTCCTGCTTTTCCTTCTCCGTGCTTTGCCTTTGTCCCGCTGTTTGCCTGGCTAATCTCCTGGCCATCTCTAGTTTGTTCATAATCCAGTGTTTTGATGATATTTGCCCATTTAAAGCGGTTGCCCAGTGCCTGCCCTTTGGCCCTGAAGTCATCCATAAAATAGGTGATCCCAGATACCCTTCCGGTGCTGGCCTGGTTGAAGAGTACCTGGACTCCGGCTTGTTCCAGATGGGTGATAAATGTTTTTAAGGTGCTTGATTTTAGCAATGCCGTGTTTACCTTCTCCTGCAGCACCATCTTCCGGGATGCCCTGCCGGTCCGCCGTACCATCTCAAGCTCATCCTTATCGGGAGCACGAAGAATGGATAGGTCGCTGGCTACCGCCTGTTGCAGACCATATTTTCTTTCCAGCTGCCTAACAATTTTTTCGCTCCTTTTGTAATTGTTGCTGTCGGAGACGGTGCTGCCGTCAAACTTGGTCCTCAATGCCAGAATATGGCAGTGGGGATGGTTGCTGTCATGATGCCGGAATATAAAATAAGGGTTGTCGTCAAAGCCCATTTGCTCCATATATTCCCGGGCCACCGCCAGCATCTTTTCGTTGGACACGCTTTCTCCCTGTGCAAAGTTCAGGCTGGTGTGGTAGGTATTCTTTTTGAGCCGGGGATTCAGAGAAGCAACCAGATCCACTTCCTTTTTGATCATCCCTTTTTCCAGACTGATAAAGTTGGTGGCCAGTAGGTCAGCCCTTTCCTTTTTGTCGGGACTGTTCATCTTTTTCAGGTTGTAATTTAATGCCCCCATAAAAGAGGATCCTATGGATTGTTTAGCGATCATTGAGCAGTGCTTTTATGATTGAATCCAGTTTATCTGAAAGGCTGTCGAATGCTTTTAGCCTGTGCTCCGGCACGGTGATTCGGGAATTATGGTGTCTGGCAATCTGGTTGATATTGTTTCCGATCCGCTTCAGTTCGAGATAGGTCTGCCTGTCCAACAGCGGCATCTTGGCTTGGGGAAGCCGGTTTTTAAATACCGATGCCCGGATGACTTCCGCTGGAGGAAGGTCGGAATACTCGGACAGCTTCCCTAAAAATTCCATCTCTTCTTCAGTCATCCGGAAAGTATACCGGAAGGAGCGTTTCTCTTTTTTCTCTTTTGGTGGTCTTGCCATTGTATCGATGAACAAAGTGAATTGAAAGCCCCAGGACTATGCGGGGCAAGCGTTTTGGTCTGACCAAAACATGGCTTGCTCCCTGAAACGAGGCCATCATCTGGAACATCCACTTGGATTTTAGTTTTCTTTTTGATGTAAGAGAGGGTAACACCAAAAGGAAAAGAAGCAACCGATGGACTTTCTTTCCATCCCGACCGCATCTCCTGGATAAATGCTGCCTTTATGGAAAATATAATGTTGATTGTTGATTTCTTATCATAACTCGTTTATTTACAGGTTGATGAATGGTAAACAAGTCGTCAACTTTTTAGTCAACCTAACAAATAGGTGTTGATCCCAATCAACATCAATTTACTTTGTTTACCAATTGTTGACCGCTGGTTGAGTAAATAAGTTACTATGTATTAGCCAGTTAGGTTATATAGTCAACATTCCATGGTAAATATGCTCCAAATCCTCCCTTAAAATTTTGTAGTAGCGGCCTTTCATATCCATTTCCAACAAATAGCCGCTGTGGTCATAGAGGTAGGCTTTAAAATTTGAAGCGTTGGGGTATTGCTTAAGATTCCAGCCCTCTTCGAGGATCTTACGGACCTGTGAGCGAGAAACTTTGATCCCTGCCCGTTCCAGCAACACTTTCGCATGGGTATTGGTGAGACAAAACTCGTTAAGCTCTTTGGTCTCCATGACTTCTTTAATCGTCTCAAACAACTCAAGCTCCACCTTATTGACCGCATAAGATTTGACCCGCTGTAGGGCGGGGGTATAAATCTGCTCTGGGGTAAACCACATTCTGGATTGGTTGTGGGTAGAGAGTTTCCTGTTCAGGAGGTAGTCAAGAAAGTGAGGGATTTCCTTTTCAAGTTTCCACAGGAAATCAGGATCGAGCTGTGCTAAGGGGGGTACCTTCCTCACCCAATAGCGGGTTTCTTGCAAGCCGATGACCATAAAGTTGTCCTCGTTGTTGGAACAAAGAATGATTTTACCAAAAAATTCCACCTCATGCCTATCCTTGCCTTTGGCCTCGGCTTTATAGGACTTGGCGGTGCTGAGGTTTTTTATCTTTTCACTGTCTTCTTTACGGTCTAGCAATACCTCATCGATTGCGATAATTAACTTAGAGACCCAATCAGAATTAAAGTTGCTACGGAAGTCTGTATTGGTGTTGAAGGTCATATTGTTCCCATAAATGATCTTCAGCAGGTTTAGGAAGGTCGTTTTTCCCGTATTTCCTTCACTACTGACCAGGCATAATACCGGAAGACGTTGCATGGGACGGGTATATAATAGCTGAAGATAGTCCAGCCCAAGCTCATATTGATCACCAAAAATATGTTCGACAAATTGCAGGATCCCTGCACAAGAGCCTTTACTGGGGCTTACGGCTATGGGTTCGTATAAATTATAAAAGCCCCGATAGTTTCTTTGGTAGGAGAGATGTTCCGGAAAGGTGCAAAAGCCATTGTATTTTTCGATGGACTTTACGATGTCCCGCCAGTTATTGGGGTAATCTTGTTTAATGGTATCCAGGTTCCATGGAACCATCATTTCCTCGTCCTTTCCATTCAGTAGAGGCTTCTGAACCCTTTTATACAGGCTGATACCTACCCGGATATAATTTTCCGTGTCCTTGTTCATGTCAAATGGGGTTATGTGAAGTTTGGTTAAAGTGATTTCTAAAGACTACTTTTTAAGCAGGTATTGTTCAACCTCCTTTTCGATTTCATCATTCGTCTTATACTTACCCTTTTTTAGCCAGTTAATTAAATCTGTTTTAAAAAAATACAGGTGCCGGCCCCGCTTTGAAAATGGGATCTCTTTTCTTGATGTTTTGGCATATATAGAATATATGCTGAGGTTGAGCAATTCTGCTGCTTGCTTGACATTTAATATCACATGGGGATCATGATCATCTTCTTTCTTTTGGCGGTTTTTCTGCAATTCATCCAGCTTGTTATAGATCTGATCAAGACGATGGTTTAAGTGGTCAAATGGATTGTCTGTTTTCATGTCTTTTGGTATTTGGTTGTGCCAAGTTATAAATTAAAATATAACTAATCAAAATAAAATTGTATTTAAAAATGAATTTTCTCTAATAAATTGTAATATTTAGATATCTATATATTCAGATATCTGGATATTCAGATATCTAGGTATCCAGGTATCTAGATATCTAGGTATATAGAATCAGAGAGTTGTTTCTCAAAAAAGATGGAAGGATTGAAAAAGTATTAATCGACTGGTATTTAGTGGTTTAATTTGGCTGTGAAAAATACAGTTTATGATATATTTAAAAATGCCGGCTAAATGGTTTACTTATTTCTGAAGGATACCTACAAAACTATCCTGTCAGTTTTAGACAAACGATAGGTGCTGTATCCAGCCAAGAACCTTTAAATAGCTGTTGAAAAAAAAATATACTAATACAGTTTTATTTTATCTGCTGCTTCAATTTTCTTCTCATCCGTGATCTTGGTGTATATCTCAGTCGTCTTTAAAGCACTGTGGCCAAGGTTTCCTGAAATCACATAGATATCCGTACCGGAGGCAAGTTGTAAGGTGGCGTAGGTATGCCGAAAACAATGAAAGGTTACCTTCTTCATGATTCCGGCATTGTGGATCCAATTTTTGAGGATAGTGTTATTGGTAGCTGAATATTTCAGCCCCGGGAATACCCGTTCATGTTGACCTTTTCGCTTTCCCAGGATTTCCCGGGCTTGACGTGAGATCGGTAAATATTCAGAGCTTCCGGTTTTCTGTTGCCTGAATTTCAACAATGAAATGTCCGAGTGGTCAGTTTCTTCCACCTCTGCCCAGGTTAACTTTTCTATGTCCGACCATCTCAAACCGGTGAGGCATGAAAACAGGGAGGCAAGCCTCAAAGATGGATGAATTGGACAGGGTGTTTGATATAACTTCTTCAATTCCCCTTGGGTCAGGTAAACTCTGGAGCTTCCTTCAGAACGGATATTTGGTATAGAGATGCATGGATCTGAAGTGATGATTTTTTCTCTTAGCGCATCTTTAAGTGCGGCCCTAAGTTTGGAAAAATAACTTAATTGGGTGTTGGCGGATAATTTGTGCTTTCTGCCGATAGACTTCGCGGTACGCAGGTATTCTTTAAAGCCCTGGCAAAACTCCGGTGTCACATCAGCAAATGTACAGGAGCCACCGGTGTAGATGTTTAGGTGTTCAAAAGCACTTTTCCAGTTTCCTCTGTTGCCGTCCGAACTCGAATGGGTTTTTCCTTTTGAATTAAAGTATTGAAGAAAATCCTTTTTTTGATTGAACTTGTCATAGAAGCCAAAATTGTTGTTGAGGAATTCAATTTCTTTCTGGTTCCTGATGCTCTCCGCTTTAATTAAGCAAATCCGGTTATACTCTTTTTGGGGACGGGTATTTGGGTTGGCAAAAATATGGATGCCCAAATAGTCTCTTCGCTTTTTCTTTCCGGTGGATGGATCTTGGATGGGAGGGTAGAAGTCAAGATAGAGGCTGAGCTTTTCGTTCTCCAAGGGTCTTTTGCGTAAGGTGACTTTGATTGGTTTCATGGTTTAAATCATTATTGGTTCATAAAGGTTTCGATATCGGCCCTTCTGAAAATCAGTTTGCGGCCAATTTCTTTTACTTCAATAGCATCATTTTTTACGAGTCTCCAAAGTGTGGTTCTGCTGATTCCCATAAGAACACAGGCTTCCCTTACATTAAGGTAATCCTTCTGGCTTGCGGTGAACCAGTCATGGTTGATTTGCCGGGAGGTCTCAGTATTACTGTGGCTGATCTTCTCTTCCTTCTTGCGGAGCTTATATGCCGCTTTTGCACACCGGTCACCACAGAACTTGGTAACGGTAGTTTTGGCGGTAAATGAATTGCCGCAGAACTGGCAGACCCGGGTAATTCTAATATTTGAACTCATAGCTAACAGCGTTCGGAAAAATGGGGAGTTTGTTTCCAGTTGTTTCCCATTGTTTCAGGTTGTTTCAGGTTGTTTCCAGTTGTTTCCCGTTGTTTCATAATCTCCCCACTTGGACCAAAAAATTTGTACCGTTTCCAAACGGTACAAATCCGGTACAAATTTTCTATAAAAGTAGAGAAACAGATTGAACTATCCAAAATTGAAAAAGCCCCTAACACGTTATGTTAGAGGCTTTTATTTGCTGTTGCTTGTATTGTATTATAGTTACTTATACTTATTTATTTCCCGATGCAAAATTTGCTAAAAATATTGTCCAACAAATCATCGGTGGTGATCTCCCCGGTGATCTCCCCGAGGAAATGCAATGATCTCCTGATGTCCATGGCCAAGAAATCGTTGCTGATCTGGTTGTCCAAGCCGGCGATTACATCAAGCAGGGATTGCCTGGTCCTGACCAAGCTGTCGTAGTGGCGGATATTGGTCACCATGGTATTGCCGGTGCGGAATTTGTCCAAATTCACCAGGTCTAAAATCTTCACCTTAAGTGCCTCAAGGTTTGCTTTGAGCCCTGCGGAAATCATAATAAGATCAGAATATTCTCGCAACAAATCACTGACAATTAACTCGTTGGCCTTGTCGGCCTTGTTGGCTACTTTAATATAGGGGACGCCCAAATCCTCTAACTTTTGCACATCATCAGCTACCTCCTCCAGGGTGGTATCCGTCAGGTCAAACAGGTAGAGAATCAATGAGGCGGTCTTCATCTTCTCATGTGTTCGGGACACCCCGATGGATTCGATAACATCGGTCGTTTCCCGCAATCCCGCGGTATCAATAAACCGGAATATCATGCCGCCGATATTGATTTCATCTTCAATAAAATCCCGTGTTGTACCCGCAATTTCAGAAACAATGGCTTTTTCTTCATTGAGCAGGGCGTTCAATAAGGTGGATTTTCCTGCATTCGGCTTCCCTGCAATTACGGTAGGGACACCGTTTTTTACCACGTTACCGAGGTCAAAACTGCCAATAAGCTCCTCAACGGCGCGCAGCAGCTTCTCCACCAATACTTTAAGGTCTTCCCTGCTGGCAAATTCCACATCCTCTTCCCCAAAGTCCAGTTCCAACTCGATCATGGAGGCAAAATGCACCAGCTGCTCACGGAGCTGTTTGATTTCTCCGCTGAATCCGCCGCGCATCTGGTTCATGGCCGCCATATGGGAGGCCTCTGAATCGGAATGGATGAGATCAGCTACTGCTTCTGCCTGTGCCAAATCAAATTGCCCATTCAAAAATGCCCTTTGGGTAAACTCCCCGGGCTTGGCCGGTCTTGCACCATGTCGGATCAGCAATTTGATTACCTGGTTGACAATGTACGAAGACCCATGGGTGGAGATCTCCACCGCATTTTCCTTGGTAAAAGAAGTGGGAGCAACAAAAAGGGAGACCAGCACTTCATCTATAATTTTATCACCGTCCCGGATGCTGCCGAAGTGGATGGTGTGGGAGGCCTGCTTTTCGAGGTCTTTACCTTTGAAGATCCCATTGGTCAGTTTGATGGCGTCTTTTCCGGACAGACGGATTACTGCTATGGCTCCGACCCCTTGGGGAGTGGCCAAGGCAACAATGGTGTCTTCCCGATCACTGATGTTGAAGCTCATTTATGGATTGAAATGTTCAAGTAATGAATTTAGAGAAGTCAAGAAGGCCTCAGGCTGACGGTAGCCAGGCAATTGGGTGATGTTTTCCATAGCGGCGTCCATAATCACAAAGTTGGGGTAGGAGGTCACCCGCATGGTTCGGGCCATAGAGGCATCTGTGTATTCTCTTCCTCTGAATTTAAATTTTTTGCCGGTATCTTCCGCATTCATTTTTACAGGATAAAAGCTGTCATTGATATAGTCAATGACCTGACTATCGGTAAAAGTTTCTTTGTCCATCTTTTTGCACCAGCCGCACCAATCGGTATAAACTTTCACCAGGATCATTTTGGGTTCCTTGGCAGCAAGCTCCGCCACTTCGTCAAATGACAGCCATTTAATCTCTTTGTCCTGTGCAAAAACACTGATGCTCAACGACAGGGATAAGGCCAAGAGGATGGTTTTTTTCATTGGAATGGAATTATAGCTAATGAAGCTGCTAAGATAAGCCTTTTAGCTGTATCATATGCTTGTTCAAACCCGCGGAGCTTACGGGAAGTTCAAATTTGTTTCTCTGAGCCACGGCTTGATGTAGTTGAAAAGGGGAGAAAATCGGAAACAGCTTAATATTCTTCAATTCATTGGATTACCATTACATTTTCACGCAGTTCTTGTTTACCTTTTCAAGGTAATGGTTTCAGAGCCTGTTCCTTGTTGGCATTTGTGTGGGCTTTAATCGTCCATTGGGCTTTCTTCCGCTGCACAAGTATACTGACTACCAGCATCATGCCCGCCACAGTCGCCATGGCTCCGGCAATGGAACTGTTGATGGCGTAGGCCAAATAATAGCCAAAGAATGAAATCATTATGCCGATAACGACGGTAAGACTTAGCAGCTTTTTCAAATCTTTCGTCCAAAGATAGGCGATGGCAGGAGGGACGGCCAGGAAAGCAACAACCAAAATAGCACCTACCGCCTCAAATGAACTTACCGTCGTGTAGGATACCATCCCCATTAACCCATAATTAATGGCGGTGGTCGAAAATCCTACAGTGACAGCAAATTGGCTGTCAAAAGTGCTTATTTTTAATTCCTTAAAAAACAGGATGATAAATAAGACAATCAACACCAAATTGACAAGCGCCAAATACATGACCCGCGGCCCCATATTCGTATTTTTGGAAGTAATCCATAAGTCAATGGGGACATAGGCGATTTCCCCATACAGCACGCAATCCTGATCCAGGTCCACCTGGTTTGCGTAAAAAGTAATGAGGATAATGCCCAAGGCAAATAGAAAGGTAAAGGTTATCCCTATGGAAGCATCGGCTTGGAGTTTTACCTTCGCCACCAGGTATTCTATAAGAACAGTGGCTACTACCCCCAATAGCCCTGCCCCAATGATCATGGCAAAGCCTTCCCGGCTGCCGGAAATCAAAAAGGCAATCACGATCCCAGGCAGGACGGCATGGGAAATCGCATCACCAGTCATGGCCATTTTTCTAAGCATCAAAAAGGTACCTAAAAGTCCACAGGAAACGGCAATCAAAGCGCCTGTGAAGATGATCAGAAATGCATTTTGGTCAAAGCTCATTGGTCTCTAGGGATAATGGATTGATGGGGATCAGTTGCAGGGAAATTCAGCTTTTCCTCCAGCTTGGCTTCAATTTCAGGAGTAAGGATATGCTCCATTTTTTCAGCCATGTCGTGGACATGATCCGGTGCAATATTCATGTATTCCGTCAGGTATAATTCCCACAGCCTGTGGAGTCTGATAATCCTCTTTGCCTCCCTTAAACCTTCTTTATTCAATGACACAATTTCTTGGTTTACATTGATATACCCTTTGTTGATTAAAGTTCTAATGGAATTTAACGTTTGCGCATTCTTGTGGGGGAAATTCTGCCTTATTCTATCCAAGGATAACCCCATCTCCTGTCTTTCCCATGAGTAGTATAATCCTTTTAAAATATGGTCAGCATGTATCTTTCTTTGGTAATTGCGCTTGGAATACCAGCGCGTGATCAATCCTTTTTTAGGGGAAAAGAAAAAAGAAGAAAAAGCCACTACCGAGAGGACTACCACCACCCAGGGTCCGGTGGGCATATTGGGCAGGGTAAACGAAATATAGGCGCCTGAGATGCCGGAAAAGAGGGCAATTGCAACGGCAATCAATAACATACGGCCCAATCTATCCGTCCACACCCTGGCAGCCGCAACGGGGGTGATCAGCAGGGCGGCCATCAATACGACCCCAATGGCTTGGATGCCTGTGACGACCGACAACACCATCAGGGAATTAAAGATGAATTCCAGCCTTTTGACCGGGAGCCCAACTGAAATAGCAAAATCCTTGTTGAAAATCAACAATTTAAATTCCTTATAGAAAAACAAGAGGGTAAAAATTGTCGTAGCCGCCAAGGTTCCGTACACCCAGATGTCTTCACCCACGATCGAAATAGCATTACCGAAGAGGAAGTGGTCCAAGCCGGAGAGGGCGGCGTTTCCTGTCTGCTGGAGCTTGGTCATCAAAACAATGCCCACACCAAAAAATACGGATAGCACAGCGGCAATCACGGTGTCTTCCTTTAATTTAGTAGCATTGCTGATCCAGGAAATAGTGTAAGTCGCCAGCGCCCCGGTGGCAAAAGCACCTCCTACGATCCAATAGGGATTTTTTGTTCCCGCAAACATAAACGCTAAGCAGACTCCTGGAAGGACGGCATGTGATATGGCGTCACCGATCAGGGCCTTTTTGTCCAAAAAAGTAAAGGTTCCCACCATTGCTGCACTGATGGACAAAAAAGAAATCCCTACAACCACAAATACCACATTGGGATCCTGAAAGGAAAAGAAGTAGAGGAAATCTCCCATATTAACTTTTTAAAGGATCAATACTGCTTTTCTTGATCAAATCTCCTACATCTGTCAATAAAGTAAGTTTACCGCCATAAGTTTTTTGAAGCAGTTCGTCTGTCAACACTTTTTCGGTCGGACCGGAAGCTACCAGGTGCATATTCAGCAAGATTATCCAATCAAAATAATCGGCCGCAGAATATATATCATGGTGAACCACTACCACTGTTTTTCCCGAAGCAGTCATTTCCTTGAGCAGCGAAACAATCGCCTTTTCCGTGCTAATATCCACACCTGCAAAAGGTTCATCCATAAAATAGATATCCGCCTCCTGAGCCAAAGCTCGGGCAATAAAAACCCGCTGCTGTTGACCGCCGGACAATTCGCTTATCTGGCGGTCAGCAAAGGGGGCCATGTTCACTTTTTCCAGACAGGACATGGCCAAAGCCTTTTCTTTCTTCCCGGGTCTCCGGAAGAGTCCCAGCTTATGATAGGTGCCCATCATCACGATATCCAAGGCAGAAGAGGGGAAATCCCAATCTACAGATTCCCGCTGGGGAACATAGCTGATTCGTTTCCGGATATGGTCCAGTTCCTTGTCGAATATTTTAACATAGCCGCTGTTGTACTCCACAAGGCCCATGATAGCTTTGATAAGGGTGGATTTCCCCGCACCGTTGGGTCCCAGGATGCCGGCCAGGGATGCGGCGGGAAGGGTGAGGTCAATGTTCCACAATACAGGATTTTGGCTGTAACTGACTGTGAGGTCATGTACTTCGACTACCGGTTCATCTGTCTGTTCAATCATATTACTGCAAGTTTTCTACAATAGAGTTGACGTTTTCTCTTACGATGCCCATATAGGTTCCCGCTTCTCCTTTAGGATCTCCCAGGCTATCCGTGTACAATGGGCCAGCCAGCCGGACGGTATGGCCTCTTCTCCTACATCCCTCCACGACCGCTTCAAGTGCTTTGGGAGAAATCGACTGCTCCACAAATATGGCCTTTATCTGATGTTCGATGATGAAAGATACCAACTCGGAAACGTCGCGAAGCCCTGGCTCACTGAGGGTCGACAATCCCTGGAGCCCTTTTACTTCTATCCCATAAGCCTTACCGAAATAGGAGAAGGCATCGTGAGCGGTAATAAGAACCTGGCCCTTTTCCGTGATGCGGCTGATCTCTCGCCTTGCATAGCGGTCCAAAGAGTCCAATTGCTGTTGGTAGTCTGACAGGTTTTGCTCAATATAAGCTTTCCAAGAGGGCTTCCTTTTGATCAACTCATCTGCAATGGCTGTCATAGCCTCTTTCCAGAGGAGTACATCAAACCAGATATGGGGGTCAACACTGGTGGCATATTCTGGGTCTGAAATCAAAGCGCTACCGGGGAGAAGTTTTCCCTGGTCAATGACATCATTGGTACGGGAGAATTTCCTCAAAACCTCGGTCATTTTCCCTTCCAAATGAAGTCCATGGAAGACCACCAAGTCAGCATCAAACAAAAGGTCCAGATCCCTCTGGGAGGCTTTATAAAGGTGGGGATCTACGCCAATCGCCATTAAGGGAGTAACCGCTGCGCTGTCCCTCACCAGCGCCCTAACACCGTCCGCCAGGATATTGGTGGTTGTGGTGATCTTGAATTTTCCTTGACCTTCTGGATTTTCCCATTTACAGGAAACCATCATAGAGAGCAAGGCAAGAAATGCAATCAAGAACCGGTGTTTCATTGTTGAAGAATAAGGATGTTGGCAGCCACATCACGAGACATAAACAAGTTCTTTTTATTGTCCACCAGAATTTCCAGTGAACCATCAAATTCCACCTTATCCAATACTTTGATCCTGGCACCGATGTAGGCACCGACCTTGTCCAGGTACCTGAGGAAGGAGGCGCTGCTGTCTTTGACCGCCACGATCTGTCCGGTAGTAAGGACATCCAATTCATTCAAGGGAAGACGGGGCCTGGATTTTAAATCACCGTATTCATCAGGTATGGGATCACCATGTGGGTCGAATTTAGGGTGGTCCAAAAATTCATCCAGTCGCTGCATAAGGATAGGGGACTTGATATGCTCCAACTCTTCGGCCACCTCGTGTACCTCATCCCAACTGAACCTCAGTTTCTCCACCAAAAACACTTCCCAAAGCCGGTGTTTTCGGACGATTTGCAGGGCCAGCCTTTTGCCTTCCTCGGTGATGTTTACGCCATAATATTTCCGGTAATCAATGACCGCTTTTTCCGCCAGCTTCCGGAGCATATCACTCACGGATGCCGGCTTTGTTTTCATCTCGTTGGAGATGTCGTTGGTGGATACATTCGTCTTTCCGCCGTCGGATAGATGGTAGATAGACTTCAGGTAATTCTCCTCGGCGGGGGTAAGTGCTTTCATGCTTTTCCTATAAACTTTTCCAAAGATAGTAATTTAGTTGATTCTAAAAAAATGTTTTGTTTGTACCTAAATCGGCTGTGGATAACCCGTTTTGGGATGTTAACACGAATTTCAATTAGCTTAAATATAAATTTAGGTTTGTCTAAATCATACCGCAATTAGCTGATATTTAATGTAATATACAATTGGTTTTGGGGAGGAGAATTTTAATTGTGAAGCCGAGCGAGAAGCGTGATCCGTTTACAAACCTTCAGCGATGTGGATAAATCAGCCCACAACTCTGGCCACAGCTTGTATTAATCTTTGCTTTTCCCCTTCCCATCTCAGCTCAATACCAGGATCCACTTGGTAAAGGTGCAGTGACTGGAGCTTATTATAGACAGCTACCGCATCGGTGGTATTCTCAAAATCCACACATAAACCTGCCGGATACACGGCGATCATTTTTTGCCACAGCGGGTTTTTGGAAATTAAAACTGGTTTTTTGAGGGCCAAACTTTCGTACAGTTTAGAAGGAATTTTATGGCTTATACTATCGATGGTATCATAAGGCATCAGCACAATTTCAGCTTCCCGAAGACCTTCCAAAATGGCAGAATGTGGTATGGGAGAGGATGACAAATTAAGGGTAATAGGAGGATGGTTTTCGACCAGTTTTTCGAGCTGCTTCTGGAAGCTCTGAAGAGGAACATGACCCAGTATGGTCAAGGTCAATTCGGGAAAATGCTGCTGTAATGAAACGAACCAATTGATGGCTTTCTCTACACCGTAGACGGGTGTGATCGTACCGGAGATTATAAAAGTTGTCTGCTTTGTATCAGCATCTCCTTTTGGAATAAATTCTCCCTGAAACTTATTCTCCAGTACGGTGAATTTATCTATATATGGAAACTGCGAGGAATAGACCTGCTCTGCAAAAAAGTAATGAGCTATAAAGGGATGCGATGCCTTTTCAATAACCCTGATAAGCCAAGCAGCCATGTTCCTAATCAGCCGGGAGGATGTTTGGTTGAGTAATACGTTTTGGCTGTAATTTTCCTGCACGTCATAAATTAGGCGGTATCGTAAGAGAAATTGGCCCACCAAGGCCATGGGCAACAATTCATAGGTGGTAATGATGACCAGTTGCGGACGACAACGCAAGATTTCTTGTAGAAATCTAAAGGGCGCCAACAATCTGGAAGGGTGTGTTCTTGAGCGGCAAAAAATGGTGGTGAATTGGATGTCATTGACAAATGGTTTTTTTTTTGAACAAAAGCCTATGATGTTAAGGCTGTATTTATTTGTTTCACGCAGCGAAAGCGCCAGCTTGTAGAAAGCCCGAGGGTCTGTGATCGGTTTAAGTACTGACGCGATGACTATCCTTTTCTTGATCATCCATATATATACCAAAAAAATAAAAGAAAACAATGGAGTTAACGACAATCATAGAAAAAGCCTGGGAAGACAGGTCTTTGTTAAAAGAGAAAGAAGTGCAAATCGCCATCAAGGCTGTGGTGGCTGATTTGGATACAGGAATGATCCGGGTTGCTGAGCCGTTGGAAGATGGTTCTTGGAAAGTCAACGATTGGATCAAAAAAGCCGTCATCCTTTACTTTCCCATCCAACAAATGAGAACCATCGAGGTAGGCCCCTTTGAATTCCATGATAAAATGGCCTTAAAAACCAATTATGCGAAACAAGGAGTCAGGGTAGTTCCCCATGCTGTCGCCAGATATGGCGCATTTCTTGCAAGTGGGGTAGTGATGATGCCTTCCTATGTCAACATTGGCGCCTATGTGGACAGCGGAACCATGGTCGATACCTGGGCTACTGTAGGATCATGTGCACAAATTGGGAAAAATGTTCACTTAAGTGGGGGAGTAGGAATCGGCGGTGTTTTGGAACCGATACAGGCAGCTCCAGTAATCATTGAAGATAATGCATTCATCGGCTCAAGGGCGATTATTGTCGAAGGTGTCCGGGTTTGCAAGGAAGCTGTGATTGGAGCCGGTGTCACCCTTACGGCAAGTTCCAAAATCATAGATGTCACCGGAGATGAACCCATAGAATACCGGGGATATGTGCCCGAAAGATCCGTAGTGATCCCGGGGTCAATTCCTAAGAAATTTAAAGCAGGAGAGTACCAAGTGCCCTGTGCTTTAATCATCGGTCAAAGAAAACCTTCGACCGATTTGAAAACTTCCCTTAATGATGCGTTGAGGGAAAACAATGTACCAGTTTAACAACATATGAATTTTAGAATAAAGCTACTCCATTTATTAATTCCGTTTTCGATACTCGTCTCTTGCTCGGAAAATAATTCTTCCCAAGGGGATCAGTTCTACAACAACAACCGATTCGAAGAAGCGATTGAGGCGTACAGCAATGTCTTAGTCAACAATCCCAAGAATGTAAACGCACTCTATAACCGGGGAAGATCCCATGAAGAACTGGGGAACTTGGATGAAGCTGAAAACGACTTGAAAAGTGCCTACAACCTTGACCCGAAAAATGTTCAGGTATTGATGGGGCTGTCGAACTTATACCAGAAGAAAAAGAGCTACGAGATGGCTTTACAATATGCCAGCTATGCCACCGAAGTTGCTGGAGCTCCTGCTATGGCCTTCCTATTGAAGGGAAGAGCGTACCATCTGCTAGGAAATACGGACAAGGCCCTCTTGGAATACAATACAGCACTAAAGATGGATGATGAATTTGGTCAAGCTTATTATTACCGAGGAATGTTGAAACAGGCCACCAATAAAAGCAGGGCCGCTTGTGCGGATTTCAAATTGGGCATCGCACTAAACGATCAGCAAGCCAAAGAAGCTGCGGAAAAGTACTGCCCGTAATGTTGATTTATCGGTGGTGATGGATATAATCGGTTGCCACCGATAATCATTTTTTTGAGGTCCTTTTGTAAAACTTGTAGGACCAATAACTGGAAGCGCGGTTCCTGTTCGTACCCGCCCTTGGAAATGCACGGATGCAGCATCAGCCCGTATAGCCATTTGGCGTGCCGTTAATATCAAATGCTCCGTCTTTCATTTTAGCAAACCTATCCAAAACCTATCAGACACTGAACTTTGGTCAAAAACTGACTATAGTCCACAAATACTTTCCCGCACCCATAATTGAATACAATTCAATATATTTGTATCGTAGTCACGTTGCAGTTTCAGACTAATGGACATGCCATGGGCTTTTGCCGAATCTGAAGGACAAGCCTTTTGCTTCTACTTGATGGTCACACAATTTTTCCGAATTCAGGCGGCCCGTTCCCTGACAGGTCCTACAGGCACTTACCTCTAACTTGGTACCCTGGCAGGTAGGGCAGGACAATCTTCCGTTTCCTGCGCATCGTTCACATTCAAAGTATTCGATAATATTGAACACATTTTTCTTGGTGATCAAGCCGGAACCTGCACAACGGCTACATCCAATTACTCCTTTTCCCTTGCAATAATGGCATTCCTGCTCTATTTCCTTGCTTCCTTCACAGGTAAAGCACACTTTGTATTGGTAACCTCTTCTGTCACAAAGCTGACAGGATCGAATTTCGTCCAAGGGGACTTTTAACTTTTCTTCCAATTGCTTGGCGTACTCATAGTTATCTCCCTTAAAGCCGTTGATTTCTAAGTACTTGTTTAGAAAATTGGCACTGTTGTCATATTGTTTCAGTTGAAACAGGGTTTCAGCAAAATAAAAGGGCATTTCTTGGGGTATGGGAATGTTACTGTCTATAATCTCCCTGAAATGGGCGTTGGCCTTGTTGTAATCTTTGGCTTCCATGGCCGCAAGAGCCTCCTTCATCAATCGTGAAGTTACGCCCAGATTAGGTTGGGATTGTCCTACCGAAAAATTCAGTGACAAAAAAAAGATTAGCGGTACCAGTAGTAATATTTTCGTTTGTAAGAATCCAATAGTGGCTTTGTACATGGGAAGCAATTATTTTTCATGTAAAGAAGTAGATTTTCATTGATAAAATCAATTCGGTGCTTCCTCTTTACCTTCTTTTAACCATAAAGAAATTTTGCCCTACGATTCGAAAAGTTGGTCACGTTTTTGCCTTACTTGGGTCGAACTTATATGAACCATAAAAATCCTTGACCATGCTAAATTCCATCATTAAAAATATTGCACCAGAAGTGTTGTCTGCCGTAACCCAAAAATTTGATCTTAACCCAGAAATGGGCAATAGAGCCGTGGACACTACAAAGGATTCCTTACAGGCAAGTGTCTCCGATGAAATTACCAAGGGAAACTTGGACGGATTGCTTTCCATGTTTAATAGCACTGGTAATTCAACAGACAACCATACGTTCCAATCTATAGCCAGTAGGCTTTCCGGAGACTACATCCAAAAGCTGGGCTTGGCTCCGGATCTTGCTTCCCAGATAAGCACTTACGTCCTGCCTTTGGTTTTGGATAAAATCTCTTCCATGTTGGGAGGCAAGGTAGATAAGGAAAGTCTTGCCGGTGCGTTGGGGAAAGGTGGCCTTTTAAACAAGGCAGGTGATATCTTGGGCGGATTGGGAAATATTTTCAAAAAATAATACAAGTTGCAAATTAAAAGGAAGAGGGGAGTTCGGAACCTGTAAACCGACTACTTCCCTTTTCCCATTTTTAGCTATTGATCCATTCAACTTAATCCAGATAGTCTCTAACAACCTCCGCCCACAAGTCATAGCCTGCCTGGTTCATATGTAATTTGTCTTCCAAAAATATCTCCGCTTTTGGATTTCCTTCCGCATCTAACATCGTGGTCCAGATATCTACAAATGCCACCTTATCAGAAAGTTGACTATATTCTTCGAAATGTTTGTTTAAGTCAAGATATTGGTCTTTTAAATGCCAGCGTGAGATACTGGGCTTAGCGGCTATCAAGAATATTTCCACCTCTGGAAGGGCCGATTTGATTTGTCCGACCAGCTCGTGCATGGTAAGGATTATTTCTGTTGAAGATTTTCCGGAGGAAATGTCATTGTCGCCTTCATAAATAAAAACTTTCTTAGGCTTATAATCGAGCACCAACTCCTTTACATAATGTAAAAGTTCAAAGGTTTGTGATCCGCCAAAGCCCGCGTTGATGACTTCATGATCTGGAAAATAGCTGTCCAGATCCTTCCACATTTTGATACTGGAACTGCCGGTAAAAAGTGCAAGGTTTTCCCTTTGGATGTGGGTAGGGTATTTTTTGTTGATTTGCGCTACTTCTTCCTGGAAACGCACGGGATCCTGGGCCTGCGCCTGGAAACCTATCCCTAGCAAAAAAGGGAGGAAAAACAGACGTTTAATCTTAGAGAGCGAAATAGAGTAAGCAGCCATGGTGATCGATAATATTGTTCGAGGGATTTATTGACGGTTCAATATCGGGCATAAATATGAACAAATCGAAGGATTGTCCGCAAATTTTTATAATGATGCCCGAATTTTATCTTGGTCAACAACCGGTCATCCATACCTTTAAAGCGGCTGTTCACGTCGCCAAGGCTTATTTGGTCACATTTTTTTCCATTAAAGAGGGCCAAAACCTACCTTTATTGAAACTAGCTTGTTTTTTGAACAGGCTCATAGAATAGGGTTATCCTGGTGGACGTTTGATAATACAGATGAAGAATATAAAAGAGTTCTTGTGGTTTTGTAGTGGTGTCTATTTTCCTTTGATAAAGAAGAGTCCTTCAGAGTCCAATAAATATGTGGGCATTGGGGGCACGGTTTTGTTCACAGGAATTTTGGCTTCTCTTTCGGCGGGTTACGCCTTATTCACCATATTCCAGTCAGTATACATGGCTGTATTGTTTGCCGTATTATGGGGGCTGATGATCTTCAACTTGGACCGGTTTATCGTTTCGAGCATGAGAAAGAGAAACAACGCCTGGTCTGAGTGGAAGCTTGCTCTTCCTCGGGTGATCTTGGCGGTGCTGTTGGCTTTTGTCATTTCCAAGCCGCTCGAACTGAAGATTTTTGAAAGAGAAATCAATAGAAAGCTGGATGAGGGGAAAGCCACGGCCATCATCGAAACCAAGCAAAGGCTGGAACAGGGATTTCCAGAACTTCAAAGGCTGGACACCGCAATTGTTCAGCTCAGGCAGGAAATCCGGGAAAAGGAGGCATTTAGGAACGATAAGCAGAGGGAGTACGATGATGAAAGATTCGGTAACAAGACTGCCGGAACTACCGGCTTGAGGGGCTTGGGGATCAACGCCCAAAAGAAAGAAGAGCAGCTTGATGAAGCCCAAAGGGATTATAGGGAAACCATGCTGCGCAACCAGGAAAGAATTGATGTTTTGGAAAAGGAAAGACAAAACTTCACCGATCTAAAGCAGCGGGAATTTGAAAAGCAACAGCCGGGAATCGACCAATTCAACGGCATGGCTGCCCGGATAGATGCACTGGGGAAATTGACGGAAGAAAGCAGGGCTATGTTCATGGCCAATCTTTTTATTATTTTACTCTTTGTCGCCGTGGAAACTGCCCCCATTTTTGTTAAGCTTTTGGCAAATAAAGGCCCGTACGATTACTTTTTGGAAAAGCACGAGGAAGAACTTTTGCTTTATAATCAGGAGATGTTGGAAAAAAGCAGGGAAAACAGCCGAGGCAGGCTTAAACATTTTATGGCAGTAAGGGAGCAGGCTACTGAACTTTCCATTCACAACGCCCTTTATATTAACCAGATAAAGGCAAATCAAGAGAAATCCATTGAATCTGCCAAAGCGGAATTTCTTACACGGGAGGCATTGAAGGAATGGGAGCTTTAATTTTGTTGGCTGATGGGTAGAGAAAGAATGGGACCAAACAGAGCGTAAAATAGTATTAGTAATTAATAAAAAAGTAGGATCTCTTTTCAGGACAAATGGATAAGTTTGATATACGGCGGTAGCTGTCAGGATATTAAAACACCAGAACAAACCAGTCCAAGATGTGCTTTTCCTTTTCCTCTAAACCCTGGAATGTTGCTCTTGCTGCTGCATCCTTTGCGGTCGTCACTTTTTTGGTCAGCTGCACCCAAAATGCACCTCAAGTCAGAGAATTGGCTACGCTAACAGTCCCGGAAGGGTATACCATCGAAGAAGCCGTCCCTTCGGATTTGCTTTCTTATCCCATGTTTGCCTCCTTTGATGACAGGGGTCGGTTATTTGTTTTTGAGTCAACTGCACCCAACACAATGGGAACAGAATTGATGTCTACGCAGCCATCTTATCACATCCGCCTCCTGGAAGACGAGGATGACGATGGGGTGTTTGATAAAAGCTCCATTTTTGCTGACAAAATTCCACTTCCCATGGGCGGTGTGTTTTACCAGGGGGGCTTATATATTGCGGCGCCCCCCCATATAGAACGGCTGACTGACAATGATGGAGACGGGATGGCCGATCAGCGTGAGGTAGTGTTGACCGGATGGACATTAAATTCTAATGCTGCCACCTTAAGCGGCCCATTTATTGGTCCGGATGGATGGTTTTACATGGCCGATGCCCGTCGGGGATTCGAAATTAAGCGTAAGGAAGGGGACATTTTGAAGGGGAAAGGGGCCAGGATTTGGCGTTGCCGACCAGATGGGACAGGGTTGGAATCCTATTCAGGTGGCGGGTTTGACAATTCTATTGAACTGGTCTTCACCCCCTCAGGAGAGACCATAGGTACCATGACCTATTTTACAGATCCCCAGGATGGACAGCGGGATGCCTTGATGCACTGGGTGGAAGGTGGGGTTTACCCGAAGCCCAACCAGGTGATTCAGGATGATCAGTTAAAGTTGACCGGCGAACTGATGCCTGTGATGACCAAGCTGCCCCGTGTAGCACCTTCCGGATTGATGCGGTATAGAGGGGATATATTTGGGAAAGATTTTGAGGGGAATTTATTTAGCGCGGAATTTAACACAGGACGGATCATGAGATATGTCCTGAAAGAAGAAGGCGGTACTTTTGTTACAGAGGATGAGCCTTTCGTCACTTCAAACAATTCGGACACCCATCCCACTGATGTGTTCCAGGATGCTGATGGTAGCTTGCTGGTAGTGGTAACCGGGGGTTGGTTTATTGAGGGATGTCCGCTTTCGAGAGTGGCCAAACCGGATGTTCCCGGAGGAATTTATAGGATCAGAAAGCAGGGAATCCCTAAAATGGAAGACCCGCGAGGCTTATCAATAAATATGGATGGCTTGTCTGCCGAGGATCTGGTGGATTATTTATCAGATCCAGGATTTGCAGTGAGGGACAGATCCGTAGAGACATTGGTAAATAGAGGGGAAGAGGCTGTGGAATCTTTAAAGAATGCTTTAGCCTCTAAGGATGAAGAGATACGTACAGCAGCTGTTTTCATTCTTTATAGAATGAACAATAAGGGGAGTTCTACAGCCATTCTCTCAGCATTAGCCGATAAGAGTCCTGTTGTTCGTACAGCAGCTGCGCGTGTATTGGGTTTGATGAAAGAAAAAGAAGCCCTTCCTCCACTAATGGATATGGTCAAGAATGACCAGCCGGCGGTGAAGAGACAAGCAGCGACTGCATTGGGTCAGATTGGCGACGCAAAAGCCACTGACGCCCTGTTGCAGGCTTCATCCGCAACTGAGGACCGTTTCGTAGAACATGCCATTATTTATGCGCTTACCATTTTATCCGACCCGGAGCCTTTAATACGTGCCCTGGACCATTCTTCCTCCAAGGTTAAAAGAGCAGCGGCCATTGCTTTGGATCAAATGGATGGCAGTCCCTTAGAAAAACAACATGTGGTTCCCTTTTTAAAAAGTACTGACATAGCATTAAGAAACACAGGTATTTGGCTGGCATCGCACCACAGCGACTGGAGCGATGTCGTGACTGATTTTCTGGGAAGCTTTTTAAAGGGAAAAATTTCAGAGACAGGTGAAATGCAGCAGGTGGAGAGTCTGCTAGTGACTTTTATGGGGAACCGTCAGTTGCAGGAGTTAATTGCTAGAGAACTTAGCCGTTCGGCTACCTCAACGGACAAGAAGATTTTTCTATTGAAAGTAATTGGAAGTAGTGCAATTCAGGAACTTCCTCAATCTTGGGTGTCGGTCTTAGGAAGCTTGTTGAATGATGGTGACAATGACCTACAGACAGCTGTTCTTGATCTTATCGGCTCACGTAACATCCCTGTCATGGCAGGAGCACTGAATGCCATAATAAATAACCCGGTAAATGCTGCAGAATTCCGGCTGAAAGCCTTGAGTGCGCGGCTTGTATCACATCCGGCGCTTTCCGGGAGTGAATTTAAGGAGGTGTTGGAGCTTCTGGATCCAACGTATGACTCTCCGGTCAGACAAATGGCTGTGAGACTTTTGGCAAGGGCCGAATTGACTGACGGTCAGCTCCAGGTGCTGGCCAAGGAGCAAATTGGAGCTGCCGATCTCTTTTTGCTTCCCAGTATTATTGATGCTTTCCAAGGAAACAACAATCCAGAAGTTGGAGAAGCGTTGGTAGTTGCGCTTAGAGACTCGGAGGATCGTTTGGATAATCTTTCAGAGCCGGATTTAGTACAATTATTTAGCTCATTTCCTCCGTCTGTACAAGCAAAGGCAGGACCCATATTGGCCACGTCAAAAGAACGCCATGGGGAAAGGTTTCGAAAACTGGAACAGATGGAAAGGCAGTTGGCAAACGGTGATGTGGGAGAAGGGCGGAAGATTTTCTTTGGCAAAGCTGCCTGCTCTTCCTGTCATGCAGTAGGTGCTGACGGTGGAAAATTTGCCCCCGATCTGACCAACATCGGCGAAATCAGATCCCGGCATGATATCATAGAGGCAATAATGTTCCCGAATGCCAGTTTCGCCCGGGAATATGAAACCTATAAGGTGGTGACGAAAGACAATACCTATACCGGCATTATAACGGAACAGCTAAATGATGCCCTTATTGTTACCATGGGGCCTGCACCTGGTATTAGAATTCCCCGAACCGACATCCTATCCATTGAACCTCACGCTGTATCGATGATGCCGCCCGGCCTTGACCAACAGTTAAGCGAAAAAGAGATGGCGGATTTGATCGCCTTTATGGAAGCGCTGCCATATCGGCTAGACAGGTTAATTGAAGCAAGAGAGAGGTAGCTATGTATGGTCGTAGGAGTGGGTGTTACTTTTTTTACCGATTATAATGTTATATTACTGCTTTTGATGCTTGCGCTTTGTTGTTTATCAATTTTCATCTACCTTATTAAAATCAAAGTGCATTGAGCTAAAAGCATGAAATCAATAGAAGTTAGGCTGCCCCAGGATATCGATAAGTCTTTCGTGGTTTTTAGGGAAAAGGGACCGTATTTTCCCTGTCCATGGCATTATCATCCGGAATACGAACTTGTTTTGGTGTTAAAAAGTACCGGGAAGCGAATGGTAGGTGACCATATCGGTTATTTTCAAGAAGGCGACCTGGTCTGCCTGGGACCCTATTTGCCGCATGTGTGGGCCAATGATTCGCATTACTTCACTGATAAAGGAGAAGACGGGGCGGATGCAATTGTTATACATTTCCGTGAAGATTTTCTTGGCAAAGATTTTTTAAACATTCCCGAAATGGATCAGTTAAAGAATTTTCTTAGGCAATCCAAACGTGGGATGGCTATTCTTGGAAACACCAGAGACCAAGTAAATTCATTGATGATGGGAATGTTGACAATGAACGGCTTGCAAAGACTCTCCACCCTTTTATCAATTTTTGATATCCTGTCGCAGAGCCGAGAGTACCAGATCCTTTCCAGCCCCAGGCCTGTCGATAATTTTTTTGATCCGATGAGGAATACCCGTTTTACCAAAATCAACCAATATATTCTGGACAACTTTGATGGGGATATCAGTCTGCCTCAAGTGGCTAACATGGCCAACATGGCGGTTACCACCTTTTGTAATTTCTTCAAGGAACAGTATAGGATGACTTTTGTAGAATACCTGAACTCGGTTAGGATTGGGCATGCCTGTAAATTATTGTCCCTTGGCGACCAAAATATAGCGGATGTCGCTTTTGCCTGTGGCTTTAACAACTTGGCGAATTTCAATCGGCAGTTCAAGAAATACAAAAAGATGACGCCTACCCAATACCGAAAAGCGGTGATGGCCTCGCAAGTTGCCTAATGCTATGTGCAGCCATCTAGCAGCTCAGGGTTGCACTAAACCTACGGTAGTTTCCAAAACTGCACGATAAGGCTTAACTTTTATAATCAATCATTTATTCCTTTCAATCATGAAAAAAAAGCAAACCTTATCGAGACAGCCTGCACCAATGTAGCA